>Ga0160443_100186_pt1 | contig 83347 bp, 59 predicted proteins | sample HID1972I_E1MG_FD_108244 | JGI IMG/M metagenome (GOLD analysis project Ga0160443, IMG submission 108244) | Enriched pill bug-associated microbial communities from UW Madison campus, WI, USA - HID1972I_E1 MG | ecosystem: Host-associated > Arthropoda: Insects > Digestive system > Unclassified ... | reverse complement strand
GGAAGCAGAAGCCCTTGGGAACGATCGACTCCATCTACGAATCGCTTCATGCTGAGCACCAATCGACTGGTGCTGAGATCTTGCCAGCTGCAGGAGGGTTTTCACACAGCCTCGGCCGAAAGCAGACGATCGGGTCGTTCGCCTAGCGCAACAGCGCCGCCGCTGCCCATAGCACCGGCGCCTGGCCGTGCTGGTCGCCGGTCAGGCGAGGGCGCTCGAAGTAGTAGTTTTCCTCGTCGCCGGCGTAGTCGGGTCCGCCGGAATGCGAGGCCGGCTTGTACGCCCACATGCTGACGTCGCGGAGTTCGCCGTCCGGCGTGAGGCGGCTGGCCAGCGCCAGCCAGCCGGCGCGGGCGACGGGGCCGTAGGTGGCTGCGTCGAGCCATCCGTTGCGCACGCCGGTGATCATGGCGTAGGTGAACATGGCGCTGCCGGAGGTCTCCGGCCAGTTGCGCGCGTCCTGCGAGTTGATGACCTGTTTCCACAGGCCCGCGCCGTCGCCGCTGGCGATCTGGTGGGGCAGGAGTCCGTGCATCATCCGTTCGTAGCCGGCGCGGATGTCGGCGTGGTGCGGATGAGCCGGCGGCAATTCGCGCAGCAGCTCTGTCATGCCGGCCGCGACCCAGCCGTTGCCGCGTGCCCACCGGTGGCGGAAATCGGCGTGGTGGAAGAACAGGCCGTCGTCCTGCTGCAGGGCGTCGAGGTACTCGACCATCGCGTCCGCAGCCGTGTCCAGGTAGGCGGGGTTCCCGGACGCGCGCCAGGCCTGCACCTGCAACGCGGTGATCATGAACATGTCGTCGATCGCGAAGCGCTTGTGCGCGTCGATCCGCGCGCGCTGGTGGTCGGCGATCCGCAGGCCTTCGGCGAGCAGGCCTGCGTCGCGCGTCTGCCGCGCGATCTCCAGCGACACGATGCCGAAGACGTTGTCGTCGACGTGGCCCGGGCCGGCGAGGAGGTCGGCGTGGCTGTCGCGGTAGGGCGCATACATCGCGACGAGGGCAGCGAGCAGCGGCTTGTCGTGCAGCAGGTCGGCCACGGCGAGCGATCCGTACCAGGTGCAGGCGAGCTTGTAGTGCCTGGAGCCCTCGGGGTCGGTGCCGGCGAAGACGCGCGCCAGTCGCGTTCCGACGTCGGCCGGGTCCGCGCCTTGCGGCCAGTCGCGGAACCAGGCGTCTTCGGTGCCGGTTGTGCTTGCCGGATGCACGAGCGCCTGCGCGGGCGCGGACGTATCGGCGACGTGCGTTGGACTGCAGGCGGCGAGCGCGAGCAGGGCCGGCAGCAGCCAGCGGCGCGGAAGGGTCTGGCGCATGGGCGTTTCGTTGCCGTGGCGTGGGTCCGCAGGGGCAGGGTGGATGGAGAGTGGCATCCGGGAGATCTCCGGGCAGGGAGTGCGGTTTGCGACGCTTGACCGGGGGAGGGCCTGGCGACTCGGCCTCTGTTTGTCATCCCTTCAGAAGGTGAGAAGTGCTTTTCAGCAGCGCGAGGCGCTGGTCATTCGGCGTATTCGTGTCTTTGAAAGCAAAGACGCTGGGTCCCCGCCTTCGCGGGGATGACGGGGGTTGTTTTTCATGTTTTCCGGCTACTGCCGCGGCGCGTCCGACGCCTGCCGCGGTACGTCCAACACCCCTTCCAGCGCGGGCTTGGGCTTGCGCTCGCGGTCGAACAGCAGGGTGTAGTTGGTGCGGTTGGGGACCGGGTAGTCGTTCTTCCACGACATGCCGTCGTCCACGCCCCAGACGGTGACGCGGTCGATCACGTCGCGCTTGCGGTGGAACAGGCGGAACAGTTCCGCGTAGCGCTCGGCGAGGCGCTGCTGCACGTCGGGCGGCAGGCCGTCGCGGTAGGGGTCGAGGAAACGCTTGAACTCCGGCAGCTGGAACTGCGGGTGCGACATGACGGTGCCGATGATCTGGCCTTCGCGGGTCAGCGGCAGCACGTCGACGTCGAGTTCGGTGACCATCACCTTGACGCCGAGCGCGGCGTAGGCGTCGATCGAGGCTTCGATCTCCTCGATGGGCGGATAGTTCAGGCCCCAATGGCCCTGCATGCCGATGCCGTCGATGCGGATGCCGGCGTCCTGCAGCATCTTCACCATGCGCACGATGCCTGCGCGTTTCTCGGGGCGCCAGGTATTGAAGTCGTTGTAGTACAGCTCGGTGCCGGGTGCATATTCGCTGGCGTACTTGAACGCCAGCCGCACCAGTTCGTCGCCGTCGCCGATGCCCTCGACCCATTTCGTGGGTCGGTAATCGCCGTCTTCGCCGATCACCTCGTTGACCACGTCCCAGGCGTGCACGCGGCCCGCGTAGCGGCCGGCCACGGTTTCGATGTAGTCGCGCATGCGCTCGGCAAGCGCTTCGCGGCCCACCGGGCTGCCGTCGCCGCGGAAGAAGAACCAGTCCGGCGTCTGGTTGTGCCAGACCAGGGTGTGGCCGACGATGAACATGCCTTGCTTCTCGCCGAACTCGACGAAAGCGTCGGCGGCGGAGAAGTCCCACTTTCCGGGCTCGGGGTGCAGCACCTCGGCCTTCATCACGTTCTCTGCGGTGATCGCGTTGAAATGCAGCGGCACCAGCGCCTGCGAACGCGCATCTCGGCCCGACACGATCTCGTCGTTGACCGTGGTTCCGATCGTGAATGCGTCGGAGTACGCGCCCTTGAGCGTGTGCTGCGATGGCGTCCCGTCGGCGGCGACGCCGCCGCAGGCCATGGCCAGCGTGGCCAGCAGGAGCAGCGGGTGGGTCGGTTTCATCGTGTCTCTCCTCGGTCGGTCCGCGTTCCGTCGACCTGGATCGGAAGGCTGGCGCCCTGCAGCGAGCCCGAGTGGACGTGCAGGATCGCCGTACCGGACCCACCCGGGATCGCGCGCACGATGGCGAGCGCCAGTCCGCTGAAGGCGCTGCGCTCCGGCGACGGGAACGCGGTCAGGTCCCGCGGATCGCCGTTGTCGGTCGCGACGAGTTCGGCGGGGCCTTCGATGCGGAAGCGCACGCGGGTGTCGGCGTTCGCGATCGCGCGGCCGTCGGCGTCGAGGACGCGCAGGGTCACGAACGAGAGGTCGCGGCCGTCGTTGGCGATGCGGTCGCGATCGGCCTCCAGCGCGAGCCGCGCCGGTGCGCCGGTGGTCTCGACGCGGGCGTCCGCCCAGCGTTTGCCGTCGCGGTACGCCTGCACCTGGAGCTCGCCGGGCTGGTACTCGACTTCGTCCCAGCGCAGGCGGTACTCGTACTCGCCTTTCTTCTTCCTGCCCTGCGAGACGCCGTTGACGAACAGTTCGGCCTCGTCGCCGGAAGTGAACACGTGCACGGGCGTGACCTGGCCCTCGCGGCCGGGCCAGTTCCAGTGCGGCAGGACGTGCGCCATCGGCAGGTCCGGGCGCCAGCGCGACTGGTACAGGTAGTAGCGGTCCTTGGGGAAGCCGGCGAGGTCGACGATGCCCGTGTACGAACTGCGCGCGGTGTAGTACGGCGTCGGCTCGCCGAGGTAGTCGAAGCCGTTCCAGACGAATTCGCCGGCGACGTAGGGGTGGCGGTCGAGCGCGGCGAACACGCGCTCGGCGCTGGAGCCGAAGTCCACCGCGTGCAGTTCATAGCCGCTGACGTGGTGGTTCACCGAGTCGCCACCGCTGCCGTCGCGGATCGGTGCGCTCGCACGTGGCGTCACGGGAAAGAGATAGACGCCGCGGCTGCTGGCCGCCGAGGCGGTCTCGCTGCCCATGATCACCTTGTGCGGGAAGGCCGCGCGGAACGCCGGATACGACGGCGGCGTGCGGATGCGTTCGGTGCCTTCGAACTCGGCTTCCTGGCGGATGCCTTCGCCCTGGTAGTTGAGGTTGACCACGTCGAACGCGGCAGGGAAGGGCATGTCCGCCTTGGCCCAGTTCATCGACGCGGTGGCCGGGCGGCTCGGGTCCTCCTCGCGCACGATGGCCACCAGCCTGCGGCCGATCTCCGCGCCGGCCTCGCCGTCGTACTGCTCGCCGACCTCGTTGCCGACGCTCCAAAGGATCACCGAGGGGTGGTTGCGGTCGCGGCGCAGCATCGCGCGCAGGTCGGGTTCGTGCCAGTCGGTGAAGACGAGGTGGAAGTCGAGCGGCGTCTTCTTCTTCTGCCAGGAGTCGAACACCTCGTCGACGACGAGCAGGCCCATGCGGTCGGTCAGTTCCAGCAGCTGCGGGTCGGGCGGGTTGTGCGCGAGGCGGATCGCGTTGACGCCCATCTCGCGCAGGATCTCGAGCTGGCGCTCGGCGGCGCGGACGTTGAACGCGGCGCCGAGCGCGCCGAGGTCGTGGTGCTGGTTCACGCCGCGCAGCGGGATGTGTTCGCCGTTGACGATGACGCCACGGTCGGGATCGAAGTCGAGCTGGCGGATGCCGAAACGCGTCTCGTAGCGATCGATGACGCTGTCGTCGCGGGTCAGCGTGGTGACGGCGACGTAGCGGTGCGGCTGCTGGTTCGGCGGCGGGCCCCACAGGCGCGGGCGGTCGATGCGCGTGCCCGAGGTGACGGCGGTGGTGCCGCCCGGGACGACCTGCATGCCGATCGGGTCGATCCGGGCCACCGGTCCGCCGACGCGCCGGCCCACGGCGTCGAGCGCGAAGATCTCGGTCGCCACGCGCACGCGCGCTTCCTGCGCGCCGTCGTTGTCGATCGCCACGCGCAGGTGGACCGTCGCGGAGGCGGCCGAGACCTCGGGCGTGGTGACGTACGTGCCCCAGTGCGCGACGTGCACCGGGTCGGTGACGGTCAGCCACACGTCGCGATACAGGCCGCCGCCGGGATACCAGCGCGCCGATTCCGGTGGATTGTCGAGGCGGATCGCAAGCTGGTTGGGTCCGCCGAACGCCACGTACGGCGTGAGATCGAGCCGCCAGCCGTTGTAGCCGTAGGGCCAGCCGCCGACGAGGTGGCCGTTGAGCCAGACGCTGGCGTAGGACATCGCGCCGTCGACGTCGAGGAACACCGAGCGGCCGGCGCTGGAGGCGGGGATGTCGAGCGTGCGCCGGTACCAGCCGATGCCCCAGCTCGGCAGCCGGCCCATGCCGCCGTAGGGACCGTCGGCGATGAAGGGCCCGGCGATGGCCCAGTCGTGCGGCAGGGTGACGGCGTCCCAGGCGCCGTCGTCGAAATCGTGTTTCGCGAAGGCGACATCGACGTCGGGCTCGGCCTGCGGGCGCGCGTGCCGCTTCGCCGGATCCTTGATCAGCCGGTTCGCGGACGGCAGGATCCAGGGCTTGAGCACCGGGCGGTCCGCGTCGATCCGCACCGCCTCGTCGGGACGCGCGTCGGCGACCTTGCCGTCGGCGCTCTGCGCGATCTTCGGGCGTACGTCGTAGTCGAGCCGGCCGTCGATCCCCGGTGGATCGCCTTGGTGGAAGCGCCAGTCGGTGTCGAGACGGATGCGTTCGCGCGGGGACGGCGTTTCCGCGGCGAACGCCGGCGCCAACATGGCGAGACCGGCCAGCAGCGCAACGCACCAGCTGGCGTGGAAGCGGTGGGAGCGCCCTTGGGCGCGATGGCGCTTTGCGATGATCGACAGCCATCGCGGTCCCGAAGCCATCGCGGCCGAGGCCGCTCCCACGAAGACGGGTGTGGTGATGGAGGATCGCGTGCTCGCGGCAAGCGTATCGGCGGACGCAATGGTCGGGCCGGGGAGGACGACGCGAACGCTCACAGCCGGTAGGCCTCCTTGGGCAGGCGATAGGCGAGGTCGGTCGCGACATCCATCGCTTCGTCCTCGTCGATGCGGTGCTCGGACACCAGCTTCGCCAGCACGGCGCAGTCGATGCGGCGCGCGACGTCGTGGCGCGCTGGGATCGACAGGAAGGCGCGGGTGTCGTCGTTGAAGCCGATGGTGTTGTAGAAGCCGGCGGTGCTCAGCGTCTGTTCGCGAAAGCGCCACATGCCCTCGGGCGCGTCGTGGAACCACCACGCCGGGCCGAGGAACAGGCAGGGCCAGTGGCCGGTCAGCGGGCCGAGTTCGCGCGAATAGGCGCTTTCGTCGAGGGTGAACAGGATCAGCCGGAACGAGGGCTCGTTGCCGAAGCGGTCGAGCAGCGGCTTGAGCGCGTGCACGTATTCGGTGGCCAGCGGGATATCCGCACCTTTGTCGCGGCCGTAGCGTTCGAACAGGCCGCGATTGTGGTTGCGGAAGCAGCCGGGATGGATCTGCATTACCAGCCCATCGTCGAGGCTCATCGCGGCCATCTCGGTCAGCACCTGGCCGCGGAACAGCTCCGCCTCGGCAGTCGTGAACTGCCCGGCGACGATCTTCGCGAACAGCGCGCGCGCCTGCGCCGGCGGCAGGTCGGCGGTGGTGCAGCTCGGATGGCCGTGGTCGGTCGAGGTCGCGCCCATCGATGCGAAGAAGGCGCGGCGCTGGCGGTGCGCGCGCAGGTAGCCGTCCCAGTCGTGGACGTTCTCGCCGGTGAGTTCGCCGAAGCGCTGCAGCGCCGAGGGGAACTGTTCGTGTTCGGGGTCGACCACCGGATCGGGGCGGTAGGCGGTGATGACGCGTCCGTTCCAGCCGCTGTCGCGGATCGCCTGGTGGTGGGTGAGGGGATCGAGCGGCGACTCGGTGGTGGCGATGACCTCGATGTTGAAGCGCCCGAACAGCGCGCGCGGCCGGTAGGCCGCGGTCTGCAGCGCGTCGGTGATGGCGTCGTAGTAGAGGTCGGCGCTGCCGCCGTCGAGCCGCACGCGCAGGCCGAACACTTCATGGAAGACGTGGTTGAGCCACATCGACGAGGGCGTGCCGCGGAACAGGTGGAAATTCTGCGCGAACAGGCGCCAGGCCGCACGCGGATCGACCTCGGCGCGCGAGCCGTCGGCACGCGGGATGCCGAGCGCATCGAGCCCGATGCCCTGGCTGTAAAGCATGCGGAACACATAGTGGTCCGGCACCAGCAGCAGTTCGGTGGCATTCGCGAACGGCGCGTCTTCGGCCCACCAGGATGGATCGGTATGGCCATGCGGGCTGACGATCGGCAGCGACGCGACCTGGGCGTACAGGCGCCGCGCGATCGCGCGCTGCGTCGGGTCGGACGGGAACAGGCGGTCTTCGTGGAGGGTGAGGGGCTGGGGCGCTGCGTTCATGGTGGGGTTCGGTTGTGTAGACAGGATGGGCGCGCTTCGCGCGCCGCGATCGATTTCTCTTCGGTCATTCCCGCAAAGGCGGGAACCCAGTGTCTTGCAGTTCCTCGTCACGATCGCGGGCCAACCAAAGACGCTGGGATCCCGCCTTCGCGGGAATGACGATGTGGGGGATGGCGCGCGGAGGCTTCACCGCCGCGCGCTTTCCGCCGGTCCGAGCGTACCGCGCTGGCGCGGATCGCCCACCACTTCGACGCGCTGGAACACCAGCCCCGGATCGACCAGCCACAGCTTCAGCGTGTTCGCGCCCGCCGCGGCGCGGTGGCGCGAGGTCGCGACGTGCACGTTGTCGATCACCGCGCGCTCCCAGGCGCGGAAATCGCGGTCGCCCGGCGTCGGGTCGAGGCGCACGTTCACGACCTGCGGCGCCTCGTCGCCGATCGAGACCGCGTAGCGCAGGCCGCCGCGGTTGCGGATGTCGAGCGTCGGCGACAGCACCACGCGCACCTCGACCTCGCCGTCGCCGTCCACCACCAGCGAATATTCGAGCCGCGCGCCGTCGCCGCCGGGCGCCTGCGCCTCGATCGTGGCCGGCCATGCGGTCACGCCCGACAGCGTGCGCCCGAGGTTGGGGACCACCTGCCATTCGCCGCCGGCCGGCGCGATCGCGCGCGCATGGTGCGCGGCCTCGATGGCGACCACGCCGTCGCCCTCCACGAAGCCGCGCTCGCCGCGATGCGCCGGCGGCTTGCGCACCGGCACCTGCACGTAGACCTCGGTGCGATCGTCGCCGCGGATGGCGACGACGGCCTCGTGCTCGCCCTCCGGCAGTTTCGCCCAGTCGACGGCGAGCTTCAGCGGCTGCGCATCCTCGACCTCGCCCTGCGCCGGCGAGACCTTCAGCCACGGCTGCGAAGACTTCGCGGTGAAGCCGAACTTTTCCGCGCCACGGTTGTACACCACCACCTCGCGCGTCGGCGCGCCGACCGGGTCGAGCGTCGGCAGCCGCGGCGATTCGGCCCGCCGCGGCCAGGCTCGCGCGTCGCCCTCGACCGCGACGCCGGTGACGCCGCGCGTCGGCACGTCGACGCGCGACAGCGCCGGCAGCACGTTGCGCTCGGGCTGCTGCCAGTGGGTGTAGCCGATCCGCACCTGCGACATCATGTGGATCCACTTGCCGCCGGCGATCTCGCGCTCGTACACGCGCTGCAGTTCCGCGTCGCGCTCGAACAGCCGCTTCGCCTCGTCCGCCCAGCGGTTCGCCGAGGCGCGGCCCTGCGCCGCGTAGAGCCGGTTGCGCGCCGCGGCCACGTACATGCGGTTGAGGTTGGCGCTGGCCAGCACCGGGTATTCGACCAGCTGGTAGTACGCATCGCGATGGCTGGCGGGCAGCCGCGATGCGATCGCCAGCGTGCGCGCCTCCAGCGCGTCCCAGTCGGCGACGACGCGATCGGCCTCGCCGTCGTGCAGCAGGCTCCAGGTATCGGTCGAGACCAGCTCGGGCTTGCGCCGCGCGTTGTACTGCGTGTAGCGCGTCAGGATCTCGCCGATGGCCTCGGCGTGCGCGCCGCCGAACTGCTCCGCGGCCCACGCCGCCGGATACCGCGCGATCCACGCGAGGTCGGCCGCGTCCGGATCCCAGGCCTGGTCGAGGAAGGCGCTGATCGGCAGTTCCATCGGCTTGATGTCGCCGACGTTGACGACCCACAGCCGCTCCACGCCGTGCACCCAGGCCAGCCGCATCTGCTCCCAGGCGCGCTCGACCTGGGTGGTGTTGATCCATTTGTAGTTGCGCGGGCCGCCGACGTAGTCGAAGTGGTAGTAGACGCCGTAGCCGCCGGGCCGCTTCGAGCCCGGGTCGGGCAGGCGGCGGATGTTGCCCCAGTTGTCGTCGGCGAACAGCAGGGTCACGTCGTCGGGCACGCGCATGCCCTTGTCGTAGTAATCCTGCACCTCCTTGTACAGCGCCCACACCTGCGGGGTGTCCTGCGGCGGGCGGCCGGTGACGTCGGCGATGATTTCGCGCTGGTCGGCGACGATCCGTTCGAGCAGGGCGGTGACGGTGCCTTCGGTCATCGCCTCGTCGCCGTCGCCGCGCATGCCCAGGGTGACCACCGCCTCGCGTCCCTGCAGCCGCTCGATGCCGCCGCGCCAGAACTCGCGCAGCGCCCTTTCGTTGCGGGTGTAGTCCCAGGGGCCCTTGCCGATCCGGGTCCACTCGTCGTGCGCGCGCATCATCGGCTCGTGGTGGGTGGTGGCGATGACCACGCCGTACTCGTCGGCCACTTCGGCGTTGCGCGGATCGTCCTCGTAGAACGCGCGCGGCTGCCACATCGCCGGCCACAGGTAGTTGGCCTTGTGGCGCAGGATCAGCTGGTAGACGCGCTCGTAGAACCGGTGGTTGGCGCCGCCGTAGGTCTCGCGCATCCAGCCGCCCAGCGCGGGATCCTCGTCGTTGATGAAGATGCCGCGGTACTTGACCTTCGGCGCGTCGACGAAGCGGCCGGGCGCGACGTGCAGCGTGGCGTGGCGCGGCGGCGGCACGTCGGCCCACCAGGTCCAGGGCGAGACGCCGATCCGGCGCGAGAGCTCGTACAGGCCGAACGCGGTGCCGCGGCGGTCGGCGCCCACCACGATCAGGGCGCGGTCGATGCCGGGTTCCGGTTTCTCGACGACCTGCAGCAGGTAGGCTTCCCAGACACCGTCGACGCCGGCGGTGTCGATGCCGTGTTCGCGCACGATGCGGTCGATGCGCGCGCTTTGGCCCAGGGTGCCGGCGATGATCGCCGTGCGCGTTCCGGTGGCGTCGTCGCTGCTGCCCGACACCGCCGCGAGATCGCCGCGCAGCGCCTCGGCGGCGCGATGCACGGCCGCGAAGTCGTCTTCGTCGACGAGCACCTGCACCGGCGCGCCGCGGTCAATGAGCGCCAGGCTGCCGGCACTGCGGGTTTCGCAGACGGCGGCAGGCATGCGGCAGTCCTGCTTCGCGATGGCGGCCGTTGGCAGCACGACGGAGACGGCGAACAGCAGGAAGAGGGTGTGCTTCATCGTCGGTATCCCGGGGACAATCAAGAGGTTTCGGGTGGAGCGTGACGGATCGTCGCATTGGCGCTGCGCATCCAGCAGCAGGGGGGCATGCGGACGGGAACGCGACGAGGATGTCATTCCGAACGCAGTGAGGAACCTGCCAGCCGGGACGAAACAACGACAACAGCAGATTCCTCACTGCGTTCGGAATGACATCATGTCTACGAGCCATCCAGCCGCGCCGGTTCCAGCCGCGGCGCGAGCACGTGGATGGCCAGCAGCGCCGCCAGATAGGCGCAGCCGGCCATGATGAACATCGCCGCGTAGCTGCCGGTGTGCTGGCGCAGCCAGCCGGCGCCGAGATTCATGAAGAAGCCGCCCATCGCGCCGGCGAAGCCGCCGATGCCGACCACCGACGCGACCGCGGCACGCGGGAACATGTCGGAGGTCAGCGTGAACAGGTTGGCGGAGAAGCCCTGGTGCGCGGCCGCGGCCAGCCCGATCAGCCACACCGCGACCCACTGGCCTTCCACGTGCGGTGCGAAAACCACCGGCAGGATGCACAGCGCGCAGATCAGCATCGCGGTCTTGCGCGCGCCATTCGCGCTCCAGCCGCGCTTCATCAGGAACGAGCTGAACCAGCCGCCGCCCACCGAGCCGACATCGGCCAGCAGGAACACGGTGACCATCGGCAGGCCGATCGTGCGCAGGTCCACGCCGAAGCGGTCGGCCATGAACATCGGGAACCAGAACAGGTAGAACCACCAGACCGAATCGCTGAGGAACTTGCCGGCCGTGAACGCCCAGGTCTGGCGGAAGCGCAGCAGCTGCAGCCACGAGGCCCGGACCGGCGGGTCGGGTGGATCGCTGTTGATCAGCGCAAGTTCGGCCGGCGACACCCTGGCGTGCTCGGCCGGGCGGCGGTAGACGGGCAGCCAGAACGCCAGCCACACCAGCCCGGCCAGGCCGGTGGCCACGAACGCGGTGCGCCAGCCCCAGGTCAGCGCCAGCCACGGCACCAGCAGCGGCGCTACGATCGCACCGATGTTGGATCCGGCGTTGAACACGCCGGTGGCAAACGCCCGCTCGCGCTTGGGGAACCATTCGGCCACGGTCTTGACCGCGGCCGGGAAGTTGCCCGACTCGCCGAGTCCGAGCGCGAAACGCGCGATGCTGAAACCGATCACCGATCTGGCCAGCGCGTGCGCGGCCGCCGCCAGCGACCACACGGTGAGATACACGCTGTAGCCCACGCGCGTCCCCACGCGATCGATGAACCAGCCGGCGAACAGGAAGCCGATCGCGTAGGCGAGGGTGAACGACGCGCTGATGACGCCGTAGTCCTGCTCGCTCCAGCCGAACTCGGCGACCAGCGTCGGCGCGAGTACGCCGAGCACCGCGCGGTCGACGTAGTTGATCGTGGTGGCGAAGAACAGCAGGGCGCAGATGACCCAGCGGTAGTTGCTGGCCTTCGCGGGCGCTGGTTCGGAAGCGGCGGAGATGTGCGCGCTCATGCCCTGCACGTTCCGACCATCGTGGCGGGGCAGGGGGCCGCGGTTCCAATGGGTGCATGCGACTCGATCCCGCTCCAGCCGATCTCGTCCTGCAGGAACGGTGCGAGCACGCCGAACACCTGGCGGTCGATGCGATTGATCGTGGTGGCCGCCGGCAGCATCGCGCGGACGCGCCAGCGGTACCTCCCGACCTTGGCAGTGGACGGTCCCGTGGCGGAAGGCGTGGCACTCATGCGGCATCCGCTCCCGCGTGCGATGCGGAGGGCGGCGATGCCTTCGAGCCGTCTTGCGGCAACGGGCGCGGCGTGCCGTTTCGCATGTTCCACATGGTCGATTTCCCCCGATCGTGTGCAAAGCATGAAGTGATAGCGCTATCAGTATCACACGCCGGGAGAGCGGGGCCAGCGTCGATATCCAGGCCGGTGAGGTTTTTCTCCGCGGTGGAATTCTCATGCTGCAATGCGGCATTTCCGCGGGAAAAATGTTTCATCGGGGCACATGCTGCAACGCGGCGTGCCGGCGTATGGTGGTAGCGCTACCATCCGGCCGCCGCTCTGGAGCCGCTGTATGCGCGCACCGAAGCAACGAGGCAACACCAGCCAACCGGCCTGCCGCGAACACCACGCAAGCACGCCGGATCCACCATGCAGCGGGAGGGGAGTTCCGTGAGAATCCGTATCGCAAGAACAGCGTTGTCACACGCCTTGAGCCTGGCCCTGATCGGTGCCGCGGGCGCGGCCATCGCGCAGGATCCGCCTGCCGCGCAGGACCCCGCGACGCCGCCACCGTCGTCGCAGGACGCCGTCGACCTCGACCAGGTCATCGTCACCGGCTACCGCCAGAGCCTGCAGTACTCGACCGATGCCAAGCGCGAGGCCACCGGCTTCACCGACTCGATCTTCTCCGAGGACATCGGCAAGTTCCCGGACACCAACATCGCCGAATCGCTGGCGCGCATCCCGGGCATCCAGATCGATCGCGACGTCAACGGCGAGGGCCTGAACGTCGGCATCCGCGGCCTGCCGCAGAGCTTCACCAAGACCATCATCAACGGCGGCGAGGCGGCGACGGCGTCGATCGGCCTCAACCGCGGCAACCAGAACCGCGAAGTCGACCTGAACCTGTTCCCGACCGAGTTCTTCAACAAGCTGACCGTGTACAAGTCGCCGCAGGCCAGCCTGCCCGAGGGCGGCATCTCGGGCGTGGTCGACATGCGCAGCATCCGTCCGTTCGACATCCCCGGCCGCCACTTCAACTATTCGGGGCAGTTCGACTACAACACCATCGGCGAGAAGTTCAATCCGCGCGGCTCGGCGATGTACAGCTGGACCAACGACGAAGGGACGTTCGGCGCCCTGATCGGCGCGTCCGTGGTCCGCAGCCGGATCGCGGTGCGCGGCTGGGAGTCGGTCGGCTGGATGAATCCGGGACTGAACGAGGTCCAGTGCGGGATCGGCGACTCGCTGACCAACCGGCCGGCGTCGTGCAACCCGGGCGGCGGCGGCAGCCTGCAGATGCCCGACGTCTTGCCGGACAATGCCTCCATCCGCGGGGCCGGCTTGACACCGGGGGACAATGTCGACGCGGCGTTCCTGTTGGCGCAGAACCCCGGGCTGACCATCGGCCAGATCACCGAGGCGCTGTTCCCGCGCCTGGGCCGTCCCGTGGACATGGCCGGCGACCGCAACCGCGACGCCGTCGTCGGCTCGCTGGAATGGCGCCCGAACGACAAGATGCACTTCTACGTCGACGCGCTGTACTCGCGCGCCAAGTACGAGAACGACCGCATCGACATGAACCTGGTCGGCCGCACCTTCGGCCCGGTCGGCTTCATCCCGACCAACATGGTGCTCGACGCCAACAACGTGGTCACCAGCGCCACCCTGCTCAACGCGCAGTTCTTCCTCGAGGCGCGTCCCTACCGCGACGAAGTGCAGTACTGGAACATCAACCCCGGCGCCACGTTCTGGTTCGGCGACGACGACAGCGTGAAGCTGGACGTGCAGGCAAACTGGAGCCGCAGCTGGTTCTTCCGCGAATCGCCGACGATCCTGCCGACCTCGCCGTTCACGACCGTCGAGTACACGAACAACGGCGACACGCCGACCTGGACCACCGGCGGGCTGGACCTCAACGATCCGAACGCGGGCTGGAGCTGGGCCGGCGGCCGCGTCAACCTCAACAACGAGAAGCGCGTGACCGAAGCGGGCCGCTTGCGCGCCGACCTGCAGTTCGGCGAGGACAACCGCAACATCAAGGTCGGCGTGTCGCATGACCGCTTCCGCCGCACCATCGTCGCCTTCGACAACAGCGCCGCGTGGCAGGCGAACGTCTTCGAAACCGTTCCCGATTCCGCGCTGCCGAACTTCCTCAGGCCGGGCCCGCACGGCTTCATCACCGTCGACTTCGACGCGTTCATGAACGCCACCAACTACGGCCAGTATTTCGACGCGGCGCCGGAAACCGGTTCATCCCAGTCGGTGGGCGCGGCATCCGGCGGCGTCGACGAGAAGAACCTCGCCGCCTACGTCGAGTTCAACGGCGAGACCGAGATCTGGAACCGCAACCTGCGCTTCAACGGCGGCGTGCGCTACATCGACACCGACCAGGACATCAGCGGCCCGGTGACGCTGGGCGCCGAGCGCACCTGGCAGACGCTGAACAGCAGCTACGACGAGTGGCTGCCGTCGTTCAACGTGGCGTGGGACGTGGCCAACGACTGGGTGCTGCGCCTGTCCAGTTCGCGCACGCTGACCCGCCCGAACCCGCGTTCGATGCTGCCGGCGACCACGTTTTCCGACCCCTCGGCGGAAATCGCCGACCAGGGCAACCCGAACCTGTCGCCGTACCTGTCGACGAACTTCGACCTGGGCCTGGAGTGGTACACCGGCGACGAGGGCCTGGTGGCGCTGACGCTGTTCAACAAGCGCGTGTCCGGCTACACCTACCAGGGCATCAACGTCATTCCGTTCCGCAACCTCGGCATCCCGCTGGATGCGCTGACCGAGAACCAGCTGGCGGCGCTCACCGCCAACGGCGGCCTCGATGCCCCGATCAACGTGCGCCAGCAGGTCAACGCCGACGCCACGCTCGACATCCAGGGCTGGGAGCTGATCTGGGTGCAGCCGCTCGATTTCGTGTTCGAAGGCCTCGGCTTCATGGCCAACTACACCGACATCGACCTCAAGCCGACGGGCCAGGAGGCCGACCAGCTGGCCGGCAACCTGTTCGGCATCTCGCCGGTGATGTGGAACGCCACCGCCTACTGGGAGAACGACGTCACCTCGGTGCGCCTGTCCTACAACTGGGTGGAGGGCTCGGCCCAGCGCGCACTGGGCAACAACGAGGGCGGCATCAACTACGGACAGTTCTTCGGCGAGGACCGCGGCCAGTTCGACCTCTCGGCCAGCTACACGCTGGCGTCCCTGCCGTCGAAGCCGCAGGTCACGTTCAATGTCCTCAACATCACCAACGAGCAGAGCCGCAACTACCTGTCGTTCCCGAACGTGCCCGGCGACATCTACGAGCCCGGGCGCACGTTCCTGATCGGCATCCGCGGGACGTTCTGATCCCGTCGCCTCGATGCTTTACTCCCCACGACCCGTCCCGGTGTTTCCACGCCGGGCCGGGTCGTGATCTTTTTTCCGGGAGCCGGAAAGACCCCGCCGCGCGCGCAGCGGGGCGGGTGCGATTAGAGTAGCCGGGGCGCCAGCCGCCATTCCCTAGTCATTGACGAAGCACGGACAACCCCACATCCATGAATACGAGCGCGAGCAAGCTTTCGGTCACCGAGAAGGTCGGCTACAGCCTGGGCGACCTGGCGGCCAACCTGATCTTCCAGACGCTGGTGACGTTCCTGGCGTTCTTCTACACGGACGTATATCGCATTCCCGCCGGCACCGCGGCGACGATCATCTTCGTCGTCGGCCTGCTGGGCGCGTTCGTGTTCACGCCGCTGATGGGCATCGTCGCCGACCGCACGAACACGCGCTGGGGCAAGTTCCGGCCGTGGATCCTGTGGACGTCGGTGCCGTTCGGCGTGCTTGCGCTGCTGGCGTTCAGCACGCCCGACCTCGGCCCGCAGGGCAAGGTCATCTACGCGCTGGCGACCTATACGCTGCTGGTGCTGGTCTATGCCGCCAACAACCTGCCGTACTCGGCGCTCAGCGGCGTGCTGACCGGCAACATGGGCGAGCGCAACAGCCTGTCGGCGTACCGCTTTGTCGCGGTGATGGTTGCGCAGTTCGTCATCCAGGTGCTGCTGCTGCCGCTGGTGCTGATCCTCGGCGACGGCGACAGGGTGCAGGGCTTCCACAACGTCATGATCGTGTTCGCCATCGTCGGCACGGTATTCTTCGTGATCACGTTCCTGACCACCCGCGAGCGCGTCGTGCCCGCGCAGGAACAGAAGTCCAGCATCGCCCAGGACCTGGGCGACCTGACGAGGAACAGGCCCTGGATGCTGGCGCTGGCGCTGACCATCCTGGTGTTCGTCAACCTCGCCCTCAAGGGCGGCATGTACGTCTACTACTTCCAGTACTACCTGAGCGAGCCGCACCTGGCGGCGTTCCTGCAGGACGTGGGCTTCAACGGCTTCATCGCCGGCCTCAACGCGCTGCTGACCGGCGTGGGCCTGACCGCGTTCCAGTGGCCGGAGGACGCGCCGACGTCGGCCTTCAGCCTGTTCAACGCCGGCGGCATCATCTTCATGATCGTCGGCATCGGCTTCTCCAAGCGGCTGGCCGATCGTTTCGGCAAGCGCGACGTGTTCGGCAGCGCGCTGTTCGTTTCCATGCTGTGCCTGCTGGTGTTCTGGCTGTATCCGCCGGAGGCGATCGGCCTGGTCGTGGTGTCGTACGTGCTGCACGGTTTCTTCTACGGCATCACCATCCCGCTGCTGTGGGCGATGGTCGCCGACGTGGCCGACTGGTCGGAGTGGAAGAACCACCGCCGCGCCACGGCGATCATCTTTTCGGCGATCCTGATCGGCCTGAAGCTGGGCCTGAGCATCGGCGGCGCACTGGTGGCCGGCATCCTGGCGTACTACGGCTACGACCCCGACCTGGCCGCCCAGTCGCCGGACACCGTGCAGGGAATCAAGATGGCGATCAGCGTGTACTGCTCGATCCCGTTCCTGCTGTGCGTAGCGCTGCTGTTCCTGTACGAAATCGACAAGCCGATGGAATCGCGGATCGAGCGCGAGCTTGCCGAGCGCCGCGCCGGCCAGTCGGCCTGAGCCGGTAATCTTTTACGGGAATCCATCCATGGCCGACCAGGAATACACCGAAGCGGAACTGGAGGCGCTGGCCGGCAAGGCCATTTCGAAGCCGCTGGTGACGCATATCTACACCGCGGATCCGTCCGCACACGTCTTCGAGGGCAAGCTGTACGTCTATCCCTCGCACGACATCGACGCCGGCATCCCGTTCAACGACGACGGCGCGCATTTCGGCATGGAGGACTACCACGTCCTGCGCATGGACTCGCCGGAAGGCGAGGCCGTGGACTGCGGCGTGGCGCTGCACGTCAGGGACGTGCCGTGGGCCGAACGCCAGATGTGGGCGCCGGACGCGGCGGTGAAGGATGGCCGGTACTACCTGTATTTTCCGGCCAAGCGCGCCGACGGGCTGTTCCGGATCGGCGTGGCGGTAGGCGACCGCCCGGAAGGGCCGTTCGCGGCCGAGCCCGAGCCGATCGCCGGCAGCTATTCGATCGATCCGGCGGTGTTCGCCGACGACGATGGCGAGCACTACATGTATTTCGGCGGCATCTGGGGCGGCCAGCTGCAGAAGTACCGCGACAACACCTACGCCGCGGACAACGAGGAGCCCGCCGACGGCGAACCCGCGCTCGGACCGCGCGTGGCGCGGCTGGCCGCGGACATGAAGCAGTTCGCCGAGGCCCCGCGCGAGGTGGCGATCGTCGACGAGGCCGGCCGGCCGCTGCAGGCCGGCGACCACGACCGCCGCTACTTCGAAGGGCCGTGGATGCACAAGTACCAGGGCAGGTACTACCTGTCGTACTCCACCGGCGACACCCACCTGCTGTGCTACGCCACGGCCGACAATCCCTATGGCCCGTTCGTGTACGGCGGCGTGATCCTGACGCCGGTGATCGGCTGGACCACGCACCACTCGATCGTCGAGTTCGAGGGCCGCTGGTGGCTGTACTACCACGATTCGATCCTGTCGGGCGGCGTCACCCACCTGCGCTCGGCCAAGGTGGCCGAACTGCATTACGAGGCCGACGGCAGCATCCGGACCCTGCATCCGTATGGCGAGTGACGGAGCCGCGACGACGGGCGAGATCGGTCCCGCCTCGCCGATGGCGCCGGGCCCACTGCTGAAGATCGCCGACGGCGATCTGTCGGCGGACATCGCGCCGGAGGCGGGCGGCCGCATCGCCCAGATCCGCTGCGACGGCGTCGAGCAGCTGGTCGGCCACGGCGAGCACGATGCGACGGCCGCCATCGCCTGGGGCTCGTATGCGATGGTGCCGTGGTGCGGGCGCATCCGCCGCGGCCGCTTCGAGTTCGAAGGCCGCTCCTACGCGCTGCCCGCCAACTTCGAAGGCCACGCGATCCACGGCGTCGGCTACCTGATGCCGTGGCAGGTGACGGAGCAGTCGGCGCGCCATGTCGCGCTGGAGCTGGCTCTGCCGAGCGACCATCGCTGGCCGTTCGGCGGCGTCGCCGGGCAGCGCATCGAACTGGACGGACGGCGGCTGACGATGACGCTATCGGCCACCGCGGTCGAACACGCGATGCCGGTGGCGATGGGCTGGCATCCGTGGTTCCGCAAGCCCGGGCGCCTGGAGTTCGAGCCGGAGGCGATGTATTCGCGCGACGCTGCCGAGGGCATTACCACGCTGCCGCTGCAGGCCGTGCGCCCGGGCCCGTGGGACGACTGTTTCGTCAATCGTCGCGAGGTAGTGCTGCACCGCGCCGGGCAGCGGCTCCGGCTCGCCTGCGAATGCAGCGACTGGGTGGTCTACGACGAACCCGGCTTCGCCACCTGCGTCGAACCACAGACCGCGCCGCCCGACGCCTTCAACCTGGGACAGGGACTGACGCTGCAGCCCGGCGAGACGGCGTCCGCACGCTACGTGCTGACCTGGGACTGAAAGGCGCGGACCCGGCACCGACAGCGCCGGTGCGGCCGGCAACTTCGTCGGGCGTGGCTGCCGCAGCGCCAGTGGATGCGTGCTTTTGCCTGTCATCAGTCCTGCGGGAAATCCCGGCTTTGCCTTGTCCCTTCATCACATCTGCATCTTCTGCCGAGTGCGGCGCATATGATCCGTTGGCGCCAGATGGCAGACGCGCGTATACATCCCCACGTTCGGCGCAAGATTTCTCCCTTCGGTCGAAATGACAAACCAAAGGCGACGAACCACCTGCTGCCATTTCGGCCACCTGCCGCCATTTCGATCGACTGCTGTCATTTCGACCGAAGGGAGAAATCTTGCGTCCCCCTACCGCCTTGTCCCGAACAAATTCCCGAGGGACTGCGGGTCGTGGCCGATATGGGAGATGTGATGAAGAGACAGCGCTTTGCCGGGGGATACCTGCTTGCGGCGACAGCTTAGCTTGCGTCGGGGTGACGACGCCCGGACCGGATTGGGACGAAATGCCCTAGCTCATGGCCGTAGGCGCATCGTAGGGAAGCCTTCTCGCACCGACTCCTTCCATCGCCGCCTGCGCACCGTCGATTGCGCCTTCTTCCGCGTCGACCACGATCAGGATGTTGCCTGAGTCGATTTCCTTTTCGAAGCGCCTGCGCACGGGGTCCGGGACTGCGGCTCCCATCAGCGAGGCGCCGAATCCCCCGAGCGCCGCGCCGGCACCGAGGCCGAACAGGACCAGCCATCCGTTGAGGCCCATGGCGACCACGATCGCAATGGCCGCCAGCAAGCCGACGATGCCGCCGATGACCACGCCGCGCATGGCTGCCGGAATGAAATCGCTGTCGGCCATCTTCCTGCGGTCGTGGATCGATCGGATCTCGATATCGGACCTCGCCACGACATGGATGTCGTCGTCCGGCGTACCCGACTCGAGCGCTCCTTGCACCGCCCGTTGGGCCTGCGCCATGCCGCTGGTCAGAAAGACATGTCGATGCTTCATGCTCGATGGGCCCTCGCTTCATTCGCTGGGAATATCCGGGGACGGCCAATCCATCGGGCGCCGGCGCCGCACATGCCTCATACGGATTATCCCCATGTGGCGTTGGGGTCGAATCACATCGGCGTGGAAGCGCCGTAAAGACGCCGAGACGATGGCGTGAAATCCAGGTAGCTGGACGATCCGGCGGACGGGATCCTTCCCCGTTCCGTCATCCCGGGAGCACGGGCCGACAGCTAGGGTAGTCCGGTCCGCGGAGCTTCCCGAGCTCCCGGCAATGCGCATGACGCCATGCAGCCGGACGCCGGACGGCGTTCGTATCGCGGAGGACGAAAATGGGAACCTGCTCGGTATGCGGTAACCGCTACGACAAGACCTTCACCATCCGGATGGCCGGCATGGAGTCGGAGTACGACTCCTTCGAGTGCGCCATCCACCAACTGGCACCCACCTGCTCCCATTGCGGATGCAGGATCCTGGGGCACGGGATCGAAAGCGGCGACGCCATGTTCTGCTGCGCAAGCTGCGCCAGGCATGCCGGCATCAGCGAGGCGCGCGATCGCGTGCGTTGAGGGGCAGCGCAACGGACGAAGGATCGCCGGACGCGGGGAGCGGATAAGCCTGCACGACGGCCGCGGTCGCGACGCGGGCTGCTTCAGCCGTCCATGTCCTTGAGCCGCGCGATGGGCAGGTTCCATCCACGCCGGATCGCCATGAAGCGGAGCAGGAAACAGGCGCACGCGCCTGCGATGGCCGTGGGCGCGATGGCGAGTCCCAGCGCCGATCCGGCGGCGAAGAACGACGCGCCCAGCAGCGCGGCGACAGCATACAGTTCGCGGTGGAGCACCGCCGGGATTTCCGCGACGAGGACGTCGCGCGCGATCCCGCCACCGATGCCCGACAGCATGCCGAGCAGGATCGATCCGGTCGGGCCGATGCCGTATTCGAGCGCCTTGGCGGTGCCGCTGACCGCGAACAGCGCCAGCCCGACCGCATCGAACAGCTGCACGGGATTGCGCATCCGCTCCACCCGGTCGTGGCCGAAGAAGGTCACCGCGCCCGCGAGCATCGCCGTCGCGAGATAGCGCCAGTCGGCGAAGGCCGCGGGCGGATGGGCGCCGATGATGACGTCGCGCGCGATGCCGCCCGCGGTCGCGGCGGCGAACGACAGCGTCAGCACGCCGAACAGGTCCAGCCGCTTGCGCACGCCGAGCGTCGCGCCGCTGATGGCGAACGCGAAGGTGCCGACGAGGTCGAGCGAGGAAAGCAGGATCGGGGTCATGTCGCACGCGGTGCCGGGAGGGCCGGCTAGCGGACATTATCGGCGAACCGGATCGGACGGGGCGCCGGCTGCGGTTGGCCCCCACCCCAACCCTCCCCCGCAGGCGGGGGAGGGGGTCAAAAGCGAAGCGGCGGCTTGTGCTCCCTCCCCCGCCTGCGGGGGAGGGTTGGGGTGGGGGCAACCCGGAGACAGTCGCCCATCAGCAAGCCGGCACGGGCAGCGCATTCATCCATGGGCCGCGGAGACCGCCCGCCCCAGGCCGAACGTCCGCCGCAGGAACCCGGCGCCGTCCTCCAGCGCCTGCCGTGCGACGGACGACACCGCCACGGCTTCGATGAAGCTGTGCGGCGCGCCACGGTACAGCTTCACCTCGACGCCGACGCCGGAGGCGAGCAGCTTGCCGGCCATCGCCAGGTTCTGTTCGGCCAGCACGTCGCATTCGCCGATGCCGATGAAGTAGGGCGGCAGTCCCTCCAGTTCGGCCAGCAGGCCGTGGGTGTAGGGACTGTTGCGGTCGTCGGGCCGCGCAATGTAGTAGTTCCAGAACGTGTCGACCTCTTTCGCGGTCAGCATGTCCTCGTCGGTGCCGTAGCGGCGGCGCGAATGCGGCGAGCAGTCGGGGGTGAAGCCGGCGTAGTAGCTCAGGACCGCGGCGATGCGTTCGCCCTCGCCGATGTCGCGCAGCTTCAGCACGACGCCCGTGCTCAGGTTGCCGCCGGCCGAATCCCCGCCCAGCGCCAGCCGGCTTGCATCGAGCCCGTGCGCGGCGCCGTTGTCCTGCAGCCAGCGCACGACGTCGATGACCTGCTCCAGCGCCACCGGGTAGCGCGCCTCGGGCGACAGCGCGTAGTCGATGCCGACCACGGCGACGCCGGCGCGCGCGGCCAGCTCGCGCATGACGCGGTCGTGGGTGTCGAGGCTGAACATCGCCCAGCCGCCGCCGTGCAGGAAGGCGAGCGTCGGCTTGGCGGTGCCGGGCGCGGGATCGTGGATGCGCAGCCGGACCGGACCATGGCGGGTGTCGGCGAAGATTTCGTCGGTGCGCGCGGGGACCGGCCCGCCTTCGCACCAGGGGCGCCGGACCTGCTCCACGATCTCGCGGCGCGCCGGCCAGTCGAGGTCGCGGCCGGCGGTGATGCGCCGGCCTTCGGCGATGACGCTGTCGATGAAGTGCGCGATTTCCGGGTCGAGCGGTTTCGCCCGTGGTTCGATGGCGGCGAGCGCATCGACGCCTCGGCCGCCGTCGAAGCGGCGCATCCACGCGGCCAGCGCGTGCTGCCGCGTGTCCCAGAGGCCGCGCAGGATGTCGTCGAAGACGTCGTCGCGTTCGTCCTGGCCCAGCTTGAACGTGGTGCGCGATGCGCGGACATGCGCGTGGAAACCGACCACGCCCTTGCGCAGCGAGGCATAGCGATCGCCCATTTCCTCGACGTTCCAAGCGCCCGGGCGCCCTTGCTCCATGTCGTCGGTCAGGCCGCGCAGCAGGCGGTCGGCATCCTCGGGCGTGTCGTGCAGTTCGATGTCCACGTCGAACGTGGCGGCGGCGTAGTTCCAGGTCGGCGCACGCGTGCGGTCGGCGAACCAGGACGGCGAGACGTAGCCGTGCGGGCCGATCAGCAGCACCGTCGCGCGCGGATCCTCGGCGAAGGCGCGCCACTGCGGATTGCTGCGCGCGAAATGGCCGAGCAGGCGCAGCGGACGGCCGTCGGCGTCGCATTCGACCTGGACCGGCAGCGGCGTGGCCGAGAGCGCGCCCGCCGCGCCGGAGACGATCCAGGCGAGCGGCTGTTCGGCGACGAGATCGGCGACATCCCGAGGGGAAATCGGCTGGAAAAGCGAAGGATTGGACATGGGGTCGGGTCGGGAGGGGATTCGGGAAGGGCAGTCAGGGAAGGGAGGCGGCCACGGAATGGGCCGGCCAGCGCCCGGCCCAGGGGGCCGCTGCTTCGAGTTCGTAGGCGAGTGCGAGCAGGGCGTCCTCCTGCCCGCGGTCGGCCGCGAACATGCTGCCGATCGGCAGGCCGTCGCGGCTGCTGGACAGCGGCAGCGAGATCGCCGGCGTGCCCGCCATGTTCTGCAGCGGGGTGTAGTCGATCCACGCGAACATCGTCCGCATCAGCGTTTCCATCGGAACGTCCGGTGCGAAGGTTCCCAGCGGCGGAGGCGGTGCACTGACGACCGGGGTCAGGACGACGTCGTGGGCGTCGAAGAACGCCGACAGCTGCTGCGGGAGCCGCGCGATCTGCCGGTAGGCCGCCTCCAGCGCGTGTGTGGGCAGGTTCGCCGCGCGTGCAGCCAGGTCGAGCGTCCACGGCTCCAGCGCATCTTCGAGACGACGCCCGCCGAGCAGCGCACGCGCGGCATCGACGCAGTCGGCGGCCAGGTGCGACCACAGGTCTTCGAACGCGGTCAGGAAGGCGTCGCCGTCGAGCGGCCACACCGCGCGCTCCACGCGATGGCCGAGCGATGCGCACAGTTCCGCCGTGCCCGCGACCGCATCCCGGACCTCCGGATGCGGCGCGGCGCCGCGCAGCCCGGATTCGATCACCGCGATCCGCAGGCGCCGTGCGGACGGCCCCCGGACCATCTTGCGTTCCGACTGCAGATGGGTCGCGGCGAACGCCCAGGCGGCATCGCGCACGCTGCGCGCGTGCATGCCGTCGGCCACCAGCAGGTCTTCGACCAGATGGCGGCCGCGCACGCGCACCGTGCTGTCGCGGCCGGGCTTCAGGCCCACCACGCCGCAGCATGAGGACGGCAGGCGGATCGAACCGCCGCCGTCGCTGCCGTGCGCGAAGGGAACTAACCCGGCGGCGACCGCGGCGGCGGCACCGCCGCTGGACCCGCCCGGCGAATGCGCCAGCGACCACGGGTTGCGCGTTACCGGACCCTGCAGAGGTTCGGTCGAGGCGAGCAGTCCGAACTCGGGCATCGACGACTTGCCGACCGCCACCAGGCCCTGCGCGACGAGCCGCTCGACGTAGGGATATCCGCGTTCCGCCAGCACGCCGCTGCGGCTGCGCGAGCACGAGCGCGTCGGCATGCCCGGATAGTCGAGCGAGTCCTTCGGCAGCCAGGGCACGCCCGCCATCGCACCGCGGGTCGCGACACCATCCAGCACCGCAGCCTCTCGCCGTGCCAGCGCGAAGGCGCGATGGCTCAATGACTGCAATTGCGGATCCAGCGCTTCGATGCGCAGGATCGCGGCTTCGACCAGGCCGGCGGCGTCGATGTCCCCCGACCGCACCATGGCCGCCTGGTCGTGCGCATCCAGGCGGCCGATCGCGAAGGCATCCGTGCGGGTGAGGGTGTTGCGGGCGGACATGCGAAGGGCTCCGTCGGGCTGCGGCGACAGGGAAGGCATGCGTCAGGCGACGTGCCGCAGTGCGCGGGCGCGGCCGTAGTAGCGGTAGAGCAGGGCACCGATCGCGGCGTAGGCGCCCAGCAGCACCACCGGAAGCAGGTCGCCGTTGCGCGCCTGCTGCGCGATGTCGAGCGCCACCGGCAGCGTCATCGCGAAACTCATCACGATGGCCGCCACCGGCACCACGCCGAACCAGATGCCGCCGATGCGCACGCCGCCCAGCGGCACGCGGAAGCCGCCCGACTGCCCGGGCTTCGTGCTGCGTACCCGGATCAGGCTGATCGCCACCATCGCGAACATGAAGGCCACGCCGAACGAGATCAGGTCCGCCATCACCGAGATCGGCAGCAGCGCCGCATTGATCGCGGCGAGCGCGGCCAGCAGCAGGTTCGCGATCCACAGGCTGTTGCGGGCGGGATGCAGCCGGCTGAACACGTCGGGCAGCAGGCCGTCGCGCGACATCGCGTAGCAGACCCGCGAATGCCCGAAGGCGTTGGCCAGCAGCACCGAAGCCAGGCCGGCCAGCGCACCGATCTTGATCACCACCGCGAACTGCGGCCAGCCGATGCGGTCGACCGCCAGCGCGATCGGGTCGGGCACGTCGAGTTCCCGGAACGGGATGAGCCCGGTCAGCACGATCGCAGCCAGCACGTACAGGGTCGCGCAGATCGCCAGCGAGCCGAGGATCCCGATCGGCACATCGCGCTGCGGATTGCGGGTCTCGGCCGCGGCCGTGGACACCGTCTCGAAACCGAGGAAGGCGAAGAACAGCAGCGCGGCCGCGCGTGCCACGCCTTCCCAGCCGTAGCTGAAACCGCCCTCGTTGGGCGGCAGGAAGGGCGACCAGTTGCCGGGATCGACCGCGGTCGCGCCGACGACGATGAAGCTGGCCAGCACCAGCACCTTCACCACGACCAGGATGGCGTTGGCGAGGGACGAGCGCGACGTGCCCAGCGCGACGATCGCGCCCGCGGCCAGCGCCGCGCCCGCGGCGACGAGATTGACGTGGCCGCTGACGGCCAGCGACTTGCCTGCGCTGCCCGGCAGCAGCTGGATCGCGGGCGTCGAGATCGCAGCCGGCAGGGCGATGCCCAGGTCCGCCAGCAGGCTGCCGAAGTAGCCAGAAAAGCCGACCGCCAGCAGCGAGGCGGCCACGCTGAATTCCAGGAACAGCAGCCAGCCCAAGGCCCACGCCGGACCGATGCCCAGCGTGTGCTTGCAGTAGCTGTAGGCCGAACCCGATTCGGGCACGTTGGAGGCCAGTTCGGCATAGCACAGCCCGACCAGCAGGCAGGCGAAGCCGGCGATCACGAACGAGAGCGTCACCGCCGGCCCGGCGTACAGCGACGCGGCGGTCCCGATCAGGACATAGACGCCGGCGCCAAGGATCTGGGCCACGCCCAGGATCAGCAGCGAAGCCCAGCCGAGCCGGAGCTGCAGCCCCGGCGTTTCGTCCGAAGGCGCAGGCGTCGTCATCGGGGACCGACGTTACCGGCTGCACCCGCACGACGCAGGCGGGGCGGGGCCGGCAGGCCTGCGCGCAGGGCGGGGAGGTGTCGTCGATCGATCATGGCGGTTTCATGCTGTCCGCGGCGACGGGTCGATGCTTCGCCATCCCGCCCCCGGACTTTGCAGAACGTGCCCGTCGGGCATGCGCCCGGCGATATTGAGTGCGACCCGCTTGCTGCGGTCGGGACACTACCGGATCAATCCGCCGACTGGCCGAGTCATCCTGCCGTACGTCTCGCGAGCGCGTCGCGCACCCGCAGAGGACAGCGGCACAACCTGTCGTCGACAGGTTCCCGGTCCCGGCTCGAGGTGTCGGCCCGGGCGCCCGATCCGGCTCAGGCCGCCGGACCGGCTCTGCGGATGCCCACGGCCGCGGGCACCGTCACTGCGACAGTCGTACCCGCTCGGGCAGGTGGAATTCCCGGATCGGCACGAACTTCACACCCAGCCTCATCGAGGCGACGGAGCCGTCGCGATTGAAGGTGAAGACCATCGGCTCGCCATAGGTGCCGCCCGAGCCGCCATCGACCCTCAACGTGCGCTCGTCGACGTATGCCAGCGGCGTGGCTGCAGTCGCTGGATCGGGCGCTGTGGGCCGGATCAGGTAGAGGCGGCTGCCGAGCAGCACTACATCGGCCACCGAGAACAAGTCGGCATAGCGTCCGGTGAAGCGCTTCAACTGCTCAGGCGGCGGTGCTTCCTGTGCAGCAGGCTTGCCGGCCAGGTTAAGGAGAAGGAATGCCCCCTGCGCCATCTGTCCGGCCGGCCCGTCGATGGCGTTGGTCAGCACGGACACCGCGACTTTCGCCTTCGGATCCACCAGGGTCATGCTGGTGAAGCCGGGAAAACCGCCGCTGTGGCCCACCAGGGTGCGTTCGCCGACCTTGCGGATGCCGACTCCCAGGCCGTATTTGTTCCCTGCTTCGTCGCTGTCCCAAAGCGGTTGGTGCATGCGCCGCTTGGAAGCATCGCTCAGCAACCGGGTATCGCCGAGGAAATGCGCGGAGAAGAAGTTGGCCAGGTCGCCGGCATTGGAGAAGAAGCCCGTGGCAGGCGACAGCGCGGAAGTGCCGACGTGATCGATCGGCACCCGGCGTGGCGCATAGGAGAGGGCGGTGTAACCGATGGCGAACTCGCCCAGTCGGTCGGGATCGATCTCGGCGCCGGTATTGCGCAGGCCCAGTCGATCGACGATCTCGCGTTGCAGGAAGGTGTTGTAGTGTTCGCCGCTGGCCGCTTCGATGATCAAGCCCAGCAGGCCGTAGCCCACGTTCGAGTACTTGTAGCGCTGGTTGGCCGGCAGCACTGCGGCGGTGCCCGCCAGGATCTCCTCGCGCAAGGCGTCGTGATCCGGGAACGACTTCCCCAGCTGCCAGAAGTCGCTGTCGTGACCGTCACGGATGATCCCGCTGGCATGCGACAGGAGCTCGCGCACGGTGGCTTCGGCCAGCGGCGATCGAGCTTCCTTCAGCCACGGCAGCCATTGGCCCGCGGTATCGTCCAGCCGCAGGGCGCCGCGCTCCACCAACTGGAATACCGCCGTGGCGGTGAAGGTCTTGGAATGCGAGGCCACCCGGAACAGGTGCGTGTCGGCCAAGGCGACGTTCCGCTCCACGTCCGCAAGCCCGAAGGACCTCGCCAGCACTTCCCGTTCGTCGACCCGTACGGCGATCTGGACCCCGGGGACGCGCAGGTACTCCTGGCGGAATGCCACCCAGTCGGCGTAGTAGCTCATCGCGTCGCGAACGGATCCGGCAGGAAGGGCATCCGGCTCCGGCGGCTCGTTCGCCGTGGCGGCAGCTGCGAACAGCAGCATCAGGCAGGCAATCCCGGTCGAAAGGCCGATCGCGCGAAGTCTGGGCATATTGGAGGTCTCGCTGGTGCGTATGGGGACGAAGACGGCCATTCCCGATCGGTAGAACAAGTGCCATCAGCAACCGCAGTCTTTGCGTGGCATCCTGCGCCGCCCCCGGATCGTGCGGAACCTGATCAGGATCAGAACCTGACGCGCGCGCCTATGGAGTAGTAGCGGCCCAGCACGTCGTAGTAGGCGGAGAACGCCGACGAAGCCGGAGGATCCTTGTCGAACAGATTGTTGATGTTCGAGTAGATCTCCAGTTCGGATCCGGCGAAACTCGCGATCCGCGCATTCAGGCCAAGGTCGAAGTAGGTGTAGCTGCCGATGTCGTTGTTGACGATGTCGACGGCCCGGTTGTACTGGCCGGCCGAAATGTACCGCGCGCGCAGGTTGACGCCGAACCTGTCGCCCCGGTAGGCGATGTTGTTCATCACCCGCAGCCTGGGGATGCCGGGCCCGATGAAGGCGGACCCCTGCGAGCCGATGTATCCCAGCTTGACTTCGCCGTCATCGGTGGTCAGGTTGTTGATCCAGGTCGCCAGTGCGCGCCACTGGAACCTGCCGCTCGCCGATGGGATGAGCTTCTCGGCCGGGAACGTGTACAGGATTTCCGCATCGATGCCGTCGGTCTTGTACTCCGCCAGGTTCACCGGCGTCGACATGATCCTTTCGATGTTGTTGTCGGCATCCCGGGTGATCCGCCCGCACAGCACCTGGTTGCCGCGGAAACACCGGTTGACGACCTCCTGGACGCCGAGCGACATGATCACGTCGTTGATGGTGATGTTGAAGTAGTCGATGGACAGGTCCAGGCCTTCGGTGAAGGCGGGGGTCCAGGTCAATCCGAACGTGGTGGTGTCGGCCTCTTCCGGCGTCAGGTCGGGATTTCCGCCGCCGATGACCAACGCAGTCACGTTCTGCCCGGTCACCGGATCGGCAAGCCCGTTCCATGCGGTGGTCGCGGTGGTGAACAGTTCGGTCAGGTTGGCCGAGCGGATGTCCCTGGAGCGCGTGGCGCGCGCCCTGAATCCGGGCAGGAACTCGTTGGTCGCGCCCGCCTTCCACGACCAGATCGATCCCGTGGTGTCGTAGTCGCTGATCCGGGCCGCGGCGTTCACCTCGAGCTTGTTGAACCCCGGGACGTCGCGGACGAGCGGAACCAGGATCTCGCCGAACGCCTCTTTCACCCGGAAAGCGCCGAACATCGACGAATGGCTGAAGCTGCGGAATTCCCCGGCCGTATCCTGCGCGCCCGCGGTGGTCTGTTGCCATTCCCTGCGCGCTTCGACGCCCAGCGCAACGGAGACGTCGCCGGCGGGCAGCGTCCACGGATCGCCCTGCAGGCTCAATCCGCCGGAGTCGAGCTTGATCAGCGTTTCCTGCGTGGGCGCGCCGGTGGCGTAGGCGATGGCTGCGGCGGACGGCGATCCGCTCCCGAACAGGTTGATGGGTACGCAGTCCGTCGTCGGGTCGGTCAGCGCCACGCGGCAGATCGGCTGGCCGGTCGTCGGGCTCAGTATCGAATCCACCGCCCGCGCGTAATTTTCCCTCAGCAGGAATCCGGGATTGCGGAAGTCCTGCCGGTATTCCCCGTGGGTGTAGTACGACTTCCACTTCCAGTTCTGGCCGAGATAGCCGTCGATCGCCAGCGTCGCTTCCGTGGTCTTGCGCTGGAAATCGATCCTCGCGTATGCGAAGTCGGAATTGAACCGTCCCATCTCGAAGGAAGACTCTCCGACCTGGGCCAGGGCATCGCGGACCTGCGCCGGCAGAAAGGCGTTGTCCGCTCCGATCGTCAGCCGCGTGGCGCCGCGGTTGTGGTCGCCGAACCAGGGGTAGTCGTTGTACATCCTGGAGTGCCTGACATCCAGGGTCAGCCGCGTCGAGTCGGTCAGGTCGAGGTAGGCGGTGCCCATGGTGCTGTAGCGCCGCTGCGGTGTCACCAACGGGCTGAAGTCGTCGGCCGTGGGGCCGTTGCCGCCTACCATCTGCGTGCCCCCGACGACCCGTCCGTACTGGAAGGCGCTCAGGGATCCATCCGGGTTGAACTCCTGTCCTGCAAGCGCGCCCGTCAGGATGAGGCCACCATAGGCGGCATCGGCGATGCTGACGTCGGGCGTCAGCACGAACCTGCCCTGTCCGTCGGGCAGCGTCGCCCAGCCGCTGACATTCTCGCGGCGCGACCTGGGAACGAGCCCGTCGTTGTCGAGGAATTCGGCGCCCAGCACTACGTGGCCACGGCCGCCGAACAGTTCGTGGCCCACGGCCGCCTCGAAACGCCGCTCGTTGGCGTCGCCCTGGTCCGAAATGCCGTACTGGGCGCCCAGCCTGGCACCCGTGAAGGTCCGGTCGATCGCGAGGTTGACGACGCCACTGACTGCGCCCGAACCCCAGGCGGCGGACGCACCCCCCGTGACGATGTCCGCGCTCTTGACCAGGATTGTGGGGATGGTGTTCAGGTCGTTGGTGCTGGAGAACCTGCGGCCATCGATGAGCACCAGTGTGCGGTTGACGCCGAGGGCGCGGAGATCGACCGGCGCCGAACCGGCATCGGTATTGGTTCCCGTCGTCTGCGGGGACACGCCGGCACGGAAGTAAGGCAGGTCGTTCAACGCCGCCGCCACGTTGGGACGGGCACCGATGCTCAGGTCCTCGGCGCTCAGGGTAGTGGTCGGCGTGGGCGCGTCGAAGCCGAGGCGGCCGAGGCGGGACGACGCCGCCGTGACCAGTATGGTGTCCAGGTTGGTTGCCGAAGCATCCTGGCGTGCGGCACCGGGTGTATGGCCCGGTGCGCCGACGCTGTTGCCGGGTGGGCCGATCAACACCGACCCGTCCTCCTCCGTGACATTCAGCGCGGTGCCTTCGAGCAACTTCTCGAAGGCTTCACGTGTTCCGAGCACACCGCTGACGCCGTCGGTCCGCAATCCCCGAAGCTGTTCGGAGCGATAGATGGCGTTCACGCCGAATTGTCTGGCCAGCGCTTCCACGGCGTCGACCAGATCGCCCGCGGCCACTTCCACCTGCCTCTGCCCGGATGCGACTGCCGCCGGGACCACCGGCAGGGACAGCACCGCAATGATGGAGGCGGCGATCAGGCTGGATCGAAAGCGATTCGAACGTGGCATGTCCTTCCCCGTGATCGGCCCGCACATGGGCCGCTAACTCAAAGGTCGAACTAACGCGCCCTTTCCGGCAATTCATCTTCCGCGCCGTAAGCACGATGTGCTGCTCCTCGGCCCGTGCCTGTGCCGAGAAGCCCGGGCGGGCGCATGGTCGCGAGGATTCGCGCCGCGCCAGGCGAGGGTGAAACGGCAGCATCGTTCATGCACCCGACGAGGCCAGCGCGTCCGGCAACGTCTTGCCTATCCATGGCGATGCCATCTCATAGGCATGCCCCACCTGCAACACGGCCAGATCGGCATGCGTCGGGCCGATGATCTGCAGACCCAGCGGCAGGCGGCTCGGTCCGCCAAAGCCGGCAGGCACGGCCAGGACGGGCAGCCCCGCCATCGTCGCGGGCAGGGTCACCTCCATCCAGCGGTGATAGCTGTCCATCCTTCGTCCGGCGATCTCGGCCGGCCAGTGCAGGTCGGCATCGAACGGAAAGACCTGTGCCGTCGGGAGCAGCAGGAAGTCGAACTGCGCGAACGCCCTGCGAAACGCCTCGAAGATGCGCGTGCGTCCTGCCTGCGCGTCCGCGATTCGCGCAGCGGTCAACTTGTGGAACCCGTCGACTTCCCACAGCGCCTCAGGTTTCATCTGCGCGCGCCGCACCGGATCGGCGGCAAACGATCGCAGGTCGGCGCCCACCGACAGGTGGCGCAACGTGACCGCAGTTCGCCACATCGCGTCCGCCGGCTCGTCGAGCCTCGCCGTGTCCACGGTCATGCCGATCGCGCGGAACGCGGACAACGCCTTCTCGCAACTATCCAGCATGCCGTCTTCCATCGGCAGCGTGCCGCCCAGATCCCCCAGCCAGCCGATCCGCCGGCCCTTCCACTCGCTCGCCAGCGGCCGCGCGAAGACCGCGGGATCGTCCTTGAGCGAAAAGGGCGCGCGCGGGTCCGCGCCAGCCTGCACCGAAAGCAACAATGCCAGGTCTCCCACCGTCCGCGCCATCGGGCCGGAGGTGGCGTACGTCTGCCCGAAGACGTCGGTGGATGGCGCCGACGGCACGCGCCCGAACGAGGGCCGGAATCCGAACACGTTGTTCCAGCCGGCCGGATTGCGCAGCGAGCCGCCAAAATCGCTGCCATCGCCAAGCGGCGTCATCCGCAGCGCCAGCGCCACCGCGCTGCCGCCCGAGCTTCCGCCAGCCGACTTGCCCGGGTCATAGGCGTTGCGCGTCACGCCGAACAGCGGATTGTAGCTGTGAGAACCGAGCGCGAACTCGGGCACGTTCGTCTTGCCCGTGAAGATCGCGCCCGCGCCGCGCATCCGCGCGACGACAAGTGAATCGGCCGCGGGGACATTGTCGCGGAGCAGCGGCGATCCTTGCGTGCTGCGGATGCCGCGTACTGGCGCGGTGTCCTTCACGGCATGAGGAAACCCGTGAAGCGCACCGTGAAAATTCCCCTTTGCCGCGTCGTCGTCCTGCGCCGCGGCTTGCCGCAGCAGAAGTTCAGGTTCGACCGGAGAAACGATGGCGTTGAACCGCGGGTTGAGGGACGCGAGCCGCGCCAGATAGGCCGCCATGACTTCGCGCGCGGACACGCGGCGCGTGCGGATCGCGATGGCGAGATCGACGGCGGACATGTCCAGCACGTCGTTCGACTGCGAAAACGCAGCGGCCGCGCCGTCTGCGGCGTACGCCACCATGGCAGCAGGGCCGGCCTTCAATATCGTTCGTCGCGTCACTCGCATTCCGGCCGTCCCTTGTCAGCGCGCGGCGGGGGCTTCGCCCCGGCGAACCACCGAAAGGAGGTGGCGATCAGGCTGGATCGAAAGCGATTCGAACGCGGCATGTCGTTCCCCGTGGTCGGCCCGGGCATGGGCCGCTTACTGCGAGGTCGAACGAAGGCGCCGTTTCCGGCAACTCACTCCCGCGCGGTGAGCACGATGCGGTCCTCCTCGGCCCGTGCCTGCACCGGGAAGCCCTGCTGGACGAGGCTCACGAACGCATCCAGTTGGGTGGCGCGGAAAATGCCGCCGACGCGCAGCCCATCGACCGCCGCGTCCTCGATGACCAGCTTGCGGGTGTTGTAGCGGTTGAACTCGGCGACTACCTCGGCCATGGGGGTATCGCGGAACACCAGCTGACCCGTACGCCAGCTCAGGTTCTGCGCTATCTCCACCGGAGACCGGGCCTGCACCAGCATTGCGTCACCCTGCATGCTCGCGACCATGCCCGCATCCAGCAGCGGCGCCTGCAGCACCTCGGCCGTACGGCCGGCGGTCTCGACACGGACACGGCCTTCCGAGACCAACACCCGTACGTCGGATCCGCTGCGCCGGACGGAGAACGCCGTACCCACCGCGACGATCCGCTTGTCGCCGGCCTCCACCACGAAAGGCCTGAGCGGGTCCTTAGCCACCTCGAAGAAGGCCTCGCCCTGCCGCAGTTCCACGCGCCGGTCGTTCGCGCCCATGTCGATGCGCAGCCGGCTGTCGGTGTTCAGCGTCAGGCGGGAACCGTCCGCCAGCAACACCGTCTCCATCGCACCGACGCGCGTCGCGTAGACATTGGACGACGGCAGCACCAGCAAGTATGTCAGCGCGGAAAGGCCGACGACGCAAGCCACGCCGGCGGCGATCGCCAAGCCGGGCAGGCGCCGCCATCGGCTTCGCCGCGCCGCGGCATACGTGACTGCCGCAGCGCCCGGCTGCGTCGCTCCGCGCCCCAGCAGCGCCCCCAGCCTTCCCGCTTCCTGCCAGGCGGCCTTGAAGCGGTAATAGGCAGCCCGGTGGCCTGCCGATTGCGCCAGCCACGCCTCGAACTCGGCCGCATCCTGCTCGGTCCAGGGGCCGGCGTCCTGTCGGAGCAGCCAGGCCGCAGCCGCCTGCTCGTCTTGTTCCCTACTTTCCACGGTCGAATCCGATCCTCTTCCAAGTGTCCTCGACGGCATGCCTGTCTTCCGCGCCACCGTACAGCGCATCGGCCAGCAGGCCGATGCCGCGCATGAGATGTTTCTCCACCGTCGCTTCTGCAATGCCCAGACGGCGGGCGATCTCCTTCTGCGGAAGATCCTCGATCCGCCGCATCCATACCACCTGGCGACACCGCAGCGGCAGGCGCCGGAACAGCGCCGACAACCGATGCATCTGTTCCCGACCCACCGCCCGCCGTTCCGGCGACAGTTCGTCGATGAGGACGTTCAGGCTGTCCACGTCGGCCAACAGGTCGAAAGCCACGATGCGCTCGCGGCGCACGCGATCCACCAGCAGCTTGCGCGCCACGTCGAACAGGAACGCCTTGGGCGAATCCGGAAGCTTCCGTTCGGCGGCCACGAGCACCCGTATGTAGATGTCGTGCCGGATGTCCTGTACTTCGTTCGCGTGCACCCACTTGCGCGCCAGGAAGCGTACGAGTGCGGCCTCATGGGGAAGTATCTCGCGCTGGAACCAGTTCTCGACTGCACTGTCCATCAAGCTGCCGTGTCGCGCCCCTCCGCGCGGTTCATTTCACACGCTACCCCATGACTGCGCTGAAATCGATTGGAGGAATGGCCGCACCTGATCGACTCACCAATGAATGGGGTGGACGAACCCGCTCGGCCCCAGCTGGGTCTCAAACAGGCGGCGGCTGATGGATCGGCATCTATGTTGGATCGACAGGCCGTTGGCCCGGCGGGGGAGGCTCTCGCCAGCGCCAGCCTGATCGGCTGCCCTGGCGACAGCGTCGTACACAGGAACCTGACGCCAACGCGAGCCGGTCGACCGGTCTCGGCGTCGGGGAAGCCATCGCTGCGCCTCAGCGGATTTCGAACGCGAACCGCAGCACGTCGGTCACCGACCGCGCGGGCACGCTGACGTGGATTTCTTCCGGATAGCGGTGCAGGCGCACGCGCAGGCCTTGGCCGGACAGGCGATCCAGCCGGTCGACGAGCGCGCGCGCCGGCTCCGGATCGTCGTCGACGTCGCGATCGCCGACGACCACCATCAGCCGGCTCGTCCTGCCGATCTTCCCGCCCGTCAGCCAGGTGGTGAACGCGCGTTCGTCCTCGAGCATGCCCTGTTCGTTCCATTCCATCGATGGGCTGGCGGCCACGATCGAGTGGAAGGCCTGCGGGCGCTCGTACAGCGCATAAAGCGCGAACAAGCCGCCCAGCGAATGGCCGAACAGCGAATGGCGGTCGGGGTCGGTCGGGTAGCGGCGGCCGATCTCGGCCCGCAGCTCGCCGGTCAGGAAATCGAGGAACTCCCTGCGTGCGCCGCTCTTGTACTTCGCCAGTTCGCGCCATTGCCGCGGCGGCGGATCGAGCAGCGGTGCGGTGAAGTCGTTCAATCGGCGCACGTCCCAGGCGTCGTCGCCGGGATAGCCGACGCCGACGATGATCGACTTCCCGACCGGCAGGTACTCCTGCACCCAGCGCGCCTGCGCGAACGAGGCGAAGTAGGCGTTGCCGTCGAGCACGTACAGGACGGGATAGCCGTCCTCGGGCGCCTCGCCCCCGACGGGAGCGGACACGAAGATGCGATACACCTCGCCGCTGTCGGAGGCCAGGTTCCAGACCTGCGTCGACGGCATCATGTAGCCCGGCGTGGCCGGCGCCGTCGGCGCGGGTGTGGCCGCCTCCGAGGCCGAGGCCCACGCGGCGGGCAGCAGGGCGCTCGCGATCATCGCGAAAGTCCAGGCCAACGTCCTGCTGATTTCCTTCATGTCCCACTCCGGTGGTTCGTCAATCCAGGAAACCCCATTCTGCGGCACTCAGAACATGACCAGGGCCTGCGCCCGCCAGCGCGCGTCGCTTTGGTTGCGCGTCAGCAGGCCCGAACGCCCGGGATCGATATCGGTGTCGCTGTAGCCGATCGAGTAGGACCATGACTTGTGTTGTGCGACCAGGCGCAGGTCGACGTTGCTGTAGTCGCCGATCGCCCGGTTGCTGAAGTCGTGGTGGCCAGCGGCGACGACCGCGGACACCTGCACGCCGCGAGGTTTTCCGAGGGGCACGCCGACGTTGGCGTAGTTGTAGGTTGAGTTCCCGCCCTGGAAGTAGTCCCAGGCGTAGTAGCTGCCTGCGCCGACGCGCGCGACGCCGAAGTCGTACGAAGCGAAGATGGTGACTTCCTGGAAGTCGAGCGAAAGGATGTCGGATGGGCGTTGCCGGTAGAGATAGCCGGCATTGACGTACAACTGCCCGATCCGCTTCGCCCAGCCGAGGAAGTAGTCGATCTCGGCGCTCGTGTCGGTCCCCGGACCGAGATCGAGATTGCCCGCCCAGATCCCGGCATAGGCACCGCTGTCGTGGTTCAGCTTGAGTTCGCCGATGATCGCCGGCTTGCCGTCGGTCAGCGACTGACCGCGCCAGACGTACTCCGTGGCGAAGGCGGCGCCGTTGGCCCATTGCAGTGATCCACCCGACTCGCCGGCCAATGCGATGGCAGGCGGAGCGAATGCGGCAAGACAGGCGAGGGCGAGCAGTGGTCGTTTCATGGCAACAGCCTAACGGCTCCCGATCGACCACTCTTGGCAAAAGCGGCGCCGCGCTTGGCCGGAACGGATGCCCGCGTCATCGGGCCCGTGGCCGAAGCGGGTCCGGCCATGCGGGCATCCGCGTGCTTGCCCGGTGCGTTTCGGCTAAGCAGCCGCACTGATCGGCATGTCCATCGCAGTGCCTTGCGGCTAGGCTCGGGGAATCCTCCAGCGACAGGGCAGACCTTGGCCATCATTGATTCCGCCGATCCAGCCGGCGCACGCGAATGGCTCGCGCGCCTGGTCGCGTTCGACACCACGTCGCGCAATTCCAACCTCGCGCTGATCCAGGCGGTCGAGACCTGGCTCGACGCGCTGGGCGTGCGCTCGACGCGGATTTCCGCAGCGCAGGACGGCAAAGCGAACCTGCTGTTCTCCATCGGGCCCGAGGTCGAGGGCGGCGTCGTGCTGTCCGGGCACACCGACGTCGTGCCGGTCGACGGACAGGACTGGAGCAGCGATCCCTGGACGCTGTCCGAGCGCGACGGACGGCTGCACGGGCGCGGCACGGCCGACATGAAAGGCTTCCTCGCCGCCGGCCTGTCGCGAGTGCCGGCGATGCTCGCCGCCGAACTCCGTCGGCCGATCCATTTCGCGCTGTCCTACGATGAGGAGATCGGCCTGCTCGGCGCGCCTTCGCTGATCGAGGCGCTGCTGGCGAACGTGCCGCGGCCGGGCCTGGTGATCGTCGGCGAACCGACCGGGATGCGCATCGTCGACCGCCACAAGGGCATCATGGGCCTGCGCACCACGGTGCTCGGACACGAGGCGCATTCGAGCCAGACCCAGCTCGGCGTCAGCGCCAACATGGTTGCGACACGGCTGATGTCGAAGATCGTGGAGATCGCCGACCGACTGGCTTCGGCGCCGCCGTCCGCGAACGGCTTCGAGCCTGCGCACACCACCGTCACCATCGGCCTGGTCCACGGCGGCACGGCGCCGAACATCCTCGCCAGGGAATGCAGCTTCGTCTGGGACATCCGCTCCGCCTCGCCGACCGAGGCGCGCGCGGTGTACGACGAGGTCGAGGCCCTTGCGAGGCAACTCGATTCCGGGATCCGGGCGCGCTTCCCGGATTGCGGCATCGCCACCGAAATCCTGTCCGACGTGCCGCCGCTGACCGGTGCCGGCAACGCGCCCGCGCTGGAGCTGGTGTCGCGCCTGACCGACGCGCCCGAACGCGAGGTCGCGTCCTATGTCGCGGAGGCGGGATTGTTCGAACGCGCCGGGCTTCCCACCGTGATCTGCGGACCCGGCTGGATCGCGCAGGCCCACCAGCCCGACGAGTACATCGAACTGGACCAACTCGCCGCGGGCCAGACGTTCATGGATCGTCTGATCGAAGCATCGTGCAAGTAGCCGACAGCCCCGCGGGCGCCTCCGGACGCATCATCGGCAGCCGCGGCTGGGTGCTCGGCGTGTTGACGTCGATCTACCTCGTGAACTTCATCGATCGCCAGATCCTGGCGATCCTGCTGCCGCAGGTGAAGGCGGAGTTCGACCTGTCGGATACCTTCCTGGGCTTGCTGGTGGGGCCGACCTTCGCCTTCTTCTACGCGACGATGGGCCTGCCGCTGGCCTTGCTCGCCGATCGGGTCAACCGCCGCCGGTTGATCGCGGCCTCGCTGGCGCTGTTCTCCGCGATGACCATCGCCTGCGGCCTGGTGGTGCAGTTCTGGCAGCTGGCCGTGGCGCGCATCCTGACCGGCGTGGGCGAGGCCGGGACGGGGCCCGCCTCGCAGACGATGATCACCGACCTCTACCCGCCGGAGCGACGCGCGCGTGCGCAGGCGATCTACGCCACCGGCGCGAACCTCGGCGTGCTCGTCGCCTTTGCCGCCGGCGGCGCGATCGCCCAGGCCTGGGGCTGGCGCGTTGCGTTCATCGCCGCGGGCGTTCCCGGACTCGTGATCGCCGCGGTGCTGCTGGCGACCGTGCGTGACCCGCGGCGCGGCGCAAGCGACCCGGTGGCATCGCAGGAGGACGCACCGGCTTTCGGCACGGTGATGGGCCAACTCTGGCGAAGCCGCGCCTTCCGCTACACCGCGCTGGGCGCCTGCTCGACCTGCTTCACCGCCTATGCGCTGGGGAGCTTCTTCCCGCTGTTCCTCTCCCGCAGCCACGGCCTGTCGACCGGCGAAATCGGCATCGCCATGGCCCTGATCATGGGCGCCTGCGGCGGGCTTGCGACGTATGCGGCCGGCCATCTCGCCGATCGCTTCGGGCGTAGGGACCAGCGCTGGTATTCCTGGGTTCCCGCGCTGGCCGCACTGGCGCCCCTGCCGCTGGCGCCCATCTGTTTCCTCGCTCAGGACATCGGCGTCGCACTGGCTGCCGCCATCGTCCCGCTGTCGCTGACCGCCGCGTTCATCGGCCCGACGATCGCCATCGTCCAGCGGCTGGTGCCGGTGCGCAGCCGCGCGACCGCCGTGGCCACCCTGATCCTGATCGACAACATCGTCGGCCTCGGCCTCGGGCCGCAGTTCGTCGGCCTGGCCAGCGACCTGTGGAAGCCGGCGCTGGGCGAGGACTCCTTGCGCTACGCCATGCTCGCCGCGACGGCAGGCTCGGCCGTGTCGGTGTTCGGCTTCGTCATGGCGGCGCGGCACCTGCGCGCCGACATCGCAGCGCGCGAAGCCGCTGCCGCGGCGCCGGCATCGAATGGATAAGGATCCGCCTTGGCCTGCCAAGCGGCCCCGGGGAACGCCGACTAAGTTCGACATGGACCGGCCGCGACGCGATCGCCGCCGGACGACAGGAACCTTCGGGGAGGAGAAGGCCCGCATGGAACACCCGCATGCATGTCGGGTCCAGGCCCGCTCTCCATCGTGGTCCTGACGACGCCGGCGTTCGCATCGAATGCCGGCGACACGGATCGGCCATCGCACAGGCAAGGATTGTTCCAGCGTGAAGTTTCAGCTTGATGTCTCCCCGCCGCATCGCCCACTCCCGCCAGTCCGCCCAGGAGTTTCCATGACCATCATCGATTCAAAGTGCTGTCGGCGCCTGCCGCGCATGTCCCTTCTGGCCGTCGGCCTGCTGGCCGCCGTCCACGTCCACGCGCAGGATGCCGACACCGCCGCTCCGGGTAGGGATGCCATGGAACTGGACCGGATCCTGGTCGTCGGCCAGCGCGCCAGCCGCGTCAGCAACGGCGCGACCAACCTCGACCTGGACATCAAGGAAACCCCGCAATCGATCAGCGTGTTGACGCGCGAACAGATGGACCAGTTCGGCGCCGACGAGCTCAACGAGGCCCTGGCCATGACCACCGGCATCCAGGTGGAGAAGGTGTCGACCAACCTCACCCAGTTCCTGTCCCGCGGCTTCGAGATCAAGAACACCCAGATCGACGGCGTCGGCCTGCCCAACGGCTGGGGCCTGGTCACCAACGCGATGGATTCGTTCGGTTTCGAGAAACTGGAAGTGATCCGCGGCGCCAACGGCCTGCTGACCGGCGTCGGCAATGCATCCGGCACGATCAACTACGTGCGCAAGCGCCCGACCAACGATCCGCAGGGCCAGGTCGGCCTCACCTTCGGCTCGGAAAGCCGCCGTCGACTCGAGGCGGATTACTCCACGCCGTTCACCGAGGATGGCACATGGGCCGGCCGCGTGGTGGTCGCGCGCGAGGACAGCGATTCCTACCTGCGCGACTTCGAGAGCGATCGCACCTACCTCTACGGCGTGGTCGACGGCCAGGTCGGCGAGAACGGCGCGCTGGCGTTCGGCTACTCGTGGCAGCAGTCCGACACCAGCGGCAACATGTGGGGCGCGCTGAGCTACATCGCCACCGACGGCAGCCAGCTCGAATGGGACCGCAGCGCCTCGACCACCCAGGACTGGACGCACTGGAACTCGACCACCCATGCCGGTTTCGTCGAATACACGCACCGGCTCGGCGACAGCTGGCAGGCCAAGGCCTCCTACAACTACCGCGTCTACGACCACGAGGCCAAGATGTTCCTGGGTTACTCCTTGGCAGGCCTGGACCCGGTGACCCGGGAAGGCCTGTCCGGCTGGTCCTACTTCAGCCCCTACGAAACCACGGCGCACATCGGCGACATCGCGTTCAACGGCCGCTTCGAACTGTTCGGCCGGGAGCAGGAGGCCATGTTCGGCATCAGCACGGCCCGCAGCGAAGGCACGGACTGGTACTACCCCGTGCTCTCCGGTAGCCCCTCCATCGACGCGTTGCCGGCATTCCCGTATCCCGGCAACATCGTCGACGAACCGGTCTGGGACAGCGAACGCACCGTCTACGCCACGTTGAACCAGCGCCTGACGCGCGTGTATGGCGCGACCCGGCTGTCGTTCACCGATCGCTTCAAGGCCATCCTCGGCTTCAACTGGGCCGAGTACCAGCGCGACGGCTTCGACAACGAAGGCGCTGCCTTCGACGAGACCGATCGCAACCTGGCCCCGTACGCGGGCGTGACCTTCGACTTCACCGACCGCATCACCGGCTACGCCAACTATTCCTACATCTACCAGCCACAGGATGGCGTCGACTACGACCGCGTCTACCTCGATGCCAGCAAGGGCACGAACCACGAAGTCGGCGTCAAGGCCGAATGGCTGGACCGGCGCCTGCTGACCACGCTCGCCTGGTTCAGCGCCAGCCAGGACGGGTTGGCCACCTACGCCGGGTTCCGGTTCATCACCGACGAGGACGGCAACGACCTGTATGCCTACGGCTACTACACGCCCGTCGACATCGAATCCCGGGGGTTCGAGTTCGAGGCCTCCGGCAAGATCGGCGAGCACACCAACCTGGTCTTCGGCTATACGCGGCTGTCGATGGACGGCGACGACGGCAGCGACACCTACCGCTGGGTGCCGCGCCGCACCGCGAACCTGGTGCTCAGCACGCGCCTGTCCAGCCAGCCCGCGCTGTCGTTCGGCATCGGCGGGCGCTGGCAGAGCGCGATTTCGAACTACGAGGACTACGTCACGCTGGCGCCCGTGCGCCAGGGTGGCTACACCCTGCTCAATGCCTTCGCGGCCTGGGACATCACGCCCGATCTGACCCTGCGCGCCAACGTCAACAACCTCACCGACAAGAAGTACATCCAGAGCGTGTACTCCGTGAGCTACTACGGCGCGCCGCGCCAGTACGCGCTCAGCCTGGACTGGCGTTTCTGATGCCAGCACCCGATTGCTGTAGGAGCGGCTTCGGCCTCGACCCGGCGAACGTGGCCGATCGCGCCTGAAGGCGCTCCTGCAAGCTGGTGATGACGGAGACGGATGCCCACCCCGTGCAATCCGGGAACGTTCGGAGCCATGCTCGGTCGCGAGGCCGGGCATGGCGTTTTCATGTCGCGTCGCCGCGCTGCGATGGCTTTTCGCTATCGTGCTTGGTCCGCCTCGTGCGACCAGCCCTTCAGGCGTTCAGGCAGGTGGCGCATGAGCGCGGGATGGCGCCCGATCGCGCCGTCGATGCCCGCGGCATCGCCATCGCGCACGTGCGCATCGAGGAAGGCGAGGACCAGGTCCCCGATCGCGGACAGCGCCTCGTCGCCGTCGATCGCGCCGACGCGATCTTCCCGTTTCGGGCCGTCGAGCAGGGCGACGAGGTCGGTGAATCCCATGTGGCGGATGCCCTGCAGGCGGACGCGCACCACGTCATCGCCTTGTCCCGCCTCGGCCCATGATTCGTAGGCGAAGTCGTTCGGGCTGAAGTCCGCTTGCCGCGGCTGGCCTTCGAGCAGGCCGTAGCGCGGCCAGTCGCTCAGCATGAGCAGCAGTGGCCGTTCGACCGGCCGGTCGTAGAGATCCGGATCGAAGTTCTGGCCGTCGAGGTTGACCGCCGCGCGGCAGGCCACCACCAGCCTGCAGCTCGTGGCCGACGTGGCTCCGCCGAACGACATGCCGGCGAAGGCGAGGCGACCGCGATCGGCGACCGCCAGTACTTCGTGCAGGGCAGGGGGTTCGCTGCCGTCGGCGATGGCGCGGGCGACGACCAGCGTATCGTCGCGCCACTGCGCAAAGGAGCGGCCGATCCGCGTCGCCGCAAGGGCGTCCCTGTAGACGGCCAGGGCCTCGCGGCTCGCGGCGAGGTCCGTCCCCGCGGCCAGGGCGGACAGCGCCTTCGCCAGCCGCGGATCGTCGCCTTCGCTGGTGATCACGGTCGCGATGACTCGTCCGTCCTCCAGGCGCTGGTCGGCGGCGTCCCCCGGGTGCGCGATCGACACCACGATGTAGCCGTGGCTCGCCAAGCGTGAGGCCAGCGCGCTGTTCTGCTCCGGATACAGGAAGAAGCCGTGGCTGAACACCACCACGGGGAATCCCTGCGGATGCCGCGCCGGAGGTGCGCCCGGGTGCACCTCCATGCGCAGCGCCGCCGCGGGCTGCAGGTCTTCCACCGCGTAGCCGAAGTTCCGCGCGATGGCCGGCAGGGTGACGGTTGCGGCATCGCCTTCCATGTAGGCCGAACCTTCGCCAGCGGTACGCCCGTCGGCCGGATACCACACGATCGCGGGCAGCCGTCGCGGCCCGCTTGCCGGATCGCCGGCATCGAGTCGTCGCGACGGGTCGATGAATTCGGCCCTGGCGACGCCGACGGCATGTGCGCCATCGGGAACCGGCAGGGTCGGTGCGGACGCCACCGCGACGCCGACCCACAGTGCAATGGCGGCGGCGATGACGGTGACCGTGACCGTGACCGTGACCGTGCGCGGCCTTGGCGGCATCGCCAACGTTGCGTCGATGCAGGCATTCGTCGGTGGCATGAAGATTCCTCGTGGACGGGTCGTGCCCGATGATCGAAGGGATGATGGCAGGATCGTGCACAAGCCTCGTTGCGCGACACCTGTCGAGGGATGAAACGCCTCAGAACACCAGTCGTCATCCACAACCCAAGCACCGTCATCCCAGCGCAAGCTGGGATCCATTTTTGCTTTCCGCTATCGACTTGTTTCAAGCGGAATCAAATGCAGATGGATTCCGGCTTTCGCCGGAATGACGGCTTAAGGGGCTCGCGGAAATGCAGGCTAGTTCACGAGCGCTCCGTCGGACAATTCGTGCGTCTGTCCGTCGCGTTCACGGGGCAGTTCCGCCAGCACGCCCTGCATCGCCATCGCGCGGACCAGGGTTGGGTTGGAGCCGAACGCCAGCTTGAACGCGCGGGTGAAGCTGCCGGGGCATTCGTAACCGCATTCGATCGCGATGTCGATCATCGACATGTCGCTCTTGCTCACCAGCACCATCGCCTTCGACAGCCTGACCTGCTTGTAGACCTGCGCAACGCTGCCGCGGAACAGCACCTGGAAGCCGTACTGCAGCTTCTTGACGGTCATGCCGACCACGGCGGCGAGCTCGGCCACGCTCAGCGGCTCGTCGAGGTTCTCCTCGATGACCTCCCGCGCGAGCCTGACCTTGCCGATATCGGCCCGCCGCAGCACCGGGCCGTCGACATCGTTGTCCTCGGCGTGCGACTGGATCACCGCGCAGACGATCTCGATCGCCTTGGCGATCAGGTAGAGCCGCTGCAGCTCGCCCTCGTAGGGACACTCGAACGCCTGGGTGGCGGCGATGCTGGCGCCGCTGCGGAGCGGCACGTGGCGAAGGCCGATCGGCGTGCCGTGGAGGATGTAGTCGCGGAAGATCGCCGGCAGGGCCTCGACGTCCAGGCCGAGGACGTCGCGGACGCGGTCGCGGCGCAGGAAGATCGAGACCCAGCGCAGCGGACGGTTGGGTTCGTACACGGTATGCACGGAATCGCCGCTCGACAGGCCGTAGAAGGTGCAGAATCCGTGCGCGAGTTCCTCGTCGGCGGGGTCGCCGTCGGCGCAGATCGTGCTGCGCCCCTCGATCCAGGCGCAGAACACGAGGTGGTCGTCGTGGCGGTGCGTGCGCGAGAGATGGCGCGCGGCGCGGAAGTCGACCACCGCGATCGACAGCGCGTCGTTGAGCTGGTGGAACACCCAGCCGCCGTCGCCCACGGATTCGTCGTAGTGGTGGCGGAAGCCGTGCCCGGACACGAGCGGCTCTCGCCAGCCCTCGTCCACCGTCATGCCGCGCCAGCGCGCCGCTTCGGTCGGTTGCCCGGCGCAGCCGAGCATGTCTTCGATGGTGCGATCGTCGAGGTTCATCAGGCGCATCCCCTGTGCTTGCGCGAACCGCGGACCTCGTGTCCGCGTCGCGCCCGAGGCCGCGGATCTCCCGCGGCGACGCATGCCCGCGCCCGGCCCTGTGCGCGGCCCGTGGACGAGGGAGCGGGCCGGCGTGCCGGCGGGCCGCTTCTGCTAAGTCGCCGCCCTGATCGGCACCTCCGTCGCGGTGGCCCGGGGCTAGGCTCGAAAAACGCTCCAGCGACCGCCCGGACCATGACCGCCACCTCCTCAGTCCACCCCTGCATGAAAAGACGGCTGCCGTCTGCTGTCCAGCGGCGGTGCAGGGGCGGCGGTTCTCGCTATGTGGCTGTTTTGCAAGAAGATCCGTCGGCCCTGGCGCAACAACTCGGCGTGCGGGCGGGTGCAAACGCGCGCGCGGCACGTTTCGGCGCATGAATACGCCGGCCAATTTCCCGGGCCTGCACCGTTGCTCCGCGGCGATATCGCCGGGACGGTTGTTGCCCGGTGGCGCAGGGGCGACACTTCGGGCCATCACGCCGTCCGGTGCCCCGCATGTCCCACAAGGATTCACTCGATCGGATCGACCTGAAGATCCTGCAGGCCCTGCAGGAGGATGCGCAGATCAAGAACCGCGTGCTGGCCGACCGCGTGGCGCTGTCGCCCAGCGCCTGCCTGCGCCGGGTCCGCGACCTGGAGGCGCGCGGCCTGATCACCGGCTACCGCGCCCACGTCGCGATCGACCGGATCCGTACCGCCACCATCGTGATCGCGCAGATTTCCTTCGAGCGGCACTCGGTCGGCAGGTTCGTGGATTTCGACGAATGGGTCCGGAGGACGCCGGAGGTCGTGGAATCCATCCGGATCAGCGGCCACTACGACTACATGCTGCGCGTGGTGGTCAGCGACCTGCACGACTGGAAGCGCATCATGCGCGAGATGACCGACGGCGATTTCGGCGTGGAGAAGATCGTCTCCAGCTTCCTGATGGAGGACATGAAGTCCTTCGAAGGCTATCCGCTGACGCCGGGCGGCAGCCAGGGCTGATCTTCCCTGTCGTCGTCGCCGACGGCGGCACGACGTCCCGGGAAAGCACGGAGCCGTCATCCCCGCGCAGGCGGGAATCCAGCGTCTTTGCCTTGAACGACGGCGCCGCCGGGAAATCCCGTAGCCAACTGATCCCGTCGCGAAAGACGCTGGGTCCCCGCCTGCGCGGGGATGACGAAAGGGCGGATGGCTGTGGCAGCCGCATCCATCCGCGGGGGAACCACCATGAAGACACCTGAAGCGGGCGACGCAACTGCCGCCGCGCCGCGACGCGGCCCCCTGCACGGGCTCGTGGTGCTGGACATCACCCGGGTCGTGGCCGGCCCCTACTGCTCGATGATCCTGGCCGACCTCGGCGCGCGCGTGATCAAGATCGAGCATCCCGACGATCCCGACTACGTCCGCGGCTTCCCGCCCTTCGTCGGCGAGGGCGACGAACGCTTCAGCGCCTTCTTCGCGCAGTACAACCGGCACAAGGAAGGCATCACGCTGAACCTCAAGCACGAGGCCGGCCGCGAGCTGCTCAAGCAGCTGGTGGCGCGCGCCGACGTGCTGGTCGAGAACTTCCGGCCCGGGACGATGGAGCGCTTCGGCGTCGGTTACGACACCCTGCGCGCCGAAAACCCGAAGCTGGTCTATGCCGCGATCAGCGGCTTCGGCCAGACCGGCCCGAACGCGCTCAGGCCGGGCTTCGACAACAGCGGCCAGGCCACCGGCGGACTGTGGTCGATGAACGGATATCCCGATCGCACGCCGGTACGCGTGGGCACGATCATCGGCGACGTGTCCGCCACGCTGTTCGCCGCGATCGGAGTGCTTGCCGCGGTGCGCGAGGCGGAGCGGACCGGGCAGGGGCAGATGGTCGACGTGTCCCAGCAGGACGCGGTGCTGGCGCTGACCGAGAACGCGGTCGTCAAGTACACCGTCGACGGCGAGATCGCCGGCCCGCTCGGCAACGACCATCCCTTCGTGCGGCCCTACGGGCAGTTCCCCTGCCGCGACGGCCACGTGTTCTTCGGCGGGTACAACGACAAGCTGTGGGCGCTGTCGTGCCGCAAGTTCGGCACGCCCGGGCTGGTCGCCGATCCGGAGATCGACACCATGGCCAAGCGCTTCGATCCGGACGTCTATGCGCGCCGCGTCAAGCCGGTGGTGGAGGATTGGTTCCGCGAGCGCAGCAAGGCCGAGCTGGAGGCCATGGCGGGCGACGACATCCCGCTGTGCGCGGTGAAGAACATCCGGGAAGTGGTCGAGGACCCTCATATCGCCGCGCGAGAAATGATCGTGGACGTCGACTATCCGCAAGGGCGGATCGGCATGTTCGGCACGCCGATCAAGCTCTCGCGCACGCAGGCGCAGGCCAGCGGGCGCGCGCCGCAAGTCGGCCAGCACAACGCCGAGGTCTATGCGGACCTGCTGGGCATCGACGCCGAGGCACTGCAGCGACTGAAATCATCGGGAGTGGTGTGATGGGAATCGCCTACGAGGCGTCGGACGGCATCGCGATGGTCCGCTTCGACCGTCCGGACAAGCTCAATGCGCTGACGCTCGCGATGTACCGCGAACTCGGGGACGCGTTCATCGCCGCGCGCGAGGACAGGCGCGTGCGCGTGGTGATCCTGACCGCCAGCGGGCAGCGCGCGTTCTGCGTGGGTGCCGACCTCGGCGAGTCGATTCCGGCGCTGATGGAAGACCAGTTCGACATCTCGCAGTGGGACGACGCCCACCTGAAGAACCTGCGGCTCTACAAGCCGGTGCTGTGCGCGATCAACGGCCTGTGCCTGGGCGGCGGCTTCGAGATCATGCTGGGCACGGACATCCGGATCGCGTCCGAGCACGCCAGGTTCGCGCTGCCCGAGCCATCGCTCGGCATCGTGCCGGCCGGCGGCACGCTCGTCCGCCTGGTGCGGCAGATTTCCTACGCGCACGCCATGGAGCTGCTGCTCACCGCGAACGGCTTCAGCGCGCAGGAACTGCTCGCCAAGGGCCTGATCAACCGCGTCGTGCCGGCGGCGGAGCTGATGCCGCAGACGCTGGCGCTCGCCGAGCGGATCAAGGCGCTCAGCCCCACCGCGCTGGCCGTGGTCAAGGAGTCGGTGCATCGCCTCGTCCACCTGCCGGAAGCCGAGGCCTTCGCCGAGGAAGCCAGGCTGGGCCAGCGCGCCTTCACCAGCGCCGACGCGCGGCGCGGACTGGCGGCCTTCGCGAAAAAGCAGACCCCCGTTTTCGACTGACACATCTCCAATCCACCCAGTCCTCACGCTGTAGGAGCGGCTTCAGCCGCGACCGGAAGTTCGACGGAACCGGGAAAGCCATCGCGCCTGAAGGCGCTCCCACGGTTTTCGGGTCGGAACAACAAATCCATGGCTGCCAGATCCCCCCTCATCTCCCAGGAGCCACCATGAACGCCACCAGCCGCATCCCGGGCTTCTACAAGCTCGATCCCGAAAGCCGCTTCCGCAAGATCGTCGAAGCCAGCGGGCTGCCGGCCGAACAGCTGCTGCCGCTGCGGCAGACGGACGCCGGCATGGCCGCGATCGCCGACCGCATGATCGAGAACGCGGTCGGGACGATCGCGATCCCGCTGGGCATCGCCGCCAACTTCCTCGTCAACGGCGCCGACTACCTGGTGCCGATGGCCACCGAGGAGCCCTCGGTGATCGCGGCCGCGAGCAATGCCGCGCTGATCGCCCGCGAGCGCGGCGGCTTCCACACCTCCAGCAACGCGCCGGTGATGATCGCGCAGGTGCAGGTTCTCGACGTGGCCGATCCCCATGGCGCGCGCCTGCGCCTGCTGGAGGCCGGCGACGAGCTCATCGCGCTGGCGAACGAGCAGGATCCGCTGCTGGTCGAGCTCGGCGGCGGCGCCCGCGCCATCGAGGTGCGGCTTGTGGAATCGGGCGACTACCGCTGCGTGGTCCTGCACCTGCAGGTCGACGTCCGCGATGCCATGGGCGCGAACGCGGTCAACACCATGGCCGAGGCGCTGGCGCCGCGGATCGCCGGAATCGCGCGGGGCCGGGTGCTGCTGCGGATCCTGTCCAACAAGGCCGACCTGCGCCTGGTGCGCGCCCGCGCGGTGTTCGACGCGGAGAAGCTCGGCGGTCCGGACGTCGTCGACGGCATCGTCAATGCTTATCGGTTCGCCGCCGCCGATCCGTACCGCGCGGCCACCCACAACAAGGGCATCATGAACGGCATCTCCGCCGTCGTGCTCGCGACGGGCAACGACACCCGCGCGATCGAGGCCGGGGCGCACTGCCACGCCTGCCGCGACGGTCGCTATACCTCGCTGTCGCACTTCGAGAAGGACGCCGACGGACACCTGGTCGGCACGCTCGAACTCCCGCTCGCGCTCGGCCTGGTCGGCGGCGCGACCAGAACCCATCCGACGGCACAGGCCGCGGTGAAGCTGCTGGGCGTCGAGAGCGCCCAGCAGCTGGCCGAGATCACAGCGGCTGTGGGACTGGCGCAGAACATGGCCGCGCTGCGCGCGCTGGCGACCGAGGGCATCCAGCGCGGCCACATGTCGCTGCACGCGCGCAACGTGGCCGCCGCCGCGGGCGCAGTCGAAGGCGAGATCGGGGCGCTGGTGGAACGCCTGGTGGCCGACGGCCACGTGCGGCTGGATCGCGCGCAGCAGCTTCTGGCCGAGCTCAGGGGCGAAGCGGAAACGCCCGTGAGCTGACGCCTGTCGCGATCGCGATGTTCGAAGCGGACGGGGCAATCGGTGACGCCGGGCTTCGTCTCCAGCCCGGTAGCGAGGCCGCGCGGATGCGACGCATGCGCCACCTCGTCTGCCCGCGTCGAACCCACGCACTGCGCCGGTGGCCGCGCGACTGCCCCGGGATTGCCGCGCCGGCGGTCAGGCCTCGCGCAGCCGCGTGTTGCGCTTGGCCCACAGGTTCAGGCATTCGACCAGCGCCGAGAACCCCATCGCCCCGTAGATGTAGCCGCGCGGGACGTGCACGTCGAAACCTTCCAGCACGAGGTAGGCGCCGATCAGCAGGATGAAGGCCAGCGCCAGCATCTTGATCGTCGGGTTGTTGTCGATGAACTGGCCCAGGGGGCGCGCCGCCAGCAGCATCACCGAGACCGCCACCAGGATCGCGATCACCATCACCGGCACGTAGTCGCCGGCCATGCCGACCGCCGCGATCACCGAATCGAGCGAGAACACGATGTCGATGATCGCGATCTGCGTGATCACGCCCGCGAACGACGCCATCGGCCTGGCGCCGACGCCCTCGGACTCGGATTCGCTGGCGACCAGGTCGCGGATTTCCATCGTGCCCTTCGCCAGCAGGAACACGCCGCCCAGGATCAGCACCAGGTCGCGCACCGAGATGCCCTGGCCGAGCAGGGTGAACAGGTCCGACGTCAGGCCGGCCAGCCAGGCCAGCGTCAGCAGCAGCGCGATGCGGGTGATGCAGGCGACCGCGATGCCGAACTTGCGCGCGAACTCGCGGCGTTCCGGAGGCAGCTTGCTGACCGCGATCGAGATGAAGACCAGATTGTCGATGCCCAGCACGATCTCGATCGTGCTCAACGTCAACAGCAGGATCCAGACCTGCGGGTCGAGCCACAGCTCCGTCATCGGGAACGCTTCCCCGACGGGCCTGTATTCACTGCCGGCACGTTGCCTGCGCCGGCTTCGTGGACAACGGCGATGATGGACATCACGCCAGGCAATCCGGCGCGGGGGGACAATCGAAGAACCACTGAAAGGAGTGCCTGGGATGTTTTCATGGACAGGAGGGAGCGGAGATCGATGATCCGGCGCCGGGCGCGAATCGCCTCGCGCAGGGTCATCTTGCCGCTCTCCATCCCGGCCACTGGTTGGCGCGACTGCTGCATCCGCGCGGAACCGCAACCCGACCCGGACTTTGCGGGTCGAACGCGATGTCGCGTACGAGCCGCGACACCATAGTGGCCGAAGTTGTCATGAAGCTGACATTCCGCGGCCCGCCCGTCCCGCGGTCGATTTCATTCCTGTCCCCTGCGTTGAAACGGCCGTCATCCCCGCGAAGGCGGGGATCCGGCGTCTTCGGCCTTCAACGATCGGCCGACGGGAGGTCTCGCAGCCTATTGCACCTGCCGCGGCAGACGCTGGGTTCCCGCCTCCGCGGGGATGGCGGATTCGTGCCTTCCGGAGCGGTGGTTCCGTCAGTTCCCGAAACGCGCCTGCTTCACCTTGCGCTGCAGAACTTCCCCGGTCCGGCGATCGATCACCAGTTCGACCTTCCGCTGCTGCGCGTCGCGCCCTTCCACCTCGGCCAGTCGATCTTCCAGTTCGATTTCGGTGATGACGGCGACACCTTCCGCAACGGCGCGGCGCTCCACGTCGCCGGCGCTCATGTACGCGCTGTCCGGCGTGGCGGACCGACCCGCCTGCTGCGCAGATGCGACCATGGAGGTGGCTGCCAGTCCGGCGCCCATGATCAGGGCGACGCCGCAAATCGTGAATCGATCGGGTTTCATGTTCGATGTCCTGTATGGAGTTGATTGCCTGTAGCGGCAATCCTGTTCTACAGGCACCGCGCTGACATGCGCGGGACGCCTGCCGTCAGCAACGCGTCAGTTCCCGTGCAGGCGGGTGGGTTGCGGGGGAGCGGTTCGGGTCGCTCCGGGGAGTGCGTCCGCCGGATTCCGATCGCCATAACTTCGCCGCGGTTCAATTCGTCTCGCGGATCGCTTGCCAATCGAGTTGGACACGCAGGCCGCCAAGTTCGGATTTCCCGAGCGTCAACGCGCCTTGCGTCGCCTCGATGATGTCGCGTGCGATCGACAGGCCGAGCCCATGGTTGCCGCTGCCCGCTTCGTCGAGCCGGCCACCGCGCTGCAGCGCTTCCTCGATGCTGATGTTCAGGCCGGGGCCATCGTCTTCCACGGCGAGCCCGATCCCATCGGCGGTGGCGTGTCCGCGAACGGATACCTGGCGCCTGGCGAAGCGGGTCGCGTTCTCGATCAGTGCGCCCAGCACCTCCATGAGGTCGTCGTTCGCGATGGGGAGCCTGGCGCCTTCCTCGATGTCCACGTCGTAGACCAAGCCGGCGCCACGTTCGGTCCGCTGGACCACCGAGACGATCCGGTCGGCGATCTCGACGGGATCCGCCTGGGACGTGCCGATCTCGTCGCGGATGGCGGCGGCGCGGGACCTGGCGAGCTCCGCCTCGAGCGCCGCGCCGGCGGAGGAAAGCACACGGTCCAGGTCGTCGGCCAGCGCTGGCTGCGGCGCCGCCCTGACGCGCCGGCTCAGCGCGCCCATCGCGGCAAGCGGCGTTTTCAGGGAGTGCGCGAGGTCGGCAGCGCGTCGCCGCGCCCTGACCACGTCGCGCTCGCGCGCCTCGGCCAGGCGGTTGATGGCGGAGGTCAGCGGCATGACCTCGCTCGGATAGCGCCCGTCCAGGCGCTCGGTCGGGCTGCGCCGCATCCGTTCGAGTTCGTTGCGCAGCCTGCGCAGCGGCTTCAGGCCGAGATGGATCTGCACCCAGGAGGCGGCCATGAGCATCAGCCACAGGGCCACGAGGAACAGTCCCAGTTCACGGCGGAACTGGTTCCGGGCGATGCGCAGGTCGGCGATGTTCTGCGCCAGCTGCACGCGGATGGGGCTGTCGACGCCTTCCATGCTGACGCTGCGTTCGAGCAGCATGATCCGCTGGCCGAAGGGACCATCTTCCTCGCGCACGCGCCATTTGTCGGTGTCGGCATCGACTGGATCCGGCAGCGACTCGTCCCAGAGCGAAAGCGAGCGCGCGGCTCCCGCCAACGACGTCAACTGCCAGTAGCGTCCACCGGCAGGCGTGTCGTATCTTGGGTCGGACACGTTGGCACCGGACTGCGGCAGCCCTCCTTCATCGACATGGATGCTGGCGACGATGCGCAGCGCGTCGCGCTGCAGGTCCTCCGCCACGCGTCGTTCGATATGGCGGGAAAACAGCAGGCTCATGGCCAACAGCGCAAGGGTCAGCGTCACCAGCATGGTGGCCGCCGCGCCCAGCATCAGGCGCCATCGCAGGGATCCCGAGTTCATAGGGCGCCGGACGAGGGCGCGCCACTGATCTGGTAGCCGAAGCCGCGCCGGGTGACGATGATGTCGGCGCCAAGCTTGCGGCGCAGGCGCAGCACAAGCGCCTCGATGGCGTTGGTGTCGCCCGATTCGCTGGTGCCGTAGAGATGGTCGGCCAGTTCGCCCGCCGAGACGGCGCGGTCGGCATGGTGCGCCAGGTAGTCGAAGAAGCGGAACTCCAGTGCCGAAAGCTGCACCGGCTTGCTGTCCAGCGTCGCGCTCATGCGGCGCGTGTCCAGCACCAGTCGGCCGCACTCCAGCAGCGGGGAGGCGCGCCCTGCCGCCCGCCGGACCAGGGCGCGCGCACGGGTGACCAGCTCGCCGATCTTGAACGGCTTGGACAGGTAATCGTCCGCGCCGGCTTCGATGCCCTCGACCTTCTCCGTCCAGTCGCCGCGCGCAGACAGGATCAGGATCGGGAAGTTGCGCTCGGTCATGCGCCAGCGGCGCAGCACGGACAGGCCGTCCATGCCGGGCAGGCCCAGGTCGAGGACGCACAGGTCGTAGTCTTCGGTGTCGCCGAGGAACCAGGCCTTGCGGCCATCGTCAGCGCAGTCGACGACGAACCCGTTGGCGGCCAGCGCAGAGGCGACGTCGGCGCTGACATCCGGATCATCTTCGACTAGCAGGGCGCGCACCTATTTGTCCTTGATCTTGATGACCTCGCCGGTCCGGGCGTCGAGCTTGATTTCCCGGATGCGCCCGGACGGCGTCAGCACTTCGATCTCGTACTGCGGACCGGCCTTGTACTCGATCTCGATGATGTCGCCAGGCACCAGCGATGTCGCGATGGCCATGATACGTGCCAGCGGCAGGATCTCGCCCCGCTGCAGCGCGGCGAGCGCAGCTTCCTGCGCCTCCTTCTTGGCGCGTTTTTCCTCGGCCTTGCGGTCCTTGTCCTTGCCCAGGGACGGCACGGGCGCGGCGGCGCCGGTCACGAGGGAGACCGCGATCAGGAGGGGAAGGAGGGCACGCATGAGGGGCAGCATTCCACCCGGTTGCTGACGCCAGACTGACGCTCCGGTACGGACCGATGTCAGCTGAGGGGGCGTAGACAGGGAGCAGACCCAGTCTCCCACCGGGGCGGCCGTGGGCGCAAGGACACGCGCGCCTCGACCTGTCGCGTGAATTGCGGCCCGATCGCAGGACTTGTGTCCATGCGTCGCCCCGGCCTTCTTCCCACCTCTGTATCCCCATGAATCCGATTGGAAAACCAGGAATTCCCAGGCGCTGGTGGCTGCTCCTCGGCGGCCTTGCCGCGGGCACCGGCATGTTGCTGGCCTACGCCCTGCTCGGCGACACGAGCGGTGCGCAGGCCAAGGCGGGCAAGGCGGCGCCGCTGGTGGAACTGGTCACCAGCAGCGTGGTGGACCTGCCGAACATCGTGGAAGCCCAGGGCCACGTGGTGCCTCTCAACGAGGTCGAGGTCCGCGCGCAGATCGACGGTGTGGTGGCCTCGCTCAGGTTCGAGGAGGGGCAGGACGTGGCCGCCGGACAGTTGCTGTTCGTGCTCGACGCAGGCGACGCGCCGGCGCTGGTCCGCCAGGCGCAGGCCAGGCATGCGCAGACGACGGCGGAGCTGGCGGAAGCGCGCCGCAATTACGCCAGGTCGCAGGAGCTCGTGGCCTCGAAGTACATCTCCCCGAGTGCGCTGGATGCGGCCGCGAGCAAGGTCGAGGTGCTCAAGGCGCAGCAGCAGGCCGCGCAGGCCGAGATCGAGAGCAGCCAGGTCAAGGCGGGCTATGCCCGCATCGTTGCGCCGATCTCCGGGCGCGCCGGCGCCGTTTCGGTGCGCCGCGGCGCGCTGGTGCGTCCGTCCGATGCGACCAGCATGGTCAGGATCGTGCAGATGGATCCCATCGCGGTGGAGTTCAGCGTGCCCGAGCGCGAGCTGGCCGGGCTGGCCCGGGCATTGCGGGACGGACAGGCCACGATCACCGCCGAAACCGACGAGGGTCCAGTGACCGGCGCAATCGTCTTCACCGACAACAGCATCGACGCCGCCACCGGCACCATCCGGCTGAAGGCCCGGTTCGACAATCCGGACCATCGCCTCTGGCCCGGAGGATTCGTCCGCCTGCGCCTGGCCGCCGGCGTGCAGCGCAACGCGGTGGTGCTGCCGCCGCAGGCGCTGCTGGAAGGGCCGGAAGGGCACTTCGTCTACCAGGTGGATGCGGAGGGCAAGGTGCATATGCGCACAGTGAGTTTCGTCGGCGTGCAGGACGGCGTGGCCGTCGTCACCGGGCTCGATCCCGGCGAGGCGATCGTGTCGGAAGGCAACCAGTCGATCCACGAGGGGATGGCCGTGCAGACGCGAACCGCCGCGGACAAGGCGCCATGAATCTTTCGAGCCTGTGCCTGGAACGGCCGACCGCGACGATCATGCTGTGGCTGGCGGTGGTGGTGGCCGGCATCTTGTGCTGGCTGGAGTTGCCGATCTCGGCGCTGCCGCGCTACGAGACGCCGACGATCGAGGTGGAGGCCAAGCTGCCGGGCGCGAGCCCGGAGAACATGGCCACCTCGATCGCGACGCCGCTGGAGAAGGAGTTCTCGTCCATTCCCGGGCTCGTGGGCACGACCTCCGCCAGCATCCAGGGCGAGACCAAGATCCAACTGGAGTTCGAGCCCTCGCGCGACATCGACGCCGCCGCGGCGGACGTCCAGGCGTCGCTGTTCCGCATCAGCCGGTCGCTGCCCTCGGAACTGCCGGCGCCGCCGACGTACAAGAAGATCAACCCGGGCGATGCGCCGATCGTCTCGGTGGCGCTCGATTCCCCGACCATGCCGCTGTCGCGGCTGAACACCTACATCGATGAGGTGGTGGTTCCGGCGCTCTCGACCGTGCCGGGCGTGGCCCAGGTCACGGTCAAGGGACGCAAGCGCTACGCGGTGCGGGTGCACGTGGACCCGGATCGGCTCGCGGCCCTGGACCTGACGCTGCTGGAAGTGGCGGCAGCCCTCAAGGCGACCAACGCCAACACGCCGCTGGGGCAGCTGGACGGCGACCGCCAGATGCTGATGCTGCAGATGGAGACCGGCCTGATGCGCGCGGCGGACTTCGCCGGCGTGGTGATCGCCACGCGCGGCGGCCGCACCGTGCAGCTGAAGGACGTGGCGCAGGTCATCGACAGCATCGAGGACGCGCAGAACACCAGCGAGGTCAACGGCAAGTACGCCATCGTGCTGGACGTGCGCCGACAGCCGGGCGCGAACACGGTGGCCGCCGTCGATGGCGTGAACGCCGCGCTGGATCGCCTGCGCGACCAACTGCCGCCGTCGGTGCAGATCCGGGTGCTGGGCGATCGTTCGGTCTCGATCCGGCACGCCATCCACGACGTCAACCTCACCCTGGGGCTCACCGTCGTACTGGTGGTGCTGGTGATCTTCCTGTTCCTGCGCCGGCTGTCGGCGACCGTGATCCCGGCGGTGACGGTTCCCGTCTCGCTGCTGGGCACCTTCGCGCTGATGTGGTGGATGGGCCTGAGCCTGAACAATATTTCGCTGATGGGGCTCACCATCGCGGTCGGCCTCGTGGTGGACGACGTGATCGTGGTCCTCGAGAACATCATGCGCCACCGCGAGCGCGGCATGCCGATCCGGGATGCCGTGCAGGTCGGCGCCAGGGAAGTGGGGTTCACCGTCGTCTCGATCTCCGTGTCGCTGGTGGCCGTGTTCATCCCGATCTTCTTCATGCCGGGCACCATGGGGCTGCTGTTCCACGAATTCGCCATCGTGGTCTCGACCGCCATCCTCGTCTCCGCGCTGGTCTCGCTGACGCTGATCCCGGCCATCGCGCCGTCGATCCTGGCCAGGTCCCGGTCCGTTGCATCGCATGCGGAGGATGCGCCCGCGATGGGCGGGCTGGGCGCCTTCTACGAGCGCGCGCTGGACTGGGCGCTGTTGCATCGCAAGACCGTATTGCTGGTCGGCGCCTCCACCATCGTGCTGACCGCGGTGCTGTACCAGCTGGCACCGAAGGGCTTCTTCCCGCAGGAAGACACGGGACAGGTCTCGGTCAAGCTCAAGGCGCCGCCGGACATGTCGTATGCCGCGCGACTGGCCGCCCTGCGCCAGGTGCAGGCGATCCTGCTGCAGGACGATGCGGTGCACACCATCGCCTCGAAGGTAGACCACGACAGTACGAAGTTCGACATCGACCTCAAGGACCGCTCGCAGCGGCCCGCGATGCAGAAGGTGCTGGCGCGCATGCGCAAGGAGACCAACATCCTTCCGGGCATCTCGGTTTCGTTCAGTCCGGTGCAGAACCTCAAGGTCGGTTCGAGCAGTTCGGCCAGCGCCTTCCAGTACACGCTGCAGTCGATCGGCGCGGACGAACTGGAAGCCTGGTCGGAGAAACTGCTGAGCGCGCTCAAGGACTCGGAGGTGTTCGCCGACGTCGAATCCGATGCCGAGGACCTGGGCCTGGAGGCATCGATCGACGTCGACCGCGACCGGCTGGCGATGCTGGGCATCGACATGGCGTCCTTCCGCAACACGCTGTATGCGGCCTTCGGCACGCGCGAGGTCTCGACGATCTACGCGCCAGAGGCCAGCTACAAGGTGATCATGGAACTGGCCGACGCCCAGCGACGCGACGAGCAGGCGCTGGGCCGCGTGTACGTGCGCAGCGACGACGGTTCGCTGGTGCCGATGGGCGCGATTGCCACCTTCACCCGCGGCGCGGGCAAGACGCTCGTCGCCCACAAGGCGCAGTTGCCGTCGCATACGCTGTCGTTCGAGCTTGCCCATGGGAAGTCGCTGTCGGACGCCCAGCTCGCGATCGCGGACGCCAAGCGCGCGATCGGGCTGCCCGACACCGTCTTCGGCTCGTTCGATGGCCAGGCCGCGCTGTACGAGCGCTCGCAGAAGACGCAGGTATGGCTGGTGGTGGCGGCCGTCGCGGTGATCTACCTGATCCTGGGCGTGCTGTACGAGAGCTGGATCCATCCGGTCACCATCCTGCTGGGCATCCCGTCGGCCGCGGTCGGCGCGCTGCTGGCGCTGCGGCTGGCGGGACTCGAACTCACGTTCGTGGCCATGGTCGGCATCCTGCTGCTGATCGGCATCGTCAAGAAGAACGCGATCATGATGATCGATTTCGCGCTGGAGGCGCAGCGGAAGCAGGGCTGGTCGTCGGACCGGGCGATCCGCGAGGCCTGCCGGCACCGCTTCCGCCCGATCATGATGACCACGATCTGCGCGATGGTCGGCGCGCTGCCGCTGGCGCTGGGACTCGGCGCCGGCGCCGAGCTCCGGCAGCCGATGGGCGTGGCCGTGGTCGGCGGCCTGGTGCTGTCGCAGGTCATCACCCTGCTGATCACGCCGGTCCTGTTCATGACCTTCGACCAGTGGGTGCGCCGTCGGCACGTCCATGACGGTACGGAAGCTGCTGACCCGATGGCGGGCGCATTCGCTGCACGAGGCGCCCGCACGGACCTGCCTTCGTGACGACGACAATGATCCGGGGCACAGGCCCACGGCGCGGGGCGGGCAATCGCCGGCACCACCGGGTTTGCCGGAGGGTATTTACGGCTGTCGTGGCCGCGCGATGCGCTGCACCAGGGCGTACACCGCACCGGCGCTGAGGACGGTAAAGGCGAGCCTCGTCGTGTGGAAGGCGACGACCACCGGAACGCCGAGGTCGAGCACCTTCGCCGTGACCGCCATCTCCGCCAGTCCCCCGGGCGCAGTCGCCAGCAGGGCGGTCGCCAGGGCGACATCCGATCCGGCGTGGATCAGCAATCCGGTCAGCGTGCAGGTCGCGAGCAGCAGGGCGATCGCCGCGACCACGCCGGCGCCGAGCCTTCGCAATCCGCGTACGATCGAGGGAGTGAATCGTGCACCGAGCGAGCACCCGATCAGGAGCTGTGCGAGGTCGATCAGCACGGGCGGCACCGAAGACGGCGAGCGGCCGGTCGCCGTCAGCGTCGCGCTGACCAGCAGCGGGCCGAACAGCCAGGCGTTCGGCGTCCGCAGGCGGTGGAGCAGCGCGCCGGCCAGCAGGCAGGCGCCGTACTGAACCGGAAACCAGCGGGGATCGAACGGCAGTGCGATCGGACGGTAGACGTCCTGCCCGTGGATATCGAGCGCTCTGAACAGGAAAGGCAGCAACGTGACCACCAGGACGACGCGCAGCGTGTGCGCGATGGCGACGATTTCGGTGCGGGCGCCATGGCGCTCGGCCAGGTTGGCCATCTCCGCCGCGCCGCCGGTCGTGCAGGCGTAGTAGGCGGTCGGATGGTCGACGCCGGCGATGCGGGCCATCGCGACGGCGGCGAGCAATGTCGTCGGGATCGAAAGCAGCAGCGACAGTCCGATCCATCCTGCAAAGGCGCCGAGCTGCTGCAGCACATGCAGGGAAAAGTAGAGCCCGAGCGCGATGCCCACCAGGGACTGTCCCGCGAGCCGGACGAACGGCGGCATCGTGAATCCCGCGCCCAGCACGTTGGCGGTGGCGCAGGAAAGCATGGGGCCGATGAGCCACGGGAGCGGCGCGGACAGCCGCTCCAGGGCCAGGCCACCCGCCACGGCGAGTGGAAACGCGAGCAGCCAGCGCGGGGTGGTCATCGGGTGCATGTCATGTATCCGCACGCCGCCGTACTTGCGGTTCCACAACGCACTGGCCCCTGCAGGGCAGGGGCCAGTGGAACCGCAGTTGGACCGGGCAGTGGTTCAGGGGAGGGGAACATGCCTGGCGCGCGTGCCGCTGACGTGGACGCGGTACTCGATCGCGGTGTCTTCGAGTTTCTTGTAGTCGGCGTCGCGTGCCATCAGCTCATCGCGCAGCCGGTCCTTGGTGGAGTTGCGGTCGTCGAACGTGTGCTGGTCAGTGTGTTCGCGGATCATGAAGGCCAGTCCGCTGCCCGCCGGCGCCTCATGCTCGAGATACATCGAGTACGACGTCAGGATGCCCGCTTCGCGCTGCAGCTCAAGGTACTTGCGCATGTAGTCTTCGGTGAACCTGGAGAAGTCCTCGCGAGAGACCTTGGGCTCCATGTAGTTGCCCTGGAACACGGCGATCGAAGAGTCCCGGCCCGGGTTCTCGACGTGGTAGAGCCGGTCGGCCAGATGAACCTCCGCCGGCGGCGCCAGTTCCGGCGCGGCTTCATTGCGCCACGCCGAGAGCGCATCGGCGCCGGCGAACCCGACTACCACGACGCTGGAGAACCCGGCCTTTTCCGACTGCGTGCTGTCCAGCCACAGCGCGTAGTTGATCTGGCCGTTGCGCTTGCCCCTGGAGACGGCGGTGGCCAGCCCGCCACTGGCGTTCGCCTCGACCGGGATGCGAATGATCGCGTAGCTGGCGTCCGACGTTTCCGGGACGGCGGTGGGCGGACTGTCTGTCGCAGTCGGTGCCGCCGCGGGGCTGGATTGTCCGGAGCATGCCGCGGCGGCAAACAGGACCATGCTGGCCATCAGGGAGTGCGTGCCCAGTCGGCGAAGGGTGTGGTGTGCTCGTTGCATCATTGTCGTTCCGTTGGGCGCATGGGCGCCGGCGATGGGTGGTGGGGGGATCAGAAGTTGACGAGGAAGGCCAGCCGGAGGCGATCAAGCCAGTCGGAGGTCTCCCTGGGTGCGGCATCGACGGCCCGGAACGGACGGTAGTGGTACCAGATCCCGGTCACGAGGGTCCTGGGGCTGGGGACATAGTCCAGCGTCAGGGCATGCAGCTTGTAGTTGGTGGCGATGCCGATGTTGTCGTGCGAGAACGCGGCGAACACCGCGTCGGTCTGCGCGGCGGAATACCCGTAGGTGAACCGCCAGTCGCCGACGTCCGAGGCCTTGCCGACGGACAGGTCCGCGCCGTAGCCGGTGTCGGCGTCCGTCGCGGCACCGAGGTTCCTGACGTAGTCGACCGTCAGCCGCAGCGGCCAGTTCGGACTGAAGCCCGCGTGGTTGACGCCGGCAATGACGTTCACGAGGTCGAAATCGGAAAGATAGGTGCCGTCCTGGTCGCGCAGGTTGCTGCGGAAGTCGCCGGCGTCGGCGCCGGCGATGCTGCCCAGGCGATAGTCGTAGTAGCCCGCGGCAAGGTCGAACTTCCAGCTGCCGATCGCAGCGGTCTCGTAGCCCAGCTGCAGGCCGGTCATCGTGCTGTCCGAGTCGGCGGCCTGTTCGTCCACCACGAAGAACATGCCGTTGGCCTTGAACGCACCTCCGCCGGCGACAGGACGCTTGTATGTCGCGGCGAGGCCCTGGGGCATGACGTCGCTGTCCCACACCAGATCGGTCCGGACGAAGGGCTGCGGGAACTTTCCGCCGTAGATCTTCAGGTGATCGAAGTCGAGCTGGACATACGCCTGGTCGAGGCTCACTTCCAGGTCGTCGTTGAAGTTCGACAGCTGTACGTCGGTACTGTTCGGGTCTCCGGAATCACCGGTGACGATCCTCGCCCCGACGGTGACCCTGTCGGAAACCGCGTAGGTCGCGCCCAGGCGTGCACGCACCTGCGAACTGCGCCTGTCCACGGCCAGGTCGTCGGAATGGTCGCCCTGGAAGCGAACCCTGAGGTCGCCGGAGACCTTGAGGCGCGCGTCCGCCGCCGCGGGCTGAGAGGCGGTTTGCGACGCGAGCGCGGGCGCCTGTCCCTGGGTCTCGCCGCTGTCGCTCGCCTGCGAATCAAGGATCCCGTACAGCAAGTCTTCCAGCGCGGAGATCCGCGCATCCCGATCGGCCTGCTCCCGTTTGAGCGATTCGATCTGCGCCTGCAGTTCCACGATCTGCGCCGAGCCAGGGTCCTGCGCCAGCGCGGTTGCGGCGGACGAAGCAAGAAGGATCGCGGCAATCGCCAGCGGCAGCGGCCGCCTCCCGCGTCGACAAGGATCCGCCGCGCCGCCCACGGGCACGTACATTCGATCGCTCATGTTCCTCCTCCCTCGCCGTCGATCAGATCATTGCTGTGATGCCGAACGCCGACACCCGTTGACTGACAAACAATCGACGCGAACTCGCCTTGCGTTTTGCTGCGCTGCGGGATGTCTTTTGATTGCCAATGCAGTGGAATCGCAGGCCCCGCGGTGACGACACGTTAGAAGCCGAAGTTGTCACCAAGCTGTCATCGACACGTCTGTCGGCGACGTGGCGGCGCGAATTTTCCGGCCCTGGGAGGCTTGCGAGTGCGAATCCTGATTGCCGAAGACGATCCCGATCTCGGCGACGCCGTAACACGCCGACTTCGACGGGAGGGCTATGCGGTGGACTGGCAGCAGGATGGCCAGACCGCCTGCGAGGTGCTCCAGTACCAGAGCTACGATCTGGTGATCCTCGACATCGGCCTGCCGCGCCTCGATGGATTCGGTATCCTTCGTTCAATGCGCAGCAAGGGCAAGAAGACGCCCGTCCTGATGCTGACCGCGCGATCCGAGATCGAGGATCGCGTCGGTGCGCTCGATGTCGGCGCGGACGACTACCTGCTGAAGCCATTCGACTTCCGCGAGTTCGATGCGAGGTGCCGCGCGCTGCTGCGGCGATCCCAGGGGCTTGCGTCAGGGACTAGCCGCGTGGGCGGCCTGGTGTTCGACCGGGCGGCGAAGACCGCGACGCTGGACGGGGCGCCGCTGGACCTTCCCCGCAGGGAGTATCGGCTGCTCGAGATCTTCATCGGCAATCTCGGGCGGGTATTGAGCAAGGACGACATCGCGTCGCAGTTATTCGATTTCGACGATGATGCGGGATCCAACGCCATCGAGCTCTACGTCGGGCGATTGCGCAAGAAGCTCGGGGACACGCTGACCATCCGCACGATGCGCGGCCTGGGATATGTCGCAGAAGGAAAGGAGTCGGATGGCTAGGAGGGCGATGTCGCTTCGGTCGAGGCTGGTCGGGATGATGGCCGTCCTGTTCCTGTGCGGAATGCTGGCCATGTACTTCGGTGCGCGGCACTACGGCGCCTACGCGGCGGATCGATCCTACGATCGCCTGCTCGCGGGTTCGGCGCTCTCGATCGCGGAAACGCTCTCGATCTCGCGGGGGGAAGTCCAGGTCGACCTTCCCTATGCAGCGCTCGAGATGCTCTCGGCCGCGCCCGACGATCGCGTGTTCTACCGGATCTACGGTCCCGGCGACCGCGTGGTGAGCGGATATGGAGACCTCCCTGGATCGGCCGATGCATCCGCTGCCGTCGAGCGCGCCGGGGGCAACGCTCTCGCATTCTTCGATGCCGATTACCGCGGCGAGGTGGTGCGCTTCGCGCTGCTGGGCCGCCAGGTGTCGGAGCCGGGCGTCTCCGGATGGGTATGGGTCCAGGTCGGGCAAACGCGGTTGGCGAGGGATTCACTGGCCGACGAGATGATCCTCGGCGCGCTCCTTCCGATCACGCTGATCACGGGGCTGGCATTGCTGCTCGTCTGGTTCGGCGTTGCCAGGGCGCTGATGTCGCTCCAGCGCGCGGGCCGGGACATCAGCAGGCGCGAGCCGGCCGACCTGCAGCCGATCGTGGCGCCACTGCCCCGGGAAGTCGAGCCGCTGGTCGATGCAATCAACCTGTTCATGAAGCGCCTGGGGATTAGCATCGACACCCTGCGGGCATTCATCGCCGAGGCCGCGCACCAGATGCGCACGCCGCTGGCGGCACTCAGGGCGCAGGCCCAAGAGGCGCTGGAAAGCGAGGACCCCGCGGACCTGCGGCGGGGGCTGCGGGCAGTGGACCGGAATGCGGCAAAGCTGTCGAGGCTGTTGAACCAGCTGCTGAGCGATGCAACCGTCATCCATCGCTCCGACATACGCAGGTTCGAACACTTCGACCTGCTGCACGCGCTGCGCCGCGCGGTCAGGGATACCGTGCCATCGGACGGAAGCACCAGGGTCAACATCCTGACCGACGAAGTGAAGGCGCCGCTGCTGGGCGACGGCCTGATCCTCTGCGAGGCGATCAAGAACCTGATCGACAATGCCATCCGCCACGGCGGCGGAGAAGGCGGCGAGATCGACCTTGCCCTGGAAAGGACGCCGGACGCCTACCTGATCCGCGTGGCCGACCGCGGACCCGGCATCCCGAACGAGCAGCGCGACATGGTGTTCGAACGTTTCGTCCGGGGCGACAACGGGAGCTCCGGCGCCGGGCTGGGCCTGCCGATCGTGCGACAGGCGGTCGAATCCCATGGTGGGACGATCACGCTTTCCGACCGCGAGGGTGGCGGCCTTGTCGTCGAGATGAAACTGCCGGTGGGGGTGTCATGAAGAAGCCGCGAAATCCACGAGGCGCCAGGCTGGCCGGTGTCGGTGCGCTCATGATGGCGGTGGTCGTCCTGCTGCATGCATCGTCCGGTGCTGCGGCGACCACCGTCTATCCCGCGAGATCGCAGCAGAGGGAGTTCCTGACGATCTACAGCACGACGGACATGACCGTGTTCCAGCCGGTGATACGGGACTTCCAGACGTTCAGGCCGGACATCACGATCAATTACGTCGACATCGAGGCCGCACCCCTGTACGAGCGGTTCCTGCGAGAGGCCGGCGAGGGCAGGCCGCAGGCGGACCTACTGCTCAGTTCGTCGATGGACCTGCAGGTCAAGCTGGTCAACGACGGATATGCGGCACCACACATGTCCGAGAACGCGATGACCCTGCCGGCGTGGGCGCGCTGGCGGAACGAGGCGTTCGGATTCACCTTCGAGCCTGCGGTCATGGTGTTCAACACCAGGCAGATGGCGGGGACCCCCTTGCCCCGGTCGCGAAGCGAACTGTTGTCGATGCTGAAGAGTTCGCCGGAAAAGTGGCGGGGTCGCATCGGCACCTATGACATCTCGAGCAGCAGTGTGGGGTACCTGCTGGCTTCGCAGGATGCGCGCCAGGGCAGCGAGTTCGGCGCGCTGATCGAGGCATTCGGCGATGCCGGGGTCCGCGTGGAAGAGAGGACGGGCGACCTGCTGGACCTGCTGGAGGACGGAACGATCGCCGCGGGCTACAACCTCCTCGGGTCGTACGCGCGGGCGCGCGTCGAGGCGGGCGCGCCGCTGGAGATCGTCTATCCGCAGGACTACACGCTCGCCGTGTCGCGGACGGCGGTGCTCCCGGCGAATGCTCCCCATCCCGAGGCGGCCCATGCGTTCCTGGAGTACCTGCTGTCCCCCCGCGGGCAAGAGGTGCTTTCCACGAAGAGTCATCTGTCGCGCATCCGCACCGGCGAGGTCGAGGGGCTCGGAGGGCTTGCCGGCGCGCGCGTAGGGCCGCTGCGTCCCGTCGCGCTGGGGCCAGGCCTGCTCGTCTATCTCGACCAGCAAAAACGCGCACGCATGCTCGCAAGCTGGCGCGTCATCATCCGCGAGAAGCCCGCCACAGACGACTGAGCCGCGCTCGATGGCGCGCAGGAGGAGCGCCCGGTTGACGCTTGAATGTTGCAGTGCAATGTCAGGTCGTTGACAGCATCAAGTGCCTAGTATCCGCACACACGCAATGCAGGCAGTACGGCATTGCATCGGCGCAGGGAGCGTCGATCGACGAACTTCGTGCGGGGGAATTTGATGTTTGGAGTGCGGACATGCTGACCATTCTCGGGTTCGGAATGGTCGTGACCTTCATGGTCCTGATCATGACGAGGCGGCTTTCGCCGCTCGTGGCCCTGATCTCGATTCCCATCCTGTTCGCATTGGTCGGCGGATTCGGTGGAGAGGGAATCGGGCAGATGATGCTCGATGGAATCCGGACGCTCGCGCCCACCGGCGTGATGCTGATGTTCGCAATCCTGTACTTCGGGATCATGATCGATGCGGGTCTGTTCGATCCGATCGTTCGCCGCATCCTGGGCATCGTCGGCAACGATCCGCTCAAGGTCGTGATGGGAACGGCGATCCTCGCCGCCCTCATCTCCCTGGATGGCGACGGATCCACCACCTACATGATCGTCGTCGCGTCCATGCTTCCGCTGTACCGGAGGCTTGGCATCGATCCCCTGGCGCTGTGCTGCGTGACGATGCTCGCCAGCGGCGTGATGAACCTGACGCCGTGGGGCGGGCCGCTGGCGCGCGCGGCAACCGCACTGCAGGTCGATCCCTCGGACGTGTTCGTTCCGCTCGTGCCGTCGATGGCGGTGGGCGTCCTCGCGGTCATTGCGCTGTCTTACCACCTGGGCAAGCGTGAACGCGCCAGGGTCGGGGCGCTGAGCCTCGGTCGCGCCCCGCTGGAATCTGCCACCCCGATCGACAGCAGCGCATTGCTTCCGGCCAACGGCGAGGCCGAGGCGCTGCGCCGGCCGAAGCTGCTCTGGGTCAACGCCGCATTGACCGTGGCCCTGATGGCCTGCCTGCTGATGGGGCTGCTGCCGCTGTCGGTCCTGTTCATGATCTTCTTCGCGATCGCGATCGTCATCAATTACCCGAACGTCAAGCAGCAGCGCGAGCGGATCGGCGCGCATGCCGCCAACGTGATTGCGGTGGTGTCCCTGATCTTCGCGGCGGGCATCTTCACCGGGATCCTCAGCGGCACCGGGATGGTCAAGGCGATGTCCGACAGTCTGCTGGTGGTGCTGCCGGACTCGATGGGGCCGCACCTGGCGGTGATCACCGCGATCGCCAGCATGCCGTTCACGTTCTTCATCTCGAACGACGCGTTCTACTACGGGGTGATGCCCATCGTTTCCGAGGCCGCTCAAGCCTATGGAATCACGCCGGTGGAAATGGCGCGGGCATCGCTGATCGGGCAGCCGGTCCACCTGCTCAGCCCGCTGGTGCCGTCGACGTACCTGTTGGTCGGGCTTGCCGGCGTGGAGTTCGGCGACCACCAGCGCTACACGCTGAAGTGGGCTGTACTGATTTGCATGGTACTGCTGGCCGTTGCCTTGTTGACGGGGATCTTCCCGTTGATCGCAACGGCGGCATGAGGTCAACAACAGACGGCGCGATCAAAGCGCACTTGCTACTTGGGAGAGGATCATGGGTAAGGTAAGCGTGTTGTCTGCGGCAATCTTTTTGTGCTTGATGGCGCAGGATGCGCGAGCCCAGGACGTCGACCAGGCCGATCAGGCCGGGCGCGGCGACCAGGCGACGACACTGGACACCGTCAGGGTCCAGGGTTCGTTCCTCAATACCGCTGCGAAAAGCGCGACGAAGATGGATGTCGACGTCATGGACACTCCATTCTCGGTGCAGAGCTACAGCGAGTCCTTCATCGACTCCATCGAGGCAACGACGTTGTCCGATGTCTTCAACTACATGACCGGCGTCAAGAGGGCAGGTCTCACCGGCATGGACATCACCTTCCGTGGGTTCAAGAGCGCCGGCGACGACCTGAACTCCATCCTCGTCGACGGCCTGCCGGGAATGTCGGGGCGCTTCGGGTCGCCGCCCACCGTGGCGTTGGACCAGGTCGAGCTCGTGCGCGGCTCCATGTCGGTGCTGTACGGGCAGAACCAACCGGGTGGGTTCATCAACCTCATCACCAAGAAGCCGGAATACGACCGGAGCGGATCGTTCGGGATTCGCGGAACCGCGGTGGCCGGTGCGGGCCTGAGCCTGGGCGATGCGACGGGCTACGCCTTGGACTTCGACACGACCGGGCACGTGGACGAGGACGGGCACTTGCTGTACCGGTTCGTCGGCGACCATGGCGATCGCGACACGTTCCGCGACTATGGCTTCGACAAGACCACGTATCTCGCCCCGAGCGTGACCTGGAACGTGGGCGGGGCCGGCGGTTCGACCCACGTCACCGCCCAGGCCGAGTATCGGAAGAGCAAGGCCGCCTTCGACCAGGGGCTGGTCGCCCCCGATCGCGAGATGAGCCTGGTGGCCCCGGTCACCACCTTCTATGGCGAGCCGGGACAGTTCCGCGAGGAGGAAGGCAAGACCATCAGCCTGTTCCTCTCCCATGCCTTCGAGAATGGCTGGCAGTGGAATACATCCCTGCGCTCGGTCGACTACGAGAGCGAGCAGCAGGAGTTCAGCAACGTGGGAATCCGCCCGGACGGGCGGACTCTCAACCGGCGCGCCCGCCACCTGGCGACCGAGCGGTCCTACGACAACTACGACACCAACCTGACGATCGACTTCCAGACCGGTGAGCGCATCTCCCACAAGATGGTCTTCGGTGTAAGTGGCGGTCGGAACAAGACCCGGGAAACGCGGCTCAAGTTCTTCAACAGCGTGTGCCCCGGAGAATTCTGCTTCGATATCGACATCTATGATCCGGTGTATGGGGAAGTGCCCGACTTCGACAGCATTCCCGCATTCAATCCCGGTTCCGCGAATCTGCTGACGGACAACGGATCCACCACCAGGAACACCGCGTTCTACTTCTCTGATCTCATCAGCCTGGGAGAGCGCTGGAAGGTATCGCTGGGGCTGAGGAACTTCAGCGAGGAGCAGCGCCTCAACAACATGCGCGATCCCAGCGAGCCGGTGGTGGAGAAGAAGTCCAGGAAGTCGGCGTTGCCGATGGCGGGCGTGCTCTTCCAGCCCAACGCCAACTGGACCGTGTACGCGTCGTATTCGGAGTCCTACGTCCCGGCCGACCCCGACGACATGGACATCAACGGCGACAACCCGTTCGAGCCGCTCACCGGCGAGCAGATCGAGGTGGGCGTCAAGACGGATCGGCTGCTGGACGGCCGCCTGAACGCATCTCTGGCGCTGTTCAAGATCGACCAGATGAACGTCATGAACAGCTTCAGCTGCCCGCTCGGGGTCTGCTACGACCAACTGGGGCAGGCGCGGTCCGAGGGCGTCGAAATCGAGGCGAACCTTCGCGCGACCGATCGCTGGCAGCTGAAGTTCGGGTATGCCTACACCGATGCCCGCGTGGTCGATTCGAACATAGCGGTGCAGGTCGGCGCGCAGCTGGCCAACGCGCCCAAGCACACCGCGAACATCTGGAGCGAGTACGACTTCGGAAACGGCTTCACCCTGGGCACCGGCATCAGCCACATCGGCGACTACGAGGGCATCGTTCCTGCTGCATCCGCACCGAAGCTGATGCCGGTCCCGGGCTACACCCTGGTCGATCTTGCGCTGGGTTACCGCATCCAGGCGCATGCATTCAACCTCAAGCTGGGGAACCTGTTCGACAAGGATCACTACGAGGCAACCGGCCTGACCGGACAGATCCAGATCGTCCCGGGAATGCCGCGGAACCTCGCGTTCTCCTACCGCTACAGCTTCTGAGGCACGAGGCGGACATGCTGAAACCACGAAACATCGCAGTCGTCGTTGCTGCCTGCCTCCTGTGCGCATGCGGCAAAGAGGAGGCCATCGGCGAGGCATCGGAACCCGCCGCGCCCGCTCCGGCATCCGCACCCGCGGCCGCGGCGGGCGAGGAGCCCAGGCCTGAGCTGGTGGCTTCCACGCAGTCCCTGACCTCCGGGTCGGGGTTCAGCGTTGCGGACCTGCCGGCATATGAACCCGAGGGCACGGTATCCGGCGTCATCCGGAGCTATGGCTTCGGGTTCGGCGGGATCCTGGTGAAGTGGCAGGAAGACTTCAAGAGGTTCCACCCCGAGGTCGTTTTCGAGAATACGCTGCCCACGAGCGACGCCGCGTTTCCCGCACTGGTGACCTACAGCACCGACCTGGCGCCGAACGGCTCCGAGCCTGCGATCACCGAAACCCTGGGCTTCTTCGAGACCAGGGGATACCACGTGTCCGACGTGGTCGTCGCGTCCGGTGCGTTCGACGTCAAGGGACGTTCGAACGGTCCCGTCATCCTCGTCCACAAGGACAATCCGCTGACCCGGCTGAGCATCGAGCAGCTCGACGGCATCTTCGGATCCGAACGGAACGGGGGCATGCGCGGCTTCGAGTGGACGCCATCCGATGCCCGCGGAGCCGACGCGAACATCCGCACATGGGGCCAACTCGGCCTCACCGGAGAGTGGGCGGACAAGCCGATCCAGACCTATGGGCATGCGCCGTCCGGAACGACGCGCTTCTTCCAGCGCCACGTGCTGATGAACACGGACAAGTGGAACCCGAACTACAGGGGATACGCGGAGACCGGCAGCAAGATGATTGCCGCCGAGGACAAGGAGAAGCAGACCCTGGGCGTGAAGCACATGCTGGAGAACGAGCTGAAGAACGATCGATACGGCATCGCCTGGACCATCATGTCCCAGGTCGACAGGATCGGGGATTTCAAGCTGATCGCCCTGGCGCCGCGCGGCAGCGATGCGTACGTCATGCCAAGCCAGGAGAGTTTCCGCGACCGGAAGTATCCGCTGGTCCGCAGCATCTACCTCTACTTCGACCGCAAGCCGGGGGACGCGCTCGATCCCAAGCTGCGCGAGTTCTTGCGTTACGCACTCAGCCGGGAAGGGCAGCAGCTGGTCGCCGATGGCGACTATCTGCCCCTGAACGCAGAGTCCGCCCGCGAGCAGATGGCCAGGCTCGACTAGAGGCCGGCGCTCATTACCTCCACCACCTTCGATACCGCAGGAAACAAATCATGAAGAAAGCATCCAATCGCCTCGTATGGACCAGCCTGGTCCTGTCGATGGCCTTGTCAGCATGCGGAGGAAGCAAGACTCCCCAGGTCGAGGCAGCCTCGGACGCCCCCGTCATCGACGACTCGCCGGTGCACGCGCTCGTCAGCCTTCCGGTCGGATCCGAACTGCCGGCGGACTATGTCCAGCGTGTCGCCGCGTGGAAGAGCAGCGCGAATGTTTCGGATGCGTTGGTCCTCCAGCAGTTCGATGGCCCGGAAGCGCCCGGCTTCGCGTCGCTGACGGTCCTCGAGTTTCCCGGCGAGCTGGCGTACCGGCAGTGGGAAAAGAGCGAGGCAGGCAAGCTCGCCCCCGCGATGGTGGTCAGCCGCGCGGACGTGCTGGTGGACGTGCGGCGGCCGAACCGGGACTCGAGCAAGGCCGTGTTCGTCGTCAGCCGCTACGAGTCGCTGATCGGCACCGCCGACTACAAGACGTATACCGATGATTACATCGTTCCGAACATGTCAAACCAGTACTACTCGGGAATCATGACCCGCTACACGATGTTCATCGAGCACGAGGCGACCCCGCCGCATCAGCGGCCCAAGGCCTACCTGCTGACCGAGTACGCGAACGACCAGGAATTCGCGCGCAAGGAGGGAGTGAAGGGCGCCTACAAGGAGGTACTGCTGGCTCACCATCCGGAATGGAAGCGCATCAACGACACCAAGACCAGTATCCGTACCGATCTGGATGAAACCCTGGCGCGGCAGGTCGCTCTGCCGTGAGACAGGGCAGGCGGCCCGGTTCAAAGAACACATTCGTGGTTACACAGGAAGGCATCATGAAGCAACATAGCGTCCCCAAGCCATCACGCATGCGTGCGTTCATCCTCGGCATGCTTGCCATCGTGCTGTTGTCGATGGCGATCCCGGCGTTCGCGCAGCCGGCGCACGTCATCGTGCGGGTTCCTGCGGGTGAGCGCGAGCCGGCGGATCTGCCGGAGATCCTGGCCTCCTGGAGACAGTCGGGCTTTGCGTCCAACGTGACCCGGATCGACAGCACCCAGGCACAGGATCCCGGCTTCAGCACGATGATCCTGCTGGAGTTCCCCAGCGAGGGCTCCTATCAGTCATGGGAGCGCGAGGAGTCGGCGAAGCTGAAGGCGCCGCTGGTGTTCAAGAAGGCGGACCTGCTGTCCAAGGGCGAACTGACCCCGAAGGATTCGAACAACTCCGTCTACAAGGTCAACATCTACCAGCCGACCGTCCCTTTCCAGCAGTACAAGGAATTCGTCGACGGATACATCACCCCGCTGATGGAAGGCCAGCGTTCGGCCAAGATCCTGATCGGCTACTGGATGTACGTCGAGCGTGGTGCTTCTCCGCAGGCGCCGGGTGAATCGGTCCTGGTCCTCGAATACCGCGACTCCGTGGCGTTCGAGCGGGCGACTCCGGTCAAGGCCGACGTGCGTGCGCGCTTGACCGCCAGCCACCCGACCTATCCCAAGTTCCACGAGATCAAGGACGGGTTGCGCACCGACGTTTCCGAAACGGGAGCCAAGTACACCGAAATCCCGCCGCCCCAGCTCCCCAACCTCCCGAGCTACAAGCCCGAGCACAGCGTCGTCGGCGGTCTTCGCATCGTGGGCAGCGAACTGAAGAACGCGGTGCCGCAGCTGGCTGCGGAGTTTGCCAAGTTCCATCCCTCCGCCAAGGTCACGACCAGCCACATCCCGAGCAGCGAAGGCGGCATTGCAGGGCTCTACCTCAACGTGTCCGACGTTGCGCCGATGGGCGACGACGCCAAGATCACCGACATGATGCCCTTCTACAACTCGTACGGGTACATGCCGACCGAGATCTCCGTCGCCACCGGCGGCTACGAAAAGCGAGGCTCCCTGTTCGCGTGGGCGATCGTCGTGCACAAGGACAATCCCCTCAACGAGATCTCGGTCGAGGAACTCGAGCGCATCTTCGGCTCGGAGCGCACGGGCGGCTGGGAGCTGGTCGACAACAACTACCACTACACGTCCAAGTTCGCGCGTCCGGCCAGCGCCAACATCCGTTCATGGGGCCAGCTCGGCCTTGGCGGCGAGTACGCGAACAAGGAAATCCAGACCTTCGGCTACAGCGCCCCGGGCTTCGCCACCTACTTCGAGCGCAACTGGTTCCACTGGTCCAAGAAGTGGAATCCCAACTTCCGCGAGTACGTGGAAGAGAAGCAGGCGACGTCCGATCCGGCGGGCAAGGTGGTCACCAGCACCTATGCGCTCGAGCAGCTGTCCAGGGACAAGTTCTCCATCGGCCTTGCGGCGCTGATGCACGCCAAGAACTATCCGGACGTCAAGGTGCTGAAGATCTCGCACAAGAAGGGCGGCCAGGCGATCCCGTTGACCCCCGACCATGTCGCCAACCGCACCTATCCCCTGATCCGCGACGCATTCTTCTACATCAACAAGCGTCCCGACGGCTATATCGACCCGAAGGCCAGGGAATTCATGCGGTTCGTGCTCAGCCGTGAAGGCCAGGAGATCATCGCGCGGGTCGGCTACTACTATCCGCTGGATGCCGACTATCTCCGCGAACAGCTGAAGAAGCTCGACTGAGACGGGCCCGCGATCCACACGCGCGTCAACACAAGACAGATGGAGTAGACATGCTTCAGAGAGCCGCAATCCGGTCGGGTAACAGGGCGTCCTGTTCTTCCAGGGCCATGCTTTCCTCCCTTCTGCTTGCGGCGTCGCTTGCGCTGGCCGGTCCCGCAGGGGCGGGCGGCGCGAAGCAGGACGAGGCGGCCCTGCAAAGGGCCGCCGAACAACTCGTGGCAGACCATCTGAAGTCGGTCGGCAAGCGTTCCAGGCAGCAGTTCTATGCAGCCGACAGGTGGGACCTGAGCGACCTGCCGGAGTACCGCGCAGAGCGCCGCCTCGGCGGCACCATCCGCATCGGCAAGGCCAAGTACCTGCGGTTGAGCAGCGTGATGGAGCAGTGGGAGGCCGAGTTCCGCAAGTTCCATCCCGAGGTGGTGTTCGAGCATTCCCAGCACGACTTGGTGACCGGTCTGGTGGACATCGTCCAGCAGCGCGGCTACACCTTCGCCGAATGGCAGCAGTCGCAGCTGGTGCAGGGCCGCTATCCGCTCGAGATCGAGATGTCCACCGGCGCCTACGACGTGCCCGGCTACACGCCCGCGTTCGCGATCTTCGTCAACAAGGACAACCCGGTGAAGGGGCTGTCGATCGACCAGCTCGACGGGATCTTCGGCGGTGCCCGCACTGGCGGGTTCAACCGGCACGTGTGGACCACGGCCCCGGCGCGCGGGCGCGACAAGAACATCCGCACCTGGGACCAGCTCGGCCTGGGAGGCGACTGGGTGGGCAAGGAGATCAACGTCAACGGCCGGCCGCTGAAGTACCACATCCAGCTGTACTTCGAACGCAAGGTGTTCGACGGCGGCAGCATCTGGAACGAGAACAAGCGCGAATGGGCGCACCAGCTGCAGGAGGACGGCACCCGGGCGCTGTCCAGCGTGAGCATGGTGGGTGCCGTGGGAGCCGACAGGTACGGCATCGTCTATGCCGACCTGAACTCCAACATTCCCGAGGTGAAGTACCTGCCGATCGCCCCCCGTGGCAGTAGCGACTACGTCGAATTGACCCTCGACAACGTGCGTGAGCGCCGCTACCCGCTGTTCCTGGAGAACTACCTGTACGTACAGCAGGACAAGGACGGCAAGGTGCCGCCTCTGGTCGCCGAGTTCCTGCGCTACGTGCTCAGCCGGCAGGGCCAGCAGGCCATCCAGAACGACGGGAAGTGGTTGCCGCTCACCGCGAAGGTGGTGGAAGAGCAGTTGGGCAAGATCGAGTAAGGGTATCCGGGCGGAGTATGTGACCGTGAGTACGCGCGCCGCTTCGTCCGTGTGGTTGGCTTTGCTGGGCTGGGTCGCGCTGGGCGTGTTGATGGTCACGCCCGGCGCGCCCAGCCACAGCTTTTCCGGAGACGACGGGGGCGAACGAGGCCGGTATCGGCCGGCGCACCAGGTCGATGCCACGCTGAGGATATGGGGCAGCCCCGAGGACCGGGCGCTGCTGGATGCCCTGCAGTCCGGCTTCCTGCGCTTTCATCCGGATGCGCGCTTCGACAATCGCCTGCATGGCCCGGAATCGGCGTTCTCGGGGGTCTATACCGGTGCCGCCGACGTGGCCCTGCTTTCGCGCGAGCTCCGTGAACCGCTGGAGCGCATGGCCTATGAATGGGTGAGGCTCGGCAAGCCCTTCCTGGTGGAGGTTGCGAACGCCGGCTTGTCGAACGATCGCCTGGGCACCCAGCTGGCCGTGGTGGTCCATGCCGACAATCCGCTGCGTTCAATGACATTGGCCCAGCTCGATGCGGTGCTCGGGACGGAACGCCGCCGGGGCGGCGGGCACATCGGGCGATGGCGGGACCTCGAGCCCGGTTCCCCCGGGCCGGAGGCTCCCATCCAGATCTATGGCCCCCGCATCGACAGCATTCCTGCGCAGTTCGTACGCCGCACCGTCATGCGGGACAGCCGCAAGTGGACGCCCGCCTACCGCGAGATGGAGGTGGACTGGGCGGGGATCGTGGATGCGGTTGCCTCGGACATTGGCGGGTTGGGATACGTCCCCGTGTCGCATGTCGACGCCCGCGTGCGCATGGTGGCCCTTGCCGACGGAAGCGGCGAGGCCGTGCTGCCGACGGCATCGAACGTGGTCGCAGGCCGATACCCGCTCCGCAGGACGATCCCCATGGCGGTGGCCCGCACGCAGGCGGAGCCGATGCCTGCGCATGCAGCCGAGTTCCTGCGCTTCGTGCTGAGCCGGGAAGGCCAGGCCATCATCGAGGCCGAAGGCACCTATCTGCCGCTGTCCGCGCGCGAGTCCGCGGAGCAGTCCGGTCGCATCGACAAGCCGGCGGCGGCGCTGGCCAGGTCGGATGATGCCGACGGTTCCCTCGCGCCCACGGGGAAGCGGGTGCAGCTCGACCAGGCGCTGCCGCCCCCGTATCGCCCACGCCAGCAGGTGGCCGGCGAAATCCGGATATGGGGCCATGGATCCTACGGCGCGCATACCGACTTCGTGGAAGGGCTGACGCGCGCCTGGCAGGACGGATTCCGCCGGCATCATCCCGGGATCGTCTTCGAGAACCGCCTGCACGGGACGGCATCGGCGATCGGAGCCGTCTATGCCGGCGCCGGCGACGTCGCCTTCCTTGGACGCGAGATATGGGACCCGGAGATCGCCGCGTTCCGTGAAGTGCGCGGCTACGAGCCGACCGGAATCGACGTGATGACCGGCAGTTACGACGTGCGCAACAAGGGATACGCGATTTCGGTATTCGTGCACAAGGACAATCCGATCGAGCAACTGGACCTTGCGCAGCTTGAAGCGGTCTATGGCGTGGACCGTCGACGCGGCCATCCCCCGGTCCAGACCTGGGGAGACCTCGGTGTGACCGATCCGGCCTGGCGCGACAAGCCGGTCAGGCCCTACGGCCTGCCCATCGCGCGCGGCTTCGCCGACTTCTTCCAGACCGCCGTATTCAATGGCGCGCGCAAGTGGAAGCCCGAACTGCGCGAGTTCCCCGACGAGCCGGGTTCGCGCAGTGGGGCCGCCGATGGAGGCTATCGCATGGTGCGTGCCATGGCTGGCGATCCCTGGTCCATCGGCTATGCCGGCATGCTGTATCCGCATCCGGACCTGAAGCCACTGGCCATCGCGCCTGCGCCGGGTGCGCCGGCCGTACTCCCGCGGCTGGAGACGGTCGCCGACCACAGCTATCCACTGACGCGCTTCATCACGATGTTCATCGATCGCGAGCCAGGCGCGCCGGTGGATCCGAAGGTCGCCGAGTTCCTTCGCTACATCCTGAGTCGTGAAGGACAGCAGGCGGTACTTGACCACGGGCACGGCTACCTGCCGCTGCCCCCGGCGGTCGCCGGGCGCGAGGCGCTGAAACTCGATTGAATGGCTACGCAAGTGGCATCCAAGAAAATCCAGAACCCGGAGAAGGTGATCCAATGAAGCGTTTGATCCTGGCCAGCATGCTGGCCGCTGCAGTCCCGGCGATGGCGCAAACTGCCGGCGACAGCGCCAAGCCGGCGTCGCAGGCCAATGCCAATCGCAGTATCTGGACCCTGGACGTGACCAGTTTCCGCAAGGAGCGCGGCATCGCGGGCGGGTATACCAAGCGCTGGGACCTGGGCGATCTGCCTGTCTATGCGCCCAGGCGACAGGTCAGCGGCACGCTGCGCATCTGGGGCAGCAACTATCTGAAGGATGGCCCGCTGGGACAGTACTGGGCCGATGAGTTCAAGAAGCACCAGCCTGGCGTGACCATCGAGTACAACCTGCCGACCGCGGGCATCGCGATCCCCGCGCTCGCGGCCAAGGTGGCGGACCTCGGTGTCGGCCGCCCGGCCACGCTGATGGACCTGCTGACTTTCGAGCAGGTATTCCGCTACTCGCCGACGATCATCACCGCGGCGACCGGATCCTATGATGTCTATGGCTGGTCCCCTGCCTTCGCCATCCTGGTCAACGAGAAGAATCCGTTGAAGGGCATCAGCATGAAGCAGCTTGATGGCGTGTTCGGGACGGCCCGCAACGGCGGCTACGACGGCAGCGTGTGGCGCAACGACTATCCGTACAAGCGTGGGCCGGAGGAGAACATCCGGACCTGGGGCCAGCTGGGCCTGACCGGCGAATGGGCGGACAAGCCGATCAGCCCATGCGGGCAGTCGCCGCGCGCCAACATCCAGGTCGTGTTCCAGAACCTGGTGCTGCGCGGCAGCGACCAGTGGGTCGAGGGCTACCAGACCTACGCCAACTATGCGAGCCCGGATGCGAAGATCGTGCCCTGGAGCCTGCAGGTGCAGGACCACCTGCGCAATGATCCCTATGCCATCTGCATCGGCTCGCCGCTGACGATCGGCGAAGGAATGCGCGAACTGCCGGTACAGGGCTTCGATGGCGGCGCGTACGTGCCGCGCACGCTGGAGTCGGTCCGCGATCGCAGCTTTCCGTTGATCAACGAGATCTTCTTCTATGCCAACAAGGCGCCGGGCAAGCCCGCCGATCCGATGGTCGAGGAGTTCCTGCGCTTCGTGCTGAGCCAGCAGGGGCAGGACCAGATCCAGCGCGAGGGGCGGTATCTGCCGCTGCCCGGCGATGTCGTGCGGGCGCAGCTCAGGAAGCTCGAGGACGACAAGTGATCCGTCCGGCCATTGCACTCCTGTTCGCCGTCGCGGCGGGCATGCCCGCGCTGGCCCAGGACGTGCCGGTGAACTCCATCGACCTCCAGCGTGCACGTGCGTCCGCGCTGGAGACGAAGGGAAAGCGCGTGGCCTACACGCGCACTTTCGACCTGAGCGGCCTTCCCGAATACCGGCCGTCGGCGCCGATGACCGGCACCATCCGCCAATGGGGTTCGAACTACCTCGCCGACAGTCCGCTGCAGGGCTACTTCGAGGAAGCGTTTCGCCGCCATCACCCCGACGTCAGTTTCGACAACAACCTGACCAGTACCTTCATCGCGATGGCGGGACTGTATACCGGACAGGCGGACCTGGCGCCGATGGGGCGCAGGCCCACCTGGGACGAACTCCAGTCATACCAGCGTGTTCGCGGCGCCGCCCCTGCCGAGATCGTGATGGCGACCGGGTCGTACGACGTTTCCGGCTGGACATACGCCCTGGTCCCGTTCGTGCATGCCGACAATCCGCTCGGGCAGCTGACTATGGAGCAGCTCGACGGCATCTTCGGCGCGCAGCGCGACGGAGGGTGGCACGGCAACAACTGGGATCCCTCCGCCGCGCGCGGCCCGGAGAAGAACATCCGCACCTGGGGCCAGCTCGGCCTGACGGGCGAATGGGCCGACAAGCCGATCAACGTGCATGCCTACAACCTGAACTTCCATTTCCCGCGTGCCTTCGCCGAAGTGGTGTTCAAGGGCGGCTACAAATGGAACGAAACCCTCAGGGAATACAGCAACAGGACGCGCGAATCGGCGGACGGGGATTTCGGGACGCTCTGGGTGGCGGGCGACCAGATGATGGATGCGCTCGGGGGGGATCGCTACGGAATCACCTACACCTCGATGCTCTATCGCGACAAGCCGAACGTGAAGACCGTACCGCTGGCCGCGTCGCCGGAGGGGCCCTACGTGTACCCGAGCATCGAGACCGTCCAGGACCGCAGCTATCCGCTGTCGAGGGAGGTCTACTACTACACCCATCGCGCGCCCGGCGAGAAGATCGATCCGCTGGTGGCGGAATACCTGCGCTTCGTGGTGAGCCGTGAGGGCCAGGCGCTGGTGCAGAAGGACGGCAAGTACCTGCCGATGACGGCGGAGCTGGCGCACGAGCAGCTCCGCAAACTGGAACTGCGCGGCGAAAAGGCCGGAGGACTGGACTGATGCGTCTTGCGATGCTGGTGGCCGCTGCACTGGCGGCGTACGCGGCCACGTTCCCGGCGACCGTGGGTGCGCAGGAGAAGGCAGCGACCACCGATGCCGATGCGTTGTCGAAGGCACGTGCCGTGGGAACCCGGACCCGTGCCGAACGCCGCTTCTATACGCGTGAATTCGACCTGTCCGGCCTGCAGGAATATCGCCCCGAAGGGCAGGTGGCGGGCACGATCCGGCAGTGGGGCAACAACTACCTCAAGGACAGCGGCCTGATGGACGTCTGGGAAGCGGGATTCCGCCGGCATCATCCCGACGTCCGCTTCGAGAACAATCTCTACAGCTCTTCGGTCGCGTTCCCGGGGCTGATCAGCGGCGCCGCGGATCTCGCTCCCATGGGACGGCAGGCGCTGTGGGACGAGCTCAAGGGCTTCGAGCGCGAAGGTGCGCGCGGCGGCGAAGAGGGCGTGGGCGACACCGAGGTCCTGGAGATCGTCGTTGCCACGGGTTCGTTCGACGTCCGCGGCTGGACGTTCGCGCTCGGCTTCTACGTCCACCAGGACAACCCGATCCGGCAGCTGACGCTTGAGCAACTGGACGGGATCTTCGGTTCGCAGCGGGACGGTGGCTGGAACGGGTTGACCTGGGACACCTCGGTCGCACGCGGCCCCGAGAGGAACATCCGCACCTGGGGACAGCTCGGGCTCACCGGGGAGTGGGCCGACAAGCCGATCAACGTCTATGGCTACAACATGAAGTACCACTTCAACGACGAGATCGACAAGAAGGTCCTGAAGGGGTCGAGCAAGTGGAACGAGACCATGCGCGCGTTCTCCAACGTCGCCGGCCTGAAGGCGGACGGTTCGCTCACTGCAGGCGGCGAACTGATCATGGGGGCGTTGAGCAGTGATCGCTATGGCATCGCCTACACCGGCATCCCCTTCCTGACACCGCAGACGCGCGCCCTGGCGCTGGCCGAGGCCGAAGGCCGTCCCTATGTTCCGTTGACGCTGGAAACGGTCCAGGACCGCACGTATCCGCTGATCCGGGACGTCTACTACTACGCCAAGCGGGAATCGGGCAAGCCGCTCGCTCCGAAGGTGAAGGAGTTCCTGCGCTACGTGCTGAGCCGCGAAGGGCAGCAGGCGATCCAGGCGGACGGGAAATACCTTCCGTTGACGCCAGAAGCGGCGCAGGCGCAGTTGGACAAGCTCGAGTGAAAGGCTTGCGGCGGGCCATGGTGTCCTGGTCGGGGGCAATCCTCGCCGCCCTCGTGCTTTCCCCGGTACCGGCGATCGCGGCCGACGTGTTCCCGCCGCCCGGCGAGGCGGCCCTCGGCGCCGTCGAAGCGCTCCCCGCGTACCGGGGCGAGTCCCGCGTGACGGGGAAGGTGAGGCTGTGGGGCCACGGCAGCTTCAAGCATGACTTCATGCGCAAGCTGATCACGCGATGGATCGCCGAGTTCAACCGGCAGCAGCCGGAGGTCGAGTTCGACTACCTGATGTATGGAACCGCGTCCGCGGTCGGGGCGGTCTACACGGATGCGGGCGACATCGCGATCCTCGGCGAGGAGATCAGTCCGGCCGCGGCGCGCGCGTTCGAGCGCGCACGCGGATACCCGCATACCGACGTGACCATCGCCACGGGCAGCCTGGACGTGAACTTCTTCGATTATGCGCACATGGTCTTCGTGCATCGCGACAATCCGATCGAGCGCCTCAGCCTCGTCCAGCTCGATGCGATCTTCGGCGCGGAGCATCGGCGCGGCGACAGGAACATCCGTCGCTGGGGCGAACTCGGGCTGGGCGGACCCTGGGAGGATGCGCGCATCCAGCCCCATGGCTGGAAGACGGACGTGGACTTCGCGCTGTTCTTCCGCGAGCGCGTGCTGGAACACAGCCATCGCTGGAACGAGGACATCCGGGAATACGTCCACGCCAGACACCCGGACGGAACGCAGTACGACCACGGGCAGCGCATCCTCGATGCCCTGGCACGGGACCCGCACGGGATCGCGATCTCCAACGTCCGCTACTCGCGCCCGGAGGTGAAGGTGGTTCCGCTCGCCTGGGACGAGCAAGGGCCGTCCCACCATCCGACGCAGTCCACGTTGATTTCGCAGCAGTACCCGCTGGTGCGCCTCATTCCCGCCATCGTCGACAAGCCGCCGGGCGGCTCCCTCGCGCCAGCCACGCGCGAATTTCTCCGCTTCATCCTCAGCCGGGACGGCCAGCGCATCCTCGTCGAGGAGAGCGGATACCTTCCGCTTGCGCGCGAGGTGGTCGCCGCGCAGCTGGAGAAGATCCGGTGAACGGTCGACGGATCGCATCCGCGCTGCTCGGGCTCTGCCTCGCCTCGTCCGTTCTCCTTCCGGCGCAGGGGAAGGAGATCGGGCAGGCCCAACCCGATTCGGCGCACGGCATCCCGCCGCCGCCGCACCGCTCGCCGTCGGGTGTGCTCCGTGTCTGGGGCCACCCGCAGGCAGCGGGTTGGCTGGCGGCGCAGGCAGAAGAATTCCGCGGCAGTCATCCCGGCATCCGCATCGAAGCGCGGTTGACCGGCAGCGACGTCGGGATGGCGGCGCTGTATACCGGACAGGCCGACATCGTGTTGATGGGGCGGGAAGCGACCGAGAGCGAGACGAAGGCCTTCGAGTGGGTCTATCGCTATCGGCCGATCGCGGTACCCATCCTGTCGGGCAGTCTCGATCGTGCGGGGCAGGCACCGGCATTGGTCGTGTTCGTGCATCGCGACAATCCACTCGAGGAAGTCAGCCTGGCCCAGCTCGATGGCATCTTCAGCACCGCGCGCGAGCACGGTTGGCATGACGGGCGGCCTGTGCCGGGCACGGGCCGGAGCGCGGAGCGTGACCTGCGCAACTGGGGACAACTGGGCCTTGAAGGCGCCTGGTCGAGGCGGCCCATCCGCCTGTATGCCCCGATGGCGGAGAGCGGTACCGGCAAGTACTTCCGGGGTCGCGTGCTTGCCGACAGCAACCGCATGCACTGGGCTGCCATCACGGAGTTCGCCGATCCGGTCATCGGCGCGGAAGACAGCGGCGAACGCATCCTGGCGGCGCTGGCGGTCGATCCCACGGGCATGGCGGTCTCCAGCCTCCAGTTCGCGCGACCCGAGGTCAAGGCGCTGCGGCTGTCGGCCGAGGGCGGCGGAGCCGTCGCCGCGACCGCCAGCAGTCTTGCCGCGGGCACCTATCCGTTGGCCAGGACCGTCTACGCCTACATCAACAAGCCCCCCGGCGATGGCATCGACCCGCAGGTGATGGCTTGGCTGCAGGCGGTGCTCGACGATGCCTCGAGCGATCCACGCAGGCTCGAAGGTTTCCTGCCGCTGCCGCCGGGCAGGCGCGACGATGCGATCCGGGCGCTGGCAGACACGTCCCCACAAGCTCAATAGGCCCTTCCCATGAAGCCGCTAGACGCTGCGACGACGGCACCGCCCGTCTGGACGCCAACCCCCTGGTACCGGCAACTGTACGTGCAGGTGTTGATCGCCATCGTCCTGGGCGTTCTCCTGGGCCACTTCGAGCCGGCGCTGGCCGAACAGTTCAAGCCGCTGGGGGACGGGTTCATCAAGCTGGTGAAGATGATCATCGCGCCGGTGATCTTCCTGACCATCGTCACCGGCATCGCCGGCATGACGCACATGGGCGTCGTCGGTCGCGTGTTCACCAAGGCCATGGCCTACTTCCTGGTGTTCTCGACGCTGGCGCTGATCGTGGGGTTGCTGGTTGCGAACATCGTCCGGCCCGGGGACGGCATGAACATCGACGTGTCCGATCTCGACGCGTCCGCGGTGAGCGGGTTCGTCGAGAAATCGCACGACATGAGCCTGGTGGGATTCCTGCTCGACATCATCCCCGGCACGCTGGTCGGCGCGTTCGTGGACGGCAACATCCTGCAGGTGCTGTTCGTCGCGGTGCTGTTCGGCATTGCGCTGTCGCTGGTCGGGGCGCGCGGCAAGCCGGTCCTCGAGTTCCTCGAGCTCCTGACCGCGCCCGTCTTCAAGCTCGTGCATATCCTGATGAAGGCTGCGCCGATCGGCGCGTTCGGGGCGATCGCCTTCACCATCGGCAAGTATGGCCTGCAGTCGCTGGTGAACCTCGCATGGCTGGTGGGGACGTTCTACCTGACCTCGCTGCTCTTCGTCGTCGTGGTGCTCGGATTGATGAGCCGGGCGTGCGGGTTCTCCATCTTCAAACTGGCGCGCTACCTGAAAGCCGAACTGCTCCTCGTGCTGGGGACGTCGTCTTCGGAATCCGCGCTGCCGTCGCTGATGGAGAAGATGGAGGTCGCCGGCTGCAGGAAATCGGTGGTCGGGCTGGTCGTCCCCACCGGGTATTCATTCAACCTCGACGGCACCAACATCTACATGACGCTGGCCGCGTTGTTCATCGCGCAGGCCACCAATACCGAACTCAGCATATGGCAGCAGGTCACATTGCTGCTGGTGGCCATGCTGAGCTCGAAAGGCGCAGCGGGCGTGACCGGGGCAGGGTTCATCACGCTGGCGGCCACGCTATCCGTCGTTCCCACGGTTCCGATCGCGGGCATGGCGCTCATCCTGGGCGTCGATCGATTCATGAGCGAGTGCAGGTCGATCACGAATTTCATGGGCAATGCCGTGGCCACCGTGGTCGTCTCCCGCTGGGACAACGCGCTGGATCGCGCGGCACTTGCCGATGCGCTCGACGGAAAGCCGCGTCCCCTCGCCGCAGCACCCGATCCTGCGGCGGGTCCGGGCGACCGGGCCACCCTTGCGGCCGACTGAGCGCGCTGCAGCGAGCGTCACAACCCCCTCCACTCATCCATCATCATGTCCGACGAGTCGTCCAACAGCACCGAAAGCGCGCAGGAGTTCCGCCAGGCCGCGCTCGACTACCACCGCCTCGCGCCCAAGGGCAAGATCAAGGTCGTCGCGACCAAGCCGATGCTGACCCAGCGCGACCTGGCGCTGGCGTACTCGCCGG
>Ga0160443_100185_pt1 | contig 83494 bp, 84 predicted proteins | sample HID1972I_E1MG_FD_108244 | JGI IMG/M metagenome (GOLD analysis project Ga0160443, IMG submission 108244) | Enriched pill bug-associated microbial communities from UW Madison campus, WI, USA - HID1972I_E1 MG | ecosystem: Host-associated > Arthropoda: Insects > Digestive system > Unclassified ... | reverse complement strand
AGCCGCTCGTTGAACGCATCGACCGCCGCGGCCTCGGCATCCCGCGCGGAGCCAGGGTCACCGGCGAGCTCGAGTCCTCATCATCGATCACGGAGATCAGAGATCACTGCCCGACAGCTCGCCGACCGTCCGAGCCGCACGGTGGGCGTGCTGGGAGTGGCGTGAGGCAACGGTCTCGGCCTCATCGTCGCGCAAGACGTGGACGCCGTCTACGGACGCCGACCATCCGATGGCCAGATGGGTTCGTCGCGACTACCGGAAGCCGTAATCACCAGGCCCGTGTGATCGCGGCAGATGCGAGACACTCGCCCCTCACGAAGGACCGGCCATCTTCAGCGGACGACAGCGACGAGTTTCTCGCCGATCAGCAGGACGCCGAGGCCGATCATCACGACGCCGGAGACGATACCCACAACCTGCGCCGCCCTGGGCCGCTTGGTGAGGACCGCGGCGGCTCCGTAGCCAACGGCGAAATAAATGACTGCGCAGTTGGCGGCGTGCAGCGCCCCGAGCGCGACCAGCTGCGTGCCGACCGACCACGGCGCACTCGCGCTCGTGAACTGCGGAAGCAGCGCAAGGAACAGCAGGAACACCTTCGGGTTCAGCACGCTGATGCCGATCCCCTTCGCGAACAGCTTCCGACCTCCCGCAGGTGCCGCCTGCCCCGTGAGGTCCGGAGCCGCGGCATGCCGCAGCGCACCGATTCCGAGCCAGATCAGGTATCCCGCCCCGGCGACGGTCAGCACGGTCATCGCAACCGGCGAAGCCGCGAGGACCGCGGCGACCCCAGCGGCCACGACCAGCGTGGCCGCCAGGTGCCCGGTGAGCATTCCCGACACCGCGGGCAGGACACGGGCGCGATGTTTGGCTCCCGAAGCGATCGCGTACGCCCAGTCCACCCCGGGCGTGATCACGAACAGCATCGACACGCCCCAGAACGCGATCATCAAACCGACATCCACCGGCAGTCACTCCTTCAACCCTAAGGGGACACAAGATTATTCGGTATCGCACGCAATGTGCTTCACCGATAGTTGCAATTCCTCTTACTTTGACGAAGACTCTTCCCCATGGACGCACTCGACCAGGAGATCCTTTCCCTCCTCCACCACGACGGGCGGGCGACGATGACCGAGGTCGCCTCGAAGGTGGGTCTCAGCCTGTCCGCCTGCCACCGCCGTTTCCGCGACTTGGAGGCCAGCGGAGTGATCCGTGGGTTCCGCATCGACCTCGACTTGGACCTGCTCGGCATGCCGTTCGAGGCCCTGGTGTTCGTGACCATGAAGGCCGGAGACAGTGCCGCGGTCGCGACGTTCGAGGAAGCCGTCGCAAAGATTCCCAACGTCGTCCATGCGCATCGCCTGTTCGGTGAGCCCGACTATCAGCTCTTCGTTGCAGCCTCCTCGAAACAGCACTACCAGGAGCTGTACGACGAACAGCTCTCGATGCTGCCCGGCGTGCAGCGGCTGACGTCAACGCTCGTGATGAAGACGATCGTCGACCACCGCGCACCCATCTGAGAATGACGCCCCGTGACAGATGACACGACCGCAGTCGGCGGGGACTGCTGCACGGATAAGTGACGGCCCCGTCGGGCTAGGTGACGGCCTCGTTGAGTCGGTCAGCTGCTCTCCCGCAGGGTCAGTTCGAGAAGCGGAGCTCCGCCGAGCTCCGGCCAGAGCAACCCCTCACAGAGGTCCGAGAACACGGCGGGCGTCGGCATCGAGTTCCATGGCCTCGAGCACGATGAGGATCTGGCGCTCCTCATATCGGAAGTGGCTCTCCATGATCGCCGATATGCCCTGGAGGTGTCGGGAGAGCTCGATCGGCGACACTCTCGAATCGATCGCGGCCTGCAACGCGATGACCAGGTGCGCGATGATCGAGTGATCCTCCTCGAGCTTCCGCAACGTCTCTCGCAGCTCGGGATGCTCAGCTGCGATGGCCGGGAACAACTCTCGATCCTCGTCCACATGATGTCCGGTCAGCGCGGTACAGAATCCATGGCAGAACATCAGCAGATCACGACTTGCCGCCTGCGCATCTTCGAAGCCGGCGACCGACTCCTGGGCGACCGCCAGCGCCTTGCGCAATCGCGCATGCACCGTGCGCAATTCATTGCTCCAGGCGACCAGCCTGGACTTCTCGCCGTCAGTCACGGGACGGCGAAGGAAGAGACTCGATCATCGTCTGTCTCCTTCGAGTTCCACGCCTCCATGCCTGACACGGACTGCCACCGGCACGCGACGCTGAGAAGAGTATAACGAGCCGACGATCCCCTGCATTGGACCGTCATCCCGCATCGTGATCGCGGCGATCTGTTCCGACACTCGATCCTCGACGAGTTCCAATTCGTACTGCGTCTGGGCACAACCTTTCAAGCGGGTGTCGAAATGAGCCGCGCCCGTTCGTGGTCCTGATAGCCGGGATGCAACGATTCCGGCCGATCAGGAAGGGCATCCTCCATGTATATCGATCCGATGTTGACGATCACCTACCACCATGCCGAGATCCATCGGGCCATGGTCGAGGCGGAGCGGCGTCGCGTTGCCACTGAACGCAGGGCGGCCGCCAAGGCCATGGGCGCGTTGCGGAAGTCTTCCGACCGCACACTGATCCGACGGTATTTCCGGAAGACTGTCGAAAGCTGAACGTCCCGCTCGGAGAGCAGAGGTAGCGAGGAGATGATGACCATGCCCGAACCCCGGGACGAATCTCGGGATGTCGCGACGGTGATCACGCGCACGCATCGTGAGGAGTGGGCGCGGATCGTCGCGGGACTCGCGCGGCGGTTCGGAGACCTCGACCTGGCCGAGGAGATGACCGCGGAGGCGTTCGCGACCGCCGTCGAGCACTGGCCGGCACACGGCATACCGCCGAACCCTGCCGGGTGGATGACCACGACAGCGAATCGCAGGGCGATCGACCGGCTGCGACGTGAGGCGCGTCGAGACGAGAAGCACCGGGAGTCGCTGCTGCTGCACGACCCGGAACCCGCCGCCCCGGTCGGCGCCATCGAGGATGATCGGCTTCGGCTGCTGTTCATCTGCTGCCATCCGGTGCTCTCGCTCGACGCGCGCGTCGCGCTGACCTTGAGGGTCGTCGGCGGGCTCACCGTCGCCGAGATCGCCCATGCGTTCCTCGTGCAGGACACGACCATGGGTCAGCGGATCAGCCGGGCCAAGGCGAAGATCAAGGCCGCCGGCATCCCCTTCGCGATCCCCGCGGCGGAGGACCTCCCCGCGCGCATCGATGCCGTCCTCGTGGTGCTGTACCTCATCTTCAACGAGGGATACCTCGCTTCCGGTCCCGACACACCCGCGATCCGGCGCGAGCTGACTGCCGAGGGGATCCGCCTCACCCGACTCGCACATGGACTCCGGCCTGACGATGCCGAGGTGGTCGGTCTGCTCGCGTTGATGCTGCTCACCGACGCCCGCTCTCAGGCCCGCGTCTCGGCCGACGGTGAGCTGGTGCGGCTCGATGAGCAGGATCGTGGATCCTGGGACCGAGAGCTGATCGCTGAGGGTCTGCAATTGCTCGGATCACGGAAGGTTGATGAGTCCTCAGGCAGGTACCGGCTGCTCGCGGAGATCAACGCCGCCCACGTCACCGCCCCGCATCCGCGTGACACCGACTGGGCGCGCATCGCGAGCCTCTACTCCCGGCTCGAGAAGATCGACCCGAGTCCACTCGTCACCCTCAACAAAGCCATCGCGCTCTCCGAGCACGACTCACCCGACCTCGCTCTCGCGATCATCGACCGACTCACCGACAAGCTCGACGGCCACCACGCCTTCCACGTCACCCGTGCGGAACTGCTGCGGGCGACCGGCCGCTCCGCCGACGCCCGAGCGGCCTATGGCCGCGCAATCGATCTGGCCGGGAACACCGCCGAGACGGCTCACCTCATCCGCCGACGAAATCAGCTCGCACCATCGAATGGAGAACTCTCATGAGCAGCAAGTACCTCGTCATCCACATGTCCGACCCCACCGGCACCGATCTGCCCCAGTCCGAGGACCAGGCGATGCTCGAACGCTGGGCTGCCGAGGGCCAAGCGGCGGGACGTCTCGGCGAGGGGGCACCTGTCGCGGGTCCCGAGCAGGCGAAGTCCGTCGTCGTCCGTGACGGCCGAGCCCTGATCACCGACGGCCCGTTCCCGGAGTTCAAGGAGTGGTTCGCCGGCTACGATCTCATCACCGCCGATTCGATCGACGAGGCCGCCGAGTACATGACGAAGCATCCGGTCGCGACGCTCGGCCGCATCTACATCCTGCCGCAGGTGAGACTGCCGTGGGATGAGGAGTGACCGGCAACAAGAAACCCCGAGCCCCGCGGCGGCACATCGAGATCATCTCGGCCAAAGAGTGCTCGCATCTCCCGCAAGGCAACCGATCTCGGGCGACACCGTGACCTCAGTCATGCCTTCAGGACGACGCCGCCTCACACGTTGAAGCGGAACTCCACCACGTCGCCGCACATACCAACCTCTGACTCGCGATGCCGCTCTGCTCACTGCACAGCCCTATCGCAGCGGTGCATGTCGGCGACCTCAAACGCCTCTCGATCTGTCTTCGCTGCCATTCGTTGGTCATCTCCAGTGCGACTTTCGCCATCGAGGTGGCGTGCCCTGGAATGCGTGCGGCGACGCGGGATAGACGCGCAAGCAGGAGGCCCTTCACGGTACGCATGGGGCCCAATTCGACTCGCGGCCGGAATCCGGCGGCGCGGTCAGGCTCTGCGACCGGTGAACGCCAACCCGCTCACGTTCAGCGCGTGGGTGCGCTGCTGCGCCGCTGCGTCCGACCGCTGAGTTCCGCATCGAGTGTCTCCTGCGCGATACGCATTTGGTCTGCGTATGCGGGCTCCCGCAGTCGTTGCCACATCACGTCCTCAGGAACGTCCTCGACGTGACTCACCACCCACCAGATGTTGCCGAACGGATCCTTGATCCGTCCACCACGCTGTCCGAATGCGCTGTCGCTAAGCTCAGTCACCACAGTTGCACCCGCGGCGACCGCCCTTCCAAAAACCTCATCTGCGTCCGGCACCCACACGCGCAGCAGGCTCGGCATGGCCGGCCACTCCGGGCGCTGATCGAAGGCCAGAATGACGGTGTCTCCAACCCGGATCTCTCCGTGTCCGATCGAACCGTCCTCTGTGGCGACACGGGCTAGCTCCTCACCATCGAGAACCTGTGCGACGAAGTCGAGCAACGCTCCGGTGTCCTCGGTAACGACCCAAGGCGCGACGCTCGTGTAGCCGGCGGGGGTGGCGTTCTTCGTATCTGTCATTTTCTCTTCCCAATCTGATCGCTTGTGCTGATGAGGTCAACGCTACGATTGATCTAGGACCGAACGTGTCCTAGATTCGTAGGAGAATTGAAAACATGGTCGGACCCACGTCACGCCTCCTCAGTCTCCTGTCATTACTACAGACCCCGCGCACCTGGTCGGGCAGCGAGCTCGCGGATCGTCTGGACATCACGCATCGCACAGTTCGCCGTGACATTGATCGCCTCCGGGAAATGGGCTACCCCGTCGAAGCTGATCTCGGTGTCCACGGCGGGTATCGTCTGGTCGCGGGAACGTCAGTGCCGCCGCTCCTGCTCGAGGATGACGAGGCTGTGGCTGTTGCCCTGGGCTTGCGCACGATCGCCGCACATGGCCTTCCTGGACTCGAGGATGCCGGCATCCGAGCCCTCGCTAAGTTGAGCAAATCTCTTCCTACTCGTCTGCGACACCGCGTCCGCACCCTGGGGGCGAGCACAACGATCTGGCGTGAACGCGCCGACAACGCGGCCGATCCGGATGTACTCATAATCCTCGCAACTGCCATATCCACCCGGGAGCGACTACGCATGGACTACGAGCGCCGCGATGGCGAGCGTGGAGCACGTCATGTCGAACCTCGCCAGCTGGTTAACGCCCGAGAGCGGTGGTACCTGATCGCGTTCGATGTCGAGCGAGACGCCTGGCGCACGTTCCGCGTCGACCGAATCCGCACCCCTCGGCCGACCGGGGCTCCAGCGCGCCACGCAATGACCGACGCGGACATCCCCACGCACCTTGAGGACAACGAGCGCGCGATGGAAGCCACGTATCGGGCGGACATCACGCTGCACATCCCACTAAAAGTCGCCACGGAACGACTACGCGACCACCTCGGCGACGGTCAGCTCATCGCCGAACACGGTTCCACTCGGTGGCGCAGCACCGAGGACACTGCCCCCTGGCTCGCGATCCGACTGCTCCTGCTCGACTGCTCATTCGTTGTTCACCACCCACCGGCTCTTCGAGCACATCTCGACGCCATTCATGAGCGAACAAGTTGACCTCCTGAACGCCGAGCGCTCAATCGGAGGGTTGCGCACCTCCCGTCGAACACGATCGATTCCGGGACTCGTTGGGCGAACTTGCCGAACCGGTCGCCGCAAACGGCCAAAGGTTCAGTTCGAGAAGCGGAACTCAACCGAATTCCGGTACAGAGCAACCTGTGGAAGAAGTTCGCTACTCCCCCGGTTTGACCTTGTCGCAACGGCAAGGTTTACCGTCTCTTGCTATGACTATTTCAGTGATTGACAGCGCGTCGAGCATGCACCAAGTACTCGCAGCGACACCCGATGACCGCGCCGATCTGGTCCGTGAGATGTGGTCTCCCCTGGCTGGGATGTACCACTTCATCCCGGGAGGAGTCGACATGGCCACCGTGCACCGACAGAACTTCGGCTTCGACTGGGAGGGCGCAACCGAACCGATCCAGGAAGCCCTCGAGCGTCTCGTCGAAGCAGACGCCTGGAACCGCATCACCAAGGCACTCGAGTCCGGAGTCACTGCCCTGCGGTCAGCCAACCCGGGGATCGAGGTGCCCGATCTGAAGGTTCTCCTAGTCCTGGGCGATCCCGCTAACAAGCACTTCGTTGACGAGATCCAGGGGTTGTCTGCATTCGGCGGAATCAGCGGCTACATCACCATCACCGTCTGGCCCACGCCTCAGGTCTTGGGACGTCTCGAAGCGATTGCCGTACATGAACTGCACCACAACGTGCGGTACTCACCGGGCGGTGTTGTATGGGATCCGATGACGGTCACCGTAGGCGAACAAGTGATCTCGGAAGGGCTTGCTGACGTCTTCGCTGCGGAGCTGTACAGCGACCGCGGGTACACGCACTTCGTCAGTGAAAGCACCCACAATGACGACGACGTCCTGACGAAGGTCGCAAGCGGACTGCACATCACAGGCATGCAGAGCTTCACAGCCTGGGTGCATGGGGACGCGAGCGCACGTCTCCTGGGCGCAGAGCCAGTTGGTCTACCCACTGGTGCTGGCTACGCGGCCGGCACACGGCTAGTTCGCGCCTACCTCGACGGCACAGGATCCACCTCGGCTCAGAGCATTGCCGCGCCTGTGGACGAGGTTCTGCGCATCGCCGCGCCTCGGCTGGGCCTGCGCCTCAATCGGGAAGACTGAGAACGACAACAAGCAACAGGAGGCAGTCCGTGGAGTGGACCGTGCAGGAGCTCGCAGAGCGTGCGGGCATCAGCGGGCGCACGCTGCGCCACTACCACCAGATTGGGTTACTCGAACCAGACCGCGTCGGATCCAACGGCTATCGCTATTACGGGGCCGACGCGGTCGCCCGCCTGCAGCGAATCCTGCTGTTGCGAGAGACAGGCATGCCGCTGGCGGATATCGCCGGCGTACTGGATGCGAGCACGACTCCTCAAGCGGAAACCGAAGCGCTCACCGGGCACTTAGAGCATCTCGCTCAGGAACGCGCTGCACTGGATCGACGCATCAAAGCGGTCGAGCACACCTTGTCCATGCGTCGTCAGGGCCGCGAACCTCGCATGGATGTCATGCTCGAGGGATTCAACGATCGATATGAGGAGGAGGTTGTCGAGCGCTGGGGTCGGGATGCATTCGACGCATCGAACCAGTGGTGGCACGGGAAATCGGTCCAGCAGCAGAAGGAATGGAAAGCCCGAGCCGACGCTCTACTCGCCCGGTGGCGTGTGATCCAGCAGGAAGGGCATGAACTGGACTCCGCCAAAGCGCAGGAGCACGCGGCCGTTCACGTGGAGTGGTTCAAGGAGATTCCGGGAACTCCTACCCACGCGGGCGATACGGCGAAGTCCGTCGACATGATCCAAGGTCTCGCGGACCAGTACGACACGAACCCCGACTTCCATGTCGCCTTCGGAACCCCGGCGGCCGCAAGGTTCGCCGCAAACGCGTTGCGACTTCACGTGGGAAGACTAGAGTCCTCTTCTACGGATGACCTCAGAGGTTAGTTTGAAAATCTAAACTCAACCACGTCGCCGTCCTGCATGACGTAGTCCTTGCCCTCCAGGCGCGCCTTGCCCTTCGCGCGGGCCTCAGCCACCGAGCCGGTCTCGACGAGGTCGTCGAACGAGATGACCTCCGCCTTGATGAAGCCCTTCTCGAAGTCGGTGTGGATCACACCGGCGGCCTGCGGCGCCTTCCAGCCCTTGCCGATCGTCCAGGCGCGGGCTTCCTTCGGCCCGGCCGTCAGATACGTCTGAAGGCCGAGAGTGTCGAAGCCGATGCGGGCGAGCTGGTCGAGGCCCGACTCGTCCTGACCCGTCGATGCGAGCAGCTCGGCAGCATCCTCGGGGTCGAGGTCGATCAGCTCGGACTCGATCTTCGCGTCGAGGAAGATGGCCTTCGCCGGTGCCACGAGCGCCTCGAGCTCGGCCTTGCGGTCAGCATCCGTCAGCACAGCCTCGTCGACGTTGAAGACGAAGATGACGGGCTTGGAGGTCAGCAGGCCGAGCTCCTTGATCGGCGCGAGGTCGAGTCCCGAGACCGAGAGCAGGATGCCGCGCTCGAGCGAGTCCTGAGCGGCCTTGGCCGTCTCGAGCACCACCGGCTCGGCCTTCTTGCCGCGCACCTCCTTCTCGAGACGAGGGATCGCCTTCTCGATGGTCTGCAGGTCGGCGAGCATCAGCTCTGCGTTGATCGTCTCCAGGTCGTTCTGCGGGTTGATCGCACCTTCGACGTGGACCACGTCGTCATCGGCGAAGCCGCGGACGACCTGTGCGATGGCATCCGCCTCGCGGATGTTCGCGAGGAACTGGTTGCCCAGCCCCTCCCCCTCGCTGGCACCGCGCACGATCCCGGCGATGTCGACGAACGACACCGTTGCGGGAAGAATGCGCTCACTGCCGAAGATCCCGGCGAGCACGTTCAGCCGCGAATCGGGAAGGTGGACGACGCCGACGTTCGGCTCGATCGTCGCGAACGGATAGTTCGCCGCGAGCACGTCGTTCTTGGTCAGCGCGTTGAAGAGGGTGGACTTGCCGACATTCGGCAGTCCGACGATTCCGATGGTAAGGGCCACGGGGTACGAGTCTACCGTCGCCCGATGTCGGCGCTCGGCCACGACCGGGGGCCGCGCGCCACGCGGTGATGGGCAGTTGTGCCCCTCGGTCGGCCAGCACTCGCGCCCATAGCATGGGGCTCACAGAGCAGAGGAGCCCGCATGTCCGATCCGATCGACAGCGATCCGTTCTGGTCCGCCGTGCGCGCACGTCACCCGGATCTGGATGTCGTGCTTCTTCCCCCGGAGCCGGCCGCACCGGCAGAGTCCGGCCGGCCGCATCGCGCGCCCGGCCCCTTCGCGCGGATGCAGGCTGCGGATGCGGATGAGCTGTGGTCGGCCCTCGTCGGCCACGGGATGCCGAGGCGGCAGACCACCTGGATCCCCGGCCCCACCAGCGACTCGGCGCGGCACACCATCACCCTCACGCTTGACGAGGTCGGCGACACCGCCGGAATCGGACACCTGCGCGAGGCGCGCGATCTGCTGCCCGACGCCGGCTGGCATGTGTTCACTCCCCCCACCGGTATGCCGCGGGTTCTCGCCGATCGTCCTGGCGACCTGGGCGAGGTGACAGTGCTGTTCGGATATGCACCCGCAGAACGCAGGCTCTTCCTCCGTCTCACGTCCACCGGAGTGCCCCTCGGCCGACGCCTCGTCCAGGAGCTGATCGGCACGGCGCCATGACCGGCGGAGTGAGCTACGACGCGACGATGCCGTACGAGCTCGATCGCCGATGGCGCTCGCAGGCCGGACAGATGACCGCGCTGATGAAGGAAATCGGCTCAGCTCCGATCGACGGCCTTCCAGCCGTCGCACGCGATGCCGCCCGGACCTTCCTGGAAGCATGGGAGCGCACGGCAATCGAAGCGAAGGTGGCTTCAGAGGTGTACGCCGACGAGCTTCGCGAGACCGGCACGTCCTACGAGAACCTCGATGCGGAGGTCGCCCGGCGCATGGCCGGGCTGAGGAGAGACGCGCAGTGAGTACGACCATCCCCATCCCCGCCCTCATCGACCCTCCCGACGCCCCCGATGGCGATCCTGCGGGCACGGAATCGCTGTCCACATCACTGCTGAACGGAGCCGTGCGGCTGACCGAGTTCGGCGAGGAGGCCGAGCTGCTCGCGGGCTCCAAGTGGTACTGGCAGGGAAGGGCAGCGGATGCCTACGGCAGCCATGCCCGGCGCTTCGCGCGGGTGCACCAGCCGATGGGCGCCACCCTCAAACGGATCGCACGCGGTGTGGATGTGTTCGCCGAGCGCCTGCGCATCCTGCAACGCGAGCACACCGACATCCTGGGCGACATCCGCGTATACGGCCGCGACCGCGGCGACCTCATCGCGGCGGTGAACGAGGCCGGAGAAGTCAGCGAGTCGGAGATCGCCGCGCTCCAGGAACGCGCCCGGATCCTCTCGACCAGGTACACCGCGATCACCGCCGACGTCGCGGCACTGATCACGAGAACGACCGAGAACGAGGACTTCCTGGTCCAGTTGTTCACTGGCGCCGACACCGTTGCCGAGGCGAGTGCACCCGACGGGGGCATCAGCGCGCTGGCTCTGGCGGCGATCAGGCGCAGGCCTGCGGCATCCGCCGGACCCACGGCGATGAACGCCTGGTGGAACGCGCTCTCCGAGGCGGAGCAGGATGCTCTCCTCGCCGCGTATCCCGATCGGCTCGGCGGTGCGGACGGCCTGCCCGCATCCGCCCGCGACCGTGCCAATCGCGCTCTGCTGGAGTCCGACCTCGCCGACCTGGAGATGAAGGAACGAGACGGCACTCTGGCTCCCGATGAGAAGCAGCGCCTGGCCAACGCCCGCGCCACCGCGCAGGCCCTCGCCTATGCGGACGGCTACACCGTCCCCGGCACGGAGGAGCGACCAGGCGGACAGCTGTGGCTCTACGATCCCGACGCATTCGGCGGCGAGGGGCGCGTCGCCGTGGCGATCGGCGATCTCGACACCGCCGATGATGTCTCGCTCCAGGTCCCGGGCATCCGCACGGATATGACGAGCGTCGGCGACTACACGCGGGAGGCGGCGAACCTTTACGAGAGCGCGCGCTACGGCGGTGACGGCTCCAGTGTGGCGACGATGTTCTGGCTGGGCTACGACACCCCCGCCGGCGATCTGCTCGAGTGGGGTCAGGTCCCTTCCGAGGCCCGCGCCGCGGACGGCGGACAGCGCCTCGCCGATGCCGTCGACGGTCTGCGCGCGTCTCGGCCCGGCGATCGCGCGCACATGACCGCGATCGGACACAGCTACGGCTCGACGGCGACGGCCTACGCGGCCACGAACCATTCCCTCGCTGTCGACGACATCGCTCTCATCGGCAGCCCGGGCACCGGTCCGGCGGACCATGCGTCCGATTTCAGCGTCGGAGCCGACCACGTGTACGACGGCCGCAACAGTCGCGATCTGGTCGCCGCGCTCGGTGAACAGGGGTGGCTGCGCAAGAGCCAGCTCTTCGGTCTCGGTCTCGGCGTCGATCCGTCCTCCGAGGACTTCGGCGCGCATCGCTTCGAAGCCGAGTCCGTGAACCGCAACTCCGTCTTCCGGAACTTCGACGACCATGTGCACTACTACGATCGCGACAGCGAATCTCTGTACAACCTGGGTCGGATCGTCGACGGCCACGGCGACGAGGTGATCGCCGCCGACCACAGCTACGATCCCTGGTGGGATGCACCGATCGACCCGGAGGCGTCTCGCGAGCCGACGACCGGGATTCCCGGCCGCTCCCTCACCGGCATGAACGAAGGATGACGATGAAGAGATCGGCGATCATGGTGTGTGTGGGGCTTCTCGCATTTCTGATGAGTGGATGCTCGCCCGTGCCGGCTGATCCGCGTGCGGAGCTCGAGCAGAAGGCGGCGATGATCGACGCCGCTGTGCAGGACGTGTACGAAGCGCTGGATGCCGCGGGGCTGCCGGATGCGACCGCCAGCGGCGGCGTCGACGTGTGCGGAAGCCAGCCGGCGCCCGGGGTCGGCTACCGGGCCGGGATGTCGGTGAAGGTCGCCGGCGACCTCGCCGGCGGCTTCGGGGCACTCGTGCAGCAGCTGGAGGCGACGGGCTGGAAGCCCACGGACGCCTACGAAGAGGTGAAGATCGACCCGGCCAAGCCGATGGGGCGCTTCTCGCGAGACGACATCACTCTCGACGTGAAGACCGGTGGCGCGTCCATCGGCGCAGAGCAGTACGGCGCCGACGAGATGCAGCTCGGTTTCACACTGGAGAACCCGTGCGTGCGGATACCCGACGGCACCTCGTCGCTCGACTTCCAGGACCTGGACGGACCGATCAGCCCTCGTTCCTGACGCGCGCACGGAACGCCCGTGTGACATACGGCAGGTCGATGCTCTGCTCGCTCTTCAGGCCCAGCTCGTCGAAGAGTGCGTCCATCCCGGCATGGATCTCGCCCCGCAGGGCAGCGGATGCCGTGATCAGGTGGCTCCGTGAATCGGCCATGCGATGCAGTTGCGCGCGCGTCATCGGGCGCGCCCACTCCCACCGCTGGGTCTCGAGCTCGCCGAACGGCTCCGCGACGGTGGGGCCCTCCCCGTCCAGCAGTTCCTCGGCAGCACTGGCGTGCATGATCCCGGTCAGCCGACGCACCCACTCCACCCTGTTGTCGCGCGAGTTCCAGATCAGGCCGAGCGTGCCACCGGAACGGAGCACGCGCCCGACCTCCGCGGAGCCCGCGACCGGGTCGACCCAGTGCCACGCCTGGCCCAGCACGAGTGCATCCAGACTCGCATCCGGCAGCGGCAGCGACTCCGCGGTCCCCACGAACGTGGGCACCCCTGGCACCGTCTCGCGCAGCTTGGCGAGGATGGCCGGGTCCGGATCGACCGCGACGACCTCGGCATCCGGAGCCTTCACGAGCACTCGCGTCAGCTTGCCCGTTCCGGCCCCGACATCCGCGACGCGGCGAGCGCCGGGAGCGAGCTTCTCCAGCATCCACGCCACCGCCTCGAACGGGTAGTCCGGCCGTGAGGCCTCGTAGGTCTCGGCCTCGGCACCGAAGGATGTCGCCCGTGAATCGCTCATGTTCTTCAGCCTACGGCGAGCCTCGCGCGCCCGATACGAGGCCGGAGGGAAGGTGGGTATGTGCCACTGGACTTCACCGCGATCGACTTCGAGACGGCGAACTCCAGCCCCGCCTCAGCCTGCTCCGTCGGACTCGTCCGCGTGCGCGACGGCGAGGTCGTCGCCCAGACGGGATGGCTCATCCGTCCGCCGGCGGGCCACGACGACTTCAACGAGTGGAACACCAGGATCCACGGTCTTCACTCCGAGGATGTCGCGCGTGCCGCGACCTGGGAACAGCAGATCGACCGTCTGTGCGCATTCGCCGGGGCCGACGTGCTCGTCGCCCACAGCGCGAAGTTCGACCTGACCGTGCTGAGCCGCGCGTGCGAGGTCACCGGTGTCGAGGTTCCGCCGTACCGTTCGCTGTGCTCGCTGGCGGTCGCCCGCAAGACCTACGATCTCGATTCGTATCGCCTGCCGAAGGCCGCCACGGCCGCAGGCTTCGGTGACTTCCCTCACCACGATGCGCTGGCGGATGCGCGGGCGTGCGCGCAGATCATCATCGACGCGGCGCGGCGCGCAGCGGTCGAAGACATCGACGCGTTGGGCGGAGCACTCGGCATCCGCCTCTCCGAGCCGCTCGTCGCGCAGTCCGAACGCGCCGTCGCGTGAGTTCGCCGCCATCGCGGCGGCCGACCGTGGACAATGGTGACGTGACGAATGAACTCAGCAGCGAAGTCATCGAGGGAACCTTCGATCTGGCCCGACAGGGACGCGTCGGTCCTCTGGGCGAGATGATCGACGCCGGAGTGCCGATCGATGTGCGCAATGCGCGCGGAGACACGCTTCTGATCGTCGCCACCTACGCCCAGCAGGCGGAAGTGGTGACGGATCTGCTGCGTCGGGGCGCCGACAAGGATGCTGTGAACGTGAACGGTCAGACGGCGGTGTCGTGCGCGGTGTTCCGGCGCGACGAACCGCTGCTGCGGATGCTGCTGGATGCCGGAGCGGATCAGGATGCGGGCGCGCACACCGCCCGTCAGGTGGCGGACCAGTTCCAGATGGCGGACATGCGCGCGGTGCTCGACTCCTACTGACGTCGACGAACCGCGCTCAGGGGCGAACGGCGCTCAGGCGCCGCCGGGAACGCCCGACAGCAGCGCGATCACGATGCCCGAGGTCAGCACGAACGCACCGACCATCCACCATGAGCTGATCTCGTGTCCTTCGTCCCGGCGCACACGGAAGAGCACATCCTTGCGACGTGCGGGATCGGGGAACGCGCTGGCCGCCGTCTTGGCGGCGACGGCTGCGGCGAGCTGCTCATCGGTGACGCGCAGGATCCGACCGGTCTTGGTGGTGACCTGCCGCGCTCGGCTCTGCGTCTCAGACTGCTCGTGCGATGACATCCCGAGGTCTCCCGTTCGTGACCGTGCCGGCGCAGGCGCGCACCGGTACGGCTTCATTCTGCCAGGGCAGTCTGGGAATCCCGGTAGGCGCCGCGTGCGAGGTCTACCCGGCGGCGATCAGAGCCATTTCGAGACGAGGTGGTCCGACACGATCCGCCGCAGTGTGCCCGAGGCGCTGCGCAGCACGATGCTCTCGGTGTACAGGTAGCCGCCCTCGCGACGCACACCGCGCACGAGCTGGCCGTCGGTCACCCCGGTCGCGACGAAGATCGTGTTGTTGCCCTTGACCAGATCATCGGCTTCATAGACCTTGTCCATCTCGAGGCCTGCATCGATCCCGCGCTGGCGCTCCTCGTCGTCGCGAGGCCAGAGGACACCCTGGATGTGACCGCCGAGGGCCTTGATGGCGCATGCCGTGACGATGCCCTCCGGGCTGCCGCCGACGCCGACGCACATGTCGGTGCGTGCTCCGTGACGGGCGGCGTTGATGCCGCCGGCGACGTCGCCGTCGCTCATCAGGCGTGTGCCGGCGCCGGCATCCCGGATGTCCTGGATCAGCTGCTCGTGGCGCGGCCGGTGCAGCACCGAGACCACCATCTCGTCGACGGGCTTGCCCAGCGCACCCGCCAGGCGACGGATGTTCTCGCCGATGGGCAGACGGATGTCGACGACCCCGACGCCGGCGGGACCGGTGACGAGCTTGTCCATGTAGAAGACGCTGGAGGCGTCGAGCATCGATCCGCGGTCGGAGACCGCGAGCACCGACAGCGCGTTCTGGCGTCCGGCGGCGGTCAGCGAGGTGCCGTCGATGGGGTCGACCGCGATGTCGCACTCGGGGCCGCGACCGGTGCCGACCTCCTCGCCGTTGAAGAGCATGGGCGCATTGTCCTTCTCTCCCTCGCCGATCACCACCCGGCCCTGGAAGTCCACGGTGCCGAGGAACGCGCGCATCGCGTCGACGGCCGCTCCGTCGGCGGCCTCCTTGGCCCCTCGACCGATGAAGGGAACCGCACGGATGGCCGCCGCCTCCGTGGCGCGCACGAGTTCCAATGCGAGGTTTCGGTCGGGGCGGAGGGGACTGAGATCGGCTGTGAGGCTCACCATGCGGTCAGCCTAACGACGCGGTCCATCGAAAACGTCGACTTTTCTCGATTCCAGCATGAAGGAAACGTCGTTCTTAACGGGAAATCAAGAATGGTCGTCCGATGACACGACACAGCCGAGAAGAAGCAGCATCCGCGCGACTAAAGTGGCCATGACCCCCCGCACATCAGAAGCAGGAGATTTCATGCCCGTCGCCACTCCGGAACAGTACGCAGAGATGCTCGACCGCGCGAAGGCCGGTGGTTTCGCATACCCCGCTTTCAACGTGTCCAGCTCGCAGACCATCAACTCCGTGCTGCAGGGCCTGACCGAGGCCGGCTCCGACGGCATCATCCAGGTGACCACGGGCGGCGCCGACTACTTCGCCGGCCACACCGTCAAGGCCCGCGCCACCGGCGCACTCGCCTTCGCCCGTTACGCCACCGAGGTCGCCAAGAACTACCCGATCACGGTCGCACTGCACACCGACCACTGCCCCAAGGATGCGCTGGCCGGCTTCGTCGAGCCGCTGATCGCGGCATCCGAGGAAGAGGTCAAGGCCGGGCGCAACCCGATCTTCCAGTCGCACATGTGGGACGGTTCGGCTGTCCCCCTGGCGGAGAACATCGAGATCGCCCAGGAGCTGCTGCCCCGCATGAAGGCGATCAACGCCATCCTCGAGGTGGAGATCGGCGTCGTCGGCGGCGAAGAGGACGGCGTGCAGCACGAGGGCTCGAACGATGCCCTCTACACGACCTTCGCCGACGTCGACCAGGCCGTGCAGGCACTGGGCCTGGGCGAGCAGGGCCGCTACATCGCCGCACTCACGTTCGGCAACGTGCACGGCGTGTACAAGCCGGGCGGCGTGAAGCTGCGGCCGGAACTGCTGGGCGACATCCAGCAGCAGGTCGCCCAGAAGTACAACACCGGTGCGAAGCCGCTCGATCTGGTCTTCCACGGCGGATCCGGCTCGTCGGATGCCGAGATCGCCACAGCCGTCGCGAACGGCGTCATCAAGATGAACATCGACACCGACACCCAGTACGCGTACACGCGTGCGATCGCCGACTACATGTTCAAGAACTACGACGGCGTCCTGAAGGTCGACGGCGAGGTCGGCAACAAGAAGCAGTACGACCCGCGCGCGTGGGGCAAGATCGCCGAGACGGCCATGGCCGCCCGCGTGGTCGAGTCGACCCGCCAGCTCGGCTCGTACGGCCAGTCCAAGAGCTGAGTCCCCCATCTCCGGTCGTTGAGCGAGCGGAGCGAGACGAAACGCGGATGCCCCGGATCACTCGATCCGGGGCATCCGTGCTTCTCAGCGACGAGTGTCGCTCAGCGGCGCAGGAGGCGCACCCACAGAATCACCAGGTCAGCGAGCGCATCGATGACGAGCAGGACGCCAAGGCCACGGCCGAGGCCCGACCGGCTCCGACTCAGCGCCAGGCCGGCGGAGAGCTCGCCCACGCTGAGCGCTCCGTGCAGCAGGGGCCGTTTGCGCAGCACCCTGCCCAGGCGGGCGAGCGGACTGCTGCGTCGTGTCAGGGGCATGACTTCGGGGAGCCCGCCGAGCAGCACGCTGCCGATCATCGGCATCCATCCCCGCGCCGCGAGTCGGCGTCCGGCATCCTGTTCTTCGAGCCCCGCGCGGATCAGTGAGGCGGGCACGCCGAACGCGCCGACGAAGGCGCGCAGCCGGGCATCCGCCCCGACGATCCCACCGAGCGCCTCGGGGGCGCAGGCAGCCAGCGCGGCGGTGATGTCCACGCCGTCCATGCCCAGCGACGCCAGCTCCTCACCGGTGCCGTCCGCTTCCGCCAGCATCCGCCGATACAGCTCGGCGCTCTCGGGCACGGCGATCGTGTCGGGATCGAGCACCGGACGCGTGTGCTGCTCGGCGTTCGGCCAGAACATCGCCGAGCGGCCGTGGAGCGAGGTCACCTCGATCCAGGCGTCACCGTGCTGCGGAATGTTGACCTCGATGATCGGTCCGTCCGCAGGCCCGCCCGAGATCGCTCCGTGCACGCGGTCGGTGCGGTAGCGGTACACCGACCAGGTGCCGTCCTCGAGGTAGTCGACGTCGGTCTCCAGAAGCTGCGCGGTCAGCCGTGCCGCCCACACCGCACGACGGGAGAACTCCGCGACCCGCACCGGTTCCGGGTCGAACAGCTCCATGTCGTCGGCGTCCTCCGGCATCCCGAACCCGGTCAGCTCATCGGGCTCGTCGGTCGGCGCGTCGAGCCGATCGAACGCCTCGCCGAACTCCTCCTCCAGCTCCGCGTCGACGTCATCCAGCCCGTCATCCGCATACCCGAGATGCAGGATCAGACCCTCGTCCGCGAACAGCGACCCGAGAGCGGACGCGCTCAGATCGAATCGCAGCCGTCCGTCGACATCCAGCGCCACCACGTCACCGCCCTCGGTGATCGGGATGAGCACGACCACCGCCTCACCGTCGAATTCCCGAACGGCGGCCAGCACGCGCTCGCCCGCCAGGATCCGCTCGACCTCCGCTGTCGGGTCGGAGCCGTCTCCGGCATCGACCGAGGCGTACGTGACCTGGAATGCGATCTGCTCTGCTGACACTCCTCGAGGCTACCCGGCGGGTGGTGTGAGCATCCCCTGCATGAATGCGGGATCGCCGAACATCGGCACCGAGATGCAGATCGAGACGAGCAGCATCGTCACCAGGAATCCCACCAGCGGCACCCACCACGACGAGCGGTTGCGGCGGATCCTGCGCACCGAGAGCCACACGGTCACCGCGTAGCCGGTCACCATCACCACCAGCGCCACGGCACCCCAGGTCTTCGCGGCGGCGAAGTCGGAGAAAGAGCCCTCCAGGCCGAGCATCCTCAGGGTCTGATCGAAAGTCGCCGACAGATCCAGGAACCCGGGGATCGAGGTGAGCACGTTGACGAGTCCGATGCCGAGCAGCATCGCGGTGATCATGCGACCGGCACGGCGTCCGGCAGGCGGTGCGCCGACGACCTCGGGCCGCGGCGGGACGGGAGCGGATGCCACGGGCGCCTGCTCCACGGGAGGCAGACCCGCGCGCATCCGCTGCTCCTCCGGCGACGCGTATTCGCCGTACTGCGGTCGATCGAGACTCATGCCGTCCACGCTACCCGCCGCGCCTTGGGCGGGGCCGTGAAGGCGCGTCGATCCGGCGGCGCTCAGCGCGAGTGACCGCCCAGTGCGCGCTCGTCGCGCTTGCCCGTGGCATCCTGACGCAGCTCCTTGGGAAGCGAGAACATCAGGTCCTCCTCCGCTGTCCGCACCTCTTCGACGTCGGCGTAACCGGCCTCGTCCAGCGCGTCCAGCACCTCCTGAACGAGCACCTCGGGCACAGAGGCCCCGCTGGTGACGCCCACCGTGTTCACGCCGTCCAGCCAGGACTGCTGCACCTCCTCGGCGTAGTCCACGCGGTACGCGGCCTTGGCGCCGTACTCCAGCGCCACCTCGACCAGGCGCACGCTGTTCGACGAGTTCGCGGATCCGACCACGATCACCAGATCCGCATCCTTCGCGACCTTCTTGATCGCCACCTGACGGTTCTGGGTCGCGTAGCAGATGTCGTCCGACGGCGGGTTGTGCAGCTCGGGGAAGCGCACGCGGAGCCGGTTGACGGTCTCCATGGTCTCGTCCACCGACAGCGTGGTCTGCGACAGCCAGACGACCTTGGACGGATCCTTCACCTGTACGGTGTCGGCCTCGTCGGGTGAGTTGACGATCGTCACGCGCTCGGGCGCGTGACCTGCGGTGCCCTCGACCTCTTCGTGGCCCTCGTGACCGATCAGCAGGATCTCGTAGTCGTCGCGCGCGAAGCGCACGGCCTCGCGGTGCACCTTGGTGACCAGCGGGCAGGTCGCGTCGATCGCGTGCAGTTGACGGTCGGACGCCTCCTGCACGACCGCCGGCGAGACGCCGTGCGCACTGAAGACGATGTGCGCGCCCTCCGGCACCTCCTCGACCTGGTCGACGAAGATCGCGCCCTTCTGCTCGAGCTCGGTGACGACGTGGATGTTGTGCACGATCTGCTTGCGCACGTACACCGGAGCGCCGTAGCGCTCGAGGGCCTTCTCGACGGCGACCACGGCGCGGTCGACACCCGCGCAGTACCCGCGCGGGGCGGCCAGCAGCACCCGCTTCGCACCGTCGACGGGACGGTTCTCCAGGGGGGTCCGTACGGCAGCGCGACGACGGCTGGGAACCTGCGGGACAGGAAGCGAGATATTGAGGGCGGCCACGTCTCGAGTCTACCGAGGGTGCCTGACGAAGGGCCTGGGAGCCCAGACCCCGTTCGAATCGCTCGAGTTGCTCTGTTTCGACGGCAGATGCAGCCATTTGAGCGATTCGAGGGCAGTGGTGCTCGCGACTGGAGAGAATGGAACGGTGACCGTCTTCGAAGCCGCCGCGATCCCCGGCGAACCGCCACCCGCCGACTCGGTCGCACCCCGCGACTCGACGGCCGATGCACCCACCTCGGTGGCCCGGCTGAACGGCACGATCCGCGACTTCATCGCCCGGTGGAACACGGTGTGGGTCGAGGGCGAGATCACCTCATGGAACCTGCGCGGCGGCAACGTGTTCGCCCGGTTGAAGGATGTGCGCAGTGACGCCCAGATCTCCATCCGCGTGTGGTCCAGCGTGCGGGCGCGCATCCCCGGCGACCTCGCGGTCGGAGACCACGTCGTCGCCGCGGTCAAGGCCGACTACTTCGTCAAGGGCGGCGACTTCAGCTTCATCGTCTCCTCGATGAAGCATGTGGGCCTGGGCGACCAGCTCGAGAAGCTCGAGAAGTTGCGTGCGCAGCTGCGCCGGGAGGGACTGTTCGACGCCGGCCGCAAGAAGCCGCTGCCCTTCCTGCCGCACGTGATCGGTCTGATCACGGGCGAGAAGTCGGATGCCGAGAAGGATGTGCTGCGCAACGCCGAGCTGCGCTGGCCGCACGTGCGCTTCCGCACCGAGCACGTCACCGTGCAGGGCGAGCGCTCCGTGCCCGAGATCCTCACCGCGCTGCAGAGGCTGGATGCCGAGCCCGAGGTCGATGTGATCATCATCGCCCGCGGAGGCGGCGACCCGCAGACCCTCCTCGGCTTCAGCGACGAGCGCCTGGTGCGCGCCGTGGCCGCGGCATCCACCCCCGTCGTCAGCGCCATCGGTCACGAGAACGACCATCCCCTGCTCGACGACGTCGCCGACCTGCGCGCCTCCACCCCGACGGATGCCGCCAAGCGCGTCGTCCCCGATGTGGGCGAGCAGCGCGCACTGATCGCCCAGCTGCGCGCCCGGTCCACAGGACGCCTCACGCAGCGCATCTCGCACGACATCCAGCAGCTCGAGCAGCTGCGCTCACGCCCGGTGCTGCGCTCGCCCGATCCCCTCATCGACGATCGGGCTCAGGAGGTCTGGCTGCTGGCATCCCGCGGTCGCGAGACCCTCATCCGCCGATTGGATGCCGCCCAGCGCACCACCGCAGAGCTGCGCGCCTCCTTGCGCGCCCTCTCCCCCGCCGCCACCCTGGCTCGCGGGTACGCGATCGTGCATCTCGACGACGGACGCCTGCTGTCGGATGCCGCCGACGCCCCCGTGGGAACGTCGTTGACCGTGACCGTCGACCGCGGCTCGATCCGCGCCCGCTCGGAGGGCCGGGTCGCCGAGGACGCCTGACCTCGAGCGCCGCAGCCCGGTTCCGCGGCGGGAATCGGCGGCCTGCGACGCGCCGGTAGGATGGAGGCGTGACTGCGTCCAACGATTCCCCCGTCGAAACGCTGTCGTTCGAGGCCGCCCGCGACGAGCTCGTACGCGTGGTCGCCGAACTCGAGCAGGGTTCCCCGACACTGGAGCACTCCCTCGCGCTGTGGGAGCGCGGCGAAGCCCTCGCCGCCCGCTGCGAGGAGTGGCTCCTGGGCGCGAAGCGCCGACTCGACGCGGCCCGTGATGCGGCATCCGCGGAGGACGAGGCATGAGCAGGCAGAACCGCATCGTCGCCGAGCTGGGTCGTCCCGAGACACCGCAGGAGACAGCCGACCGCAAGGCCGAGTCCAGCCGCGTCTACCGATCCAGCCAGAGCTTCCGCAATCTCATCGCCGCGCTGATCGTCACGGTCGCCGTGGTGGCCGTCATCGTCTTCGCCGTCCCCCGCGGCGAGCCGACCCCGCGCCCCGCGATCGACGTCGCGAAGATCGCCTCCGATGTCGAGTCGACCATGGACCGCCCGGTGGTCGTGCCCGAAGTGGGCGATGACTGGCGCGTGAACGCCGCGGAGCTCGACGGTGGTGCGGTGACGGTGTGGAGCGTCACGCTCGCGCCCTCCGGCGAGCGCGAGCGCGGATTCATCAACCTCGCCCAGGCCTTCGACGCCGATGTCACCTGGGCTCCGAAGGAGACCGGCGGCATGGCGCCCACCGGCACCACGCAGATCGAAGGACTGACCTGGGATGTCTTCGACCTCGCCGACCGCGGCACCGCCAACGTCACGTATGCGCTCGGCACCCAGGCCGGCCCCGACTATGTGCTGCTCTACGGATCGCGCTCCGCAGAATCCACGAAGAAGCTTGCTGACTCCCTGACCACACAGTTGAGCGACCTGAAGGAGGCCGGATGACCACGACACTCACCCCCGTCGAGGCCTGGACGCAGTTGATCGAGGGGAACAGGCGATTCGTCGCCGGCGAGTCCCGTCATCCGAACCAGGACGCGCACCGCCGAGCCGAGATCGCGAACGGCCAGAACCCCTTCGCCACCTTCCTGGGCTGCTCCGACTCGCGCGTCGCCGCGGAGACCCTCTTCGACGTGGGCCTCGGCGACCTGTTCACCACCCGCAACGCCGGTCAGATGGTCACGGACTCGGCTGTCGCGAGCATCGAGTTCGCCGTCGCACTTCTGGACGTGCCGCTGCTGATCGTCCTCGCGCACGATTCCTGCGGCGCAGTCGCGGCGGCGGTGCGGGGAACGGCCATCGACGCAGAGCCGATCCCGCCGAAGATCTGGAAGCTGATCGCGCCGATCGTCCCGGCGGCGCGTCGCGTGCTGAAGGCGTCCGGAGGCACTTCCGTCGACGACATCGACCCCGAAGAGGTCGGACGCGAGCACCTGCGCAGCACCATCCTGGGGCTGCTGGAATCGTCCGAGATCATCAGCGACGCCGTCGCCGAGGGACGCCTGGCCATCGTCGGCGCCAAGTACCGGCTCACCGACGGCAGCGCCGTCCCGATCGCCCAGGTCGGCCTCGCCGACTCCGATATCCCCTCTCTCGCAAAGGAGCAGAAGTGACTGAGTCCGAATTCCGTATCGAGCACGACACCATGGGTGAAGTGCGTGTGCCCGTGAACGCGCTGTACAGCGCACAGACCCAGCGCGCCGTGGAGAACTTCCCGATCTCGGGAAGCGGCCTCGAATCCGCGCAGATCGCCGCGCTCGCCCGCATCAAGAAGGCCGCCGCGCTCGCGAACAAGGAGCTCGGCACGCTCGACGGCGCCATCGCCGATGCGATCGCCCAGGCCGCTGACGAGGTCGTCACCGGCAAGCACGACGCCGAGTTCCCGATCGATGTGTACCAGACCGGCTCCGGCACCTCGTCGAACATGAACATGAACGAGGTGCTGGCGACGCTGGCATCCGCGATCCTCGGTTCCGCTGTGCACCCGAACGACCACGTCAACGCCTCGCAGTCGTCGAACGACGTGTTCCCCACGTCGGTGCACGTCGCCGTCACCCAGGCGCTGATCGACGACCTCATCCCCTCGCTCGACCACCTAGCCGTCGCGTTCGAGGCCAAGGCCGAGGAGTGGAAGAGCGTCGTCAAGTCGGGCCGTACGCATCTGATGGATGCCACCCCGGTCACGCTCGGCCAGGAGTTCGGCGGCTACGCCCGACAGATGCGCCTCGGCATCGAGCGCGTGCAGTCGGCGCTCCCCCGCGTGGCCGAGGTGCCGCTCGGCGGCACCGCCGTCGGCACCGGCATCAACACGCCGCTCGGCTTCCCGCAGAAGGTCATCGCGCTGCTCGCCGCCGAGACCGAGCTGCCGATCACCGAGGCGAAGGACCACTTCGAGGCTCAGGCCAACCGCGACGGCCTGGTCGAGGCATCCGGCGCCCTGCGCACCATCGCCGTGTCGCTGACGAAGATCAACAACGACCTGCGCTGGATGGGCTCGGGCCCGAACACGGGTCTCGCCGAGATCCACCTGCCCGATCTGCAGCCGGGTTCGTCGATCATGCCAGGCAAGGTCAACCCGGTCATCCCGGAGGCCGTGCTGATGGTCTGCGCGCGCGTGATCGGCAACGACGCCACGATCGCCTGGGGCGGCGCCTCGGGTGCGTTCGAGCTGAACGTCGCCATCCCCGTGATGGGCACCGCGCTGCTGGAGTCTGTGCGGCTGCTGTCGAACGCGACGCGCGTGCTGGCCGACAAGACCGTCGACGGACTGGTCGCCAACGTCGAGCGCGCGGCTGCGCTGGCCGGCATGAGCCCGTCGACCGTCACCCCGCTGAACAAGCTCATCGGCTACGAGGCCGCCGCGAAGATCGCCAAGCACGCCGTCGCCAAGGGCATCACCGTGCGCGACGCCGTGATCGACCTCGGCTACGTCGAGCGCGGCGAGATCACCGAGGCCCAGCTGGACGAGAAGCTCGACCTGCTGAGCATGACCCACCCCGGCTGAGGCCGGGCTGCCCGTCGGGCATACTCCTCCACCCTCCACCGGGTACACCTGCACGACCCGGGAACATCCGCACGACCGAATCAACTATTTGGTCGTGCATCCGTTCCCGGGTCGTGCATCTGTGTCTGGCTCATTCCTCCTGCACAATCACCGACCTGAGCGAGTTATCCCCAGAGGCCGTGAATCCGCGCTCAGGTCTTGGCGTGGTAGAGCCAAAGTGAGTGCATGCTCGATCCTGCGACACTCCTCACCCGGATGGGTGGCATCGCCCGCGGCCGAACCCTGCAGCGCCACGGCATCTCTCGCAAAGCGCTGGCGGCTCATGCCGCCGCCGGCACGATCCAGCGAGTCCGCACTGGCGTCTTCGCCTCCGTCGACGCGAATGCCGCCGCCGTTGCGGCTGCCGCGCACGGCGGGATGCTCACGTGCGAGGCGGCACTGAAGCTGCGAGGCGTATGGACGATGACCGAGGACCCGGTCCCCCACGTCTGGCTCGGAACGAACGGAAGACGCCACCCTCATCCCGGATGCTCCTGCGTCAGCCACTTCTTCGACGGACCGACCAGATTCGGCATCGTCAGCGTGGAGACGGCGCTCATCCACGTCTACTGTGCCGGGGCAGAACCCGGATGCCGGGCCCGGTCAGCTCAGCTCGCCGCCCTCCAGCAGCTCGGTGACCAGCGCGGCGATGGCGGAGCGCTCGGAGCGGGTGAGGGTGACGTGGCCGAACAGGTCGTGGCCCTTCAGCGTCTCGATCACGCTGGCGATGCCGTCGTGCCGACCCACCCGCAGGTTGTCGCGCTGACCGACGTCGTGGGTGAGCACGACCCGGGAGTTCTGGCCCATCCGGCTCAGCACGGTCAGCAGGACGTTCCGCTCCAGCGACTGCGCCTCGTCGACGATCACGAAGGCGTCGTGCAGCGAACGGCCGCGGATATGCGTGAGCGGCAGCACCTCCAGCATCCCGCGCTCCACGACCTCCTCGAGGACGTTCCCGGACACGACCGAACCGAGCGTGTCGAACACGGCCTGACCCCACGGCCCCATCTTCTCGCCCTGGTCGCCGGGCAGGTAGCCGAGCTCCTGACCGCCGACGGCGAACAGCGGCCGGAAGACGATGATCTTCTTCTGCTGCTGCCGCTCCAGCACCGCCTCCAGCCCGGCGCACAGCGCCAGGGCCGACTTTCCGGTTCCGGCCCGTCCGCCCAGCGATACGATGCCGACCTCGGGGTCGAGCAGCAGGTCGATGGCGATGCGCTGCTCGGCCGAGCGTCCGTGCATGCCGAACACCTCGCGGTCGCCGCGCACCAACCGGTACTCGCCGTCACCCGTCACCCGGGCCAGGGCAGAGCCGCGCTCCGAGTGCACGATCAGTCCGGTATTGACCGGGATGCCGTGCACCTGCTCGCTGACGCCCACCTCGCTCTCGTACAGGTCGCTCATCTCGTCACCGGACAGATCCAGCGCGGCGATGCCGGTCCACCCCGAGTCCACCGCCTGCTCGGCGAGGTACTCCTCGGCGGCGAGACCCAGCGAAGCGGCTTTGACCCGCATCGGCAGATCCTTCGACACGATCGTCACCTGCTGGCCGTCCTGCGCGAGCTGCGCCGCGGTCGCGAGGATGCGGCTGTCGTTGTCGCTGAGGCGGATGCCGGCGGGCAGGATCGACAGGTCGGCCGCGCCCAGCTCGACGCGGAGCGTGCCCCCGTCGCCGACTTCCACCGGGAAGTCGAGCCTGCCGTGCTCGATGCGCAGGTCATCGAGATGGCGCAGCGCGCGACGGGCGAAATAGCCGAGCTCCGGGTCGTGGCGTTTGGCCTCGAGCTCCGAGATCACGACGACCGGCAGGACGATCGAGTGCTCCGCGAAGCGGAAGAGTGCCTGCGGGTCGCTGAGCAGCACGGATGTATCGAGCACATAAGTGCGAAGAGCCGTGTCATCGTGTGACACGGCTCCGGTTCCGACTGCCTTGCGGGTGGGCTGCTGCTGCGCTGAACGTGTGGTCACGATCCACTCCTACCCGGGATGATCCCGGCTCTGCAGCGAGTCGACCATGGCCACGAGCCGCGATCCGAAGGTCGACTCGATCGGGCGCGGTGCCCGATGCCTGTACCGTACGACGCGGCGTTCCAGCATCCGGCGCGGACACGCGGGCGTGTCGCTTAAGCGCTCGTGAACGTCCGGTGACCGTACGCGGCGAGCGCGTCGTCCAGCATCCGCAGCGTCTCCGCGCTCGTACCCGCATGCACGGCCACGCGCACCGCTCCGGCGCGCACGGTCGCCGCGATTCCGCCGGCGGCGAGCGCGCGGCCGAGCCCTTCCGGGTCTTCCGGGACGAGGGAGACGATCCCGGCTCGCCGCCGGGGGTCGGTCGGTGTGGCGACGCGGATGCCGTGGTGCTCCGCGGACGCGAGGACCTCATCGACGTGCGCGGTGAGCCGCTGCGCGATCGCAGGGACTCCCGCCGCGCGGATGCCGTCGAGCGCTGCCGCCAGCCTCACGGCGGCGAGATGATCGGGGACGCTGGTCGTATAGGCCCGCGCACCGACGGCGGGATCCGGCACTGCGCCGGTGAACGGCCCGTCGGAGTCGATGCCGGTGATGCCGCTGAGCACCGGACGGATCCGCTCCCGCGCCGGTCCCGAGAATCTCGCGAAGGCGGTTCCCCGCCCGGCGCGCAGCCACTTGTACCCGTGCCCGGCGATGACGTCGGCCGCGCGCCAGTCCTCGTCGACCACACCGAACGACTGCACGGCATCGACGATCAGCAGCCGGTCGGGGCCGATCAGCTCGCGCAGCGCGGGGAGGTCGGCGCGGTACCCGGTGCGGTAGTCCACATGGCTCACCGCGACGGCGGTGACGTCGTCGTCGAGCGCCTGCGCCACAGCATCCGTCGTCATCCAGCCGCCGTCGGGGGCGATCCAGCGCGGCGTGAGCGCACCATGCGACATGTCCGCCGCCCGGCGCAGCGTGAGGCTGATGCTGGGGAACTCCCCTGCAGCAGCCACCACGGTTCCGGAGAGTCCGTACAGTGCGTGCTGCAGGGCATCCGTCGAACTCGGACGCAGCACCACGTCGGCGCGTTCCGCCGCGAGCAGTTCCGCGAGGTCGGCCGCAGCACGGCCTGCCCTCGCCTTGACGGCCTCGTGGTCCCCGGGTCTGAACCCGCCGAGCACGTCGACGGCATCCCGTGTCGCGCTGCGCACGGCGGGCGACAGCGGCCCGAACGCCGCCCAGTTCAGATAGCCGGTCTCGCCGGCGAACGACGCAAGGTACTCGTCCAGTGCACTCATCCGAGCCGTTCCTCCTTCACCGCCCGAAGCGACGGTCGCGGTCGGCGTAGTCGCGGATCGCTCTCAGGAAATCGACCTCGCGAAGGTCGGGGCCGAGCGCCTCGACGAAGTAGAACTCGCTGTGCGCGCTCTGCCACAGCAGGAAGTCGCTGAGCCGCTGCTCGCCGCTCGTGCGGATCACCAGGTCGGGGTCGGGCTGCCCGCCGGTGTACAGGTGCTCGCCGATCATCTCCGGCGTCAGCCGGCCGGCGAGATCCTCGAGGGTGCCGCCGGATGCGTTGTGCTGAGCGATGATGCTGCGCACCGCGTCGACGATCTCGTTGCGTCCGCCGTAGCCGACAGCGAGGTTCACATGCAATCCGGTGTGCTCTCGAGTGCGCTCCTGAGCCTCCTGAAGCACCCGCGCCAGCTCTGGCGGCAGGATGTCGGAGCGACCGACCTGCTGCACTCGCCATGTCCCGTGCTCCGCGAGCGTATCGGCGAGCTCCGCGATGATCTCGATGAGATCTCCGAGTTCCTTCGAATCGCGCTTCTGAAGGTTGTCGGCCGACAGCAGGTAGAGCGAGACGACGCCGACGCCGAGCTCATCGCACCAGCCCAGGAACTCGCGCATCTTCGCGGCGCCCGCTCTGTGCCCGTCCGCGGCGGACTCGTAGCCGAGCTGCCGAGCCCAGCGCCGGTTGCCGTCGATCATCATCGCGACGTGATGCGGAACCGACGCGGAGTCGATCCGACGGCGAAGACGGTTCCCATAGAGCCGGTAGAGGGGCCCCCGCCCCGTGCTCTCTCGTGCGCTCACGTGCCTACGCTACCCTCACCGGGCGGAGGAGCCGCTGAGCGGACGACGTATGTACGGGCGAAGGAATGCGTCGAAGCCTAGAGTGAGCGGGTGAGCACTGCACCCGATGTCCCCCAGCTGCCCCTGATGGACGCTGCAGCGGCCGATGCCGTCGAGATCAGGCCGACCTGGCGCGGATGGATCCACGCCGGCACCTTCCCCGTCGCGGTCGTCGCCGGCATCGTACTGATCGTGCTCGCACACGGCGCGCCGGGCAAGTGGGCGGCCGCGGTCTTCATGACCACCTCTCTGCTGCTGTTCGGCAACTCCGCCGTGTACCACCGGTTCGACTGGGGTCCCAGAGTCAAGAGCGTGCTCAAGCGCATCGACCACGCCAACATCCTGCTGCTGATCGCCGGAACGTACACGCCGCTCGCCGTGCTCGCGCTGGCCCCGCAGAAGGGCGCACTGCTGCTCTTCCTGGTGTGGGGTGGAGCGCTGCTGGGCATCCTGTTCCGAGTCTTCTGGATCAACGCGCCGCGCTGGCTGTACGTCGCCCTGTACCTCGTGCTCGGCTGGGCGGCCGTGATGTACATGGCTGATCTGCTGCGCGCGAACGTCGCGATGATGGTGCTCGTGTGCGTCGGCGGCATCCTGTACACGGTCGGCGCCGTCATCTACGCGATGAAGAAGCCGAACCCGTGGCCGGGCCGCTTCGGCTTCCACGAGATCTTCCACGTGTGCACGGTGCTGGCGTTCCTGTGCCATTGGACGGCGTGCCTGCTCATCTCACTGGCACCCTACTCCCCCTCGCTCGGCCTGCCCGGCTGACATCCGGGACTCCGGAGCGCCGCCACGTGGCATCCTGAGATCACACGATCAGGAGGATCCCCATGGCCGATGTAGAGAGCTTCACCCTCGACCACACCGCCGTCACGGCACCGTACGTGCGCCTGATCGGCGTCGAACGCGGGCCGAAGGGCGACGCGATCTCGAACTTCGATGTGCGCTTCGTGCAGCCGAATGAGGGCGAGATACCGACCGCCGGACTGCACACGATCGAGCACACCCTTGCCAGCGTGCTGCGCGACCACATCGACGGGGTCATCGACATCTCGCCGTTCGGATGCCGCACCGGCTTCCACCTGATCATGTGGGGCGAGCCCGCCGTCGCGGATGTCGTCGCCGCCGTCCGCAAGGGACTGGAGTTCATCGCCGGTCCCGCCGAATGGAGCGACGTGCCCGGCGTCTCGGCCGTGGAGTGCGGCAACTACCGCGACCACAGCCTGCACAGCGCCAAGGAGTGGGCCAAGCGCATCCTGGAGCAGGGCATCAGCCTCGACGCCTTCCAGCGCGTCGGCGTCTGAGGGCCGAACCCGGGTCAGTCGCGCGGGTCCTCGTCGGATCGCGCGGCCTCGGCGGCCGCCTGCTCGGCATCCAGCTCGTCGCGCACCTCTTCGCGGTAGCGGACGCGGCGGATGCGGCGGTTCATGTCCCAGACGAGCAGCACGACCACGGCCACCAGCAGGACCATGAGCGCGAAGCCGACGAACCCAGGAGTCACCGAGTCGGGATCGACCGTCATGGTCGGCGTCGGCATCGGGGTCGTGGCGCCGAACAGGATCATGAGTCCGCCTTTCCTCCGCAGGTCGCATAACCTGGGAGTACCAGCCTATCCGCCGACACCGACCCGGGAGACCCGTGACCACCGCACGCGAACTCGATGAGCGCTACGGTCGCACCGCCCGTCGCCCGCTGCCGTGGATCATCGCCGGCTCCATCGCCGTCGCGATCGTCGTGGCCTTCGGCTGGATGACCGTGGCTCGGGGCATGAACTCCGTGGATGCCGTCGACATGGGCTTCACGGTGACCGATTCCCACAGCGTCGACCTGCGCTTCCAGTACACCGCTCCGCGCGGATCGGACGTCGTCTGCGTCGTGCAGGCCCTGGACGAGGAGTTCGGCATCGTGGGCTGGAAGGTGCTCGAGATGCCTGCCGCCGAGCAGCACACCAAGGCCGTGGACGTGCGCATACCGACCGTCGCCCTGGCGACCACCGGTTTGGTGAAGACCTGCTGGGTCGCTTAGACTCATCCGCAAGATGACCGACGCCCCGGCCCATGCCGGGGCGTCTTGGCATATCCCCCGGGGCAGTGGAAGCTGCACCCGGCATCCCCAGCCCCTGAAGGGGCCCGCATCGAAGGAGCACGCTGTGTCCACAGACGCTCAGGTACCTTTCCTCACGCAGGAGGCCTACGACCGCCTCGCCGAAGAGCTCGAGACACTCTCGACCGTCGGCCGTGACGAGATCGCCGCACGCATCGAGGCTGCACGCGAAGAGGGCGACCTCAAGGAGAACGGCGGCTACCATGCGGCCAAGGACGAGCAGGGCAAGCAGGAGGCACGCATCCGCACCCTCCAGCAGCTGCTGAAGACGGCCAAGGTCGGCGAGGCTCCGACCAGCCGCGGGATCGTCGAGCCGGGCACGGTCGTGACTGCCGTGGTCGCCGGCGACGAAGAGGTCTTCCTGCTCGGCAGCCGCGAGATCGCCGCCGCCGGAGACCTCGACGTCTACAGCGAGGCGAGCCCGCTGGGTCAGGCCATCCTCGGCCTGAAGGTGGGCGAGAAGGCCAGCTACGAGGCCCCGAACGGGCGTTCGATCAGCGTCAAGGTGACCGGTGTGGAGACCTACACCGGCTGATCCCCGAGACGACGAAGGTCCGCCCCGGCAGTGCGAGCACTGCCGGGGCGGACCTTTCTCGAATCACTCCGCGACGATCTCCGGCTCGTAGCCCGCAGCGCGCAGGGTGTCCAGCGCCAGCTGGGTGTGCTCGGGTCCGCGGGTCTCGATCGACAGCTGCAGGATCATGTCGCTGAGTTGCAGCCCGTGCCCGTGCCGGGTGTGCAGCACCTCCATGACATTGGCGCCGACCTGCGAGAGGACCTCGGCGACGCGCGCCAGCTGACCGGGACGGTCGGGCAGCGGCACCCTCACGGTGGCGTAGCGGCCGGATGCCGCCAGACCGTGCGAGACGACCCGCTGCAGCAGCATCGGGTCGATGTTCCCGCCGGAGAGGATCGGCACGGTCTTGCCCGCACCGCGCACCTTGCCGGCCAGGATCGCGGCGACCCCGACCGCGCCCGCGGGTTCGACGACGACCTTGGCGTGCTCCAGCAGCACCAGGATGGCGCGGGCGATGTCGTCTTCGGAGACCGTGACGACATCGTCGACGAACTCGCGGATGATCTCGAAGGGCACGTCTCCCGGTCGGGCGACGAGGATGCCGTCGGCGATCGTCGGCTGCGTGGTGATCTCCGTGGGATGCCCTGCCGCGAGCGAGGGCGGCATGGCGGCGGCGTTCTCGGACTGCACGCCGATGACGCGCACCGTGCGGCCTGCTGCGGCTGCGGCCTGCTTGATCGCGGCTGCGACGCCGGCGATGAGACCGCCCCCGCCGATGCCCATGATCACCGTGTCGACGTCGGGGACCTCCTGGTAGATCTCGAGTCCCAGCGTGCCCTGGCCGATCACGACGTCGCGGTGGTCGAACGGCGGGATCAGCACCGCACCGGTGCGCTCGGAGAACTCCGCCGCCAGCCGCAGCGAGGTGGCGACCGTCTCGCCCTCCAGCACGACCTCGGCGCCGTAGCCGCGCGTGGCGAGCAGCTTGGGCACCGGGACTCCCAGCGGCATGAAGATCGTGGCGGGGATGCCGAGTGCCTGCGCCGCGAGCGCGACGCCCTGGGCGTGGTTGCCCGCCGACGCGGCGACGACGCCGCGCCTGCGCTCCTCGTCGGTCAGCTGCGCGAGACGGTAGGACGCACCCCGGATCTTGAACGAGCCCGTGCGCTGCAGATTCTCCATCTTCAGCAGCACCGGCGAGCCGAGAACGTCGCTCAAGGCGCGTGACAGCTCGGTGGGCGTGTGCGAGATCACCCCGGCAAGGCTCTCGGCCGCGGCTGAGAACTCGGCCAGGCTCGGGACTGCGGTCATCGATTCCTCCTCGTCCGCTCGCGCGGCACTGTGCTCCAGATGAGATCGGCGTCGGGTTCCTCGCCCGTGCGCCAGGCGCCGGTGCTGATGGTCACCGCCGCGACGTTGATGAATGCCGCCAGCGGCACGGCGAACAGGGCACCGGGGATGCGAGCGATCATGGCGCCGCCTGCCACCACGAGCACGACTGCGAGCGGGTGCACCTTGACGGCCGAGCCCATCAGGATCGGCTGCAGGATGTGACCTTCGAGCTGCTGCACCAGCAGCACGACGCCGAGCATGGCCAGGGCGATCCAGGGTCCGTTGTAGACCAGGGCGAGGAACACCGCCACGGCACCGGTCACCACGGCTCCGACGATCGGGATGAACGAGCCGAGGAAGACGAGCACAGCCACCGGGATGGCCATCGGCACGCCGAGCAGGGCTGCGCCGATGCCGATGCCCACGGCATCGATGGCGGCGACCAGCATCTGCGTACGCGCGTAGTTGATCACGGTGGCCCACCCGTTGCGGGCGGCCGCATCGACTGCCGCTCTGGCCTTGCGCGGGAACAGATTCAGCGTCCATCTCCAGATGCCCCCGCCGTCGGCGAGCAGACAGACGAGGATGAACAGCGAGAGCAGAGTCCCGGCGAGGACCTCCGCCGCGGTGCCCGTGACGGCGACGCCGGTGCTGACCAGCCAGGACGACTGCTCATCGAGCAGATCCAGTCCCTGCTGGATGTACGCGTCGATCTGATCGGCTGTCAGGTGCAGCGGCCCCTCGAGCAGGAACTGCCGCAGCTGTTCGATGGCGTCCTGCGTCTTCGCCTGCACGTCCGGCAGCTGCGCGCGCACCTGCCAGATGACGAGCCAGACCAGACCCGTGACGACGCCGAGCGTGCCGACGACCGTGACGGCGATGGCCAGCCACCGCGGGAATCGCGCACGCAGCATGAGCTGGAACGCCGGCCACAGCAGCGCCGTGATGAGGATGCCCACCATGAGCGGGATGACCAGCAGCTTCAGCAGCATCACCAGCCAGATGAACAGTGCGATGGCGCCGGCGACGACCAGCAGACGCCACGAGTATGCGGCCGTCACTCTCAGCGGCTTCGGCACCGCCTCATCCACCTCGGTGGTGATCGTGCGATCGGTGACCGGCGGATAGTGGCGGAACGGATTGCGGAACCTCGGTGTCGGGTTGTCGCTCATAGTGAGATTCTACGTACCGAGCGTGATCGCGCCCCTCACCGTGTCCGTGGCGGCGGATAACCTGGCCGGATGACATCCTCGAGCGCCCTTCCGTCGACCACGCAGACGCTCAGTGCCGCAGAGGCCCGTCGGATGACGCTGGCAGCGCAGGGCTTCTCCCGCCGGTTGCCGGATGCCGTCGCCGCACGCCACCTGCACCGGGCCATGGACCGGCTGGGCGTGCTGCAGATCGACTCGGTGAACGTGTTCGCGCGCTCGCACTACATGCCGATGTTCGCGCGGCTCGGCGAGTACGACACCGCGCTGCTGGACCGCGGCTTCGTATCCCGGACCAGGGACTACGTGGAGTACCTGGCGCACGAGGCGGCATTCATGCCGGTGGCGGACTGGGCGCTCTGGCAGTTCCGCATGCAGCGCTGGCGCGAGCGCGAATCCGATCCGGACAGCTGGATGCACACGCATTCCCGCACCCTGGACTGGGTGCGTGCCGAGCTGCGCGATCGGGGCCCGCTGCGCCCGGTGGACCTGCGCGACGACGCACCCCGCGAACGCGGACCATGGTGGGACTGGGACGAGGCCAAATCCGCGCTCGAGCATCTCTGGCGCTGCGGCGAGGTCTCGATCGCCGGCCGCGTGGGCTTCGAGCGCCGCTACGGTCTCGCCGAGCAGGTCATCCCCGCCGAGGTGCTGTCATCGCCGGTGCCGAGGACGGATGCGGTCCGCGAACTCGTGCGGCGCGCCGCGCGCTCGTACGGCGTGGCGACCATCGCGGACCTGAACGACTACTACCGGTTGCGCGATCAGGCGGCCGTGCGTGAGGCGGTGGCGGACCTCGTCGACTCCGGAGAACTGGAGCCGGCGGTCGTGCGCGGCTGGGACCAGGGCACGCGCCGCGTACCGGCATGGCGACATCGGGATGCCGTTCTCCCCCGCCGGATCGACCGGGCCGCGCTGCTGACGCCCTTCGACCCGGTGGTGTGGTTCCGAGACCGCGCGCTGCGGGTGTTCGACTTCGACTACCGCATCGAGATCTATGTGCCGGCGGACAAGCGCCGCTACGGGTACTACTCGCTGCCCGTGCTGGTCGGCGACCGGATCGTGGCGCGCGTGGATCTGAAGGCCGACCGGGCGGCATCCGTCCTGCGTGTGCAGTCGGCCTGGTGGGAGCAGCACGCCCGGCCCGAGGCGGATGCGCCGCGCATCGCCGAGGAACTCGCCCGCGCGGCCCTGTGGCAGGGCCTGGAGCGCATCAGCGTGTCGGGGTGGGGCGATGCGGCGGATGCCGTCGCACACGCTCTGCACGGTCGCGAGAGCACCGTCGAGCGACACGTGCATCCGAGGGAATGACGAGGGCCCCGTTCAAGAACGGGGCCCTCGTCCGATCAGATCTGAATCGCCGTCAGAACTGCACTCGTGGCGGCTCGGAGATCGCGCTGCCGTCGGCGACCTCGAAGAACTCCCGTTCGGTGAAGCCGAGGCCACGGGCGAACATGTTGTTCGGGAACACCTTGATCTTGGTGTTCAGCTCGCGCACTCCGCCGTTGTAGAACCGACGGGCCGCCTGGATCTTGTCCTCGGTGTCGACGAGCGCGTGCTGCAGCTGCAGATAGTTCTGACTGGCCTGCAGCTGGGGGTAGGCCTCGGCCACGGCGAACAGGCTGCGCAGCGCCTGCTGCAGGTGTCCTTCGGCGACGCCGGCCTCGGCGGGGCCGGTGGCCGACAGCGTCTCGGCACGGGCTCGCGTGACGCCCTCGAAGACGGACTTCTCGTGCGCCGCATAGCCGCGGACGGTCTCGATGAGATTGGGGATGAGGTCGGCGCGGCGCTTCAACTGCACCGTGATGCCGCTCCACGCCTCATCGACGCGCACATTCAGCTGGACGAGCGAGTTGTACGTCGACCACAGGTAGATTCCGATGATCACCAGCACGCCGACGATGATCAGTACCGGCCAGAGCCACTCCATGTGCTGCCCCCTCTTGGATGTTCATCCATCCTATGCATCGAACACTGCGCGTCGGCTGGGTGATGGCGTGTTCAGGCACCCAGAATCCGTTCCAGATGACGATTGCCGAACAGCCGCTGCGGGTCGAGACGGTCCCTCAGTGCGATGAAGTCGTCGAAGCGCGGATAGCGTTCGCGCAGCTGCCGGGCGGTCAGGCTGTGCAGCTTGCCCCAGTGCGGCCGCCCGCTGTGACGGAGCATGATCTGCTCGACGGCGTCGAAGTACTCCCGCGGGTCGGCACGCCAGTACCGGTGCACGGCGATGTACGCGCTGCCCCGTCCGGATGCGGTGGACAGCCACAGATCGTCGGACGCCGCGAACCGCACCTCGACGGGGAACTCGATGCGCCAGCCCCGGTCGGCGATGAGGCGCTGCAGTTCTTCGAACGCCGGCACCACGTTCTCAGCCGGCAGTGCGTACTCCATCTCGCGGAAGCGCACATTGCGATGGTGGATGAGCACTCGGTGCGAGGCGTCCGTGTATTCGCCGTCACCCGTCAGCTGCACGGCGAGCCGGTTGAACGGAGGGATGATCGACGGGACGACACGGCTCGCGGCGCAGAACGCGCCGAAGACGCCGTTCGCGAGCACCGTCTCATCGATCCAGCCCCGCACCCGGGGAACAGGGCGTCGCCTGGTCGACTCCGGCAGGCGGGTCTGGGTCTTCGTCAGCGCGACATCGGTGTGAGGATGCCAGTAGAACTCGAGGTGATCCGCCGCCGCTGCACGCGCGTGGATGCTGGGGAGCACGTCGTCGAGAGCCACCGGGGCGTCCACGGCATGCAGGACGAAGGCGGGCACGCACTGCAGCGTCACCTCGACGACCACGCCGAGCGCCCCCAGCCCCACCACTGCACCGGGCAGCAGCTCGGCGTTATGGGTCTCATCGATGCGCAGGAACTCGCCGTCGGCGGTGATCAGCGTCAGACCGCGCACCTGCGTCGCTATGCCGCCGAAGCCCGTGCCTGTTCCGTGCGTGCCGGTCGAGATCGCACCGGCGATGGACTGCCGGTCGATGTCGCCGAGATTCTCCATCGCCAGCCCGTGGGGACGCAGCAGTGACGGCACACGGTGCAGCCTCGTTCCCGCGAGCAGCGTGACCAGGCCCGTCGCGGTGTCCACGCTGACCAGACCCTGAAGGTCGTCGAGTTCGAGAAGCACCCCCGGGGCGACCGCGATGCCCGTGAAGCTGTGCCCCGCGCCCACGGCCTTGACCGTCAGGCCCTGCGCCGCTGCGGCCTTCACCGCCCGCTGGACGCCCTCGGGTGAGCGCGGTCTCTCCACGCGCATCGGGCGCACCGAAGCGGAACGCCCCCAGTTGCGCCAGGTGCCGCCTGGGCGCGTCACAGGAACGCCTTCCCCTCGCCGCGGTACGTGGGCAGCTCGTCCACGACGACGCCGTCGGCGACGAGCTGGTAGCCGTCGATCCGTTCGGCCGGCTCGCCGCTCTTCGCGTGCCGGAACCACACCCGGTCCCCGACCCGCAGGTCGCGGGCGGCATGGCCCTGCAGGGGCGTCTGCACCTCGCCCGCCGCCTCGCGCGTCAGCGTCCGCAGGCGCGGCGGCCACACCGCCAGTGGCTGCCGGGAGGCCACCGCGGGTCCCGAAGCGATCCAGCCGCCGCCGAGCACCGTGGCGATGTCCGCGGCGGGCTTGCGGACGACGTCGAAGGCGAAGCCCGTCGCCGGCGCGAGCGAGAACGACCGGTAGCCGTCGAACAGATGCCCCGCGAGCAGGCCGCTTCCCGCCGTGGCCTCGGTGAGCGATTCGTCGCTGCCGGTGAACTCGAGGGATCCGGTCCCGCCGCCGTTGAGGAACTCCAGCGGGGCGATCGACAGCATGGCATCCGCGATCTCGGCGCGACGCCGACGCAACTCGTCCCGCGAGCGCGCCTGCACCATGCGGATGACGGGGGCGTCGATGCCGGCGGCATCCCCCTGCCCGGCGATCTGCGCCTCGTACATCTGCAGGCCGACCAGCCGGAATCCAGGGCGCCGCACGACCTGTCGTGCGAAGCCGGCGACGTCGGCGGCGGTGTACAGCGACGAGCGGCGCACGCCGATGTGGCCCAGCCCGGGGGCGCGCAGCGAGGCGTCGACGTCGATCGCGACGCGCACCTCGGGCCGTGTGCCGGGCGCGGCGACCGAATCGATCAGGTCGAGGTGCTCGATCGAGTCGATCATGAGCGTGATGCGCGAGGCGAGGTGCTCGTCTGCGAGCAGCTGTGCGAGTCCGGCACGATCGACCGTCGGATAGCCGAGCACGATGTCATCGTGGTCGGCGGCCAGCCACAGCGCTTCGGCGAGGGTGAACGCCAGGATGCCGCGGAAACCGGGAAGTGCGAGCACCGCATCCAGCACCGAGCGCACGCGCACCGATTTGGTGGCCACGCGGATCGGGATGCCGCCGGCGCGCACCAGCAGATCCATGGCGTTGTGCCGCAGCGCATCGCGGTCGATGACCGCGACCGGTGCAGGCAGATGGACGGTGGCCTCGGTCATCGAGCGCCAGTAGCGCCCGGGGCTGCGCCAGGCGAGGGAATCGGCAGTCGGGCCCTGGTCGGCGGATGAGCCCTGTTCAGCGGTGAGGTCGAGCACTCCCCCACCCTATGACGTTCGGTACCCGGATTCACCACCTCAGGCACTGCGTCGCACCGGCCGCCGTCGATAGGCTGGGGGCGGGCCCCCATAGCCCAACGGCAGAGGCAGGCGTCTTAAACACGCTTCAGTCCGGGTTCGAATCCCGGTGGGGGCACGAACCGGCACCGGAGGCTCGCGGATACGCCGATGGCCCGTCCGAACTCTCGGACGGGCCATCGCACATGATCCGATCAGGCCTTCGCGTCGACGCTCTCCTTGGCGGGAGTCTTCTTCGCGGCGGGCTTCTTCGCTGCAGGCTTCTTCGCTGCGGGCTTCTTCGCCGGAGCCTTCTTCGCAGCGGGCTCGGCAGCATCCGCCTTCGCGCCTTCCGCCTTCGCCGCAGCCGGCTCTGCCTTCGCCGGAGCCGCGGGTGCCTCAGCAGCCTTCACGGGAGCGGCGGGAGCGGCGGGAGCGGCGGGCGCCGCAGCCGGACGCGGACGCGCGGCGAACTCCTCGAACACGGCGCGCGGCTGCTGCACGGCCTCGAGGTTCACGATGTCGCGACCCAGCCACAGGTTGTTCCACCAGCCCCACAGCACACGCCACTTGCGCTCCCACGTCGGCATGGCCAGACCGTGGTAGCCGCGGTGCGCCACCCAGGCGACGAAGCCCTTGAGGGCGAGGTTGCCCGACTGGAACACGCCGTTGTACAGACCCAGGCCCGCGACGGCGCCGAGGTTCTTGTGGAGGTAGTCCTTGGTGCCTTCGCCGCGCAGCACCGCGACGAGGTTCTTCGCGAGGACCTTCGCCTGACGCACGGCGTGCTGGGCGTTGGGAACGCAGTAGCCGCCGACGCCACCACCGGAGAGGTCGGGGACGGCCGAGACGTCACCGGCGGCCCAGGCTCCCTCGACGGGCTCCTCGGCGCTGCCGACGCGCAGGTCAGCACGGGTCTGGATGCGACCGCGCTCCTCGACGGGGAGGTCGCCGCCGCGCACGACGGTGGGGTTGGCCATCACGCCCGCGGTCCACACGATCAGGTCGGTCGGGATGACCTCGCCCGTGGAGATCTCCACGTTTCCGTCGACGGCACCGGTGACCTGGGTGTCCAGGTGCACGTTCGCGCCGCGCTTGGCGAGATCCTTCAGCACCCACTCGCTGGTCTTCAGCGAGACCTCGGGCATGATGCGGCCCATCGCCTCGATCAGGTGGAAGTGGGTGTCCTCGAAGGAGAGCTGCGAGTACTTGGACACCAGCGACGAGGCGAGCGAGCGCAGCTCGGCGAAGGCCTCGATGCCGGCGAAGCCACCGCCGACGACGACGGTCGTCAGCAGGCGGTCGCGCTCGGGACCTGCGGGGATGGCGGCGGCCCTGTCGAAGTTGGAGATCAGCTTGTCGCGCACGGCGACGGCCTCTTCGATGGTCTTCAGTCCGATCGCGTTGTCGGCGATGCCGGGGATCGGGAAGGTGCGCGAGACGGCACCGGCGGTGACGACGATCTGGTCGTAGGCGAACTCGTAGGGGTCGCCGAGCTCGGGCGTGATCGTGGCGACCTTGTTCGCGTGGTCGATTCCGGTGACCTTCGCGGTGATGACGTTCGTGCGCTTGAGGTGACGACGATGAGCGACGACCGCGTGACGCGGTTCGATCGAGCCGGCCGCGACCTCGGGCAGGAACGGCTGGTACGTCATGTACGGCAGCGGGTCGACCATCGTCACGTCGGCTTCACCCTTGCGAAGGTGCTTCTCGAGCTTCCATGCGGTGTAGAAACCTGCGTAGCCTCCACCGACAATCAGAATGCGGGGTGCAATGCTGTTCTGAGGCACAGGGGGATAACTCCTCGTAATCATGGTTTGGGAGTGCGTCGACCGCGCTCCGTTCGGATGCGCCGGGCAGCTGCGGTGACGCCAAGCGCTATCAGAGTACCAGGCACGGTGAGCGCCAGAAGCGGCAGGGTACCGTATCGCAGGCTCTCGGCGGATGGCAGCAGCGGCGATCCCTGCGCCGTCGGCGGTTCGGCGGCGGGCAGCGGCGGCACCGCGACGGGTTCCGGGCTCTGCTCCGGAGACGGGGCCACGGGCGAATCAGCGCGGCGGTACAGCCGCACCCACTCCTTCAGATCCCCCATCGGGTTCGCGGAGACCGAAGGGATGGATGCCGTCACCGCGGCGTCCGCATCCAGCAGGCCGTACCCGTAGAGCACGTCCGGAGTGCTGTGCATCTCGGGCACCGGGATGGCCGTCTTGACGAGTCGGTTTATGACGTTCGCGGCGTCCAGATCGGGGTGAGCGGCGCGTACGAGGGCGGCGGCACCGGCCACGATCGGCGCCGCGCCGCTCGTGCCGTCCCAGTTGACGACGGTCCCATCGGCCGACATGCCGATCAGCGATTCGCTGGGCGCCATCACGCCCAGGGTGATCCCCTGTGTGGACGCGGCGCGGCTGGCGGTGCCGGTCTGGTCCACGCCGCCCACCGTGAGCACGCCAGGAATGGTCGCCGGCGCCCCGACGATCGAGGTGCCGCTGCCGCGGTTTCCTGCGGCCACCACGACGACGACATCGTGATCGAACGCGTACAGGAACGCGTCATCCCAGCTCTTGTCCCACGAGAGGGTGTTCGTGGTGAGCGAGAGGTTGATGATGTCGGCGCCGTTGTCGACCGCCCAGCGCATGGCCTCGGCGATCTGCTCGGTGAACGGCACGGAGCCGGCAGCGCCGAAGCTGATCGAGATCGACAGCAGGTTCGCCTCGGGGGCGACGCCGATGATGCCCGTGCCGTCGGCGTTACCGCGCCCGGCTGCCAGTGATGCCACCCATGTGCCGTGGTTGGGGTCTCGCACGCCCACCGGCGTCCGGCCATCGGCGGTGCCGCTGCCGGACACGTCCGTGCCGCCCTTGACCGCCCCGTCGAAGGTCACCGGCGGCTTGCCCACGCCGGTGTCGATGACGGCGATCGTCACGCCCTTGCCGCGCGTGACCTGCCAGGCATCCCGGATGCGCGCCCCGTCCAGCCAGTACTCCTTCGCGCGGATCGGATCGCTCGGGTCGTCCGGTATCGGAGACGTCGGGTCGGGTGTCGGCGTCTCGTCCACCGTCGGCGCGACGACGGCCGGCGCCGTGGATGCCGCGAACGCCGGCGATCCGGCGAGGAGCACGGATGCCGTCATCGCCGCCGAGACGACGATGCTCGACAGCATCCGCCGCCGCATCATCCTGCCGTTGTCCCGCGCAGCGCGGCACCCGGGTCCGCGCAGGCGCAGCGCTCGGGCGACCAGCTCGACCGGGCCAGGGCCTCGTCGCCGATCGGGTTCACGCCGGGGCCGGCCGCGAGAGCGTGCCCGGCCAGGGCGTGCAGGCACTTCACACGCGTCGGCATTCCACCCGCCGAGATCCCGTCGATCTCCGGCACCTCGCCGAATCCGGCACGGTCGGCGAGATACGCGCGGTGCGCCGAGAGGTAGCCGGCTGCGATGGTCTCGTCCTCGTCGAGCAGACCTGCCAGTTCTGGCATGACCTGAGTGGCCTCGAGCGTCGACATCGCGGCTGTCGCTGCCGGATGCGTCAGGTAGTAGAAGGTCGGGAACGGCGTTCCGTCGTCCAGGCGGGGCGCTGTGGCGACCACCGTGGGATTGCCGCAGACGCAGCGGGCGGCGATGCCGACCACCCCTCGGGCCGTACGGCCGAGTTGGCTGGACACGACGTCGAGTTCGGCGGCCGTCGGTGTCGTGTAGGGCGGTGTCGTCACACGTCCAGATTAGAGGGATCGACCTGTGTGAAGACTCAGCGCAGATCAGCGCGCGATCAGCGCGCCGGAGTCTCGACGGCGTTCTTCGCGAGGCCCGCCGCGGTCAGGCTGCGCAGCAGCTGCGGCATCCAGTCCGACGGACGCTCCTGGATCTCATCGCTCACGTGCTTCTGCTCCGGCGGGATGTCAGCCGGGTCGAGATCGTTGTCGACCAGATAGACCACCTCGCCCGGTCGGACGTAGTACAGGCGCTCGCGCGCCTGAGTGGTGATGTACGCCGGGTCGCTCCACCGCGTGCGCTCCTGCTCGAGACCCGCGATCTGGTCCTTCGTCACCTGCACCGAGTGCTCGAGTGCGGCGATCTTCTGCCGCTGGTCGATATAGGTGCCGATGGACGGCACCAGCACCCAGGTGCCGAGGATGACCAGCGAGAGCATGATCACCGCGAACGTCGACAACCGGATGCCGCCCGCCCATTCGCGCACGTCGACCGCTCGGGCAGCACCTCGCGGCAGGCGGTCGGTGGCGGCTTCGGGTGCGGCCGGGGATGCCGAAGGGGGAGCCGGTCGTCGTGCCATGCTCCCCCCTCCTTCACTTCGCTCTTCGGTGCAGGTCTTCCGATCAGGCCTGGAAACGCGGGAAGGCCGAGGCGCCCGCGAAGACCGCGGCGTCGCCCAACTCCTCCTCGATGCGCAGAAGCTGATTGTACTTCGCGACGCGCTCGCTGCGAGCGGGCGCACCGGTCTTGATCTGACCGGAGTTGGTCGCGACGACGAGGTCGGCGATCGTGGTGTCCTCGGTCTCGCCCGAACGGTGCGAGAGCATCGCGGTGTAGCCGGAGCGCTGTGCGAGGCTGACCGCGTCGAACGTCTCGGTCAGGGTGCCGATCTGGTTGACCTTCACCAGCAGCGAGTTGCCCACGCCGCGCTTGATGCCGTCGGCCAGGCGCGCCGGGTTGGTGACGAACAGGTCGTCGCCGACCAGCTGCACCTTCGTGCCGAGCGCGTCGGTGAGCGACTTCCAGTTGTCCCAGTCGTCCTCGGCGAGCGCGTCCTCGATCGTGACGATCGGGAAGTCGCGCACCAGGCCCTCGTAGTACTCGATGAGCTGGTCCGCCGACCAGTCCTTGCCCTCGAGGCGGTACACGCCGTCGGAGAAGAACTCCGTCGCGGCGACGTCGAGGCCGACGGCGATGTCCTTGCCCGGGGTGAAGCCGGCCTTCTCGATGGCCTTGAGCAGGAAGTCCAGGCCCTCGCGGTTGCTGGGCAGGTCGGGGGCGAAGCCGCCCTCGTCGCCGAGACCGGTGTTGAAGCCGGCCGCCTTCAGCTCCGACTTCAGCACGTGGTAGGTCTCCACGCCCCAGCGCAGCGACTCGGAGTAGGTGTCCGCGCCGATGGGCGCGAGGAAGTACTCCTGGAAGTCGATGCCGTTGTCGGCGTGCTCTCCGCCGTTGATGACGTTGAACAGCGGAACGGGCAGCAGGTGCGCGTTGGGTCCGCCCAGGTAGCGGAACAGCGGCAGGTCGGACGAGTCCGCGGCGGCCTTGGCCACGGCCAGGCTCACGCCGAGGATGGCGTTGGCGCCGACGCGGCTCTTGTTCTCGGTCCCGTCGACCTCGATGAGGATCTCGTCGATGATGCGCTGCTCGCTCGCCTCGACGCCTTCGATGGACGGGCCGAGCTCGTCGATGACGGCTTCGACGGCCTTCAGCACACCCTTGCCGCCGTAGCGGCTCTTGTCGCCGTCACGCAGCTCGTACGCCTCGAATGCTCCGGTGGATGCGCCGGAGGGGACGGCTGCTCGCTGGACGATTCCATCGTCGAGGAGCACCTCCACCTCGACGGTCGGGTTTCCACGCGAGTCCAGAATCTCGCGTGCGCCTACAGCCTCGATCAGTGCCACGGGTGTGCTCCTTTTCAGGGAGGGAAGGGGGTGTGGAGCGACGTCGATCCGCCGTTCAGTCTAGTCATGCGGCATCCGAGGTCCCACGGCGTTTCAGACCAGGAGGGCGATCGCCACCCCATCCCACCCCTTGACCCCCACGGTCTGCAGCGCGGTCGCGTCGAATCGCGGATCCTCTCCCAGCATCCGCAGTGCATCGCGCGTTCCCACGACCATGGGATCCGACGAATCCGGATTCGCGATCTCGCCCTCGCGCCCGACGTTGTCGACGATGACCACGGTGCCCGGGTGCCCGAGCTTCGCCGCCCAGTCCAGGTAGATCGTGTTCGACTGCTTGTCGGCATCGATGAAGACGACGTCGAAGCCTCCGACCAGGGTGGGCAGCACGTCCGCCGCCCGCCCGACGCGGATGTCGACCCGCTCCCCCATCCCTGCGGCGTCGATGCTCTGCCGTGCGACGGCGGCATGCGCGGTCTCGGCCTCGATCGTGACCACGCGGCCGGTCTCGCCGACGCCGCGGGCCATCCAGATGGTCGAGTAGCCGCCGAGCGTGCCGATCTCGAGCACGCGGCGCGCCCCCGCGATGCGCACCAGCAGGTTCAGCAGCTTGCCGGCGACCGGCGCCACCTCGATCTCCGGCAGCCCGGCATCGCGCTGAGCCGCGAGAGCCGCCTCCAGCGCCGGGTCGTGCCCGACCAGGGCCTCAGCGAGGAAGTCGTCGGCGACGCGCCAGGCGCTCGGTGTGGAGTCCATGCCCTCACTCAACCCCGGCGGCTCCGCCCGGTCAAGAGGCTCCCGTCGGTCAAGAGGCTCCGTCGGTCAACAGACCGCGGCGGGAGGATCAGGATGCGGGAGCGGACGGCTGCTTCGGCACGCGCGGATCGGCGAGCGCGGGCCGGCGGCGGAACTGGCCGGTCAGCAGCAGGATCACGATCACGATCGCGCAGGTGATCCACCCGGCCACGCCCAACGGCCCGGACAGCGCAAGATCCGTCGTCGTACCGGCCAGGTAGAACCAGGCGAACATACCGGCCGAGGCGTTCAGCGCACCGTGCGCGAACACTGCCGGCCACATCGACGCCGAACGCACTCGCAGCCACCCGAGCAGGACGCCCCAGGCGATGCAGCCGCCGACCATCAGCAGCACACCGGTGATGTCGGTGCGGCCGAAGTTGTATCCGAGCAGAATGATCGGCGCGTGCCAGAGCCCCCAGATCGCACCGCTGATCAGCAGTGCGGGCCAGGTGCCGTACCGCTGCAGAGCCGGCACGAGGAATCCACGCCAGCCGACCTCCTCGCCGAAGGCGGCGAGCGCATTGATGGTCGCCGCGGCGAGCGGGATCGCCACCGCCTGCGAGATGATCACCACGACGGCGGGCGGAACAGGCATACCGGCGGGCAGCGCCGATGTCAGCACTTCGGTGAAGCCGGAGAAGCGCACCAGATCCAGCGAGATCCAGCCGAACGCACCCGCCAGCATCACCGACACGAAGACGAGCAGTGGCGGAACGAGCAGGCCGAGGACCATCAGCCACACCACGCGCTTGGCCGGGCGCAGCGGCCACATCCCGAGGAAGCGCAGCCGCTGTCCCCTCGGCACGGGCTTGAAGACGAGCAGGACGATCAGCAGTGCGGCGGCGGGCGCGTACATCAGCACCGGCAGCAGCACCGCGGCGTACGGCTCGGCGAGACCGTTCCCGAGCCAGAGCGGCAGCGCGATGAGCCAGGCGATCGCGAACGCCAGCACGACGAACGCGATGGTGGCGAGCGGGCGGATGCGGATCATGGTCGTCTCCTCCTGTGTGTCGGTCGGTGTCGTGTGTCGGTCGATGTCTCAGCCGCGCGTCATGTGGGCGCGCAGCGTCTCGAGTGTGGCGGCGGCGGCCGAGGCGCTGTCCACCGTGACGACGAAGACCCGGCCGTTGCTCTGCGTGACCTGCAGGGCCTCTCCGGCGCGCAGCACGACTCCCCGGCGCCCGTCCACAGCCATACGCCAGCCCCAGCCTCCGAACTCACGGAAAGGGTCGACCTGCACGGTCTCGACCTTCTCGATGCGTTCCAGCGGGATGCGATTGTCGGGCCAGCCCAGCAGGGAGCGGACGCGAAGGCCGTCGGCGTTCACCCGCACCCGGAACACGACCATCGTCCCGATGGCGAACGCGATCAGCACGGTCACAGTGAGGAGCACCCACGAGCCGTCCTCGCCGCGAGCGAAGAAGAACACAGTCATCACCGCCAGCAGCGCCAGTGCCGCGATGAGCACGATCACGCCGCTGCGCGCCATCGTCGCCGAGCCGAACCAGGCCGCGCGCTCCGTGGTGGCCAGGGGGATGCTGCCCGCAGGGGCCGGCTCTCCCTGCGCGGACTCCGGGCTTCGCGGCTGCAGGAACCAGCCGAGCACGGTCAGCGCGGCCAGCAGAGCGAAACCGATGACGGTCGCGATGCCGATGTCCGGCGTCTGGACCGCATCCGACAGTCCACGCTGCATCCGCGCCCCTTCCACCGCGAGGAACGCGATCATCGCGCCCAGACCGAGGTTGATCGCCCCGATGACTCGCGCCGTCGGCGACCACGGTCCGATCGCCGGTGTCGCACTGCTCTGCGGCAGACGGTGCGCGACCATCGCGAGCACCCCCGTCAAGACCACCACGGCGACGCCGATGCCGATCACGAGAGGGATGTACGCCCATTTCGCCGCGAATCCGTTGACGCCCTCCTCGCCCCAGTGGATCGCCATCGGATCGGGCAGCTCCGGCATCCAGGCCATGACGACGACGGCAGCCGCGACGAGAAGCCCCAACGGCGCGATCAGCCCCACCCAGAGGAATGCGGTGCGGGAGCGGCGGGCGTCGTGGTTCATATGGTGGTCTCCTTCACGAGCGAGGCGAGAGTGGCGGGTGCGACACCGAGAGCGGCTGCGCGCGCGACGAGCGCACGGATGTCGTGGGCGAGATCGACCAGGGGGCCGGCGGATGCCGAGATCACCGCGCCCCTGCCACGACGCAGGTCGACGAGTCCCTGATCCCGCAGCTGCTGATAGGCGCGCAGCACGGTGTGGACGTTGATGTCGAGCGCGGCGGCGACCTCTCGGGCGGAAGGCAGCCGATCGCCCGGGACGAGATGTCCGGCGAGGATGTCCGAGCGCACCGAGGCCGCGACCTGATCGAAGATCGCCGTTGCACTGTCGGCGTCGATCCTGATGAGCATGACACCCCCAATAGTTATAGATCAACTATAACAAGTTGTGGGACTCCTTCAATCGGTTTCCTCTGACGGATGCCGTCGATCACACTGGCGGCATGCGCATCACTCCCCGACGGCTCGCCATCGGCATGAGCCTCTGGATTCCGAACCTGTTCGCCGGCATCCGCGTCCGCCGCTTCAGCGATGACTGGACGCACGCCACCGTCGCGCTGCACGTGAACGTCTTCACGCGCAACTACGTCAAGACCGCGTTCGGTGGATCGATGTCGGCGATGACGGATCCCTACTTCTTCATGCTCGTGATGCATCAGCTGGGGCGGGACTACGTCGTGTGGGACACCCGCGGCGAGATCGAGTTCCTCAAGCCCGGTCGTGGTGTGCTCACCGCGCACTTCCACGTCTCGAGGGAACAGGCGGAAGAGCTGCGCGAACGCGCCCGGGGTGGAGCGAAGGTGCTGGAGTGGTTCGAGACGGTGATCACGGATGCCGAGGGCGATGTCGTCGCGAGAGTCCGTCGCGAGGTGTACGTGCGCGAGAAGAAGCGCGTCACCCGGACGAACGGCGAATAGGTCGTCCGCCGGTCACCTTCCGGTGACAGCATCGGCCGTGCGCGTGAACCGCGGAGCCGCCGATGCTCAGGACAGCGGCTTGACCTCCGCCGTGCCGGGCTCGTCGCCGGCTCGGACGGATGCGAAGCCGGTGTAGCCGTCGGCCGCGGAGCGCTCCAGCAGCGCCTTGAGGTTCTTCGTGCGGCGCTCCAGCCGCACGCGGGCCACGGTTCCGGCACGCAGCAGCGCGGCCTTGTGCGCGAGCAGCTCCGTCACCGGGACGTCGGCGTCATGGATGAGGACGATGGCCTGCGTGGCATCCGTCTCCTGCGCGGCGACCAGGTCGACGATGCGCTCGAAGCCGATCGAGAAGCCGACCGCGGGCACCTGCTGGCCGAGGAAGCGGCCGATCATGCCGTCATAGCGTCCTCCGCCGCCCAGCGAGTAGCTCACCGAAGGGTGCGCGAGTTCGAAGATCGTTCCGGTGTAGTAGCCCATGCCGCGCACCAGGAACGGGTCGTAGACGAGCGGCGGCTCCCCGGCATCCGGGCGAGCGGCCACGACCGCCTCCCCCAGACCGACCAGGTGGGAGACGAGCTCGTCGGGCGCGCCCTCGGGCAGCGCCTTGCGGATCTGCCGCTCGCCGTACGCGTTGTACTCCAGCGTCTGCGGGCGGTTCAGGAACGCCTCGAAGGCGTCGACGGCGGATGCTGTCGTGCCGCGCTCGCGCAGCTCGGCGGCCACCCCGGCGGGTCCGATCTTGTCGAGCTTGTCGATCGTGATGAGCACGCCCGGGCGCTCGTCCTCGGTGAATCCGAAGCTGTCGAGCATCCACTCCAGTGCGCGCCGGTCGTTGATGCGCACCGTGCCGCCCTCGAGCCCGAGCGCGTCGATCGTGTCGAGCGAGGCCGTGATCAGCTCGGCCTCGGCCCGTGCACTGTCGTCGCCGATGATGTCGATGTCGCACTGCACGAACTGGCGGTACCGGCCCTTCTGAGGTCGCTCGGCACGCCAGACCGGTCCGATCTGGATCGATCGGAACACCGTCGGCAGCTGCCCGCGGTTGGTCGCGTAGAACCGCGCGAGTGGCACGGTCAGGTCGTAGCGCAGGCCCAGGTCGCTGAGGGCCGCAGGATCGTCGGCCCCCTCGCGGATCGCGTCGGCATCGAGGCCGCGGCGCAGGATGTTGTACGAGAGCTTCTCGTTGTCGCCGCCGATGCCGGCGTGAAGCCGGTCGTACTCCTCGACCACCGGGGTCTCGATCTCGTCGAAGCCGTGCGCGCGGTAGCGCTCGCGGATGACGGCGAGCACGCGCTCGCGACGGGTCTTGTCAGCGGGGAGGAAGTCGCGCATTCCGCGCGGCGGGTTCACGGTTGCCACCCGTCCATCTTTCCAGGTCTTGGGAGTGGGCCCGACGTCGGCGTCGTGCAGCGCAGGCTGGATCAGAAACGCATCTGCGGATGCTGATTCCGAAGCGTTTGTGACCCACGCTGCGCGTCGAAGGACGTCAGGCGGACGACTCCGCCGCGCGGACCTCGTCCTCGAGCACGCGCAGGCGCTCGCGCAGCGCGCGCTCGGCATCCCAGCCCTCCGCACGGGCCTGTGCGACGAGCGCGAGCAGCGCGTCGCCGAGTTCGGCTTCGGATGCCGGGCCGGATGCCAATGCCGGGGCATCGACGAGCTTCGCCGCACGGCCGAGCACCTTCTGCGCGCGGGCGAGCGCGGGCATGCCGCGCGGCACGCCGTCGAGCACGCTGCGCCGCTCCTTCTTCTCCAGAGCTTTGGCCGCGTTCCAGTGCACCAGCACCTCGTCGGGCGTGGTGGCGACGGCGTCGGCGAAGACATGCGGATGCCGGCGCACCATCTTCTCGGTGAGGCCGCGGGCCACCTCGTCGATGCCGAACGGGTCCTCGGGATCCTGAGCGGCGACGGCCGCGTGGAACAGCACCTGCCAGAGCAGGTCGCCGAGCTCCTCGCGCATCTCGACACGATCCCCGCTCTCGACCGCGTCGATCAGCTCATGTGATTCCTCGATGAGATACGGAACCAGATCGCGGTGCGTGATCCGCTGCGACCAGACGCAGCGCTCTCGCACCTGGCGCATGGTCTCCGCCGCCGCACGCAGCGGATCGGCGACCTGCAGCGGGTCGAGCGGATCGGTCATGACCATCCTCCTCAGTCCGGCGTCGCAGCCAGCATCCGGTAGTGACGTGCGCGCATCGAGACGAACACGGCCGACAGCACCAGTGCGATCAGCGAGCCGCCGAGCACGCCCAGGATCGCCTCGTCGCGCACGGCGCCGTCGCCCGCGAAGGCGAGGTTCGCGAGCAGCAGCGAGACGGTGAATCCGATGCCGCCCAGGACACCCGCGGCGAGCAGGTCGGGCAGCACGAGAGCGGGGGCCGTGCCGCGCGGACGCAGTTGCAGGCTGATCCAGCCGAACACGGTGATGCCGATGATCTTGCCCACCGGCAGCGCGATCAGGATCGCCCAGAACGCGGGTGACAGTTCGCTCGGCGACACCTGCGGGATCACGACGAACGCCGCCACGAAGGCGAACACCGGCAGGATCACGCCGTTCACCGTCGGCTCCAGCGCATGCCGCGTCTTCTCCGCAGGAGCCGGCGACATGAACAGGCCGAGCAGCACGCCGGCGATCGTGGCGTGGATGCCGGAGACCGCCATCAGCCCCCAGGCGATCACCCCGATGACACCCATCAGCACCGCGACGCCCGAAGCACCCGTCTTCGCCAGCACACGGCTCAGCACGGCGAAGACCACGACGGCGACGACGGCGAGCACGAACATCAGCCAGTTCACATCGTGCGCGAACAGCACGGCGATGAAGACGATGCCGATGATGTCGTCGAGGATCGCCAGGGCGAGCAGGAAGACCCGCACGGCCGGCGGCAGCCCCTTGCCGAACATCGCGAGCACTCCGAGCGCGAACGCGATGTCGGTGGCGGTGGGGATCGGCCAGCCGCCCTGTGTGCCCTCGCCGCCGGCGATCAGCAGGTAGATGCCGATCGGCACGAGCACGCCTCCGGCCGCCGCGATCGCGGGCTGAACGGCTTTGCGCACGGAGTTCAGCTCGCCGTGGGTGAGCTCATGGCGCAGCTCGATGGCGACGACGAGGAAGAAGATCGCCAGCAGCCCGTCGGCCACCCATTCCTCGATGGACAGGTCCAGAGCCGTCCCAGGGATCGCGATGTGCGCATGGAGCACGTCGGCGATCGGATCGTGCGTCGCCAGGTTCGCGAACAGCAGTCCGAGTGCGGCGGCGGCGAGCAGGAGCGCGGCCGGGAACTGCTGGCCGCGAAGAGGGTTTCCCGAGATGCGCATCGCCTCCATGCTAGGCCCGGCCCCAGCCGATCACGGCCTCGAGGAGCGGTGCCTGCAACAGCCGGTGAACCTACCGGCCAGGACCGGCGGTCGTCACGAAGAACGGATGCCGATCGGACGCGGGATAATCTCGAAGCATGCCGCTCGAGCCCACGAACACCGAAGCCATCCGCGTCATCACTCGATTCGAAGCATCCAACGGCATCCCGGACAGCATGCGCGCGGACGTGCGCATGCTGGGCGGCCTGCTCGGTCAGGTGCTGCGGGAATCCGGCACCCCCGGGCTCTTCGAGGACGTCGAGCGTCTGCGACTGGCGACGATACAAGCGGCGGATGCCGACGGCGACGAGGCGTTCCAACGGGCTGCCTCCATCGCGGACTCGTTCACGATCGAGCGCGCCGACGAGGTCGCCCGCGCGTTCACCTGCTACTTCCACCTGGTGAACCTCGCCGAGGAGCACCAGCGAGTGCGCGTGCTGCGCGAACGTGCCGGGAAGCCGGCGCGAGAGGGATCCACCGACACCGTCGCGACCGCCTTCGCCCAGCTGCGCCGCGAGCTCGGCGACGAGCAGGCGCGCGAACGCCTCACCGAACTGCGCTTCCATCCGGTCTTCACCGCGCATCCGACCGAGGCACGCCGTCGTGCAGTGTCCGGCAGCATCCGTCGTCTGTCGGAGCTGCTCACGCAGAACGACGCCGCGAGCGACGGCGGCGCGGAGCAGAAGCGCGCCCACCGCCGGATGCTGGAGGAGATCGACACCCTGTGGCGCACCGCGCCCCTGCGCGCTCAGAAGCCATCGCCCACCGATGAGGTGCGCACGATCATGGGCGTCTTCGACGAGACGCTGTTCACCACGGTCCCGCACGTGTACCGCCGCATCGATGACGCGCTGCGCGGCGAGGAGTCCGGCAGCAGCGCACCCCTCGTGCCCGCGTTCGTCCGCGTCGGCTCCTGGGTCGGCGGAGACCGCGACGGCAACCCGTTCGTGACCTCGTCCGTCACCCGCGAAGCGGCCGACATCGCCGCCGATCACGTGCTGCGCGGCATCGAGCGCGCCATCGAGCGGATCGGCCGCACCCTCACCCTGGACGGCGAGGGCACCCCGCCCAGCGCCGAGGTCGCGGCCCTCTGGTCGCAGTTCGAGCAGACGCAGGCGGGGGTCGCGGCCGAGATCGCCAAGCGCTCCCCCGACGAGCCGCACCGCCGCGTCGTGCTCTCGCTCGCGCACCGGGTGCACGCCACGCGCACCGAGGCCGACGGCGCCTACGCCTCGCCCGAGGAGCTGCTCGCAGACCTGCGCGTCGTGCAGAAATCGCTGGCGGATGCCGGTGCCACCCGCCATGCGTTCGGCGGCGTGCAGCATCTGATCTGGCAGGTGGAGACCTACGGGTTCCACCTCACCGAGCTCGAAGTGCGTCAGCATTCGCAGGTGCACGCCGAGACCCTGGCCGAGATCGAGGCAGGCGGTGAGCTCAGCGAGCGCGCCCAGGAGGTGCTCGAGGTCTTCCGCGCCGTCGCCGACATCCAGCAGCGCTACGGTCTGCGCGCGGCCGGTCGCTACGTCGTCTCGTTCACCCGCTCGGCCGCCGACCTCGCCAACGTGCACAAGCTGGCCGCCCATGCTCTCGGCGCCGAGGCGCCGGTGCTGGATGTCGTGCCGCTGTTCGAGACCTTCGCCGACCTGCAGGCCGCCCCCGGCATCCTCGCCGAGGTCGTGCAGTTCCCCGATTTCCGCGCCCGGCTGGACGCCACCGGCAACCGGCTCGAGGTCATGCTCGGCTATTCCGACTCGTCCAAGGACGTCGGACCGGTCGCGGCCACGCTGGCGCTGTACGAGGCCCAGCGCGACATCGCGCAGTGGGCGGTCGAATCCGGCATCCGCCTCACCCTCTTCCACGGCCGCGGCGGCGCGCTCGGCCGCGGCGGCGGACCCGCGAACTCGGCGATCCTCGCGCAGCCCCCGCATTCGGTCGACGGTCGCTTCAAGCTCACCGAACAGGGTGAGGTCATCTTCGCCCGCTACGGGGAGCCCGCGATCGCCATGCGGCACATCGATCAGGTCGCCGCGGCCACGCTGCTGGCGTCCTCGCCGGCCGTCGAGAAGCGCATCAGCGACGCGGCAGAGCGATTCGCGTCGATCGCGAGCGTCATGGATGTCGCATCCCGCGACCGGTTCTTCTCGCTGGTCGGAGCCGACGGCTTCGCCCCCTGGTTCGCCACCGTCACCCCGATGGAGGAGATCGGCCTGCTGGCTCTGGGCTCGCGCCCGGCGCGGCGCGGTCTGTCGGTGGAGTCGCTGGAGGACCTGCGGGCCATCCCGTGGGTGTTCGCCTGGACGCAGGCCCGCATCAACCTCGCCGGCTGGTTCGGTCTGGGATCGGCGCTGGAGGCCGTCGGAGACGAGCAGGCGCTCATCGAGGCGTACCGCGAATGGCCGCTGCTGCACACCATGGTCGACAACGTCGCGATGAGCCTGGCGAAGACCGATGAGCGCATCGCCGCGGAGTATCTCGCCCTCGGCGACCGCGACGATCTCGCGAAGATCGTGCTGGATGAGCTGCGCCTGACCCGTGAGTGGGTCATCCGTCTCACCGGCGGCGTCGAGCTGCTCACCAACAAGCCGATCCTGCAGCGCGCCGTGCAGCTGCGCACCCCCTATGTCGATGCCCTCTCGCTGCTGCAGCTGCGCGCCCTGCGCGCCCTGCGCACGACGGCGACGACCGAACCGGTGCAGACGCCCGATCTGCAGCGGCTGCTGCTGCTGTCCGTCAGCGGGGTCGCGGCAGGCCTGCAGAACACCGGATGACACGATGTCAAAGCCGATCCGCGAGGGTTGTAGGGTGAAAACTCAGCCTGATCCGGCGAAGCATCATGCGACACGATCGCTCGCATCCCCCATCCGCCTTTGAGAAAGCTTCCCGCGTGACCGATACCACTGCCGATTTCCATCCGCTCAGCACTGCCGCACAGCCCGTGTTCGACACCGTGCGCAGCCTCAACCCGAACGAGCCGGAGTTCCACCAGGCGGTTCACGAGGTGCTGCACTCGATCGGCCCCGTGCTCGAACGTCACCCGGAGTACACCGACAACGGCATCCTGGAGCGCCTCGTCGAGCCCGAGCGCCAGATCCTCTTCCGGGTGCCGTGGATCGACGATTCCGGAAAGCTGCAGGTCAATCGCGGCTACCGGGTGCAGTACAACTCCGCGCTCGGACCGTACAAGGGCGGTCTGCGCTTCCACCCGACGGTGAACATCTCGATCATGAAGTTCCTCGGCTTCGAGCAGATCTTCAAGAACGCGCTCACCGGCCAGGGCATCGGCGGCGGCAAGGGCGGCGCGAACTTCGACCCCCACGGCAAGAGCGAGGCCGAGGTCATGCGCTTCTGCCAGTCGTTCATGAATGAGCTGTTCCGCCACATCGGCGAGCACACCGACGTCCCCGCCGGCGACATCGGCGTGGGCGGCCGCGAGATCGGCTACATGTTCGGCATGTACCGCAAGATCACGAACCGCCACGAGTCCGGCATCCTCACCGGCAAGGGCATCGGATGGGGCGGCGCGCAGGTGCGCACCGAGGCCACCGGCTACGGCGCGGTGTTCTTCGTGCAGGAGATGCTGGCCGTGCACGGCGAGACCCTCGAGGGCAAGCGCGTCGCGGTCTCCGGCTCCGGCAACGTCGCGATCTACGCGATCGAGAAGGCCACCCAGCTCGGCGCACGCGCCGTGACGGCATCCGACTCCTCCGGCTACGTCGTCGACGACGCCGGCATCGATCTGAGCCTGCTGCGCCAGATCAAGGAGGTCGAGCGCGGCCGCATCGTCGAGTACGCGAACCGTCGTCCCGGCGCACGCTTCGTCGAGGGCGGGAACGTCTGGGAGGTGCCGGTCGACATCGCCGTGCCCTCCGCCACGCAGAACGAGCTGAGCCTGGAGTCGGCGCAGATGCTGATAGCGAACGGCGTGCGCGCCGTCGCCGAGGGCGCCAACATGCCCTCCACCCCCGAGGCCGTCGGCGCGTTCCAGGACTCCGAGGTGCTGTTCGCACCCGGCAAGGCCGCGAACGCCGGCGGTGTGGCCACCTCGGCGCTGGAGATGAGCCAGAACGCCTCGCGTCAGCGCTGGAACTTCGCCAACAGCGAGCAGAAGCTGCGCGACATCATGGCCGACATCCACGACGCGTCCTTCCGTGCTGCCGAACGCTACGGCACTCCGGGTGACTACGTCGCGGGCGCCAACATCGCCGGCTTCGAGCGCGTCGCCGACGCGATGATCGCCCAGGGCGTCATCTGAGTCGAGCTTGCCTCGTCGAGCGGCTCGCGCTGCTCTTTTCGGCTCGCGCTGCTCTTTTCGGCTCGCGCTGCTCTTTTCGGCTCGCGCTGCTCTTTTCGGCTCGCGCTGCGGCTATTTGCGCAGCGCTGAGCGAGAACAGCAGCGCGAACCGGGACTCGGATGCCGCAGAGCGGCGCCCCGAGCGGATGCCAGGGGCGTGCGGATGCTAGAGCTGCCGGTCGTCCGCGTGGCGGGCCAGGGAGCTGGCATAGCGCTCGGTGAGCTGCACCATCAGATCGGGAGTGTCCCGGTCGACGCCGAACACATGGCCGGGAAAGTCGAGCTCGGGCATGGCCTCGGCGATCTCCTCGGCCTGATCGGGCGAGAACATCTGCACCGGGTCCCCGGCGGCGATCCAGCCGATCGGCACGACCGTGCCCTCCGGGAGCACGGCACGCCGCTGCACGATCGCATTGACGCGGATCTCGCAGTGCGCCCCGACCAGCGCCCCGTTGAACACGCGGGCTCCGGAGGCGAAGAACACCTCCTCGCCGACCGTCGCGCCGGCGATGCTGGCCAGCGTGCCGACCAGGGTGTGCGCACCGATGTGCACAGCGTTGGCCGCCGTCGCCCGGATGAGGGCGTTCTCCATCACGATCACGTGCTCGCCGAGGGTGATCGGGCCGCCTTCGGCGGTGATCACCGCGCCGTGCAGCACCTGACAGTCCGGTCCGATCTCCACATCGCCGGAGATGACCGCGGTCGGCGCCACGACGGCGGTGTCGTGGATGCGGGGCCGAGCCCCGAGGTGCTCGTAGATCATGCCGACAGACTAACCGCGGCATCCGCCCAGCACCACGATCGCCGCGCATCGGGCCGCTCCACGCCACGCAAGCCACCGTGCGCGTGCGCGCCTCGCGCGGAGAAAGGCACTCCACGCGGACGGATTCCAGCATCCGATCCGCGCGAAGCGCACAAGTCCGCAGCTGGCCTACGGCACGCCGGATGCCGGACGCCGAATGCCGGACGCGTGTCGCGCTCAGCGGGCGCGCAGCACCGCCGGCAGCACGATGTGCACCTCGGGGATCATCCCGGGCGTGACGCGCTTGCGGAAGATCCAGTAGCTCCACGCCTGGTACAGGATGATCACCGGCAGCGAGATCCCTGCCACGACGGTCATGACGCCCAGGGTGTACGGGCCGTTGGCGGCGTTCCACACGGTGAGGTCGAAGGCCGCATCCACGGTCGACGGCAGCACCAGCGGGAACAGCCCGGCGAAGATCGCGCCCGCACCGAACAGACCGAACCCGGCGTATCCGATGAACGCGTAGCCCTCGTTGCGGCGGCGCGCGGCGAGCCAGCCGAGCACCGCGGCCACCACGGCCAGCGCGATGAGCGTCCACGACATCGCATCGCCGCCGTGGTGAAGCTGCACGAGGATCGCCCAGGCCGCCGCCGGCACCAGGCACAGCGGCGCCCACCGGGCCGCGAACCGCCCAGCGCGGTCGCGCACCGGCCCGTCGGCCTTCAGACCGAGGAAGGTCGCGCCGTGCGCGAGCGCGAATCCGACCACGGCGAGGCCGCCCAGCACCGCGGGCAGGGTGAGCCAGACGAACGGGCCGCCGACACGGTCGCCGTTCGCATCGATCGGCAGACCCGTGGTCGTCAGCGCCAGCGCCGCTCCGATGCAGAAGGCCACGATGAGCGATCCCAGGCCGATCATCCATGTCCAGAACGTGCGCCACCGCTCGGTGTGGATCTTGCCGCGGTACTCGATGCCTACCGCGCGCACGATCAGTCCGACCAGAGTGATCGTCAGCGGCACGTACAGCGTCGAGAACAGCGAGGCATACCAGGCGGGGAACGCGGCGAACATCGCGGCGCCCGCGGTGATCAGCCAGACCTCGTTGCCGTCCCAGACCGGGCCGATCGTGTTGAGCATGACCCGGCGATCGCGCTCGGAGCGCGTCGAGAAGACCATGTGCATGCCGACACCGAGGTCGAAGCCCTCCAGCAGCAGATAGCCCATCCACAGCACGGCGATCGCGATGAACCAGACGACGGGAAGCGGTTCCATTTCCTTGTTCCTCTCGGATCAGCCGGTCAGTAGGCGAAGGCGAGCACGTCGCCCTGCTTCTCGCCGCTGTCGGGTTCGCCGCCGGCGCCACGACCGTCGCCGGACGAGACGCTCAGCTCGGGCATGGAAGCGGCCACGCCGCCTCGGACGTACTTGACCATCAGATAGCCCTCGATCACGAGCATCACCCCGTAGACGAGGCTCAGTGCGATCACCGAGAAGAGCATCTCCCCCGCAGTCACCCCCGGCGAGACGGCGGCAGCGGTGAACATGAAGACGCCGTCGACTCCGGTCGGGTCGGGGTTGGGCGCGACCACGAAGGGCTGTCTGCCGAGTTCGGTGAAGATCCAGCCGGCGATGTTCGCCGCGAAGGGCGCGACGATGCCGAGCAGCGCGAGCCGCATGATCCACGGCGAGCGCGGAACGGTGCCCTTCCGTGTCAGCCAGACCGCCACCGCCGCGCCGAAGGCGACGACGGCACCCAGTCCGATCATCAGGCGGAAGCCCCAGTACGTCACCCACATCAGAGGCACGTAATCGATCTCGGCACCCGCATGCGCGCCGTACAGCGCGTCATCCGGGATGGTCGCGCCGTACTGGTCGATGTAGCGCGGTTCCAGGTCGCGGATGCCGGGCATGTCGGCGCCCCACTCCCCCGTGCCGAGGAAGCCGAGGGCACCGGGGACCTCGATGAGGGTCACGACGTCGCCGCAGTCGGTCGAGCCGGGATCTCCCAGCGAGAGCACCGAGAAGGACGAGCCGGTGTGGCAGGCGGCTTCTGCTGCGGCCATCTTCATGGGCTGCTGCTCGTACATGAGCTTGCCCTGGATGTCTCCGGTCACTACCGTGCCGAGGAAGCCCAGCACGGCGATGGCGGCGCCCAGGCGCAACGACCAGATCCACACGCCGTGATCCGTGCGGTCGCGGCCGGGAGCGGCATCCGTCTGCCCGACGATCACGTGACCGGTCTCGTCGACCGTGTCGATCTCGTCGTGCCGGCGCCGCCACAGGTGGTACCAGGAGATGCCGATCAGGAACATGCCCGCCACGACCAGCGCGCCGAGGATCGTGTGCGTGTACGCGGCGAGCGCGGTGCTGTTGGTGAGCACGGCCCAGACATCGGTCATGATCGGGCGTCCGTCGGCGCCCATCTCGACGCCCACCGGATGCTGCATCCACGAGTTCGCGGCGATGATGAAGAACGCCGAGATCCAGGAGCCGATCACCGCGCACCAGAGCGCCGCGAGGTGCAATCCCTTGCGCAGGCGCCCCCATCCGAAGATCCAGATGCCGAGGAAGGTCGACTCGACGAAGAAGGCGAGCAGTCCCTCCATGGCCAGCGGTGCGCCGAAGACATCGCCGACGAAGCGGGAGTACTCGCTCCAGGCCATGCCGAACTGGAACTCCTGCACGAGCCCGGTCGCGACGCCGATGATGAAGTTGATCAGGTAGACCTTGCCCCAGAACTTCGTCATTCGCAGGAACTTCTCGTCCCCCTTGCGCACCCACCGGGTCTGCATGATCGCGACCATCATGCCCAGCCCCAGGGTGAGCGGAACCATCAGGAAGTGGTAGACGGTGACGATGCCGAACTGCCACCGAGCGATGTCGAGCGGGTCCACGCGAGATCTCCTTCAGAAAGCGGCCACTGGTCGGCGGATCACGCCGGCACATTTGAATTCTACGCCCTGTAGAACTACTTCGACACAGCATAGAACAATTTCGACAACTGGTAGAATCAAGGGAGCGGTGTGCGGGATGCCGCGACGGAGGAGGCCATCATGGGAACGCTCGGAGAGCTGGAACGCGCCGTCATGGACGCCCTCTGGGATGCCGATGGATCGCTGAGCGCCTACGACGTGCAGCACCGCCTCGAGGCCGAAGGCCGCTCCCTCGCCGCCACCACACTGCTGACCGTCCTCTCACGCCTGGAGAAGAAGGGCTTCGTCAGCTCCGACCGCACCTCGCGCCCGCACCACTACACGGCGATCGCCTCTCGCGCCGACCATGTCGCCGAGCTCATGCATTCCGTGCTGGGCGACGCAGGCGACCGCACCGCGGTGCTGGAGCGCTTCGTGGGCGGAGTGTCCGTGGAGGACGCCGCGATCCTGCGCCAGCTGCTCGGGCGCACGAGCTGAGCTCTCGCCGATGATCGAGCTCGCGGAGGTCGACGCCACGCTCACCGGTGCGCTGGTGATCCCGCACGGTGCGGTCATCGCTGCGGCCGCCGTGCTCGGCGCGATCGCCGTCGCCCTGGCCTGGCCGGTGCCGGTGATCCTCTCACGCGCCACGTGGCCGATGCGCACACCGGTCATGGCGCTGCTGCTGTGGCAGGCGATCGGACTGGCCGGTGGCCTGTCGATGATCGGAGCACTCGCGCTGGCCGGCTACTCCGCACTGCCGGAGCATCCGCTGCTCGCCCTGATCCCCGCGCTGGCGTTCGCCGTCTATCTGCTGTCGCATCTGGGCGTGACGATCGTGCAGGTGACGCGGCAACGCCACCGCCACCTCGCACTGCTCGAACTGCTCACCTCTCCGCATCCGACCCGCGCACGCACGCGCGTGATCGACGACGCGGTTCCGGTGGCCTACTGCCTGCCGAACGGCGCGCGTTCCGTGACGGTGCTCTCGCAGGGACTGCTGGACCGGCTGGATGCGGATGAGCTGGTCGCCGTGATCGCCCACGAGCGCGCGCACGTCGAGCAGCGGCATGACCTGCTGCTGCTGGCGTTTCGCGCCTGGCGGTCGGCGCTGCCCTGGTTCCCGATCGCCGCGCGCGCCGAGGTGGAGGTCGCGGCCCTGGTCGAGATGCTCGCCGATGACCACGCCCGCCGCGAGGTGCGCGACGAGGTGCTCGCCCGCGCGATCCTGCAGGTCGGCGCCGCAGGCGTCTCCGGTGCCGTGGCCGATCAGCCGGTCTCCGGGTCGACGCGCGTGAGCGATCGGTTCCGCAGACTCGCGGCCTGAGTCAGTGCCCGCTTCTCACGACGCGCATGGCCGCATCGCTTCGCGCTGCTGATCTCAGCCCGGCCCCGCGTCGCGCTGCTCTTCTCGTCCGCCGCGGCGCAGATCTGCACGGCGCGAGCTGAGAAGCACAGCGCCTGCTGAGAAGCGCCGCGCCTGCTGAGAAGCGCCGCGCGAACTGAGAAGTGCAGCGCGAACGCGTCAGCGCAGCGCTGGGTCGGCCGCAGTGGCATCGGCCGGCGAGCCGGCGGCGAGACGCACGATCTCGTCGTCGGCGTGGCGGTCGGCGACGCGGTGCGAGACGAGCAGCACGATCCGCCCCGCCGTGGCCGCACGCACATCGGCCATCATGGCGGCGGCGGTCGGCTCGTCGAGGTGCGCGGTGGGCTCGTCGAGCAGGATCACGTCCGACCGGGTGAGCAGGGCGCGCGCCACGGCGAGACGCTGACGCTCGCCGCCGGAGAGCGCTGAGCCTCCGACCCCGACACGGGCGTCGAGACCGTCGGCGAGAGAGGCGAGCAGGTCGCCGAGTCCGGCACGGCCCAGCGCATCCCGCATGTCGTGATCGTTCGGCGCGTCAACTCGCGTGCGCGAGAGCAGCAGGTTGCCGCGCAGCGTCGAGTCGAAGACGTAGGCGTCCTGCGGACACCAGGCGACGCGGTCCCGCCACGCGTGCTCATCGAGCGCGGTGAGGGGCAGGCCGTCGGCGACGACAGCCCCGGATGCCACCGGAAGCGCGCCCATGACCGCCGACAGGATCGTGGATTTGCCGGACCCGGACGGCCCGTCCAGAACCAGCCAGTGGCCGTGCTCCACCGCTCCGGATACCCCGGAGACGGCCGCGTGCGCGATTCCGGGATACCGGATGGTGATCTCGTCGAGGGCGAGGCGATGGGTGGACCCCGGATGCCTCGCACCCCACACCGCAGCGGGCGCGGGCTGCAGCACGGGATCGAGCCGTTCGAGCAGTGCGCGCATGGCCGGCATCCGCTGCGCCGCCGTGACGAGTCCGACCAACGGCTCCAGCACAGCGAGCGCGAGCAGCGCGATCACCGAGACCAGGGCGGCGGGCGTGCCGGCGGAGAGCAGCGGCGCGAGAATCGCGAGCAGCGTCGTCGCGGCGGTGACGACGGCGGTGCCGAGGCCTGCCGACCAGGCCGCACGGCGCTCGGCCGTCGCCAGCCGCTCGGCGTGGACGTCGAGTTCGCGCAGCGCGCTGTCGGTGATGCCGTTGCCTCGCAGATCGGCCGAGGCGGATGCCAGTGCCGAGGTGCCGCGGACGATCGCCGAGCGGGCCGCGATGCGCTCCGCCCCGGCGCCGCGTTCACCGTGGATGGCGAGCAGCATTGCCAGGGCGACTGCGGCGATCAGCACACCGGCGATCAGCACGGTCAGGTGCGGAGCGACCGCCGCAGTCGTCGCGATGGTCCCGGCCAGCACGAGGATGCCGGCCCCCACCGGTGGCACGACGCGCGGGAGCTGGTCTCTCAGGTCGTCGGCGAGGGTCACGAGGTAGTCGAGCGGCGCTCCGCCCTCCAGCAGCCGGCGCGATCCCGCCCCGCGCTGGGCGATGGCGCGCCACAGTCGCAGGCGCAGGGCATCGACGACCTGGAACGCCGCCCGGTGAGTGACGAGCCGTTCGGCATAGCGACCCGCTGCGCGGCCGACACCGAATGCGCGCACGCCCACGATCGCCACGAGCAGGTACATGATGTGCTCCTCGACACCGGCGCGCACGATGAGCCAGCCGGAGACGGCGGTGAGCGCCGCCGCGAGCCCCGCCGCCAGCGACCCCAGGCCGATGGAGCCCGCCCACAGCCAGGCGTGCGGGCGCAGCAGCGAGAAGAGCGTGAGGCGGCGCGCGGAGCCGGACTCCTGCGACGTCGTTTCGAAGGATGTCTGCACTTCTGAAGGACGACTGGGGGCGGATGCTCCTTCAGAAGCGGAAACATCCTTCATCTGCGACGGCGGCGAAGCCTCTCCCACGGCCAGGCGCCGCTCGGCGAGTTCGAGGGTCTCGGGCTCGTGGCTGGCGAAGACGATCGTGCACGCAGAGGATCGACGCAGCACGGCGTCGCGCACCAGCTGCGCGGCGACCGGGTCGAGGTGCGCGGTGGGCTCGTCGAGTACGAGCAGCGTGGCCCCGGCATCCACCCGGGCCAGTGCGCGCGCGACGGCGAGACGCCTCAGCTCCCCTGGACTCAGCTCGGCGACGTCGGCATCGGCGAGCGGCGCGAGGCCGAGCTCCGCGAGCGCCTCGACACCTGCCCCATATAAGCCGATCTCCTGCCGCGGCGTCCGCGCGAACGCCCGCGGAGCCTGCGGTGCCCAGGCGACGGCATCCGCCCCTCGGATCGCCCCCGTGACCTCCGCGTCTTCCGGCAGGACCCCGGCGAGCGCGGCCAGCAGCGTCGACTTGCCCGCACCGCTCGGTCCGGTCACGGCGGTGATGCCATGCAGGTCGGCATCGAACTCCGTGAGCGTCGCGGAGCCTCGCCCGGCGTACCGCACGCCGAGCCTGTCGATCGTCACGGCATCCGCCGCGCCGCGTCGCGCGTCGCGCGCCGGTGCCTTCGCCAGCAGCGCCTTGGCACGATCGAGCGCCGAGAGCCCGTCCTGCGAGGCATGGAAGGCCGACCCGACATCGCGCAGCGCCTGGAAGCACTCCGGCGCGAGGATGAGCGCGATCAGCGCGGGCTCGAGCATCATCGTGCGGTCCAGCAGGCGCAGACCCAGCACGACGGCGACGAGTGCGACGGAGATCGTGGCGATGAGTTCCAGCGCGAGCGACGAGAGGAACGCCCATCGCAGAGTCTCCTCGGTGCGAGCGCGGTAGCGGCGCTGAATGCCGTCCAGCGCACGGGTCTGCTCTTCGACTCGGCCGAGGCCGACGAGCACCGGCAGTCCGCGTGCCAGTTCGGTGAGGTGATCGGCCAGGCGCGTCAGCGCACTGAGCGCCTCATCGGTGCGCTGCTGGGTGTGCTTGCCGATGAAGATCATGAACAGCGGCACCAGTGGCACGGTGAGCACGATGATGAGCGCGCTCAGCCAGTCGGCGCCGAGGATCCTCGCCCCGACGACCAGAGGAACCACGGCCGCACTGATCAGCGCGGGCAGAGTCTGCACGTAGTAGTCGTCGAGGTCGTCGAGTCCGTCGGCGGCGAGCACGGCGGTGCCGCCACCGGTGCCTGCGCCCTGCACGATGCGTCGCCAGAGCCCGCCGCGCAGGTCGCGTTTGACGTCCGTCGCGATCCGTCGGGCGATGACGGATGCCATCCACTCCCCGCCTGCGCGCAGGACCAGCCCGATCAGGCCGCACAGCAGGACGATCCGGGTCACGTCGGCGGTGAGGCCGGTGCCGGCCAGCGCCCCGATGCCACGGGCGACGGCCTCGGCGATGAGCACGAGGCCCACCGCTCGGGATGCCGCCAGCGCGCCCAGCACGTAGATCGAGGTCTTCGGGACCGGTCCGAACTCCGGGCGCCGGAATCCCGGTGCGTGCCGAGCGCGCTCGGCCTCGACCACCCAGGGATCGTTCGGGATCGGTTCAGCGCTCATCCAACAATTCTACAGTGCGTAGAAGAACCGAACCCGGCGCTTCGCGCGGAGAATTGCGACTGCCGCGGACGGAATCCGGCATCCGCTCCGCGCGAAGCGCACTTCTCCGCCACAGGCGACCGGAATCAGGCGGACGCCGCCGCGGTCTTCACCGGCTCCGGGAACATCGCGGTGAACAGGCTGCCGACCCACTCCAGGATGTCGGAGTCGACGGGCATCGGCACCACCAGCGCTTCTCCCCCGCCGACGAGCTTCGCCTTCGGGTACAGCCGCTGCAGGCGCACCTTCATGGAGTCCTCGAAGCGCGCGGGTGCGACGCGCAGGTTCGACCCCATCGCCACGACATCCGTGAGTCCGGCACGCGCCGCCCGACGGCGCAGCCGTGCCACGGCGAACAGCGTCTGCACCTCGTCGGGGAACGCCCCGTACCGGTCGGTCAGCTCCTCGGCGACCAGATCGATCGCGTCTTCGGCGGCCGTCGCCGTCGCGGCGGAGGACAGCTTCTGATAGGCCTCGAGCCGCAGCCGCTCACTGTCGATGTAGTGCTCCGGGATGCGCGCTTCCACCGGCAGCTCCAGCCGCAGCTCGCCGCCGGTCTCGGTCTCCTCGCCCTTGAAGTCCGCGACGGCCTCGCCGATCATGCGCAGGTAGAGGTCGAACCCGACGCCCGCGATGTGCCCGGCCTGCTCCGCACCGAGCATGTTGCCTGCGCCGCGCAGCTCGAGGTCCTTCAGCGCGACCTGCGTGCCCGATCCCAGTTCGTTGTTGACGGCGATGGTCTGCAGCCGATCCGCGGCCGTCTCGCTGAGAGGCTTGGAGTCGTCGTAGAGGAAGTACGCGTACGCACGCTCGCGACCGCGTCCGACGCGTCCGCGCAGCTGGTGCAGCTGCGACAGTCCGTACTTGTCGGCCTTGTCGATGATGATCGTGTTCGCGTTGGAGATGTCCAGGCCGGTCTCGACGATGGTGGTCGAGACGAGCACGTCGTACTTGCGCTCCCAGAAGTCGTCGACGACCTGCTCCAGCTGGGTCTCACCCATTCGGCCGTGAGCGACGGCGATGCGCGCTTCGGGCACGAGCTCGGCCAGCTCCGCGGCGACCCGCTGGATCGACTGGACCCGGTTGTGCACGAAGAACACCTGTCCTTCGCGCAGGATCTCACGGCGGATAGCCGCCGCCATCTGCTTGTCGCTGCGCGGGCCCACGAAGGTGAGGATCGGATGCCGGTCCTCCGGCGGCGTCTGCAGCGTCGACATCTCACGGATGCCGGTGACCGCCATCTCCAGCGTGCGCGGGATCGGCGTGGCGCTCATGGCGAGGATGTCGACGTTGGTCTTCATCTTCTTGAGCCTGTCCTTGTGCTCGACGCCGAAGCGCTGCTCCTCGTCGATGATCATCAAGCCGAGGTCCTTGAACATCACCTGGTCGGTGAGGATGCGGTGGGTGCCGATGACCATGTCGACCGAGCCGTCGAGCAGCCCCTGCAGGGTGAGTCTGGCCTCCTTGTCGGTCTGGAACCGCGAGAGCGCCCGCACCTGCACGGGGAATCCCGCGAAGCGCTCGGTGAAGGTCTCCATGTGCTGCTTGACCAGCAGGGTGGTCGGCACGAGCATCGCGACCTGCTTGCCCTCCTGGATCGCCTTGAACGCAGCGCGCACGGCCACCTCGGTCTTGCCGAAGCCGACATCGCCGCTGAGCAGTCGATCCATCGGAACCGGCCGCTCCATATCGGCCTTGATCTCATCGATCGTCTGCAGCTGATCCTGCGTCTCGGCGAAGGGGAACGCCTCTTCCAGCTCGCGCTGCCAGGGCGTGTCGGGTCCGAAGGCATGGCCCTTGGCGCTCATGCGCGCCGAATACAGCTTCACGAGCTCGACGGCGATGTCGCGCACGGCCCTGCGCGCCTTGCCCTTCGCCGCCGACCAGTCGCTGCCGCCCATCTTCGACAGCACGGGCGCCTCACCGCCGACGTACTTCGAGAGCAGGTCGAGCTGGTCGGTGGGCACGTACAGCTTGTCGCCGGGGTAGCCGCGCTTGGACGGCGCGTACTCCAGCACCAGATATTCGCGCGTCGTCTTGACGGCGTTGCGCCCTCCGGAGGAGACCTCCCGCTTGGCCATCTCGACGAAGCGGCCGATGCCGTGAGTGGTGTGCACGACGTGATCGCCCTGCTTGAGCTGCAGCGGGTCGACCACATTCCGCCGACGCGAGGCGAGCTTGCGGACCACGCGCTGATCGCCGCCGATCGTGCGGCCGTAGAACTCGTTGTCGGTGAGGACGGCGAGCTTCGCCTCCGGCACCTGGAAGCCCGATTCGACGTCGCCGATGACCAGGCTCGCGACCCCGTGCTCGGGAACGTCGGTCAGATCGTCGAGGATGCGAGCGGCGAGACCGCGTTCGCTGAGCACATCCCGCGCCCGCTCGACCAGGCCCGGTCCCGAGGCGATGACGACCACACGCCATCCCTCGCCCAGGCGCGCCTCGACGAACGAGATCGCGCCGTCCACGTTTCCGTGGAAGGACGGGATGATCGAGGAGTCGAGGTTCTCGGCATCCGCGTCGTCGACGGCGAAAGTGCTCAGCCGCCACCACACCCCATCGCGGTCGCGCACGATCTCGCGCAGCCGCGCGATGGAGATGAAGTCGCCGGCACCCAGGTCGATGGGCGCGGATGCTCCGGAGGTCGCCGCGCTCCACGCCGCGTCCAGGAACTCGCGGTTGGTCTCACCGAGATTCTGCGCACGGCCGCTGGCGCGCTCGGGGTCGACGATCGCAGCGGCGGAGCCCGCGGGCAGGTACTCGGCCAGCGTCATCAGCGGTCCCGCGACCGCGGGCAGCAGCGACTCCATGCCCTCGACGGGGATGCCTTCCGCCATCTTCTCGAGCATCCCGGAGATCGCCGGGAACTTCGCGACCAGGGCGGCGGCGCGCTCGCGCACGTCGGCGGTGAGCAGGAGTTCCCGACTGGCGGGGAGTTCGACGGACTCGACGTCGCCCGGAAGCGAACGCTGGTCGGCGACCGAGAATGCGCGGATCTGATCGATCTCGTCACCGAAGAACTCCACCCGCAGCGGATGATCGGCCGTCGGCGGGAAGACGTCGAGGATGCCGCCGCGCACCGCGAACTCGCCCCTGCGCGACACCATGTCGACCCGGGAGTACGCGCGCTCGACGAGCCGTTCCACGGCATCCTCGAGCTCCGTGCCGCGGGCACCCAAACGCAGCTCCAGCGGTGCGGCGTCGCCGAGGTTGGCCGCCAGGGGCTGCAGGGCGGCGCGCACCGAGGCGACGACCACCAGCGGCCTGCTGCCATTCCACGTGGTGATGCGGCGCAGCGCCTCCAGACGGCGGCCGACGGTGTCAGGACTCGGGCTCAGGCGTTCGTGCGGCAGCGTCTCCCAGGCCGGAAACGTGAGTATCTCGGCATCGGCCGCATAGGCGCCGAGCGCGGCGGCGACCGACTCGGCACGACGGCCGGTCGGCGTCACGACCAGCACGGATGCCGGCAGGCCCGCATCGGTGCGCTTGGCGAGCAGGCCCGCGATCACCGGGGCGTCCAGCCCGTCGACCACCGAGATCTCGGCATCGGTCTTCGCCCAGGTGAGGGCATCGCGGTACAGGTTCGCCTCTTCCAAGGCGCGCAGAATCCCCGGAACAGTCACCTGGAGAGTCTAGTCGCGCGCACCGACATCCGGCTCGGTCGCATCCGCATCCGGTCTGCGGGACGAGGCCGCCCGCCGTCACGCAGGACGCCGGTCGGCGGTGGCCGCCCAGGCCGCGAGCCCGAAGTACGCGAGCGCCGGGGCACGCCGGAGCAGACCACGTGCTGAGACGCGCGTGCCGACCAGCCGGCTGACACCGCCGGCCGCCAGGCAGTAGAACAGGTCGCAGAGCAGGCCGATGACGGCGAAGACCACCCCGAGCACGAGCAGCTGCACCCAGACGGTGCCGGCAGGGTCCACGAACTGCGGGAGGAACGCGAGGAAGAACAGGATCACCTTCGGGTTCGCCACGCCGAGAAGGAATCCCCGCGCGTAGGCGCGCTGCCATGATTCCTGCGGAGTCGCGACATGGCCTTCGGCATCCGGACGGCGACGAAGACTCTGGATACCCAGCCAGATCAGATAGGCGACGCCGAGCCACTTCAGCAATTGGAAGAGGATGGCGCTCGTGGCGATGACGACTCCGAGCCCCGCAGCGGTCGCAACGGCGAACAGGAGCGTCGCCGTCTCCACCCCGAGCGCGGAGCGCCACGCGGTCCTCGGGCCCCGTGCGAGCGCCGTCGTGACGAGGAACACGACATTCGGCCCCGGCATCATCGCCAGACCGAAAGCTGCGAGGCCGAACACCATGACGGTGGAGAGGGTCAATCCTGGCATCATCCGCCGCAGTCTACGCCCGGGGTCGGACACCGTCGAGCAGCAGTTCGGCGACCGCCTTCGGAGCCTCGCGCATCGCGTTGTGGCCGGTCGGGATGTCGTGCACCCGCCAGCCCGGGTCCGCTTCGAGACGGGCGCGCAGGCCCGAGAACGGAGTGCCGCTCTCCCAGCCGGAGCAGTAGATGAAGTCGCGCCGAGGAATGCTCTCGACGGCTCCGGTCAATCGGATGCGCTGCACGAGTGAGGCCAGCGGGTGCGGGCGGCGCCGGGGCTCACCGCCGTCCGGGGCGCGGAACGGCGGGAGAACGGCGTAGCCGGTCTCGGATGCGCCGTCGATGAAGGCCTGCCGGTAGGCGTCCGTCGTCGAGGACCAGCAGGAGTCGCCGTCGCGGGGGACGTACGCGTCGAGATGGACCAGGCGGGACACCCGTTCGGCTGCGCGATCAGCGGCCGCCGAGATCACCATCCCGCCGTAGCTGTGCCCGACGAGCGTCGCCTCGGTGATCCCAGCGGTCTCCAGGACCCGGACGACGTCGTCGGCGTGCGTGTCGAGGTTCGCGCGTGCCACCGCCTCGTCGTCGTCATCAGGCCCCAAGCCCGTCAGAGTCAGGGCGTGCACGGTGTGACCGGCTGCCTCCAGCAGCGGAGTCACGGCCTCGAACACCCAGGAACCGTGCCATGCTCCGGGGACGAGAATGAACGTCGCCATCGCTGCGCCTACGCGCTCTGCAGCGCGACCTCGTCGGCGGGGGTGATCGGTGATCCCGCTCCCGTGGTGATGAGCTTGCGCAGGCTTGCCAGCGCGTGGCGCGACCAGCCCACCGAGCATCCCTCGTAGCAGTCCAGCTCCGGGGTGAGGCCGACGTGGGTGAAGGTCAGTCGCGATCCGTCATCCGTCGGCTCGATGTCGAAGGCGATATCGCTGCCGGCCCACTCATCGGTCTCCGGTGAGGAGGCGAACCAGTTCTCGATGACATGCCAGACGACGCGCCTGTGCGGCGTCAGCTCGGTGATGCGCGCACGCGTGCGGTGAATCCCCGGCACCTCGTAGATGAACTCGCCCTCTCGATCCGTGTCACCCGAGATGCGCTGCGACCACCAGCCGCGCACGTCGAGGACCGCGTCGTACACCTCGCCAGGTGAGCGCGGCACATCGTAGGAGAAGGTGTAGTCGGTTCCTGTCATGGTTCTTCGATCCTCTCGTCGTTCTCACGAATACTTGCATCAAGCAAGCTCACCTACTTTTGCACGCATTGCTTTCGTAATGCAAGCGATTCGGTAGAATCGAGCTCATGCTGGGCAGGACGTACGACGACGAGGTGTGTTCGATCGCTCGATCGCTGGAGGTGGTCGGCGAGCGCTGGACTCTTCTGATCATCCGCAACGCCCTCTTCACGGGCGTCACGAGATTCGGAGACTTCCAACGACGTCTCGGAATCGCGACCAACGTCCTCACCTCGCGACTGGACGGCCTGGTCGCCGCCGGCGTCATGGAGAAGTCCTCCACTGCGACGAGCGCGGAGTACCTGCTGACCGCGAAGGGCCGGGACCTCAGCGGGGTGCTGGTCGCGCTCACGGACTGGGGCGATCGCTGGGCCGCACCCGATGGCCCGCCGATCATCTACCGTCACGACGGCTGCGAGGGCTCGGTGCACAGCGAACTGTTCTGCGACAGGTGCGGCGCCCACCCGGATGCCGTCGCAGCGTCGCGCGGCCCTGGCATGCCGGAAGAGCGGTGGACGGGCGCCGCACGGTGACGCTCTGAGCTATTCGCCGCTGCGCCCTCGGCTCCGCGAGGCACGGAATCCTTCGATGGCCAGCAGCGTGAGCGCGATGGCGAGGATCGAGTAGACCAGGGCATCGGCGCCCTGCATCCGCTCCCCCAGCACGAAGGCCACGGCGACCAGCAGCACCGGCTCGACGTAGCTGAGCAGGCCGAACACCGGCATCGTCAGCATGCTCGAAGCCCCGAGATACAGCACCATCGCGATCCCGCCGAACAAGCCGACCGCCGCGAGGCCGGCCAGCTCCTGCGCCATCGGCGACTCAGGCCCTGCCATCAGCAGGATCGCCACCGCGACCGGGGACAGCACAGCCAGCTCGACTCCGAACACGACCGGGCCGTCGAGTCCGAATCGCTGCCGCAGCACGAAGTAGACGGCGTAGAAGATGCAGATCATCCACGTCACCCACGACAGCTGCGGTGTCGCGAGAAGCTTCACGGCAACGGCGATCGCCGCCAGGCTCACGACCAGCCACTGCATGCGGCTGACGTGCGCACGCATGATGAAGCGCCCGCACAGCACCAGGCTGATCGGCAGCAGCAGGTAGCCGAGCGCGGCGCCGAGCCCGTCTCCGTTCATCGGCGCCCACATGAACAGCCACAGCTGCACCCCGACGATCGCCGTCAGCAGAAGGGCGAGCAGCGGCATCCACCAGCGTGAGCGCAGTCGCCGGACGTACAGGCGCAGTGCCTCTCGGGTCGAAGGATGCCACAGGGCGAGGACATAGAGGGCGAGGGTCATGAGCACGCGCCACGAGAACACGACCTCGGGCGATGAGCTCAGCGCACCGGCGATGTAGAAGATGCCGGCGAAGAGCATGGAGGCGAGCACCGACGCGGCGATGCCCTTCGGCGATGAACGCTGCATCGACCCCTGCCGTCCTCGTCGGTCGCGCGGCGGAATCGCCACGTCCAGAAGCCTATCGATCAGGCCTTTACGCTGGTGCGATGGAACCCGTCACACTGCGCACCGAGCGGCTCGTCCTCAGCATCCCCACCGTCGACGACGTCGACGCGATCACCGCCGCCTGCCAGGATCCCGAGGTGCCGCGCTGGACCACCGTGCCGAGTCCGTACACGCGCAAGGACGGGGAGGAGTTCGTCGAGCTGGTCGCCGGGTGGTGGGCGGACGGCGTCGAGACGGTCTGGGCGGTCCGGCGCGACGCGGAGCTCGCCGGAATGATCGGGCTGCACAGGATCACCCCCCACCCGCACGGCGGCGAGGCCGAGATCGGATACTGGGGCACCGCCGCGCACCGCGGCCGGGGAATCATGGGCGAAGCCGGACGCGCAGTCGTCGACTTCGCCTTCGGCCGGTTGGGCCTCGCCCGCCTCGAGTGGCGCGCGGTCGTCGGGAACGTGCCGTCGGCGCGCACGGCCCGCGGACTCGGATTCCGGTACGAGGGGATGCTGCGGCAGGGCCTGACCAGTTCTCGCGGACGCGACGACGGCTGGATCGGCGGACTGCTGGCATCCGACGACCGCACTCCTGTGGAGTGGCCCATACTCTGACCCGGTCCGCCCCTGTCGGTTGTCGGATGCGGATGGCAGGATGTCTGCATGCCCGAGATGCCGGAGGTGCAGGGTCTGGTCGACTTCCTCGGCGAGCGCGCCGTGGGGCGGACCGTCACGCGCGTGAGCGTGGCCGCCATCGCGGCGTTGAAGACGTTCGATCCTCCGATCACCGCACTGCAGGGCGCGACGATCACCGCTGCGCGACGGCACGGCAAGTTCATCGACATCAGCCTCGGGGGCGAGCTCCATCTCGTCTTCCACCTCGCCAAGGCGGGATGGCTGCGCTGGTACGAGTCGCTGCCGACGACGCTGATAAAGCCCGGCCGCAGTCCGATCGCGTTGCGCGTGGCGCTGGACGACGACAGCGGGTTCGATCTGACCGAGGCGGGCACGAAGAAGTCGCTCGCGGTGTACGTGGTGCGCGATCCGCAGGATGTGCCAGGCATCGCCCGCCTGGGTCCCGACCCGCTGGACGCGTCGTTCACGAGGGATGCCTTCGCGGCGCTGCTTGACGGCAGGCGGATGCAGATCAAGGGCCTGCTGCGTGACCAGAATCTGATCGCGGGCATCGGAAATGCGTACAGCGACGAGATCCTGCACGCCGCGCAGATGTCCCCCTACGCCCCCGCCGCAGGCCTCGACGACACACAGATCGATCAGCTCTACGCGGCGATGCAGGACACGCTGCGTGAGGCGATCGCCGAGTCCGCCGGCAAGCCTCCGGCCGACCTGAAGGACGCCAAACGGCGCGGCATGCAGGTGCACGCCCGCCGCGGCGAAGCGTGCCCGGTCTGCGGCGACATCGTCCGCTCCGTCTTCTTCGCGGACCGCAGCCTGGAGTACTGCCCCACCTGCCAGACCGGCGGCAAGATCCTCGCCGACCGACGGCTGTCACGCCTGCTGAAGTGACTTCTATTACGGGGAATGAATCACCCGACCTTCTGTTGAGTAGACTCAGAGCATCAACGTGCTCCGGGGTCGGTGCGAATCCGAACCGGCGGTGACAGTCCGCGAACGCCTGGCGACAGGCGCCGATCCGGTGGAATTCCGGAACCGACGGTGATGCGAGCAGCAGCTCGCTAGTCCGGAAGAGAGGCAGCACGGGCGACGCCATCGTGCGCGCTGTCGGCCCCGGTTAACCAGAAGGATGACCGATGGCAGTGACCGAGGCGGAACGCGATGCGATGTCGCGGGCGCTCTCGCTCGCGACTCGTGGGCCCCGCGGCGTGAACCCGCAGGTGGGCGCCGTCCTGCTGTCTCCCGCGGGCGAGGTCATCGCCGAGGGCTGGCATCGCGGCGCGGGCACGCCTCACGCCGAGGTCGATGCTCTGTCGAAGCTGGCACCCGGCGAGGCCGCCGGTGCGACCGCCGTGGTCACGCTCGAGCCCTGCAACCACACCGGACGCACCGGTCCCTGCTCGCAGGCGCTCATCGACGCCGGCGTCGCCCGGGTGATCTACGCGCTCGACGACCCGGGTGACGCATCCAGCGGCGGCGGCGACCGCATGCGCGCCGCGGACGTCGACGTCGTCGCCGGAGTCGATGCGGACGATGCGCGCGAGCTGATCGCGGACTGGCTGACCGTGCAGCGCCTGCGCCGCCCGCACGTCACCGTGAAGTGGGCGCAGAGCCTGGATGGACGCGCCGCGGCATCCGACGGCACCAGTCAGTGGATCACCGGACCCGTCGCGCGCGCCGACGTGCACACGCGTCGCGCCCAGGCCGACGCGATCATCGTCGGCACGGGCACGGTGCTGGCCGACGACCCGGCGCTCACCGCCCGCCACGGCGATGCGCTGCTCCCCCACCAGCCCGTCCCGGTCGTCATCGGCTCTCGTGCTGTCCCGGCGGACGCCGCCGTGCACCGGCATCCGCTGGCCCCGATCCTCTACGACACCCACGACCTCAGCGCCGTGCTGGCCGACCTGCGCGAACGCGGCATCCAGCGGGTCTTCGTCGAGGGCGGGCCCACCCTGGCCAGCGCGTTCCTCGCAGCCGGCCTCGCCGACAGCCTGCTCGCCTACATCGCCCCCGTCCTGCTGGGCGGGGGGCACCTCGCCCTCGCCGACATCGGCGTGGGCACCATCGCCGACGCACGCCGGCTGAGAATCGACGAGTGGGTCCCGCTCGGCGAGGATCTGCTCGCCGTCGCCCGCGTCACCTCCGAATCGGAAGGAAGCTGATGTTCACCGGAATCATCGAGGAGATCGGCGAGATCGCCGCCATCGCGCCGTCCGGAGACGGCTGGCGGCTCACTGTGCGCGCGCCGAAGGCCGCATCGGATGCCGTGCATGGGGAGTCCATCGCCGTCAGCGGGGTCTGCCTGACCGTCGTCGGCTCGACCTCCGACACGTTCGATGCGGACGTCATGAAGCAGACCCTCGACGTCTCGGCGCTCGGGGCCGTGCAGGTCGGCACGCGCGTGAACATCGAGAAGGCCATGCCCGTCGGGGCGCGCCTGGGCGGACACATCGTGCAGGGCCACGTCGACGGCATCGGATCCGTCCTCGAAGTGCGCCCGGGCGACCAGTGGAGCGTGCTGCGATTCAGTCTGCCGGCAGAGCTCGCCCCGCTCGTCGTGGACAAGGGATCCATCAGCGTCGCCGGCACCTCGCTCACGGTCAGCGCCGTGAGCGACCCGGCCGCAGAGCCGGCCTGGTTCGAGGTCTCACTCATCCCCGAGACGCTCGAGGCCACTGTTCTCGGCGCGCTCCGCCCCGGTGACGTCGTCAACCTCGAGACCGACATCCTCGCCCGTCATGTGGAGCGCCTGCTGGCGTTCCGCCCCCTCACGGAAGGAGGCTCGCGATGAGCCTTTCCCCCATCAGCGACGCCCTCGAGGCGCTGCGCGCCGGCCGACCGGTCATCGTCGCGGACGACGAGAACCGCGAGAACGAGGGCGACATCATCATCTCCGCCGAACTCGCCACGCCCGAGGTGATGGCCTGGATGGTGCGCTGGACCTCGGGACTGATCTGCGCGCCGATGCCCGCCGACCTCGCCGACAGCCTCAACCTTCCGCCGATGGTGGAGAGCAACGAGGATGCCCGTTCCACCGCCTACACCGTCAGCGTCGACGCCGCCGACGGCGTTACCACCGGCATCAGCGCCCACGACCGGGCCCTGACGCTGAACGTGCTGGCCAACCCGCAGTCGACCGCCACGAGCATCATCCGCCCCGGCCACATCCTGCCGCTGCGCGCGGTCGACGGCGGCGTGCGCCAGCGCGGCGGTCACACCGAGGCGGCCGTCGAGCTGATGACTCTGGCCGGGCTGCAGCCTGTCGGGGCGATCGCCGAGGTCGTCGCGGAGGACGGCAGCATGATGCGCCTGCCCGGACTGCTCGAGCTCGGCGAGCGCGAGAGCGTGCCGGTGATCACCATCGAGCAGCTCATCGTGCACCTGAACGAGATCGACCCGCGCGACGAGGCCGACTGCACCACGCTGAACACGCAGCGGCGGGTGAGCCTGCGCGCCGACGCCAACGTGCCCACCTCCCACGGCACCTTCCGCTTCCTGGCCTACAAGGACCGCGTCACCGGCACCGATCACATCGCGGTCGTCTCGGGCGCACCCGGTGACACCGCCCTGGTGCGCGTGCACTCCGAGTGCCTCACCGGCGAGGCCTTCGGCTCGCAGAAGTGCGAGTGCGGCCCTCAGCTGCAGGCAGCCCTGGACATGATCGACGCCGAAGGCGGCGTGGTCGTCTACATGCGCGGCCACGAGGGGCGCGGCATCGGCCTGATCAACAAGCTGCGTGCGTACAGCCTGCAGGAAGAGGGCCTGGACACCGTCGATGCCAATCTCGCACTCGGTCTGCCCGCCGACGCCCGCGACTACGCGGCGGCCGCCGGCATCCTCTCCGACCTCGGGATCTCGAAGGTGCGCCTGCTGACCAACAACACCGACAAGGTGGACAAGCTGCGCGAGCTCGGACTCGACGTCGTCGAGCAGGTGCCGCTCATCGTCGGCGTCGGCCCCAACAACCATCAGTACCTCGAGACCAAGCGAGACCGCATGGGCCACATCATCGGTGAAGCCGAGCTGGCCCAGGCGCTCGCGCACGGAAAGGACGACGCATGAGCGGCGCAGGATCCCCCACCACCCCGACCCCCGTCGACGGAAGCGGCCTGCGTGTCGTCGTCATCGCCGGAACCTGGCACGAGACGATCTCGAACGGCCTCATCGCGGGCGCGCAGCGCACGCTGGACGCCTCGGGCGCGATGCACTCGCTGGTGCGGGTGCCCGGCTCGTTCGAACTGGCCGTGGCCGCACAGGCCGCCTTCGCCGGCGGCGCCGACGCCGTCGTGGCACTGGGTGTGATCATCCGCGGCGGGACGCCGCACTTCGAGTACGTGTCGGCGGCGGCCACCGACGGGCTGACGCGGGTGTCGCTGGATGCCGGCAAGCCGGTCGGCTTCGGGCTGCTCACCCTCGATGACGAGCAGCAGGGCCTGGACCGCGCCGGCCTTCCGGGATCCACCGAGGACAAGGGCGCAGAAGCCGCGGATGCCGCGCTGCGCACGGCGCGCGTGCTCGCGGACCTCCGCGGCTGACTGCTGCTCGGCGCGGGTGTGCGCCCCGGCGGCACCGGGACGCACACCCGTCGGATCAGCCGACCACCTTCGCCAGCTGCGGGACGATGCCCTCCACCGCGATCGGGATGCTCAGCGGGCTCGCGGCGCTGAACGCCTGCGCCACCACGTCGGTGTCGCTCAGGAACACCGTACGGCCGTCCTGCACGACCTGGAGTGAGGCGATCAGCGGGTCGCTCTCGAGCTCATCGAGCGTGTAACCGATCGGGAACATCACCGCGGCGTCGGCTTCGAGAGCGACGACCTGCTCCGCCGAGAGCGCCACGTAGAACCCGTTCGCGGGCAGTTCGAGCACCGGCGGGTTCTGCGTGAAGCCGAGATCCGCGATGATGTCCCACCGTGCGTCGCCGGCGATGTAGGCGCCATAGCTGTCGCCGAACTTCGTCGCGGTGACGGCCGTCCTTCCCGCGAACTCCGGGTGCTCGGCCGCCGCCTCGTCTATGCCGTTCTGCACATCCGTGATGAGCTTCTCGCCCTCGTCCGACTTGCCCAGCGCATCCGCGATCAGCTGGGTCTGCACGTCCCACCGGGTGGCGTAGGCGCCGGTCCCCTCGGGCGCGTAGACGGTGGGGGCGATCTGGGACAGCCGGGTGAACTGCGCCTCGTCTCCCGCCGAACGCGTGTTGAGGATGAGGTCGGGGTCGAGCTGCTGGATGGCCTCGTAGTCGAGCTCGTCGCCGACGTTCTGGATGATCGTCGGTGAGACATCGCCGAACAGCTCGGTCGCCCACGACCCCACTCCCTTGCTCTCGGAGCCGAATCCCTGCCAGTCGTACACGCCGACCGGCTGCACTCCCAGCGCCAGTGCCGCCTCGGCATCCGACCATCCCAGCGCCACGACGGTCAGATCCCCGTCCTCCGGCTCGGGGATCTCGATGGTCCCGAACATGGTGTCCACGCTGCTGAGCAGCGTGCCGTCGCCCGCGTCTCCGCCGTCCGCCGAGCTCTGGGGCGTCGTCGAGCAGCCTGCGGCGAGCAGGGCGATCGCTGCGAGCGATCCGATCAGCAGTGGTGCAGTGCGCTTCATGTGTTCTCCTCTTTCTTCGGGTAGTCGATCCCGGGCGCGCGCGGAACGATCAGCGGCGTGGCCGTCTCGGGGTCGTCGATCACACGCACCCCGACGCCGAACACCTCGTCGATCAGTTCCGCCGTCACGATCTCGGACGGCGCGCCCTCGGCGAGCACGCGCCCCTGCTTCATCACGATCAGATGACTCGCGTATCGCGCGGCCTGGTTGATGTCGTGCAGCACGGCCACGAGGGTGCGACCCTCTCGGTGCAGCCGGGTGCACAGGTCGAGCACATCGATCTGGTGTGCGATGTCGAGATAGGTCGTCGGCTCGTCGAGCAGAAGCAGCGGAGTCTCCTGCGCCAAGGCCATCGCGATCCACACCCGCTGGCGCTGACCGCCGGAGAGCTCGTCGACGATCCGTGTCGACATGTCGGTCAGACGCGTGCGATGCAGTGCATCCGCGACGGCTCGCTCGTCGGCGGCGCTCCATCGACGGAACGGCCCCTGGTGCGGATGGCGGCCTCTGCTGACCAGGTCGATCACGGAGATCCCCTCCGGTGCGGTCGAGGTCTGCGGCAGCAGACCGATCCGGCGCGCGAGCTCCTTGGCGCCGAACTCGGCCACGTCGCGCCCGTCGATCACGACCTGTCCCCCGCTCGGCCTGATCAGGCGCGCCAGTGATCGCAGCAGCGTCGACTTGCCGCATCCGTTCGGTCCGATGATCACGGTGAACGACCCATCGGGGATGCCGATGCTGAGCTCATCGATGATGCACCGCTCGCCGTATCCTGCGCTGAGCTCCCTGGCGTGCAGCCCGGGACTGTCCACGATGCCGGTCATGTGCGGCCCTTCCTTCCGAATGAGGCGAGCAGCCACACGAGATATCCGCCGCCCAGGCACAGCGTCACCACGCCCACCGGCAGCTGTGCGGGAGCGATCACGGTGCGTGCGATCAGATCGCTCGCCGTCAGCAGCAGCGCTCCCATCGCCGCCGAGGGGACGATCTGAACCCCGCTCGTGCGCATGACGCGCACGGCCAGCTGAGGTGCGGCGAGCGCCACGAACGCGATGGGACCGGCGGATGCGGTCACGAGCGCCACCAGGACGATGCCCAGCAGAAGCAGCGCCATGCGCAGGGGTTCGGCGCGCACGCCCAGTCCGCGGCCGATGTCGTCTCCCATCTCGAGCATCGTCATGTCGGCGGAGAGCAGGAGGGTCAGCGGCAGCCCGATGACGAGCCCGATGGCGAGCGGAAGCACATGCGGCCAGGCGATGTCCGTCAGCGACCCTGCGCCCCAGCTGGCCGCGGAGATCGCCTGTTCGAGTCGCATCGTCGTGAGGATCCAGGTGTTGAACGCACCCAGCAGCATGCTGATCCCGATGCCGACGACGATGATGCGCATACCGCTGACGCCCCGACGGTAGGCCAGCAGATACACGGCGAGCCCGGTCAGCACGCCGCCCGCAAGCGCTCCCGCGCTGGTGCCGACGGCGCTGCCGGTCCAGAACAGCGCGACCAGCAGTGCGCCGGTGTAAGCACCAGAGGAGAAGCCGATGATGTCGGGGCTGCCCAGCGGGTTGCGCGTGATCGACTGGAACACCGCGCCGCCGATCGCCAGCGCGGCACCGCCGAGAAGGGCGAACACGACTCTCGGAAGCCGCCACTCCACCACGACGCGTGTGGTGACGGCATCCGCATGACCGCCGAGCGCGGCGAGGACGTCGCCGATGGGATAACCGGCGGTGCCCACGGTCAGCGAGTACGCGCCGACGCCCAGCGCCATGATCACGACGACGGCACTCACCATCCATGCCCGCAGCTGCATCCGCACGCTCAGGCCGCCGAGGCGGATGGGCCGAATGCCTCGAGGCCACCGCGGCTCGATGGCGGTCGGACTGCTCGCGCGACTCACAGTCCCCTCGCGTCTCTGCGCCTGGTCAGCGCGATCAGCACCGGCGCCCCGATGAACGCCGTGACCACGCCCACGGGGAGCTCCGACGACACCACGACGCGACCGAGGATGTCGGCGCTCAGCAGCAGCACCGGCGAGGCGACCACCGACAACGGCACGATCCATCTCTGATCCGGGCCGACGATGCTGCGCAGCGCATGCGGCACCATCAGTCCGACGAACGCGATCGGTCCCGCGGCCGCGGTCGCCGCTCCGCAGAGCAGTGCGACCGCGAGCACACCGAGCAGCTTCGTCCTGGCCGGATGCGCGCCGAGGGCGACGGCCACATCCTCACCGAGGGACATCGCGTTCAGCGAGCGGGGAAGGACGAGCGCGATGATCAGTCCGACGGCGATGAACGGCAGCACCACCCAGAGCGTGTCGAACTGCCTGTTCTGCAGGGACCCCGCGCTCCAGAAGCGCATCTTGTCGAACACGGCGGGCTGGATGAGCGTGACCGCGAAGCTGATCCCGGTCAGCACCGCGCCCAATGCGGTGCCGGTGAGCACGAGCTTCGTCGCCGTACCGCCCGCCACACCTGACGTGCCGATGCCGTAGACGACGATGGATGCCACCAGCGCGCCCGCCAGTGCGAACAGCACGTGCGTGATGGTCAGCGCCGAACCGAGCAGGGCGGTGGCGAACACCACCGTCGTGTAAGCACCCGCGTTGACGCCGAGGATCCCCGGTTCCGCCAGCGGATTGCGGGTGATCGCCTGGATCACGGAGCCGGCTGTGCCCAGAGCCACGCCGACGACGATGGCGAGCAGCGTGCGCGGCAAGCGGTAGTCCCGCACGAGCAGATCCACCGATGTCCCGCCGTCGTGCCTGAGCGCCTCGACGACCTGCGCGGGCGAGATGCTCCCCGACCCGATGAACAGACTCAGCATGCTCAGCAGCGCCAGCAGCACCAGCCCCGCCACGATCACGGCGGTCCGGCGCCGGGCCATCCGCAGATCAGAGGAGGGCAGCGCCGATCCGTGCTGGAGGACGGTCAAGAGGTTTCCGTTCGAAATGCAGGGAAGATTAGGCGTGCCTATCCTAATCGGTCACCATCCTCATCCGTCGACAGATGTCGCCCCGGCCTCCTAAGGACGTCCTTGCTGGCAACCCGGGAGGATGCCATCTACCGTGGAGCCATGGAGACCCTGCGCCACATCGTCCTGCTCGTACACCTCATCGGGTTCGCCGTGCTGTTCGGCGCCTGGGCCGTGCAGGCCTTCGGCGGAAAGCGCGAGATCACGCGCGTGATGCACATCGGCATCTCGATCGCGGCGGTCGCCGGACTCGCCCTGGCCGCGCCGTGGGGCCTGCCCGAGGGTGCCGAGATGAACTACGCCAAGATCGGCACCAAGCTCGTCGTCCTCATCATCATCGGCGCTCTCCTGGGCATCGGTCAGGGGCGCCAGCGCAAGTCCGGCGCTGTGCCTCCGGTGCTGTTCTGGGGCATCGGCGTGCTGACGCTCGTCAACGCCGGCATCGCCGTTCTCTGGCACTGATCGGCGGCTCGCCTGCCGCTAAGATCGATCCATCGCCCTGCCATATCCGCAGCGAGGCTGTTGCGCATCGCACGCGACTCGGGATCGTCGATCCGGAGTCGCAGGGGCGAACTGATTCATCGTTGAAACGGAGATCCTCATGCGCAAAGCCCTTCGCACCGCAGTCATCCTGTCCGCCTCCGCACTCCTCCTCGCCGGCTGCAGCGCCGCGCAGGACGGCGGCGGCACCGCCACCGGCAGCCTGAAGGGCACAGGATCCGGCGACGCGTGCACGATCGAGGGCACCGTTCCCCTGGGCGCGGCGCTCAGCCTGACGGGCGCCGCGGCCAGCTACGGCGAGTCGCAGCAGAACGGCCTGAACCTCGCTCTCAAGGACCTCAACGCCAAGGACGGCGTGAAGTACGACCTCAAGATCGAGGACGACGGCACCGACCCGAAGCAGGCCATCGGCGTCTTCGAGAAGTTCGTCCGCGACGGCACCAGCGCCGTCATCGGACCCACTCTGTCGAACACCGCCTTCCAGGCGCAGCCGATCGCCCAGGACGGCGGGATGCCGGTGCTGGCCATCTCGAACACCGCCGAGGGCATCACCGAGCAGGGCGACTTCATCTTCCGCGACTCTCTCACCGAGGGCCAGGTCATCCCGCAGACGATCGAGGCCGCCACCGAGAAGTTCGGCCTGAAGAAGGTCGTCGTGATGTACAGCAACGACGATGCGTTCACCGAGTCCGGATACAAGGTGATGGCCGAGTCCCTCGAGGACCAGGGCGTCGACGTGGTCGACACCCTGAAGTTCTCGGTCAAGGACACCGACTTCCGCAGCCTGCTCACGGCAGCCAAGGAGAGCAAGCCCGACGCGATCGTCGTCTCGGCGCTCATCGAGGCCGCGATCCCGCTGGTCACCCAGGCCCGCGAGCTCGGCATCGACGCGCCCATCATCGGCGGCAACGGCTTCAACAACCCGCAGCTGATGAAGGACGCCGGAGCCGCAGCCGAAGGCGTCATCGTCGGCGCCGCCTGGAACTCCGCGTCGGAGAGCCCAGAGAACATCGCCTTCATGAAGGCCTACGAGGACGAGTACGGCTCCGGCCCGGACCAGTTCGCCGCGCAGGCCTACACCGGTCTGCTGGTGCTGGACCACGCCGTGCGCGTGAACTGCTCCGGTGAGCGCACCGACGTGCAGGAGGGTCTGACCCAGGTCAAGGACCTGAAGACGCCGCTCGGCTCGCTGACCATCAACAAGGACCGCGATGCGGAGCACTCCGCCGTCGTGCAGATCGTGCAGGACGGCAAGTTCGCTGTTCTGAACTGACGCTGTTCTGAACTGACGACTCCGACCACCTGCCGGGAGCCCCCATGCTGCAGCAGCTGCTGAACGGCCTGTTCCTCGGTTCGATCTACGCGCTGTTCGCCATCGGGCTCACCCTGGTGTTCGGCATCCTGGATCGACTGAATCTGGCCCACCCGTCCGTGTTCGCCGCCTCGGCGTTCGTGGGCATCTGGATGACAGAGGCCTTCGATCTGCCGCTGTGGCTCGTGCTGATCGCGGTGTTCGCCTTCGGGGCGATCATGGGTCTGCTCATCGAGCGCATCGCGTTCCGGCCGCTCCGCGAGCGGCCGGACGCGCACTTCGCGGGGCTGATCTCGTCCATCGCCATGGCGGGGATGATCGTCGCGCTGCTGCAGGCCGTGTTCGGCCCGAACACCCGACGCTTCCCCGTGGGGACCATTCCCGAGGATGCACTGCAGTTCGGCGACCTGACGGCGAGCTGGCTGCAGATCATCATCCTGGCCGTGTCGCTGGGCCTGATGATCGCGCTCAGCATCCTGGTGCAGCGCTCATCGCTGGGAAGGTCCATGCGGGCCGTGGCCGAGAACCCGACCGCGGCGCGCGTGCTCGGCGTGAACGTCGAGGGCGTCACCGCGACGACGTTCGCGATCTCCACCGCTCTGGGCGCGGTCGCCGGCGTGCTGTTCGCGCTGAACGTGAACAGCGCGCAGCTGGGCATGGGCAGTGCGATCGAGCTGAAGGGCCTCGCGGTGATCATCGTCGGCGGCATGGGGTCGCTGTCCGGCTCGCTGGTCGGCGGACTCATCCTCGGCATCGCCGAGGTCTTCGCCATCCAGTACATCGGCTCCAGCTGGCGCGATCTGATCGCGTTCGCGCTGCTGTTCGTCATCCTGCTGGTGCGACCCGAGGGTCTGTTCGGCAAGCGCAAGGTGCGTGAGGTCTGATGCTGTTCACCGAATCGACTCTCGTCTTCATCGCCCTCAACGGCGTCTTCGCGTTCTCGTTCTACGCGGTGCTCGTGGCCGGCCAGCTCAGCCTGGCGCAGGCCGGGTTCGCGGGCATCGCCGGCTTCACAGCCGCGACGCTGACGCCGCCGCCCGCGCAGTGGGGCCCGATCCCGACGCTGCTGTTCGCGATGGTGGTCGGCATGCTCGTCGGTGCCGTGACCGCGGTGATCCTGGGCCTTCCGACCATGAAGCTGCGCGGCGTGTATCTCGCGATCGCGACCCTCGGCTTCGCCGAGGCGATCCGGATCTTCCTGCTGAACTCGGAGTGGACCGGAGGCGCGCAGGGCATGTCGGTGCCCAAGACGCTCACCCCGGTGGTCGCCTGGGTCGTGCTGGCGCTGGTGACGTACTGGTTCGCCCGGCAGAGTCGTTCCCGCTACGGGCGCGCGCTGGAGGCCATCCGCGAGGATGAGCTCGCCGCGCGCTCCATCGGCATCAACGTCGGCGGACATCGGCTGTCGGCCTTCGT
>Ga0160443_100183_pt1 | contig 84813 bp, 77 predicted proteins | sample HID1972I_E1MG_FD_108244 | JGI IMG/M metagenome (GOLD analysis project Ga0160443, IMG submission 108244) | Enriched pill bug-associated microbial communities from UW Madison campus, WI, USA - HID1972I_E1 MG | ecosystem: Host-associated > Arthropoda: Insects > Digestive system > Unclassified ... | reverse complement strand
TGGATTCAAGCGTGATGACAATCGCGGTGGCTTCAAGCGCAACGAAGACCGTGGCGGTTTCCGCAATGACCGTCGTGAAGACAACCGTGGTGGATTCAAGCGTGATGACAATCGCGGTGGCTTTAAGCGCAATGAAGATCGCGGTGGCTTCCGCAATGATCGCGATGATAACCGTGGTGGCTTTAAGCGCAACGAAGACCGCGGTGGCTTCCGCAATGACCGTCGTGAAGACAACCGTGGCGGATTCAAACGTGATGACAATCGCGGTGGCTTTAAGCGCAACGAGGACCGTGGCGGCTTTAAGCGCAATGAGGACCGTGGCGGTTTCCGCAACGATCGTCGTGACGACAACCGCGGTGGCTTCCGCAGCGACCGTAATGATGACCGCGGTGGCTTCAAGCGCAATGAGGACCGTGGCGGTTTCCGCAATGACCGTCGCGATGACAACCGCGGTGGCTTCAAGCGCAATGAAGATCGCGGCAACTTCCGCAAGGACGACCGCTCCAAGGGCGATCGTCCAGCACGCGGACAGCGTTTCGAAGACCCACGTGCAGAAACTGCACGCGCTCATAACCCAGGCGATCTGCGTATCTCAAACCGTGCTGACCGCACGCAATCTCCGGATATCGACGAGGATGTCACCGGTAAGGAACTGGATCGTGTTGCTCGCGCTCAGCTCCGCTACCTTGAGGAACGTTCCGCAGGCTGGGTTGCAAAGCACCTGGTGATGGCTGGGCGCCTGTTGGAAGAAGATCCAGAGCTTGCTTACGAGCACACCTTGGCAGCTTCGCGTCGTGGTGGCCGCGTGGCGGTAGTTCGTGAAGCAGTTGGCATCGCGGCTTACCACGCTGGCAAGTATGCAGACGCACTGCGCGAATTGCGCACCCACCGCCGGATTTCCGGTTCAGATTACAACCTGCCGTTGATCGCTGATTCGCTGCGCGCGCTGGGCCGGCCGGAAAAGGCCATCGAGTTGGCTCATTCGGAAGAGTCCGCCAACCTCGAAGCTGCCGTGAAGGTCGAGATGCAGATTGTAGCTGCCGGCGCCTTTGGCGATCTGGGCAAGCTGGATGAGGCATTGGCTGAGCTGGAATCCTTGGAACAGCTGAACTTCAACCGCGCGTTCTCCTTCAGCCCGCGCCTGTTCACTGCCTACGCGGATCTGTTGTCGGCCGCTGGCCGTCCCGAGGACGCAAAGCGCTGGAACGAGCAGGTCGAGGTTGCCGAGCGTGCGCTGGGCATCGAGCAGGAAACCGAATCATTCATCATGGACTTGGCTCCAGAAATGGATGAAGAGGAAGAAGCTCCCCGTGCGAAGGACTTGATCGACCCGGTTGAGGATGAGACCGAGGTCGAGGACGAGGTTTCAGATCAGGACGACGACGAGACTGCAGCAGCCGAAGAGGCTGCAACCGGTATCGACGAGGAAGACGGCCTGAGCGAAGTTGCCGAATCTGGCACGGAGGGCGAGCCAGCCGAGTCCGAGGACGAGTCCTCGAAGTAAGCTGTGGCAGTAGCAGCCCAAAACAACAAGTAGTAGGAACCACCACCGAATGCTGATTTCTGGATTTGATTCTGTCCTCTCCGACCTCGACGGAGTTGTCTACGCTGGCCCCAACGCCATCGATGAAGCTGTCGAGTCGCTGAACACCCTTGCGGAAGTGAATGTCACTCTGGCCTTCATTACCAACAATGCAGGGCGTTCGCCGATGTCTGTCGCAGCGCACCTGCGCCAGCTGGGAGTGAAGACCAGCGCTGAGCAAATTTTCGGTTCGGCAGATGCCGGCGCCGAGATGCTCGCGCGCGAATTAAATCCGGGATCCAAGGTGTTGGTGGTGGGTTCCCCCTACCTGCGCGAATGCATTGCAGTTCGCGGCCTGGAAGTGGTCGAATCCCATGCCGATGAACCGGTAGCGGTCATCCAGGGATTCGACCCCGACCTGTCGTGGAAAAACCTGGCCGAGGCCAGCTACGCCATCAATAATGGCGCCATCTGGGTTGCCACTAATACCGACCTGACGATCCCGCGCGCTGAGGGCATTGCCCCGGGCAATGGATCGCTGGTCAACGCGGTGAAATTGGCGACGGGAGCTGAGCCGCAGGTCGCCGGCAAGCCCGAGTCGTACCTTTTTGCCCGTGCCGCGGATCGACTGGATTCGCATCGTCCGCTGGTGGTTGGCGATCGGCTGGATACCGACATTCTCGGTGGATTCCGGGCCGGGTTCTCCACCGCCTTGGTGCTGACCGGCGTGGATTCGCCGCGTACCGCTCTCGGAGCTCCAGTGGAGCAACGCCCCAATTACCTCATCAACACGCTGGCTGACCTGTACCGCCCGTACCCGACCATCAAGGTTTTGGGCTATGGCGTGCAAGTGGGCGAAGCGGTGGCCAAGGTTGACGCCGGAGCGATCGAAGTCTCTGGCAGCGAGTCGGACCTGAATGCCTGGCGCGCCGCCTGCCATGCCTGGTGGCTTGCCCACCCGCGCCAGAGCGGCCATGAAGTTCCAGAAATCCGGTTTACCGAGCGTGGACTGGATACCCTGCGCCGGGTTCGAGGCTAAGCATGATTCCACAGAACCCAGTGCCTGCTCCCGGCCCGCGGGGCATGGACGATGCGCAGGTAGAGCAGGCCCTGTCATCGTTGGCCGATCACGATATTACCGAGCATGCAGAGGTCTATGAGCAGTTGCTCGAAGGGTTGCAGCAAGAACTCAATCGCGCGGAGCACAGCCGGTGACAAGGCTCGATCAAGAACTCGTCACCCGAGGTCTGGCCCGTTCGCGCACTGAAGCAGGCAAGCTGATTGCCGCCGGGCGCGTGCTGCTGGCAGGGCATCCTGCCGCCAAGGCCTCAAAGAAGGTTTCTGCCGCCGATGAACTTGCGGTGCTGCCCAGCGGCAGCGAAGAATACGTTTCTCGTGCCGGGCACAAGCTGGCCGGCGCACTAGATGTCTTTGCCACTATCGAACCTGCCGGTCTGCGCTGCCTTGATGCTGGTGCGTCTACCGGGGGATTCACCGATGTATTGCTGCGCCGCGGTGCAGAACATGTGGTCGCAGCCGATGTCGGACATGGACAGCTGGTCGCCGAAATTCGCGAAGACCCCCGGGTCTCGGTCCATGAAGGACTCAATGTCCGCTATCTCACGCCCGAAGATATTGGGGGAGTTGTCGACCTCGTAGTAGCCGACTTGTCCTTCATTTCCTTGCGCCTGGTGATCGATGCCCTGGCTGGGGCCACCAAGCCCGGCGGTTCGCTGGTGCTCATGGCCAAGCCCCAATTCGAGGTCGGCCGCGAGCATTTAAACCGCACCGGAGTAGTCACCGACCCCCAATTGCGCCAAACAGCCGTAGAAGCGGTGATTGCCAGCGCACAAAAGGCAGGGCTGCATTTGCAAGGCCTGGCGCGCAGCCCGTTGCCCGGCCAGGACGGCAACGTCGAATTCTTCTTGTGGCTCAAGGCCGGGGAAAATGCACAGCCGGCGGATGTTGCGCTGATTGAGCAGAACGTTGACTATTCTTAGAAGTGACGTGCATTAGCCGGGGTCGAACGCCTCGGTCATTTTGCATCTCACGATCCTGAGAGGGGCCGCCCGCCTTGCGCCGAATTCTAGTTTTCACCCATACCGGACGCCAAGAAGCGATCGCCGCGGCCATAGAAACCTGTTCATTGCTCAAAGCCGCCGGTGCCAGCACGGTGATGCGGCGCAAGGACCACGAAGCCATGACCGACGCCATCGGCGAGGCCATCGAGTCGATCGAAATCCTTGGCGAGGACTGTCAGATTGACGACGTTGACCTGGGCGTGGTGCTTGGGGGAGACGGATCGGTGCTCCGCGCCGCCGAATTGGTCCGTGAGGCACCGCTTCCACTGGTGGGCGTGAACCTCGGGCATGTGGGTTTCCTCGCCGAAGCGGAACGCAGCGAACTCGCAGCAACGGTGGACGCCCTGGTCAATCAGGAATATACCGTCGAAGAGCGGATGACCATCGAGGTCAAGGTCTGGCTCGATAATGTATGCCTGGCTGAAACCTGGGCGTTGAACGAAGCCGCCGTGGAGAAAGCCAATCGCGAACGCATGGTCGAAGTGGTGATCGAAGTTGATGGCCGCCCAATTTCGACCTTTGGCTGCGACGGCGTCGTGATGGCAACGCCCACCGGATCGACCGCCTATTCCTTCTCCGCAGGCGGGCCAGTAGTGTGGCCGGATGTAGCTGCGCTGATCATGGTGCCGATTTCGGCCCATGCGCTTTTTGCCAAGCCGCTGGTCGTGTCGCCGGATTCAGTGATGGCGGTCGAGATCCTCACCCGCACCGATGCCGGCGCCGTGCTGTGGTGCGATGGCCGGCGAACTATCGAATTGCCGCCTGGCGCCCGCGTGGAGGTCACGCGCAGCAGCCGCCCGGTGTATTTGGCGCGTTTGAATACCACGCCATTTTCCGAGCGCCTGGTCAACAAGTTTGAATTGCCGATCACTGGATGGCGCGGGCCGGCAAAGGTAGATGCACGCCGATCAGCCACTGCCGCCCTTCCGGTTATCGGTCCTGGCTTGCAGAGTGTCGAGCCGCACCACCGTGACGAACCGGGAATCCCCATGGTCGCGCGAACCGACGATGGCCCGGAATAAACGAGTTCCAGAAAAATTTTCCACACCGTCGAACATAACTACGAAAAACAGGGTTAGTACACATATACTAAAAGCTCACGGTACGACTTGAACTCGACATTCGGGAGCAGGCAATGATTCAGGAAATCCAGATTTCCAACCTTGGTGTGATTACCGAGGCCACCCTTCCACTGGGCCCAGGACTCACAGTGGTCACCGGTGAAACCGGGGCTGGCAAGACCATGGTGATCACCGCGCTGTCCTTGCTGCTGGGGCGTCGTGCCGATGCCGGGGCGGTGCGAAACGGTGCCAAGCATGCCCTCGCCGAGGCCGTGGTGCACTTGCCGCCGGATCACCATGTACTTGATTCTGCCAGCCAAGCCGGTGCCTTTATTGAACCGGCTGGCGAACAGAGCGAACTGCTGCTTTCCCGATCGCTGTCGGCCCAGGGGCGTTCCAGGGCTACCATTGGCGGGCGCAGCGCCCCGGTGGGCCTGCTCGCCGAGCTGGGCCATGATCTCGTCGCAGTCCACGGCCAATCCGATCAGATTCGGCTCAAGGAGCCAGCCGCTCAACGCGATGCCCTCGATCGCTTTGCCGGACAATCGCTCACCCGCCTCTTGAGCAGCTACCAGCGTTCGTACCGCCAGTGGCGCTCCGCAACTAAAGAGCTATCGAGCCTGAAGACCGAATCGCGCAATCGGGTGCGCGAGGCCGAAAATTTGCGCTTGGCCCTGGATGAGATTGAGTCGCTGGATCCGCAGCCGGGTGAGGATGAAACCTTGCGCGAGCAGTCGATCAAGTTGGGCAACGTTGAGTCGCTTCGATCTGCCAGCCAGCAAGCGCAGTCCGTAATCGATTCCGAAGATTTCGAGAACCCTGGAGTCACGACGCTGGTGGAAACTGCCAGGGGAGTGCTCGCGCAGGCCAGTGGCGACGATCCCGTATTGTCCTCCTTTGCCGAGCGTGCTGCAGAACTTGGCATTCTTGCCTCAGAGCTGTCCAGCGATCTGGCGGCCTATGCCGCAGATCTCGACGAGGAAGGCCCGGAGCGGCTTGCGCAGATCGAAGCCCGCCGCGCTGATTTGAACAAGCTGATGCGGAAGTACGCTCCGAGCGTCGACGAAGTGATCAGCTGGGCGTCCGAGGCCCGTTCCCGCCTGGAGCGGCTTGGTGGCGATGATTCGCGGATTGCGGAGCTTGAGAATGAAGTAGTTGAGCTTGAGCATCGCGTCGCTTCGCTTGCCTCCGAGCTGTCGGAATCTCGACGCAAAGCGGCGAAGAAGCTCTCCTCGCAGGTTTCGGCCGAACTTAAAGCCTTGGCGATGCCAGATGCAAAGCTCGTTATTGAAGTCGCCGAATTGGACGAGCCGGGGGCCTTCGGCCAGGACGCAATTTCGATGCTGCTCGCCCCTCATGCAGGTGCCGCTCCACGGGCTTTGGGCAAGGGCGCCAGCGGTGGCGAACTCTCGCGTGTCATGCTGGCCATTGAAGTCGTGTTGGCGGCGGTCGACCCGGTGCCGACGTTCGTTTTCGACGAAGTCGACCAGGGTGTAGGCGGCAAGGCTGCCGTAGCCATTGGCGAACGCCTGGCAATGCTCGCCAGGCACGTGCAGGTCATCGTCGTGACACACCTGCCCCAAGTTGCCGCGTATGCGGATCGCCATATTCGCGTGATCAAGAATTCGGATGCTACTTCGAAATCAGGTGCGGGCTACACCGCCAGCGATGTGATTAGCCTCGATCAGGATGCACGCGTCAAGGAATTGGCCAGGATGCTCGCGGGCCAAGAGGAATCGGATACAGCTCAGGCCCATGCGGAGGAATTGCTTTCCGAAGCCCAGATTCTAGTGTCATCGCTCACCACCGCGAAATAGATTTTCGGCTAAAAGTCTTGGTGAATGCCTGAATTACGGTGAGGCTAGGGCTTCGCGTGATGGTGCACTAGAGTTTTAGAAGGATGCTAAATATTGGAATGGTGATAGGATGAAATCCCGTGGTGCAGCGTAATTCAACTCGTGATTCTCGGTCGTCTGAAACGACAAAGCATATCTTCGTCACCGGCGGTGTGGCCTCTTCCCTTGGTAAGGGATTGACGGCATCCAGCCTTGGACATCTACTTCGAGCTCGTGGTCTCTCAGTGACCATGCAGAAGCTCGATCCCTACCTGAACGTCGATCCAGGTACTATGAACCCATTCCAGCACGGTGAAGTCTTCGTCACTGACGATGGCGCAGAAACCGATCTGGATATCGGACACTATGAGCGCTTCCTGGATGAGAACCTTCCTGGTACCGCCAACGTAACTACCGGTCAGGTGTATTCAACCGTTCTGGAACGTGAACGTCGCGGTGAGTACTTGGGCGATACCGTCCAGGTGATCCCGCACATCACGGATGAAATCAAGCGCCGTATGCGCTTGGCCGCCACTGATCCTGCCGCCGGCAAGTCAGCTCCAGATGTGATCATCACCGAAATCGGTGGCACCGTTGGCGACATCGAATCCCAGCCATTCTTGGAAGCAGCGCGCCAGGTTCGACAGGACATCGGCCGCAAGAACGCTTTCTTCGTACATGTATCCCTGGTGCCATTCATTGGCCCGAGCCATGAGCTGAAGACCAAGCCAACCCAGCACTCCGTAGCTGCGTTGCGCTCCATCGGCATTCAGCCAGACTCATTGGTCATCCGTTCCGATCGTCCGATTCCTGCAGAGATGCGAGCCAAGCTCGGACGCACTTGCGACGTGGACACCGAAGCTGTCATCAACTGCGCTGATGCCCCGAGCATCTACGACATCCCCAAGGTCATCCACGCTCAGGGCCTGGACGCCTACATCGTGCAGACTTTGGAACTGAAGTTCCGCGATGTCGACTGGAGCTCGTGGGATCGCCTGCTGGACGTTGTGCACAACCCAAGCACCGAGCTGACCGTAGCTCTGGTTGGCAAGTACATCGACCTCCCGGACGCCTACCTTTCGGTGACCGAAGCATTGCGCGCCGGTGGATTCGCTAACAACGCCAAGGTCAACATTCGCTGGGTTCCAGCAGATGAATGCGCCACTGAAGCAGGAGCTGCCAAGGCTCTCGCTGGCGTTGAAGCAATCTGCGTGCCAGGCGGCTTCGGCATTCGCGGCCTCGAAGGCAAGCTGGGCGCACTGCGTTTCGCTCGTGAGAACAAGCTGCCTACCCTCGGCCTTTGCCTTGGCCTGCAGTCCATGGTCATCGAATACGCGCGTAACGTTGCTGGCCTTGAAGGCGCATCGTCCACCGAATTCGATCCAGATACCACCACCCCGGTCATCGCGACCATGGAGGAGCAGCTGGAGATCGTGGATGGCAAGGGCGATTTGGGCGGAACCATGCGCCTTGGCCTTTATGAGGCAAAGCTGGCTGAAGGCTCGGTCCTGGCCGAAACCTACGGCACGACCGACGTAGCAGAACGCCACCGTCACCGTTACGAGGTCAACAACTCGTACCGCGCGCAGCTGGAAGAAGCTGGACTGGTCTTCTCCGGCACTTCGCCAGATGGCAGCCTTGTAGAATTTGTGGAACTTCCAAAGGATGTTCACCCTTACTACGTCTCCACTCAGGCGCACCCGGAGCTCTCCAGCCGCCCGACACGACCACACCCGATGTTCGCCGGCCTGGTTGCTGCTGCCTTGGATCAGCGCAGCTAGCAAACTTCGGGCAGAGCGAATTCTCTGCAAGCACTCGCGCGCCGGTTACTCTTGACCGGCGCGCGGCTGTTTAAGCTTGGAATTGAAGGACAGCTATTACCTACCAAAGGACGAACCTGGTGTCGATGCCTCCAATTTCCGACGAATTCTCTCCGCGCGAATTACTGGGCCGGGAAACAGTGTACGAAGGGCGAATCTGGAACGTCATCCACGATTCGGTGAAGCTTTCAGAGACTGGCGGAACCATTGAACGTGATTACATCAACCACCCTGGCGCCGTCAGCGTATTGGTGATGGATGATGACGAGCGAGTGCTGATGATCAATCAGTATCGCCATCCAGTCGGGATGCGCTTATGGGAGATTCCTGCGGGGCTGTTGGATGTCGAGGGCGAGGCACCGCTGGATGCAGCCAAGCGTGAGCTCTGGGAAGAAGCGGACCGAACGGCAAATCATTGGTCAATTTTGACGGATGTCTTCCTTTCGCCAGGCTCGTCATCGGAGGCCGTGCGAGTATATCTAGCACGCGAACCGCAGCTCGTGCCTGAGAACCAGCGGCATGAACGCACCGAAGAAGAAGCTGAAATGATCAGCACCTGGGTTCCATTGGAAGAAGCTGTTGCCGCAGTACTGGCCGGCAAGATTCACAATCCAACGGCAATGATCGCGCTCCTGGCCGCTCAAGCTGCACGAGCTAGCAAGTACACCAATTTGCGCGACGCGAATGAACCATTCAAGGCTCACCCCAATCTGCGCGAAGGATGAGCGACGGCTTAGAGCAGGCAGTCAAGCGCTACTTGCAGCACCTGGCCATCGAACGAGGCCTAGCCGAGAATACGCTTGCATCGTACCGCCGGGACCTTTCCCGCTATGCAGAAGCGCTGCAAACCTATAACGTGAACGATCCACGGCAAATCACCGAGGCCACCATTAGCGGTTATCTGCAGGAGCTTTCCCGTGGCGACGACGACCATAAGCCCTTGGGCGCGAGGTCCGTGGCCAGGCATGCAGTGGCCATACGGCAGTTGCACAAGTACTGGGAGCTGGAAGGGATTTGCGTGCCCAATCCGGCACGCGAGATTCAGCCCCCGGCAATCGGGCAATCACTGCCAAAAGCGATTTCCATTGCGCAGGTAATTCGACTGCTGGATTCGATCAGTACCGAAACTCCGGCGGGCCTGCGTGATCGCGCCATCCTGGAATTCTTGTATGCCACCGGTGCTCGAATTTCTGAAGTGGTCGATCTGGACGTGGACGATCTTCATTTTGCCGACGACGCGGTGGTCAGGCTCTTCGGCAAGGGGTCCAAGGAACGCATCGTTCCCGTAGGCGGTTACGCGCAGCAAGCGGTCAGCGACTACCTGGTGCGTTCGCGACCTGGGTTGGCGCTGAAGGGCAAGGGCACGCCTGCGCTCTTTCTCAATCAGCGCGGTGGCCGGCTGTCTCGACAATCAGTTTGGCTCTTGATCAGCAAGGCTGCGCAGCGATCGGGAATCAATGTCGAAGTTTCGCCGCATACCTTGCGCCACTCCTTCGCCACCCACTTACTAGAGGGCGGTGCCGATGTTCGTGTAGTGCAAGAACTCCTGGGTCACGCTTCGGTGACTACAACGCAGATTTATACCAAAGTGACGGTGGACTCGCTGCGTGAGTCCTATCAACTGGCGCATCCAAGGGTTGAATGACCATGTCTGGGAATAGCCACTCGTCTAATCCTCGCCCGGTGGCGTTGGTTGCCTTGCTCGCTGAACGGGATGGGAATGCCCAAATTCTGCTGGGGCGAAAGTTGCGCGGATTCGGGCAAGGAAAGATCGTCCTTCCCGGAGGGAAAAATGAACCGGGGGAGTCGAGCAGGCAAGCGGCTGTTCGGGAATTTTTCGAAGAAACGGGTCTGAGGGTCTCTGGCCCGGAACTGCAACTGGCGGCAAGAATTGAATTCAGGTTCAGTTCGCTGCCCGCCGCTGACATGGACTGCATGACCTTTATCGCGCGATCTGCCGAGGGGCAAGCAGCAAGCAGCGACGAGCTCGAACCGTTGTGGTTCCGCATCGACCAATTGCCCGTCGATCAGATGTGGCAGGACTCGAAAACTTGGCTGCCCCAGCTGGCCGCCGGCCAGAGGTTCACCGCAAGGATAGTGCTGGCCTCCGACAACATCTCGGTGCAAACGATTGATTTTGACCCCTGGGATTGATCTTGATCCGATGCCGTTCTCTGTCCTAGCCGGCGTCGGGTTCAAAAATCAGCAGGTCGCCAGGTTGGCAATCCAATTCACGGCACAACGCTTCCAAGGTGCTAAACCGGACTGCCTTGGCCCGTCCATTTTTGAGCACGGCAAGATTCGCAGGCGTGATGCCGATCTTCTCTGATAGTTCGCCAACCCCCATTTTTCGCTTGGCTAGCATCACGTCGATATCTACTCGAATTCCCATCAGATAACGCCACCCAATTCGGTGCGAAGTTCGGCAGCTTGGGCTTCGGTCATTGCCGCTTGTTCGAGCAGCTGACGCAGGACGAGCACGATGATGCTGATGCCGATCATCAGGAGTCCGGCCCCACCGACAAGAAGCACAACGCCGGGGGCTATTTCGGTGCTGGCAGCGAAGATGGCGCCGAGTGCAAGCGTGGCCAAGGCGCCGACAGCGAAGGCGATGATGATGGGCGTTACATAACCCAGAGAGGCCGGGTCGAAAACAGTCCCGCGTTTGACTCTCGTCGCTAATTTCCACACGCAGTAAACGCAGGTTTCAATGATGAGCCCTGCGAGAAAAAGGTAGCTGAGGAAGGAACCTTGAAAGAACTTCTCCGTCCCGTCGCTCGGTGATTCGTGGATGAAAATCATCGGGATCATGAATAGCTGGACAAAGAATGTGCCAGCTAGAATCACAGCCAGAATTACCTTCAACCCGACAATGCTGAATTTTCCCATGGCAAGATACCTTATCGTTCTTCGAAGTGTTTCTATCGTTAAACGATAGGTCGATTCGTTCGATACTGCAAGCCTGCGTGGCGGCTAACTGGTGCACTCCGGTCCTGGACATGGCAAAGGCCACGAGGTGGAAGTGCTTGCTTTGTCCCCGTGGCCCTTGTTGCGAGCTGAACTTTTTACAGTGCGCGCTGCTCCGAGCCGTTATAGGCAGAGAGCGGTCGGATCAGCGCGTTGGCTGCGCGCTGTTCGAAGATATGGCTCGTCCAGCCGGTAATGCGTGCCGCAATGAAGATCGGGGTGAACATCTCGGTGTCAAAGCCCATGAGGTGATAGGTCGGGCCGGCCGGGTAATCCAGGTTTGGCTTGATGGATTTGGCTTCATCCATGGCAGCTTCCAGGCCGTCGTACAATCCCAGTATTTCGTGGCGATCGTAGTGTTCAATCATCCGGTCCAACGCGGCCTTCATGGTCGGGACGCGCGAGTCGCCGTGCTTGTAAACACGGTGCCCGAAGCCCATGACTTTCTTCTTCGCGGCCAGTGCTTCCACCATCCAGGCCTTGGCGCGCTTTGCTGCATCTTCGCGAGATTCGTCTTTGTTGATGCCGATCTCGGTAAAGGTGTGCATCACCGCTTCGTTGGCTCCACCATGCAGCGGACCCTTCAACGCTCCAATGGCCCCAGTGACCGCCGAATGGAGATCCGACAGGGTCGAAGTGATTACTCGGGCGGTGAAGGTCGAGGCGTTGAAAGAGTGTTCTGCATAGAGCACCATGGACACGCGGAAAGCATCGACAACCTCCGGGGCGGCTTCTTCGCCAAAGGTCATCCACAAGAAGTTGGACGAGTAGTCCAGATCTTCACGCGGGGCGACAATCTCCAGGCCGCGGCGGCGGCGCTGGTCGTAGGCAACCACTGCCGGGAAAGCAGCGAACAGTTCCTTGGCCTTGAGCAGTTCGGCCTCGGGCGAGGAATTGCCTGCCTCGGGGTGGTTTGCGCCGATCACCGACACTGCGGTGCGTCCGACATCCATGGGGTGGCAGTCTGCAGGCAGCAGATCAATGGCGGCTTTGACCCGCGGATCCAAAGCGCGGTTGGCGCGTTCGAAGGCGGTGAACTCGGTCAATTCGCTCTGGCTCGGCAATTCCCCGGTCCACAAGAGCAGTGCGACCTCTTCGAAGGACTTGTTAGCGGCCAGGTCCTGCACGGGATAACCGCGATACAACAGCGAGTTCGTTTCCGGGTTGACCTTGGAGACGGCGGTATAGTCAACGACAACGCCTGCCAGGCCCTTTTTGATTTCCTCGGGGGTAGTCATTCTTGCTCCTCTTCATTGCCGGAGAAATAATGCATTGGTGATACTGCTATGGTGCGAATCTAGAGGTTGGCGCTATTGGAATCAATGTCCAAGGTCGGGACCTGGAAATTGAAGATTCCGGTATCAAAGCGGTTGTAGGCTTCATAGTCCACGAGCTCGTAGAGGCGTGACCTGGTTAACATGTTATCCACCTCGCGCTGCTGGGTGCCATCCTCGCTGATGGCATCCAGCACCCGCTCGGCCGCGCCCATGGCGCTGCGCAACAGGGTGACCGGGTAGATGATCAGCGCGACACCGGCATCTGCCAGCTGTTGGCGGTTGAATAGCTCGGACTTGCCGAACTCGGTCATATTCGCCAGTACCGGCACATCCACGGCGTTGCACACGGCCTCGAACTCTGCGACGTTTTTCATCGCCTCGGGGAAGATCGCGTCGGCTCCGGCGTCGACCATCGCCTTGGCCCGGTCGATGGCCGAATCAAGGCCCTCGACCGCGCGAATATCGGTGCGGGCCATGATCAGGAAGTTCTGATCGATGCGTGCATCAGCGGCGGCGGCGATGCGCTTGAGCATGGTGTCGGTGTCCACCACGTTCTTGCCGTCCAGGTGGCCGCAGCGTTTCGGATTGAATTGGTCCTCGATATGGCACCCGGCAAGTCCAGCGTATTCGAGTTCCTGGATGGTGCGGGCCACGTTCATCGGCTCGCCGAATCCCGTATCGGCATCCACGATCGCGGGCAGGTCGGACATGCGGGCGATTTGCCCGGCACGCGTGGCTACCTCGGTCAGCGAGGTCAATCCGATATCCGGCAGGCCAAGGTCGTTGGCGAGCACCGCACCGGAAATGTAGATGCCGTCGAACTGCTTCTCGCTGATCAGCTTCGCCGAGAGCGGGTTGAAAGCGCCGGGGAACTGGCGGGCGGCACCCGGGGTGAGCATTTCGCGCAGCGCCAGGCGCTTTGCCGCAGGGGTTCTTGTCGAGTACAGCATGCTAGAACAGGCCCTTCGGTGCGGCCGCTGCGTCGATGACGCCCGCGGCGGCGGCGATGTTCAGCTGGTCCAGTTCGCCGGCGGCCAGGTTTTCAAGGTTTTCTGCGGCCGCGATGAAGCGGTCGATCTCGGCGTCGTCCACCAGGCCGGCGGCCAGGGTGCGGAACTTGTTGATGTACTGCTCGCGGGCGAAAGGACGGGCGCCCAGCGGGTGCGCGTCGGCTACGGCGATTTCATCGGTGATCACGGTGCCATCGGCCAGGGTGATCTCGACCGAGCCGCCGAAGGCCTTCTCGGCGATGTCCAGCGAGTGGTAGCGGCGGGTCCATTGCGAATCTTCTTCGGTGGTGACCTTGTGCCACAGCTCCACGGTGTCGGCGCGGCCGGCACGCTCAGGGGAGTAGGAATCCACGTGGTGCCATGCGCCATCCTGCAAGGCCACGGTGAAGATGTACGGGATCGAGTGGTCCAGGGTTTCGCGGCTGGCGGTGGGATCGTACTTCTGCGGGTCGTTCGCGCCGGAGCCGATGACGTAGTGGGTGTGGTGGCTGGTCTTGATCAGCACCGAGGTGACGTTCTTCGGGTCCGTGGCCTCCGGGTGCTCGCTGTGCAGCTTGCGGGCCAGGTCGATCCAGGCCTGGGCCTGGTACTCGGCCGAGTGCTCCTTGGTGTAGGTGTCCAAAATGGCGCGCTTGGCTTCGCCGGCTTCTGGCAGCGGCACCTCGTAGGCGGCATCCTTGCCATCGAGCATCCATGCGATGACGCCGTCTTCGCCCTCGTAGATTGGCACTGGGGAGGTCTGGCCGCGCATCGCACGGTCCGCGGCCTCGACGGCCATCTTGCCGGCGAAGGCCGGGGCGTGGGCCTTCCAGGTGGAGATTTCGCCCTTGCGCGACTGGCGAGTGGCGGTGGTGGTGTGCAGGCCCTGTCCCACGGCCTGGAAGATGGTTTCGACATCCAGGCCCAGCAGGGTGCCGATGCCGGCGGCGGCCGATGGGCCCAGGTGCGCGACATGGTCGATCTTGTGCTTGTGCAGGCAGATGGCCTTGACCAGGTCCACCTGGATTTCGTAGCCGGTGGCGATGCCGCGGATCAGGTCCTTGCCCGAGGCGCCAGTGTGCTGCGCAACAGCCAGGATCGGCGGGATGTTGTCGCCCGGGTGCGAGTATTCGGCGGCCAGGAAGGTGTCATGGTAGTCCAGTTCGCGCACGGCCACGCCGTTGGCCCAGGCCGCCCATTCCGGGGAGACCTTTTCGGAGATGCCGAAGACGCTGGCGCCCGCCCCGCCGGTGGATGGGGCGTGGGTCAGTGCCTGGGCGCGGGCGGCAATGATAGGTCCGCGGTTCAGCGAAGCGATGGCCACCGAGGCATTGTCGATGATGCGGTTGATGATCATGTCGGCCACTTCTGCGGTGACCGCTACCGGATCGGCGGCCACCGTGGCGATCTTGTGCGCCAGCTGGTCTTCGCGAGCCAGGTTTTCCTCGGAGCGGTATACGCGTACAGGGTGCTTGATCATGGTCATTGCCTTTCTGATCCGGCCGCGTGGGCCATGATGTGGGTGAAGGATTGGTGCAGGTGAACTGTGGTGGCCGCCGCGGCAACCTCCGGATTCCCGCTGGCGATCGCTCGCGCTATGGCAGCATGCTCGCCGGCGGAGGCCTTGAGCCGTTGGGGGTTGTCCTTGGCCATGCGCCGAATCCGTTGCAGGTGAACCCGCAGGGTGCGCAATGCGTTGGACAGGTACTTGTTGTTCGCAGCCTCGTCGATGGAGTCGTCGAGCAGCTGCACCAGCTGGTAGTAGGATTCGCGGGATCCGGGGATCTCTATTTCTAGGGCGGCGGCCTCAAAGCGCTGCGCCAGTTCGTCGAAGCTTGCTCGCTGCGCTGAACCGGCTGCCTGCCGGGCGCTGGCGCATTCCAGTGCTACGCGCAGGACGAACAGGTCTTCTACGTGATCTTCGCTGACCTCCGAGACCACCGTGCCTCGCCCGCGTTGCGCTACCGCCAGTCCATCGGCAACCAGCCGCCCCAGCGCCTCGCGAACCGGTGTGCGCGAAACGCCCAGGCGTTCTGACTGCTCGACTTCTGCGAGTACGGTGCCCGGAGCCAAGCGCCATTCGACAATGTCGGCACGCAGGCTCTCGTAGACCTTGTCGCTTGCTCTCATGCTGCAATTGTATACACGGACCGTGGAAAAATGGGAGATTTGAGAATATTTCCGAAAATTTTTTCAATTTATGTATACATAAACCTTGTGGTGGAGTGACTTGGCTCATAGAGTTGACGGCGAGGACGATCTCAGTCACCACGCAGGGGCCGGGCAATGACGCCCGGTGCCGGGAGGAAAGAACAATGGCACAGGAATACCGCCGGGCCTTCGCCCAGGCCACCAATGACCCCGCCACTTTCTGGCTGCAAGCGGCCCAGGATCTCCAATGGGACACGGTGCCGCAAATAGCCATCGACGATTCGCGCAAGCCGCTCTATTCCTGGTTCCCCGATGGCAAGCTCAACCTTTCCAGCAATGCGCTCGATCGGCATGTTGCCGCCGGCCGCGCAGATCACACCGCGCTGATCCATGATTCAGCGATGCTGGGCAGCGTCGTCAGCTACACCTACGCGCAGCTGCTGAGCGAAGTTGAAACCTTTGCCGGCGTATTGGCAGGGCGCGGGGTCGGCATGGGGGATCGGGTGCTGATCTACTTGCCGATGATCCCGCAGGCCGTGATCGCCATGCTCGCTTGCGCCCGGCTCGGTGCCGTGCATTCGGTGGTCTTTGGCGGCTTTGCCCCGAAGGAGCTGGCGGCCCGGATTACCGACTGCGCGCCGGTCGCGGTGGTCACCGCCTCCGGCGGCATCGAGCCAAGCAGGCGCATCGAATACCTGCCGGCGGTGGCCGAGGCGCTGTCCCTGGCGGAACCAGCCGTTAAGGACGTGATTGTGGCCCACCGCGATGGGTTCGAGCATCGCCTCGCCGACTACCGGAACCAGCCGATCAACGGCCAACAGGTCAATTGGCTGGACTGGGATGAGCAGGCGCAGCAGGCAGCACCCGCCGCGGCCGTGCCCGTGCCATCAACCCACCCGCTCTACGTGCTGTACACCTCGGGCACCACCGGGGCGCCCAAGGGAGTGGTCCGCGACACCGGTGGCTACGGCACGGCGCTGCAGTACTCGATGAACGCAATCTACGATGTGCATCCCGGGGACACCATGTTCACCGCCTCCGATGTCGGCTGGGTCGTAGGCCACTCCTACATTGTGTACGCGCCGCTGATCGCCGGCGCGACAACGGTGCTCTATGAAGGCAAGCCGGTGGGCACGCCGGATGCCGGAGTTTTTGGGCGCATTATCGAGGACCACGGGGTCACAACGATGTTCACCGCGCCAACTGCGTTGCGTGCCGTGCGCAAGGCGGATCCGCAGGGCGCGCTGATCGCCAGCCATGACTTGTCCACCCTGCGCGCGCTGTTTGTCGCCGGAGAGCGACTGGACCCCGATACCTTCCACTTCGCCTCCGATCTTCTGCGGATTCCCGTGGTGGATAACTGGTGGCAGACCGAGACCGGTTGGCCGATCGCCGCGAATCCGCTGGGGCTGGAAGCGCTGCCGGCCAAGGCGGGATCGCCCACCACCCCGGTGCCTGGTTTCGCGGTGCAGATTCGCGATGGCCTGGGCGAAAAGCTGCCAGCGGGCCAGGAGGGAAATATTGTTGTCCGCCTGCCATTGCCACCTGGTGCCTTGACCACGCTGTGGGGCAACGACCAGCGCTTTATCGACACGTACCTGGCGCAGATCGAGGGGTGCTACCTGACCGGGGACTCGGGGTTCCTGGATGAGGATGGCTACCTCTTCGTGATGGGCCGCACCGATGACGTGATCAACGTTTCCGGGCACCGGCTGTCCACCGGAGCCATCGAGCAGGTGCTGGCCAGCCATCCGGCAGTCGCGGAATGCGCCGTGATCGGCCTGGCCGATGCGCTCAAGGGGCAGCGTGCCAGTGGCTATGTAGTGCTCAAATCCGGCGTTCAGATCGACGGCGATACCTTGGCGCGGGAAATCGTCGCCCTGGTGCGCCAGCAGATCGGCGCCGTGGCGGACTTCCGCGAAGTCACGGTGGTTGCCGCGTTGCCGAAGACCCGTTCGGGAAAAATCCTGCGCAAGACCATGCGGCAGATTGCCGACGGCAAGGAGTACACCGTTCCATCCACCATCGAGGACCCTGCAGTGCTCGATGAATTGGTGCCGCTGCTGCGCGCGCAAGCCTAGGCCGGCAGCCTAGCTTCGAGGAGCTGCCCGGTATTCATATTCCGGGCGGCCCCTGGTGCCATGCCGCGGTTGTTTGAGCACTGCCCTGGTTTCGAACAGGTGCTCCAGGTAGCGCCGCGCGGTGACCCGCGAGATGCCTAGTTCTTCGCCCAGTTCGGTGGCTGAAAAGCAGCGTTCGGCCCGCCGGGCCAGATGCTCGCTGATCTGTGCCAAGGTCTCCGGGATCAGGCCCTTGGGCAGGGAAGCGGAAGCGGTAGACGTGCGCAGCGCGGAAAAGGCGTTGTCCAAGGCGGCCTGGCTGGTGTCCGGCCCGGTGGACCGCATGGTGGAGACGAAGCGGCGGTGATTTTCCAGCTTCTCGCTGAAGGCCGCAAAGGTGAAGGGCTTGATGAGGTACTGGGTGATGCCGGTGGCGACCGCGGAGCGGACCACGGCAAGATCGCGGACCGCGGTGATGGCGATGATGTCGGTGGTCAGGCCCAACCCGCGCATCCGCTTGGCCACGTCGATACCGTGCAAATCAGGCAAGGTCATGTCCAGGAGGACCAGATCGAAGGCGGCCCCTGAATTCCGGGCGCGTGTGAGCAGGGACAATGCTTCTTGCCCGTTGCTGGCGATCGCGCCGGTCGCGAATCCGGGGACCCGATTAACGTACTTGGCGTGGGATGCCGCGGTTTCGGGTTCGTCGTCGACCACGAGCACAACGATGTCCTCGCTGCTTGAAGACGGGGCGGGTGGGACGATGCGGGGATCTGTCATGGAACTCTCCTTGGCTAGCTGCTGGACTCTAGCGGAAGGGTCACGGTGAAGATCGCCCCGGCATCATTGTCAACATTCATTGTGCCACCTAGGCGCAGCACGGCCTGCTGCACCAGGGCCAAGCCCAGACCACGCGGCTGTGCCCCCTTTTTGGTGCTCACCCCGAAACGCAGCAGCTGGTCGAGGAATTCCGGTTCAATGCCGGGCCCGGAATCGGCCACGGATATGATCAGCTCCCCATGCCCCGCGGTGACCTCCACCCAGACGGTGGATTCCCTGGTGCCGGCGGAAACGTCCAAGGCGTTGTCCAAGAGGTTGCCCACGATGGTGACCATATCGCTGGCTGCCACCGCATCGGCAGGGATGAATCCCTGCGCGGTGATATCCAGCTTGACCCCGCGCTCATGGGCTTGGGCGGCTTTGGCCACCAGCAGGCTGGAAAGGTAGGCGTCATCGATGGAATGCACGATGGCATCGGTGAGCTTTTGCGAATGCTGCCGGTCGTCCACCGCAAAGGCCAAGGCCCGCTCGTTCTGGCCATTTTCTATCAGCGTGGCGATGGTGTGCAGCCGGTTGGCATGCTCATGGGTTTGCGCTCGCAGGGCGGTGGAGAAGGTTTTCAGCGACTGGACCTCGCCGGCCAGTTCCTGCACCTCGGTGAGGTCGCGCAAGGTCAGAACCTGGCCGGTAAGCGGCTGCACGCCAAGCCAGCGCCGGGGAGCGCCGCCTCTCCGGGGCAATCCCGCGTTGGTCAAGCGTGCGGGACCTTGGGAAATGGACAGTACGCTGCGGGCTCCCAGATGGATTTCGTCTTTGCAGCTGCGGCCGGTGGCCATGAGCGTGCGCAGGGTTTCGGGCATCTGGACCTGGTCGAGATCTAGGCCATGAGGCGGTACCTCATCGGGCAAATCCAGCAATTTCGCGGCCTCTTGGTTATAGAGCACGATCCGATGCCGCCGATCAAGCAGCACCAGCCCTTCGCGCACCGAATGCAGTGCGGAGAAATAGAAGGCGTAGAGCCGGCGCAGGCCATGCGGGCCGAAGCCCAAGGTCGCCTGGTTGACGTAGCGCGAGAAGCACCACGAGGTGAAGCCGGCCAGGATCAGGGCGAGTGCGGAAACCAGCAGGATTTGCGGCACCTCGCTGCGGTAAATCGTCTGCAGGTTTTCCAGGGTGATTCCGGTGGCCACCAGCCCGACAAGCTTTCCGTCGTGGTACACCGGCGCAATGGTCCGCACCGAGCGTCCCAGGGTTCCCAGCGCCACCTCGTTATAGGTCTGGCCTGCGAGCGCCTGCTTGGTGGAACCTGCGTAGTTCTGGCCAATCCGCTCGGGATTGGGGTGGGTGACGCGCTTGGTGTCCGGGGTCATGATCGAAATGAAATCGACACCTTGGCCGCGGTCCAGGATCTTGTTGGTGTAGGGCTGCAGCAGTTCCGAGGGATGATCGCCGGCCAGCGCGTTGCCCACGAAAGGGTCGTTGGCCAGCGTAATGGAGATCGTGGCAACGGTGGCCTGCTTGTCGTCGAGGATGACCCGGGCCTGTTGCTGGTAGGTGGAGACCGCCATTCCAATGACCACCAAAATGACCACGAGCATTTGCGCGGCGAAGATCAGCACCGCAAAAGACCAGCCGTTGCGGCTCAGGGGAGCGGGGATTGCATCGTTCTGAGCCTCGCGGGGCGAGGACAGGTCCGTGAAGTGGTCTGTCATGTTGCGCTCCTCCTCTTGCGGTGTCTTCCTTTGGAGTGCTATTGCGTGACCAATATGAACGCAATAGAGATGCACATCACCTCGGCGCGCACCATTGAACAGAACGATTCTACGTAATACCGGCTTGGCAAGGACGCCAGGGGCGGTTGCAGGCACTTTTCAAGGGTAGGACTAACCACATGACTGTCACTGACGACATGAAGCCGGGCGGCAACTCAGCCCAGGCCGGAACGAAGAAAAAAGACAAGACCCACTGGCTGTACATCATGGTGATTGCCGCCGTGGTGCTCGGCGCAGCGGTCGGACTGCTCGCCCCGGACCTCGGCAAGGCGCTCAAGCCACTGGGCACCGGTTTCGTGGCATTGATCAAGATGCTGATCGCCCCGGTGATCTTCTGCACCATCGCCCTCGGCGTCGGCTCCATCGCCAAGGCCGCCACGGTCGGCAAGGTCGGCGGCCTGGCGCTGCTGTACTTCATCACCATGTCCACCTTCGCCCTGGCCATCGGCCTGGTCGTCGGCAACATCATCCACCCCGGATCCGGACTGAAGCTCGAGCCTTATGAGGCGAGCACCGGCGGGGGAGACAACGCCACCGTCGCCTTCCTGCTGGAACTGATCCCGGGCGACATCCCGGTGCTGCCAACCCTGGTGCTGGCCCTGCTGGTCGGCTTCGCGCTGCAGTCCATGGGCAAGGCCGGCGAGCCGGTGCTCAACGGCATCAAGCACATCCAGGCCGTGGTCTTCCGCCTGATGATGATGATCATGTGGGTTGCCCCGATTGGTGCCTTCGGCGCCATTGCCGCAGTGGTCGGTGCCACCGGTTGGGCCGCCATCGGCTCCATGGCGATCCTGATGGGCGCCTTCTACATGACCTGCGCCCTGTTCATCGTCGTCATCCTTGGCACCTTGCTGCGCGTGGTGACCGGTCTGAACATCTTCTTGCTGCTCAAGTACCTGGCTCGCGAATATCTGTTGATCTTCTCCACCAGTTCCTCCGAGTCGGCCCTGCCGCGCCTGATCGCCAAGATGGAGCATGCCGGTGTTTCGAAGCCGGTCGTCGGCATCACCGTGCCAACCGGCTACTCCTTCAACCTTGACGGCACCGCGATCTACCTGACCATGGCTGCCCTGTTCGTTTCGACCGCCATGGGCATGCCGATGAACCTGGGCGAGCAGGTCGGCCTGCTGGTCTTCATGATCGTCGCTTCCAAGGGCGCCGCCGGCGTGACCGGTGCAGGCCTGGCCACCTTGGCCGCCGGGCTGCAGTCGCACCGTCCGGAACTGCTGGACGGCATGGGCGTGATCGTGGGCATCGACAAGTTCATGTCCGAAGCCCGCGCGCTGACCAACTTCACCGGCAACGCCGTGGCCACCTTGTTGATCGGCAAGTGGACCAGGGAAATTGACATGGACCAGGCGAAGGCCGTGCTGGCCGGCAACCGTCCGTTCGACGAAACCAGCGTCGAGGGCCACTAGCCCGCAGTGAAGAATCCGCTATCCGAAGTGCTCGGGTAGCGGATTTTTTGCGTCTTGGAATCTTTGGGAGGATTGGCCTTGGGCGGCGAGAGAGCCAACCGGTCGAGAGGACATCATGGGTGCAGCGCTGCGAGTGTGCTTCGTCGGGGATTCATTTGTCGCGGGAGTCGGCGATGAAACCCACCGCGGATGGGCAGGACGGCTGATCGCCCGGGGAATCGAACGCGGCTACGCGCTCACCGGCTACAACCTCGGGGTGCGCGGCGATACCAGCGCCATGATCGGGCAGCGATTCGAAGCCGAATGCGCTGCGCGTTTTCCGCCAGGGGATCATGCGGTAGGCGTGGTGTTCTCCTTTGGAGTCAACGATGTCATCCGCTGGGGAGCGCAGCCACGGGTGGCAGCCGAAGATCGGATCCCCAACCTTGCGGCAATCCTGGGGGCGGCCAGGGAACGGAACTGGCCGGTATTGATGATCGGGCCGCCAGCGATTGCCGATGATGCCTTGAACGCGGAACTGCTTGAGCTGGACGCGCAGATGCGGGCATTCTGCCGCTCGGAGATGGTGCCGTATCTGGGCGTCCACGAAGACCTGGCCGGCAATGACCTGTGGCGCCGTGAAGTAGCTGCCGATGACGGGGCACATCCACGCGCCGCAGGATATGAATTGCTGGCCGGTCTGGCCAGCGGGGCCTGGGATGCCTGGCTGCAGGACGTGGCAGCTAGGCTGGAGCCATGAATGCGACACCGCACCAGCTGCACTATCGAGAACTGGCTGATGACGAAAAGGCACTGGTTGAGCTGGCCCGGCAGATAATCGAGGCCACCACCGATGCGCCCGATGGCGGGGACGGGGTGCACACCATGGGCGCCGCGGTGCTGGCTGCCAATGGCACGATGCACGCGGGCGTGAATTTCTACCACTTCACCGGTGGGCCCTGTGCCGAGCTGGTGGCTTTCGGGGCGGCCCGTGCCGCCGGTGTCGTGGATCCGCAGGTGGTAGTTGCGGTGGGCAACGAGGGCCGCGGGATCAAGAACCCGTGCGGTCGCTGCCGCCAGGTGATGGCGGATAACTACCCGCAGCTGAGAGTCATCGTCGATACCCCGAACGGGCCGCGCAGCGTCAGCGCTCGCGAGCTGCTGCCGTTGTCATTCGATTGGGCGGCGGAGCAAGCCTGAGCTCCTGAGGCCAGGCTCAGCGCGCGAGGCCGGCCAATGGGGAGGCGAGCACTACCCGGTTGCCGTCGGGATCCTGAAGCTGCAGGATTCGCGCCCCGCCGCCGGGCTGCGGCCCGTGATGCTCGATGCCCGATTCCAGCAGCCGCGACGCCTGGGCGTCGAGATCGGCAACTTCCAAGACCAGGGTGCTGTGCCCGGCTCGTTCGGGTTCGCAGTACACCTGGACGCCGTAGCCCGGGGCCAGATGCCATTCGAGCAATCCGTCCATGGGCCGCTGATCGGGGGATCTGCCAAAGAGCCGGGCATACCAGTGCTCGGCGCGGGCCACATCCGATACCGTGCAATTGCCGAGCATTCCCGTGAACATCTGCCTCGCCCCTCATGCCGCCTGGTCCTGGTGTGTGGCACCATTTGACCACCGGGGTGCGCCCGGTTCAAGGACTTCGCCGGATCGAGGGCAAATTATCGGTGTGGGGTCCACGGCACTGGCCGGCCGAGGAACGCCGCGAGCTGGTCCAGCGCCGGCGCCTCGTCGCTGACCGGTTGCGGTGGATCGAAGCGCCCGGAGCGCGGAGAATCAGCGAGCTGCCCGCGGGCGAATTCCCATGCCTGCTGCGCCGAGGATTCCAGCACGGGATCATCCTCCAGCGCCTGGCCGGTGGCTTGGGCCAGATCCCAGAGGTGGGCGAGCAAATCGTAGCTGCGGATCTGCAGCCGCTCGAAGCCGGTGGCCGTGCCCATCGGGCTCTGGAAACTTTGTTCAAGCACCCCCGGGGCGCCAAAGGCGGCGAGCAGCAGCTGCGCTGAGCGGGTGTAGGCCCCGGCCGGATCCTCGCCCAGCACATCGGCATCGCGAGAGGGCGGGCGCTGCCCGGACAGCATGGCGGCAAAGACCAGATTCATGCCCACCACATGCTCGAGCAGCTTGCGCACCGTCCAATCGCTGCACGGCGTGGGCGCGTTCCACTGCGTGCCTGCAATGTTCTCGACGAGCCGGCCGCCGAGCTGCAACGAGTGCTCCAGGGAAGCGAGCATGGTCCGGGATTCCTTGTTCATGATGGTTCAAGTCTCCTGCCCAATCCCAGGCGGGGTCAATGGCCTGACGCGGCCAGCAGGTTTTGCAGCCGCGGGCCGAACTGGACTTCATGCTCCAGGGCCATCAGCTCATGGACCGGCAGGTGCAACTGCCGTGCAGCGAGAATCGACTTGATGTACTCCCAGTAATCTTGCTCGGCTTGGGCCCTGGTCGCCCCGGGGCCCGGTTCGTCCGGTCCCGCCACCACCAGTGCGGTTTCGCGAATATCAGCCGGTACCGCCTGCGGCCAGCTGCAGTTGGTGGACCAGCCCCGGTCATCGAGCACGACGACCAGCCGCCCGTCATCCAGCTGTGCCTGGAGCAGCACGGAAACGCTGACTTCCCCGCTCTCCGGCTCGGCCTCGGCCAGGCTGATGAACTTCACAATGGTGCTCATCGTGTCCTTTCGTGAAATGCCAGTGCGCATCCAGCTCGCATACAACATTAGAGCTAAGGTTCAAGGTAAAGGCTCGCCGTGAATGAACCCAAAAAACCGGGATCTTTTGCTTCGACCGATAACCTTGAAATGAGCCTACAGCTCAAAGAATTTGGTGTATCGAACGGGAAGTGTGGTTTACCCATCGTGAGCGAGGAACAGGGAAATAAGCACCGCGGGGCGGGGATGCTCAAGGAGCCTCGTCCGATGGGTCCAACTGGCAAGCCATTGACAGATTTCCCGGTGCCAGCACCGTTGCCTTCGCACGGCCCAGCACGCGTGATCGCCATGGTGAACCAGAAGGGCGGCGTCGGCAAGACCACCTCCACCATCAACCTGGCCGCGGCGCTCGCCGAGTACGGCCGCAAGGTGCTGCTGGTGGACTTCGACCCGCAGGGCGCACTGTCCGCCGGCTTCGGCACCAATCCGCATGAAATGGACATCACCGTCTACAACGTGCTGATGGACCGCCAGGTGAAAATCACGGACGCGATCTTGCACACCGATGTGGAAAACATCGACCTGTTGCCAGCGAACATCGACCTGTCGGCCGCTGAAGTGCAACTGGTCAACGAGGTCGCGCGCGAGCAGGTTCTCGAGCGCGCGCTGCGCCACGTGATCGACGACTATGACGTAGTGCTGATCGACTGCCAGCCATCGCTGGGCCTGCTGACCATCAATGCGCTGACCGCCGCCCATGGCGTGATCATCCCGTTGACTGCGGAATTCTTCGCCCTGCGTGCCGTGGCCCTGCTGATGGAAACCATCGACAAGGTCAAGGATCGGCTGAACCAGGTCCTGGAGCTCGACGGCGTGGTGGCCACCATGTACGACGCGCGCACCCTGCACAGCCGCGAAGTGATCACCCGCCTGGACGAGGCCTTCGGCGACAAGCTCTTTGAAACGGTGATCAAGCGAACCATTAAATTCGCCGATGCCAACGTGGCTGCCGAGCCGATTACCACCTATGCGGCCAACCACCCCGGTGCCGAGGCCTACCGCAATCTGGCGCGCGAATTGATTTGGCGCGGTGGCGCCCCGTAATGAGCACCACGCTCACCGAGCAAACCGCCAACGATTCCGCCGAGCCAGCAACAGCTGAGCAGGAATCGTCTGGCGGTTTTCGCCTTGCCCTGGACAATTTCAACGGGCCCTTTGACGTGCTGCTGCACCTGATCACCCAGCGCGAGCTGGACATCACCGAAGTGGCCTTGGCGGAAGTGACCGACGAATTCATTGCCTACCTGCGTGAGCTGCAGGCCAGCGTCGCCGAAGGCAATGACGGGATGAAGGTGCTCGATGAGACCACCGAATTCCTGGTGGTCGCCTCCACCCTGCTGGATCTGAAAGCGGCCCGCTTGCTGCCGCGCGGGGAAATGGCTGATGAAGAGGACTTCGAGCTGCTCGAAGCCAGGGACCTGCTCTTTGCCCGGCTATTGCAGTACAAGGCGTTCAAGCAGGCCGCCGAATTCCTGGGCGAGCGCTACGAGGCTGAAGGTTCGCGCCATCCGCGCGAGGTCTCCCTGGAACCGCAGTTTGCCTCCCTGCTGCCTGAATTGATTTTCAGCATTGGCCCCGACGCCCTGGCAGCCTTGGCGGCCAGCGCTTTGGCGCCGAAGCCTGAGCCGATCACCGAGGTGGGCATCGGCCACTTGCATGGGGCCAATGTCACGATTGCCGATGAAGCCGAGTCCATCACCGCCCTGCTGCAGGAGCGCGGACCGCTGGACTTCCGCGAACTGGTCGCCGACGCTTCAGTTCATCTGGTGGTTGTGGTGCGTTTTCTGGCATTGTTGGAGATGTTCCGGCAACGAGCGATCAGCTTTGAGCAAGAAGACCCGCTCGGCCCGCTGCGGATCGCCCTGGCTTCGGAGTCCTCCTTCGATGCCCAAGCAGTACAAGACGAGTATGAGGGGAGCGGTGGTGAGGTGAATCATGAGTGAGATTGCACCCATTGACCAGCTGCCAGGAGGCCTGGAATCGGGCCTGGAAGCGGTGCTCATGGTCGCTGATATCCCCGTCAGCTCGGGGCGTTTGGCCGAAATCTTCCAGGTGCCGGCAGCGCGAGTTGCCGAAGCTTTGGAGAAACTGGCAACCGAGTATGATGGAAAGGATCGCCCGCGCGGATTTGAACTGCGTCGTGTCGCCTCCGGGTGGCGTTTCTATACGCGCAGCGATTACGCCGATTTCGTCTCCAGCTTCGTGCTCGACGGGCAGAGCGCGCGCTTGTCGCAGGCCGCCTTGGAAACCCTGGCTGTCATCGCTTACCGCCAGCCGGTCTCGCGTGGACGTATTTCGGCGATTCGAGGTGTAAACGTCGATTCTGTGGTGCGCACATTGCTCACCCGCGGATTGATCACGGAGTATCCGGAAACTGGCGATGGCGGTGCAACGCTGTACCAGACCACTGAATACTTCCTGGAACGACTGGGATTGGGCTCGCTAGATGAGTTGCCTGCGCTATCCCCGTATCTTCCTGGGGTGGCCGATCTTGAATCGCTCGATTCGGCAACCTACGACGACTAAGTAGCAGCCAGCTGGCGGCTACAACGGACTAACCACGCGTGAAGCCCCCAATCCATGGGCCCGCGCAGTGAAACGCAACAGCAAGGGACATAGCGAAGCATGAGCAGGGGATCATCCTCCGGCCGCACACCACGCGGCAACAATTCCAATTTTGGCGGAAAGCCAGCAGGCGGACGCGGCAAGCAGCAGGGCGGCAAGTCCTTCGGCGAGAAGCCCCACGACAAGTCGGCCTCGGGCAAGCCAGGCGCCAAGTCGAATTCGGCCAAGCGCAACACCTCGGCCCCGCGCAAGAATTCCGAGCGCGCCTTCGGCAAGGAGCGCTTCGGCAACTCCGTGCCCACCAACTACGCGCGCCCGACCCAGCGCGCCCGCGCCCAGGCCCGTGCCGAGAGCCAGGCCTCCCGCGAAATCAACGGCGAGCAGCAGGACGGCATCCGCCTGCAGAAGGCCATGGCCAACGCCGGGGTCGCATCGCGCCGCGTCTGCGAGGAAATGATCCTCGAAGGCCGCGTCGAGGTCAACGGCAACCTGGTTGTCGAGCTGGGCTCCCGCGTGGATCCTGCCAAGGATTCCATCCACGTCGACGGCATGCGCATCCAGACGAACCAGGCCAACCGCTACTTCGTCTTCAACAAGCCGAAGCACGTGATGTGCACGATGGATGACCCAGAGGGCCGCCGCACCATCGCCGACTACTTCAAGAACGAGCACCACTCGCTGCGCTTATTCCACGTCGGACGCCTGGACTACAAGACCGAGGGCGTGCTGATCCTGACCAACGACGGGGAGCTGGCCAATCGCCTGCAGCACCCGAAGTACGAGGTCCCCAAGACCTACCTGGTGCAGATTCCTGGGCCATTGCCACGCGCGGTGAGCAACCAGCTGCGCGAGGGCATCAAGCTGGAAGACGGCTGGATCAAGGTCGATGACCTGAAGATCATCGCCACCACCCCGAAGCATGTCATGGTCGAGGTCACCTTGCACTCGGGCCGCAACCGCATTGTGCGCCGCATGTTCGACGCCGTGGGCCACCCGGTCCAGCGCCTGGTGCGCGTCGCCGTGGGACCAATCCTGCTCGGCGACCAGAAACAGGGCACCATCCGCTCCCTGGGCAACCAGGAAGTCGGGCATCTGATGGCCATGGTGGGGATGTAGCCCATGCTGTCCTCTCACCTTGCCGGCCCAGTTCTGGTCATCGGCACCGGGCTGCTGGGCACCTCGGTGGGATTGGGCTTGCGCGCCAAAGGCGTGCCGGTCTATCTTGCAGATGTTTCCCCGACGGCCGCTGGGGTTGCCCAGGACATCGGGGCCGGCGTCCTGCTTGAACAGCGCGCCATTGCCCCGGAGCTCGTGGTAATCGGCGCTCCGCCGGATGTCACCGCCGCCCTGGTGGCCGACGCCCTGCTGGCCTACCCCAATGCCACCGTGGTGGATATCGCCAGCGTCAAGGGCTCGATCCTTTCGGCAGTGCTGGCCGATGATCGACTGGGCGAGGCCGAAACCTCCCGCTATGTGGGCACGCACCCGATGGCCGGACGCGAAAAGTCCGGCCCGGCCGCAGCCCGCGGCGAGCTGTTCACCTCGATGCCGTGGGTCATCTGCGCCCATGGCGGCGCGGATCCGGCACGGGTGAAGGTGGCTGAAGCACTGGCCATAGACCTTGGCGCCACGATGCACCGGATGTCGGTGGCCGACCATGACCAGTCGGTGGCCCTCATCAGCCACTTCCCGCAGGCGGCCAGCTCGATGATCGCCTCGCGCCTGCTCAATGCCGAAGCGCACCAGCTGGCCCTGGCCGGCAACGGATTGCGGGACACCACGCGCATCGCCGCCAGTGACGAGAAGCTCTGGATCCAGATCTTTTCGCACAACGCCGAGGCGCTGGTGCCGATCTTGACCGGGATGAAAGAAGACCTGGACCGGCTGATCAACACCCTGCAGAACCCGCAGGGCCCCGGGGCGCTGCTGGATCTCTCCCAGCTGATGACCGAAGGCAACGCCGGCAAGGCCCGGATCCCGGGCAAGCACGGCGCCCCGCCGCAGGCCTTTGCCCTGGTCACGGTGCTGGTGGATGACCGGCCGGGACAGATCGCCCGGTTGCTGGCCGAAATCGGCGAAGCGGGCATTAATATTGAAGATTTGCGCATGGAGCACTCTGCTGGCCATCAGGTCGGCATGGTGGATGTTTCGGTGGTTCCCGGACGCCGGGACGAACTGATTGACGTATTGACCAAGAACGGATGGAAAGTAGCCCAGTGAGCACCTTGAACAACGACCAGCTCGTCATCGCCATCGACGGCCCCAGCGGCTCGGGCAAGTCCTCGGTCTCCAAGGCCGTCGCCCGCGAACTGGGCGCAGCCTACCTGGACACCGGCGCCATGTACCGCGCCATCACCTACTCGGTGCTCGCTGACGGAACGGACCTGTCGGACGCCAACGCCATTGCCCAGGCCGTGCGCGATGCCCAGCTGGAAATTTCGGTGGATCCGGACGCCGAGCTGGTACAGATCGGCGGCGTGGATGTCACCGCCGCGATCCGCGAGCCGCGCATTTCCGAACAGGTCTCCACCGTGGCCACCAACCTGGACGCGCGTGCCGAACTGGTGCGCCGCCAGCAGGAAATCATCAAGGCCAACCTCCGCATTGTTGCCGAAGGCCGCGACATCACCACCGTGGTGGCCCCGGATGCCGACGCCCGCATTCTGCTCACCGCCTCGGAAGAGGCCCGGCTGCGCCGCCGCGGATTGCAGCTGGGCGGCACCCAGAACGATTCGCAGCTGGCCAACCAGGTGCTGGCTCGCGACGCGAAGGACTCCACGGTGGTGAACTTCACCCAGGCTGCCGACGGCGTGATGACCGTGGATTCTTCGGACCTGGATTTTGAACAAACCATCGCCGCGGTGCTTGACGCAATCAGCACCGCAACGAAAAACTAGCCACAAGCTGGTGCCCATCCTCGGCGAGAGCCGATGAAGATTACGATCGCTGTGAAGGGAAAATCATGAGCGAGAACAACTCCACCCACGACGAGGAATACATCCCCGTTGGAGACGACGATATCGCCGAGCGCCTGGCCGAACTGAGCGAGGAAGAAGCTGCCATCCGTGCGCAGGCTTTGCTCAGCGGACTGGAAGACTACGAACTGGACGAGGAAGACTCGGCCCTGCTCGCCGGTCTGGACGACTTTGATGACGACGACGCCGATGTGGTCATTCCACCGGTGCTCGCCGTGATCGGCCGCCCCAACGTGGGCAAGTCCACCCTGGTCAATCGCATCCTGGGCCGCCGCGAAGCAGTGGTGGAAGACACCCCGGGCGTGACCCGCGACCGCGTGTCCTACTCTGCCGAGTGGATGGGCCGCCCCTTCACCATCGTTGATACCGGTGGCTGGGAGCACGATGCCAAGGGCATCCACGCTTCGGTGGCTGACCAGGCGGAAATTGCCGCCGATGTCGCCGATGCGATCCTCTTTGTGGTGGACTCGCATGTTGGCGCCACCGCGACCGATGAGGCCGTGGTCAAGATGCTGCGCAAGAAGGGCAAGCCGGTCTTTCTGGTTGCCAACAAGGTGGACGACTTCAACCAGGAAGCCGAAGCGGCCATGCTCTGGGGCTTGGGCTTCGGCCAGCCCTGGCCGGTCTCGGCGCTGCACGGCCGCGGCACCGCGGACCTGCTGGACGCCGTCATGGAGAAGCTGCCTGAGCATTCCGCCTTTGGCGGCTTGATTCCCTCCGGTGGACCTCGCCGCGTGGCCCTGATCGGACGTCCCAACGTGGGCAAGTCCTCGCTGCTGAACAAGCTGGCTGGCTCCGAGCGCGTAGTAGTCGACGACTACGCCGGCACCACCCGCGACCCGGTGGACGAACTGATCGAGCTCGGCGGAAACATCTGGCGCTTTGTCGATACCGCAGGCATCCGCCGCCGCCAGCACATGGCTGTGGGCTCGGATTACTACGCATCCCTGCGCACCCAGACTGCGCTGGAAAAGGCCGAGGTCGCAGTGATCCTGCTGGCCGCCAACGAGATCGTTTCCGAGCAGGATGTGCGCATCATCCAGCTGGCCATCGAGGCCGGCCGCGCAATGGTCATCGTGTACAACAAGTGGGACGAGGTGGACGAGGACCGCCGGTACTACCTGGACCAGGAAATCGACCGCGACCTCGCGCACATCGAATGGGCCCCGCGGGTGAACATTTCGGCTAAAACCGGATGGCACAAGGACAAGCTGGTCCCCGCGCTGAACACCGCCCTGGACTCGTGGGACAAGCGCATTCCCACCGGAAAGCTCAACGCCTTCCTCGGCGAACTGGTTGCAGCCCACCCGCACCCGGTCCGCGGCGGCAAGCAGCCACGCATCCTCTTCGGCACCCAGGCCTCGGCCCGTCCGCCGCGCTTTGTGCTGTTCACCACCGGATTCCTCGATCCTGGCTACCGCCGATTCATCACGCGCCGCCTGCGCGAGACCTTCGGATTTGAAGGAACGCCGATCGAAGTATCGATGCGAATCCGCGAACGACGCGGTCGCAAGCGCTAGAGTTCGAAATTAGCCCTTCACTTGGTGTAGGGTAATAACGGAGCTTTTGCAGACGGCACCCTTGGTTCTCACGACTCGGGGATAACGGCTGCGGAGGCATCGGGCTATGGCGCAGCTTGGTAGCGCGCCTCACTGGGGGTGAGGAGGCCGTGGGTTCAAATCCCGCTAGCCCGACCAGATAGCGCAACCCCGCCGAGACCAGTCTCGGCGGGGTTTTGCGCATTCGGGAACTAGTTCGGAAGGCCAGCCCCATGCAGCGTCGGTTCTACCAGGTTGATGTTTTCAGCGACACTCCCTACAAGGGCAACCCGCTGGGCGTGGTGCTTGACGGACAGGACTTGCAGAAGGAAGCGATGCAAGATTATTCGCTCTGGTCCAATCTTTCCGAAGTCACTTATGTCCTGCCGGCCACCGAACAGCAGGCAGATTTCCGATTCCGCATTTTCGCCCGGCAGCGCGAGTACCGTTTCGCCGGGCATCCTGCCCTCGGCACCGCCCGTGCTTGGCTGGAAGCAGGGGGAGTGCCACGCAATCCGCGCCAGCTCGTCGTGCAGTGCGGCGCTGGATTGGTGCCCATCAACATTGATGGGAACTTGCTTTCCTTCGCTTCTCCGCCTGCCATTCGCTCCGGCGAGCTGGAGCCCGGGGAACTAGCGGAACTTGTAGGGATTCTGGACATTGATCCAGCCGCAGTCAAGGACGCCCAATGGGTTGACAACGGGCCTGGGTGGGCCGGGATACTGCTGGAAAATTCGGAACAGGTCCTGGATATTGTTCCGAAAATTCCGCAGCGGCCAGGCCGATGGAAGATCGGGGTCTTCGGTGCCCTACCACAGGAGCGATGGCCAGAAAAGTTTGAAGTCCGGGCGTTGACCATAGAAGACGGGGCATTGCGCGAAGACCCGGTGACTGGAAGCCTGAACGGTGCCGGAACCCAATGGCTGATCGACGCTGGATATGCCAGTGCGCCACTGGTCAACTGCCAAGGCGCAAAGGCTGGCCGCGACGGCCAAGTGCATGTGAGCGTGGCCGGCAATCAGCTCTGGGTTGGCGGCGCTACCTCGATATTGATCAGCGGAACCATCGAGCTCTAGCCACAAAAATTCTTGCCAGCTCCAGGCAAGAGGCCTAGCCTTGAAAGATGGGCACGATAATTTCCGGGATCTGATTCCTCCAGGCAGCAGGCGATTGCACGCCGCACCTTCCCTCTCTTCTCTTTTGCATCATTGTGATGCCCAATCTTCGCCAGCCTCCGGAAAGTACTCTGGTGGGCCGTTGGCGTCAGGCAGGAATATCCCATGACCCATCCACATGATCAGCGCCAGCCAGCGCTCGAGAATCCCGAGCACGGCCCTGACTACATCGTTTCCCTTCGAAGCCTCAGTGTCAGCTTTGGCGAACGCGACGTGTTGGTCGACTGCGATTTGTCGATTTCCGGCAAGGAGCGGCTAGCTGTGCTCGGGGATAACGGATCAGGCAAGTCCACGCTGATGCGTGTCATCGCTGGAAACTTGGAGGTCGAGCGAGGGGAACGGCACATCAACGCCCCGGGCGGCGTGGCCTATGCCGCGCAGAATCCGCGCTTCGCCGCTTCGATGAGCATTCAGCAAGTCATCGACTCGTATCATGCCCGCTTTCGCGAGCTGGAGAATCTGATGCGGATCATCAGCCTGAAGCTCCAAGGTGCACAGGGTCCTGCTGCTGAACGCCTGATGGCCCAGCTGCAACAGGTGACTGATATCTACGAAGCGGCCGACGGCTATACCCTGGCCCAGCGGCTGGACAGCGCCCTGCAACAACTTGGATTGGGGGAGCTGGATCGAGAGCGCGGAGTCTCGCGCCTGTCCGGTGGCCAGCGATCCCGGCTCGCATTGGCTTGCGTGCTGTGTTCTGGCGCGCAGCTGCTGTTGCTTGATGAACCGACCAATGATCTTGATGAGGCTGCGTTGGCCTGGCTGGAACGCAGTATGGACAGGCACCGAGGGGCTTTGGTGCTGATCACTCACGACCGCATGTTCCTCAAGCGCTTTGCACGTTCGATCCTCGAAGTCCATGTTGGGCAACTGAGCCGATATGGCAATGGATACGATGGCTACCTCCATGCCAAGGAGCAGGAACGGATCGCGGCTCAGGAAGCCTATGCCACCTGGGTGGCTGAGATGGAGCATTCGCGGAAGCTGGTGGAGAAGAACGTGGCGCGTGCCGCGGCAATTCCACGAAAAATGGAAAAGGCTGGCTTTGGGCACGGCAATTTCCGTCTACGGGAACGGAGCCACGGGTCGGCCTCCAAAATCCGCCAGGCCAAGTCGCGGATCGAAGAGCTGGAAGCCAGTCCGGCGCCCAAACCAGCCGCTGAACTTGAATTTTCCATGCCGGCAGGCGCCACCGTTCCAGAAACCGCCAAGACCTTGATCCGCGTGGAAAAGGCCCAACGCTCGGAACTGCCGGCGCTGCGCACCGGATCGTTCGAGATCAAGCTCGGCGAACGCTGGATGGTGACCGGACCGAACGGGGCCGGGAAAACGACGCTGCTCAAAATGCTGGCCGGCGAATTGTCCTATGACAGGGGCCGGGTTCAATTGACCCAGCCATTGCGCTGTGCCTGGCTGCGGCAGGAACTCGGCGAGGTGCCGGGGCAGAGCCTGGTCGAAGCCTTTGCGCTGGCGACAGATCAATACGTTGAAGATGCCGCCGAAGTGCTGGCCAAGCTTGGGCTATTTGCGCCCCAGGACTTCTTGCGCCACCCCCTGGCCTTGTCCGTGGGGCAACGACGCAGGCTCGAACTGGCAATCGCTGTGAGCTCCCAGGCGCACATCCTGTTCTTGGACGAGCCCACGAACCATATTTCGCCGGCATTGGTCGAACAGCTTGAAGGTGCATTGGTGGCCTTTCCCGGAACTGTAGTCACCGTGAGCCATGATCGGCGATGGCAGCAGAAACTCAAGGAGCACGGTTCCTTGCACCGATTGCAGGTACAGGATGGTCGCGTACAGGTTATTCAATAGAGTTTGCCAACTCGATGGCCCTCATCGGCTTTCGCCTGCGAGCAGCGCCAACTAGGCGCGGCTCGAACGCCCCAACAAACCTTTGCGGTTTGCTGGGGCGTTTTCCATGCCCGGAGCCAGCCGTATTTCGCGGCGCCGCCAGGTTTCTTGTGCGTGAGCTCACAGATTGTATATGATTAGTGTGCGATAAATGATTACTATGTTCGTTTATAGAACTTTGAGCGAAATGCTTGATCGCACTGCTAGAGAAATGGGGAATGGAACAATGCAGTTTCACCACAACGGATACGTTTCCGCTGATCCGCGTAAACAGCCAGCTGCCGGTACGGGAATAGACCGCCCAAAGCAGCTTCCTGACCAAATGGATGTGCTGGTTGTCGGTACCGGGCCAGCGGGCATCATCGCCGCTGCCCAGCTCTCGCAGTTCCCTCAAGTGCACACGCGAATCATTGACCGACGCCCGAGCCGCCTGGAAATTGGACAAGCCGACGGCATCCAGTCTCGAACCGTTGAGACATTCCAGGCATTTGGATTTGCCGAACGCATTACCTCCGAGGCGTACATCATCAAAGAAACCACATTCTGGAATCCCGACCCGGAAAACCCGGAATGCATTATGCGCACCGACCGCACCCCGGATGATCCAACTGGTGTCAGTGAATTTCCGCATCTGGTGGTCAACCAAGCCCGCGTGATTGATTATTTCGCCGAGTATGCCTATAACTCGCCAGCGCGGATCACCCCGGATTTCGGCTGGGAGTTCAAGGAACTGGTGGTTGAAGATGGCCACGAGTATCCAGTGAAGGTCACCCTGCTTGCCTGCGGAGGCGAAGCTGCGGGCCTTGAGCGAGTGGTGCGCGCTAAATACGTTGTTGGCGCGGATGGCGCGCGAAGCAACGTCCGTCGTTCTATCGGAGCAAAGCTTTCTGGAGACAAAGCGAACCACGCATGGGGTGTTATGGACACCTTGGCACTCACCGATTTTCCTGACGTTCGAACCAAATGCGCGATTCACTCCGGGGCCGGTTCAATTTTGCTGATCCCGCGTGAAGGCGGCCAGCTCTTCCGGCTCTACGTCGATCTGGGCGAAGTCCCCGAAGGTGACAACGGCAAAGTTCGCGAAACGCCGCTGGAAGAAATCATTCAACGTGCCAAAGCGATTCTGAATCCCTATACGTTGGATGTGAAGGACATTGCATGGCATAGCGTCTACGAGGTCGGGCATCGTCTCGCAGATCGTTTTGATGACGTTGCGCCGGATGAGACTTGCATTCGAGAACCGCGGGTCTTCATCACCGGCGACGCCTGCCATACCCACTCGGCGAAGGCCGGACAGGGAATGAACGTGTCAATGCAGGACGGGTTCAATCTGGCCTGGAAGCTGGGGTATGTCCTGACCGGTCGGTCCCCACAAAGCCTTCTGCGCACGTATTCAACAGAACGAAAGATGATCGCCAGGGACCTCATCGACTTTGATAAGCAGTGGTCCTCCATCATGGCGGCCACGCCGGAAGCGCTGCAGGGCCAAGAGGGCGCCGCCGAGTTCTACGTGCGTACCGCCGAGTTCCCCGCTGGTTTCATGACTGAATATGCTCCCTCGGTGCTAACGGCCGTCCACGAGCACCAGGACTTGGCGGCAGGATTCCCCATTGGGAAGCGATTCAGATCTTCAGAAGTCATGCGGGTCGCCGATGCCAGTCCAAGGCACTTGGGGCACCACCATCGGGCCGATGGCCGCTATCGAATTTACGTCTTTGCCGATCGAGCCCGAATAGGCGAACCAGGCAAAGTTGCCACGCTGGCGAATTGGCTATTGGAATCGAACGAATCCCCGGTGCGCCGCTTCACACCGCAGGATGCTGATCTTGATTCCCTGTTTGACGTGAAGGTGATCTACCAACAGGATTACGCCTCGATGAACATCAATGACGCTCCGAAAATCTTCCGGCCCAAAGTTGGCGAGCTGGGACTCATGGACTATGAAAAGGTCTATGCGGCGTGGGAATCGTCAGATATTTTCGAAGAGCGCCAGATTTCGCGCGAGGGCGCGATCATCATCGTCCGCCCGGATATGTACGTGTCCCATGTTCTGCCGTTGGATTCCATTCAGGATCTCGCAGGCTTTTTTGACGATGTCTTGGTTCCACGCATCTAGGCCGCTACCTCAGAACGCAGCAGAGGTCCGGTCGGCAGTGGCCGCTACCTCTGCTGCGTTTCCCGATGTCTGTCTGAGGAATATTCCGCGGGTTCGGCAAGTTGAAGCATGTGACCGGTGAAATGATTCATTGAAAGGATGGTGCAATGAGCCAGGAGTTCAGTTTTGACCTTCAGCAAGTTGTTGAATCGGACTTCGTGTGCGCCGACGGTGTCTGTTTCGTACCGACTACTGGCGCTTCAACTGGTCAAGCAGATACTCACGCAGGACCATCGCGTGATTAGCCTGTTCATTGCGAGCGGCAAAAACCAGAGTCACCGTGGGCAGGTGTTCGATCAGCTCCAGAAAGTCGTCGACCGCCGGATTCTGATTTAGCTCGGCCCTGTAGAACCGGGCAAATTCTTCAAAACGATCCGAGTCGTGGTTCCACGCCTTGCGGAGCTCGGTACTAGGAGCCAAGGACTTGGCCCACTGGTCCAACTTGAGCTTGGACTTGGTAAGTCCTCTTGGCCATAAACGGTCAACCAGTATTCGGTAGCCGTCCTTGTCCTCTGGTTCCGCATAGGCGCGCTTAATCAGTATTTCAGTCATTGTCCACCTGCGAAGTTCCGGTCAACGCTTGCACTGCCACCCTATACCGCGAAAGACTGATGCTATAGCGACGGCCGCATCAATGGTCTTTCAGCAGTGGAAGGATCGACAGGAAATCCACGCATCGGAAAATATCGATATTTCTGTTATCACTTGGGTGGTGAGTAGGCTAATCTGTAGATAGTTTGGTATTGCGTACTATGCCAAATCAGAACACAATGTCGTCGCGTACGAACTGTAAGCAAGATTTTCTGGAGGATCCCACATGTCGGAACATGGGCCGGTTGCCCCGCATAATGAGTCTGCCTCCGAGACGACCAATATTGCTCTTCCTTCGATGAACAAGGCTTCAGAGCCTTCAGTGATTTACACACTCAGCGAAGATGAGAAGAACGCGGTTCGAGCACTCCCATCGGGCTCGGCCTTGCTCATTGCTCACTCGGGTCCCAACAAGGGAGCCCGATTCCTGCTGGATACCGATGAAAGCATCGCTGGCCGCCATCCCAACGCGGATATTTTCCTGGACGATGTCACGGTATCGCGTCGACATGCGAAGTTCACCAGAAATGGCGAGAGCTTCCTGCTCAGCGATATTGGTTCGCTGAACGGTACTTACATCAACGGCGACCGTATTGACGAAATTCAGCTGAGCAGTGGAGTCCAGGTGCAGATCGGCAAGTTCCGCTTGAATTTCTACCAGAGCGTACCGAACCTTTAAACTGGTAGAGTTCTAGATTTCCACCGGCGGCCAGTCCGTCGAGATATTTTTACTTCCGAGGTGTAGACCCTTTGCCGATCTTTGACGCAGCCCGCAGCCCACGACTCGAGGCATCGCGCCACGAGCCTGTCCGGCAGGCAGCGCTGAATATCGGCGAAGTGCTCTCGGAACTGAAAGATGAGTTCCCGAGAGTAACGGCTTCTAAAATCCGCTTCTTGGAGGACAAGGGGTTGATTATCCCGCAGCGCACTTCTGCCGGATATCGCAAGTACACCGCGTCGGACGTCAGCCGCCTTCGTTTCATCCTCGCCGTGCAGCGTGACCAGTACCTGCCTCTGAAGGTCATCAAGGACCACCTGGATGCCATCGACCGAGGTGAAGCTCCAGAGGCATTGCCTGGGGGAGCACCTGCCGCTCCGCAATTGGTCAATAGCGATATGGCTGAAGCTGTAGAGCGCAAGACCCGTCTCGTATCACTAGCAGAGCTGCAGGGGCTGACAGGTGCCAGCGAAGAACTAGTTGACGAACTACTCAAATTTGGACTCGTCGAAGCGCAGGCAGGACTTTTTGATTCGAGCTGCATCAAGGTGACCCAATCTGCCGTGCAACTCGCGAGTCACGGTGTTGAGCCCAGGCATTTGCGCCAGTTCCGTACCGCAGCTGATCGCGAATTTTCATTGATCGAATCAATCGTCGGCAATGACTTGAAGAAGCCTGAAGTTTCGGCAAGGGCCCGGGCCGCCGAAGAAGCGCAAGAAATTTCTCGCCAGTGCCTAGAAATTCACGATGCCCTCGTGCAGCGTGCTATTTCGCAACTTGATCGCTAGGCTGAATTTCAACAGGCATTTACAACTCTAGGAGGCCGGCATGCTGGAACTGGAGTTTTCCGGGATTCGCATTCAACTGCCTGCGAATCAGCCACTGCTGTTGCTTAAATATCCGGAACAGAATCTCTACCTGCCATTGTGGATCGGAGCGCCTGAAGCATCGGCAATCGCCATGTCGGAACAAGGCCTGACTCCGCCTCGCCCGATGACGCACGACTTGATGATTAGCGTATTTGAAGCGCTGGGCGTGACATTGGAACGAATTGAAATCGTTTCCGTGCATAATGCTGTTTTCGTTGCCGAGCTTGTTTTTTCCAATGGCAAGCGCGTTGATTCCAGGTCTTCCGATGCGGTGGCTCTGGCGGTTCGTGCCAAGTGCCCGATTATGTGCGCAGAAGACGTATTGGAAGAAGCTGGCGTTTCCATCGAGACGGATAGCGATGGCGAAGAAGCTCCCGAGGAGCAACTGCGTGAGTTCCGTGAATTTTTGGACAATATTGATCCCGAAGATTTTTCTTCGTAGTTGAAGCATTGCTGAATTCAGCGAATTATCGACTCTCATTTGGGATATTCGAATCGCTTGCGCGACACGGCTTAAAGTTAAGCTTGAAGGTCTTTGACCATTAGGTCAGATGGCCGTACCGTCGATGCATAGGGACATTAAACAGGAACTGTTTTTGTGATCATCGCTCGCATCTGCACGGTTCTAATTTGGTCGCCTCATTACTCGCTTAGAAACGTGCTGATACGCAAGGAGCAATTGGATGGAGTCACGCCAGACAGAGCCTCGTCATGGGGCCGACGGTGGCATCAAGCATTCCAATACACAAGGGCTGCTCTTCACCGATGACCTGCCCGAGCTCGATGAGCATGCCGGCTATCGCGGCCCGGTCGTATGCAAGGCCGCAGGAATCACCTACCGCCAACTTGATTACTGGGCACGCACCGGCTTAGTAGAGCCGGCAGTTCGTGGTGCCAAGGGGTCCGGCAGCCACCGGTTGTACTCCTTCCGCGATATCTTGGTGCTCAAGGTCGTTAAGCGCCTGCTGGACACCGGAGTATCTCTGCAACAGATTCGGGCTGCGGTATTGCACCTGCGGGAACGCGGGGTCGAAGACCTGGCGCAGATCACCCTGATGAGCGATGGCGCCTCGGTATACGAGTGCACCAGTGCTGATGAGGTCATTGACCTTGTGCAGAAGGGCCAGGGAGTGTTCGGCATCGCCGTAGGACGAGTCTGGCGTGAAGTAGAAGGCTCGCTGGCGCAACTGCCTTCGGAAAGCTCTGCAGAGCAGACGTTGCCCGAAGATGAGCTGGCTGCCCGTCGTGCTGCCAAGGCCGCGCGCAACGTCGGCTAATCAATCTGAAATAGAGCTGCATAGACTTTGGGCCGGACCACCGATCGGTGGTCCGGCCCAAAGCCTATGTGATCGACGTCTGATGAACGTCAGGAATTCGAAGAGCCAGCGGTCGACATGATTTCCTTGAGCAATGCGTCAAACTGGTTGAGCATTGGCCCGGTGGCCTTTGAAGGCCAATGGTGCACCGAATAGGCGGCGCCCTGAATTTGCTGCCATTCCGGGTGCTCTGGGATTTCTGGCTTGACCATGGAATCACCAAACATCTGGCGCATTTCTCCCAAGCGGAAGGTGTGTTCTGCCGAATCCTTGCGAACCCGGTTGGCAACGACCTTGACTGGGCCAAGCGAAGGGGCGAATTCACGACGGAAAAGATCCAGTGCACGCTGTGTGCGCTCGGTGCCAGCCACGGAGAAGAGGCTTGGTTCTGCCACCAGCAACAACTGGTCCGAAGCGCTCCATGCCATGCGGGTCAGGCCATTCAGCGACGGTGGGCAATCGATCAGCACCAGCTGATAACCGCTGGTGCGGCTGAGGATCTGGGTAAGCCGGCGAAGATCCCTGGTTCGCAGGTCCGGACGGTCGTAAATGCCGGTGTAGGCGTCGCCTACAGCTACATCAAGCACCGGAATGCGAGTGCGCGATTTCTTCTCTGCTGCCTTCGACTGCCAAGCGCTGGCGACAACCTGATCTTGCAGGCGGGCTCGGCGAGCGTTTTTGAGCATCTGCCCAATTGGCTGCTTTCCATTCGCCCGGACTCCGAGGCCAGTGCTGGCATCCGCGTGGGGATCCAAGTCAATGACGAGAGTCGGGATGCCGGCGGCAAGTGCTGCTGAAGCCAGGCCGAGCGTTACGGAGGTTTTTCCCACGCCACCCTTGAGGCTGCTGATGCTCACTACGTGCACGGACCAGACCACGCCTTTCACTGTTCGCTAATTTAACGTCCCACCGAATATTTAGTCTCTCATCATCATAGTGTGCCGGAGTCCATTTCCCCGACTTTGCAACGTCGGTTTTTGGTTATGAATCCAACTTAGTGATTAAAAGATCACGTCTGGCAAATATTTCATGTGGTCTGACCACATCGTGAAATGTTTGGACGTTCAACTCGGCGTCCGTGTAGTGTGTTTCACAGAAGTGGCAAAAGCTTGCTGCTTTTCGAGACCCGACAGGCTGTTGATGTCTCACTTCGGACCAGGGAAATCAAACCCTTGGACCGAGCCCAACCAACCTGTACTGATTCGATGTAGGGACACTATGTTTGAAAAAATCTTGGTCGCCAACCGCGGTGAGATTGCAATTCGTGCTTTCCGTGCCAGCTACGAGCTAGGTGCAAAGACAGTTGCGGTTTACCCACACGAGGATCGCAATTCGATTCACCGCCAGAAGGCCGCAGAGGCCTACCAGATCGGCGAAGAGGGCCACCCGGTCCGCGCCTACCTGGACATCGACGAGATTATCCGCGTCGCCAAAGAAGCCGGTGCGGACGCAATTTACCCGGGCTACGGATTCATGTCCGAGAACCCCGATCTGGCTCGTGCTGCAGCGGCCGAAGGCATCAAGTTCATCGGTCCAAAGGCGGACGTGCTTGAACTGGCCGGAAACAAGGTCGCCGCGCTGAAGGCCGCCCGCCAGGCGGGCATCCCGGTTCTGGAATCCTCCGAGCCAAGCGATGACGTTGATTTCCTGATTGCTGAAGCGGACCGGATCGGCTTCCCAATCTTCGTCAAGGCAGTGGCGGGCGGTGGCGGACGCGGCATGCGCCGCGTGGACAAGCGCGAGGATCTGCCAGAGCTGATGGGTGCGGCCATGCGAGAAGCAGGCACCGCCTTCGGCGATCCCACCGTCTTCCTGGAACAGGCAGTTCTTCGCCCGCGGCACATCGAAGTGCAGATCCTCGCTGACGAACACGGCAATATCGTTCACCTCCACGAACGCGACTGCTCGCTGCAGCGCCGCCACCAGAAGGTTGTCGAAATCGCTCCGGCTCCCAACCTGGACGAATCGATCAGGCAGGCGCTGTTCCGCGACGCTGTGAAGTTCGCCAAGACCCTGGGCTACCAGAATGCTGGAACCGTCGAGTTCCTGGTGGACACCGTGGGCGAGCGCGCCGGCCAGCACGTGTTCATCGAGATGAACCCGCGCATCCAGGTCGAGCACACCGTGACCGAGGAAGTCACCGATATCGACCTGGTCCAGGCGCAGATGCGCATCGCTGCCGGCGAGTCGCTGGCGGATTTGGGAATCAGCCAGGACACGATCCAGGTGCGCGGCTGGGCTCTGCAGTCCCGTATCACCACCGAGGACCCTGCCAACGGCTTCCGCCCGGATGTTGGAACGATCACCGTGTACCGCTCCGCCGGCGGCTCGGGCGTGCGCCTCGATGGCGGAACCATCTACACCGGCGCAGAGGTTTCACCGCACTTCGACTCGATGCTGGTGAAGCTCACCTGCCGCGGCCGCGACTACCAGACCGCCGTGGCTCGTGCCCGGCGCGCGCTGGCTGAATTCCGTGTCCGTGGCGTGGCCACCAACATCCCGTTCATCCAGAACGTGCTGGGCGATCCACAGTTCCTGGCCGGCGATGTCGCCACCGACTTCATCGATTCGCGGCCGGACCTGCTCACCGGCAACGAGTCGCAGGACCGCGGTACCAAGGCCCTGAACTATCTGGCGCACGTCACCGTGAACCACCCCAATGGCGAACGCATCGAGGGCATCGACCCTCGCAAGAAGCTTCCTGCCTTCCCGGGGGACAAGTCCGACGAGCCGGAGCGCTCGCCCTTTGACGGCCCATCCAAGTCGGCAGTGCCGGCTGATGGATGGCGCCAGAAACTGCTGGAACTTGGTCCCGAGGGTTTCGCCAAGTTGCTGCGCGATTCCAAGGCAGTGGGCATCACCGACACCACTTTCCGAGACGCGCACCAGTCCCTGCTGGCAACCCGCGTGCGTACCCGCGACCTGCTCGCGGCCGCGCCTGCCTATGCACACAGCGTGCCACAGCTGTTCTCCATGGAAGTCTGGGGCGGAGCAACCTACGATGTTGCCCTGCGATTCCTCGGCGAAGACCCTTGGAAGCGCCTGGAACTGCTGCGGGCCGAACTTCCGAACATCCCGCTGCAGATGCTGCTGCGTGGCCGCAACACCGTTGGCTACACTCCGTACCCCACGGAAGTCACCGACGCGTTCGTCAAGGAAGCAGCGTCGGCCGGCATCGATATCTTCCGCATCTTCGATGCACTGAACGACGTGTCGCAGATGGCGCCGGCGATCAAGGCCGTGCGCGAGACCGGTACTGCCGTTGCCGAAGTGGCACTGTGCTACACCGGCAATCTGCTCGATGCCAACGAGAAGCTGTACACGCTGGATTACTACCTGGACCTGGCGCAGCAAATCGTTGACGCCGGCGCACACATCATTGCGATCAAGGACATGGCTGGCCTGTTGCGCCCTGCGGCAGCCACCAAGCTGGTCACCGCGCTGCGCGAGCGTTTCGACCTGCCGGTCCACCTGCACACCCATGACACCTCCGGCGGACAGTTGGCCACCTTGATGGCAGCCATCGATGCCGGCGTGGATGCAGTAGACGTTGCCAGCGCCGCCATGGCCGGCACCACCTCCCAGCCATCGGCCTCCGCACTGGTCGCGGCCTTGGAATTCACCGAGCGCGATCCGGGCCTGTCCCTGGATGCCGTAGCCTCGCTGGAGCCGTACTGGGAAGCGGTGCGTGCCCTGTACAAGCCATTCGAATCGGGACTGCCAGCACCAACGGGCCGCGTGTACCAGCACGAGATCCCTGGCGGACAGCTCTCCAACCTGCGCCAGCAGGCCATCGCGCTGGGCCTGGGCGAGCGCTTCGAAGCCATCGAGTCCATGTACGCTTCGGTGAACGCGATGCTCGGCAACGTCGTCAAGGTCACCCCATCGTCCAAGGTGGTGGGCGACCTGGCCCTGCAGCTGGTCGGATCGGGCGTCTCCGCCGCTGATTTCGAGGCCAATCCGCAGAATTACGACATCCCGGACTCGGTCATCCAGTTCCTCTCCGGAGAACTGGGCAACCCTCCAGGAGGCTGGCCGGAACCATTCCGCACCAAGGCGCTCCAGGGACGCAACGTCAAGGCCCGCGTCGAGGATCTGTCCGCAGAGGACGCCCAGGCGCTGCGCGGGGAATCGGAATTGATCCGATCCACCCTGAACCGCTTGCTCTTCGCCGGCCCGACTCGCGACTTCGAGAAGTCGGTGGAGAACTTCGGCGACCTGTCGGTGCTGCACACCCGCGATTACCTCTATGGCCTGACCCCGGGCTTCGAGCACGTCATCTCGCTGGGCACCGGTGTCCGCCTGCTGGTCAAGCTGGTTTCGGTGTCCGAGGCTGACGAGAAGGGCCTGCGTACCGTGGTGGTCACGCTTAACGGCCAGTCGCGCCAGATCAAGGTCCGCGACGAGTCGGTGGAGTCCACCGTCAAGTCCGCGCCAAAGGCTGATCCGAACAATGCCGGGCATGTGGCTGCGCCATTCGCCGGCGCCGTGACGGTGACCGTGAAGGCCGGCGACCTGGTTGAGGCAGGACAGTCGGTGGCAACCATCGAGGCGATGAAGATGGAGGCCGGCATTACCGCCAACGCCACCGGAGTCGTCACCCAGATCACCCTCGATGGCACCAGCCAGGTCCAAGGTGGCGACCTGCTGTTGGTGATCGAACCGAAGTAGCAGCTGGCATAGCACGCCACATAGAGCACAGGGGCTCGCAACCATGGTTGCGGGCCCCTGTGCTCACCGCAAGGATTCACAACGCAGATCAAGCACAAGGAGAGCCGTGAGGCGAGCAAATAAAACTCCAGCAGGGGCAGCGCCCGCAGAGGTGGCAGCACGAGCAAGCGAGGCCGCTGCCGGGCGCGATCGCCTGGGCGTGCTGGTATTCACCCTCAGCACCCATCTGCCATTCTTCGAAATTGCCGAGCATCTGGCTGAGCAATTTGGCGAGCTGGAGCTGCGTGCCGAGGTGTCCACCGCCGGACCGCAACGCGTTCAGTCGGTCCTCGAGGGGAAGTTCGCCGGCGTTGACGTGCTCGTGGTCGTCGGAGAAACCGGGCCCGCAGGCGAAGACCAGCTGATGGAATTGGTGCAGTGGCTGCTGGCCAATGGCCGCCAGTCCTTGGCGGAGAACCTGATCTTCGCGGTGCTCGACGAAGGGCACAGCGTTGCAGAACTCCCTGCATTCAACCGAGTAGTCTTGCCGCGCAGCTACTTCGCCCGGACACAGCAAAGCGGCCTCAGGTTGCCCTGGGCCGCTTCGGCACGCGAATCGTGGGAGCTGGTTACAGCAGTGCTGGATTACGCTGTGGGCTTGGGAGCCGAGTAGATCTCCTCGATCAGCTCGTTATAGTCCTTGAGCACCACAGCACGCTTGATCTTCATCGAGGGAGTCAGATGGCCGGTTTCCTCCGTGAAGTCAGCGGGCACTACGCGGAAGGACTTGATTGCCTCGGCCTTGGACACCGAGGTGTTGGCCTTGGCGATGACCTTCTCAATGGTTTCCAGCACCGTCGGATGCGTGGCCAGTTCCTCCAGCGAAGTGTTCTTATCGAGCTGGTGGCGTTCAAGCCAGCCCGGAAGCGCTTCAGGATCCAAAGTGACCAAAGCCGCGATGAATGGCCGGCCATCACCGATCACGACGCATTGTGATACCAGGGCGTCGGCACGGATCTGGTCTTCAAGCAGTGCCGGAATCACGTTCTTGCCACTGGAAGTGACGATGATTTCCTTCTTGCGGCCGGTGATTTTGAGGAACCCGTCGGCATCCAGTTCGCCAATGTCGCCGGTGTGGAACCACCCGTCGGTGAAGGTTTCCTCCTGCAGCTCCGGGCGATTGTGGTATCCGCGCATCACGCACAAGCCCTTGGCAAGAATTTCGCCGTCTTCGGCAATGCGAACCGCGTTGCCCGGGAGCGGTTTGCCGACGGTGCCGATCTTGATGCGTTCCAAGGTATTCACGGTGATCGGCGCGGTGGTTTCGGTCAGCCCATAGCCTTCGAGCACGGTGACCCCTATGCCGTTGAAAAAATGGCCCAGGCGCTCTCCCAGCGGGCCACCACCGGAGACGGCATGGCGAATATTGCCGCCCATGGCCTCGCGCAGCTTCTTGTAGAGCAAGGCGTCGAAGAGCTTGTGCTTGAGGTTGAGCGCCAGCGGAATCTTGCCGGCCTGCTGTGCCTTGGAATAGGCCACGGCCACGTCGACGCCAGCGTGGAATATTTTGCCCTTGCCACCGTCTTCGGCCTTGAGCATGGCCGAGTTGTAAACCTTCTCGAAGACGCGGGGAACGGCAAGGATGAAATTCGGCTTGAAGGACTGGAGATCACCCAGCAGGTTTTTCACATCAGGGGTATGCCCGGTGCGGCAACCGGCAGCCACGTTGATCACGGAGATGAATCGTGCGAAGACGTGGGCCAGTGGCAGGAACATGATGGTGGAGGCACCGGGATACACCGCCTGGGGAAGGGACGCGGCAGCATTTTCTGCCAGCTCCACAAAGTTGCCGTGGGTCAGTTCGCAGCCTTTGGGCCGTCCAGTGGTTCCCGAGGTGTAGATGATGGTTGCGATGTCGCTCAAGGCGACAGCCGAGCGGCGGGCTTCGAGCTGCTCGTCATCAATATCTTTGCCGTCTTCGGCCAGCTGTTCCAGGCCGCCCTCGAACTGCCAGATGTTATCGAGGGTATCGAGCTGTTCCTGATGGGCTGCGCGGCGCACCACGGCTTCGTGGGTTGCCGATTCCAGAACGATCGCCTTGACCTCGGAATCGGCGACAATCCAGGCTACCTGGCTGGGGGAGGAGGTTTCGTAGATGGGAACGGTGACACATCCGGCAAACCAGATGGCGAAGTCGACGAGGGTCCATTCGTAGCGGGTTTTTGCCATCAGCGCGATGCGTGCGCCGGGGTTGATGCCATTGGCAATGAAACCCTTGGCGATGGCCTTCGCATCCGCGGCAAATTGCGATGCGGTGACATCCTGCCAGGAGGAGCCGTCGCCAGGTTTGGCGAACAAGGCTGGATTCGCGGCCGAATTGGCGTGCCGCAGCAACAGATCGGTGATATTTGACTGCTGAGGCGTATGGATGCGAATTGGCGAGCTATATTCGCGCATCTGGTATTCATCTCCTGAAACTGTATGTGTCCCCATGAGCAATGGCGGGTAATCCGCATCACACTTTATTACTTTACGGTAACTTACTATGTTTGGCGCTCCAAGTTCACTTCAGACCTGGGCCCCATCATCTCCCGGATCGTGCTCAGTAGGAAGACGTTTAAGCAAGTAGACGATCCCGGCGACGGTCGCCAGGGCCAAGCCAATGACAACGAAGGCCGGAGCTGAACGGAAGAACAGCACGCACAGCAACAAGCCGATGGGTCCACCTGCTGCCGCGGTCCACGCGAGATTCAACATCGGATCCCCGGAGCCCAGCGCCGCCGGCTCGTCGGGGACAAAAGATTCATCGGATTCTTCGGGCGCAAAGTCACGCGGGCCATTCATGGCACCTGGCCCGGTATTAAAGAGCTTCTTGAGGTGATCTGCTCGTTCTTGGGCACTAGGTTCCCGAGGGGCCTGCGCATCAAGCTGCTGAAAATTTTTCACCAGATCATCCCAGCGGGGATCTTCGCGCTCCGGAGGAGTGGCATCGGGCTGGCTCATAGGGGCCCTCCTGCCCGAGTGTGCCCCGTGCTGGAGAGCTGGGAGAAGAAGCGGGCCGATTCGTGGAAAATCTGCTCGGCATCATAATCCAGTGTTGCAACGTGTTTGGAGTGAAGCAGCATGTGGTGTTCGGCCAGTGTTCCTGGCTTGAGCCCTGCTACCAGCTCCCGCACGGAAGCTTCGGACACCACATTGTCTACGGTCGATCTGAACAGCTGTACCGGAGCGGTGACGAGTTCCAGCCGTGAACGGGTTTGCGCGAACAGCGCGTGGAGCTGAGCTACCGCGGCCACGGGGGTGCGCGGATAGGCCCCCTCGTCCACTCCGCGCTTGGCGATATCGTTGCTGATCGGCGCCACACTGCGCATCAGGTGCTTCAACCATGGCGTCATCGGGGCTAGCGCAGAGTCAACCAGGAGCCCCGGATTGACCAGTGAAATCCCGGCGACATTGCGCCTTGTGGCCAAATGCAGTGCCAGCGCTCCACCCATGGACAAACCGGCCACGAACACGGTGCCATGCGTGCGTGCCAGGTCGTCAAAAGCCTGCTCGGTTGCCTGGATCCATTCGCTATAGCCCACCGGAATCATGTCCTGCCATCGGGTGCCATGGCCTGGAAGCAGAGGCACGGCTGTAGTGAAGCCTGCTCCCTGCAGGGATCTGGCCCAGGGCTCCATGGCCGTGGGGGAGCCAGTGAAGCCATGGATCAGCAGCACTGCTGAGCCCTTGGGCAATGAGTGCCCAGAGCTATTCCGTGCTTCATTATTCATCGTGACCACTCCAATTTTCTGCTTATACCTCCGAGCGTAGTGCACAATTGAAGGGTGCGGACAGTGCCACAAGTTCTGTGATCAATCCATGTCCCGTGACAAAGCCGAACCTCTAGAAAAAGGAATTTTCTGCCGTGCTGTATGACTTCCTCAAGCGATTCGCCGTTCGGCCACTGGTGAGGATCTTCTTCCGCGTGGATCTGCAAGGCATCAACAACGTTCCGGGCACCGGAGCGGCCATCCTGGCCTCAAATCACCTGTCAGTCAGCGACTCGGTGTTCCTGCCTGCGATGCTCGATCGCCCGGTAATCTTCCTGGCCAAGGACGAGTATTTCAACGGCCGCGGACTCAAGGGGCGCATCACCGCATGGTTCTTCCGCAATATCAATCAGCTGCCAATGGACCGTTCCGGCGGGCAGAAATCAGCCGCTTCCCTGGCTAGCGCCAAGAGGGCCCTGGATGAAGGAAAAATTCTGGGGATCTATCCAGAAGGCACCCGCTCACCGGATGGAAGGCTGTACCGCGCAAAGCTCGGCGTGGCCATCCTCGCTCTGGAATCCGGGGCACCGGTGATTCCGGTGGCCATGATCGGCACCGAAAAGGTCCAGCCTATCGGGCAGGGCCTGCCTCATCCGGGGAAGATCGGAATCAAGATCGGCGAGCCGTTGCACTTCGGCCATTTGGCGGGCAAACATGGCGATCCGCAGGCGCTACGGGCCTGCGCCGACGAGATCCGGCAGGCTATCAATACGCTGTCTGGACAGAGCTATGTCGACGTTTATGCACCCCGGAAAGCTAAAAAGTAGAAGCCGGTTCACAGTATTACGCGCTGTTGTTACATTCGTCGCGGTGCTTTGCCGATCAGCGACGTAGAATCTTCAAGGTGAGCGAAGTAAACCGAACCCCATTGCCAGGCTCCTCTGTAGCCGGCCCCGCCACTGATCCGCAACTAGACCTGTGGCGTGAATTGCCTATTGCCCAGCAGCCAACTTGGCGCGAGCACAAGGACTATCAGTCCTCCATCAACGAATTGGGTTCGCGTCCTCCTCTGGTTTTTGCCGGCGAAGTAGATGTCCTGCGTGAACGCCTCGCCGAGGCCGCACAGGGCCGCGCTTTCCTCCTGCAGGGAGGCGACTGCGCCGAGACCTTTGCCGATGCTACCGCTGACAAGATTTCCGCACGTGTGCGCACCATCTTGCAGATGGCCGTTGTCCTGACTTATGGCTCATCGATGCCGGTCATCAAGATGGGTCGCATGGCTGGCCAGTTTGCCAAGCCGCGTTCCTCGAATGACGAAACCCGAGATGGCGTAACCCTGCCGGCATTCCGCGGCGACATCGTCAACGGCTACGAATTCACCGAGGAATCGCGTGCCCACGATCCGAAGCGCATGGTGCAGGCGTACAACACCTCATCGGCCACGCTGAACCTGATCCGGGCCTTCACCCAGGGCGGTTTCGCCGACCTGCGCAGCGTGCACTCGTGGAACAGCGGATTCATGGCCAACCCGGCACACTCCGCCTACGAGCAGCTGGCTGGCGAAATCGACTCGGCCATCCGCTTTATGGATGCCTGCGGCGCGGACTTCGAGGCGCTCAAGCGCACCGAGTTCTTCGCTTCGCACGAAGCCTTGCTGCTGGACTACGAGCGTGCCTTGACCCGCACCGATTCGCGTACCGGCCTGCCGTACGACACCAGCGGCCACTTCCTGTGGATCGGCGAACGCACCCGCCAGCTGGACCACGCACACATCGACTTCCTCTCGCGTGTGCGCAACCCGATTGGCGTGAAGCTTGGCCCGAACACCGAGCCAGAGGACGCGCTGCGCCTGATCGAAAAGCTCGATCCGAACCGCGAACCAGGCCGACTGACCTTCATCACCCGCATGGGTGCGAAGAACATTCGCGAGAAGCTGCCAAACCTGGTCGAGAAGGTCACTGCCTCGGGCGCCCAGGTGCTGTGGGTTACCGATCCGATGCACGGCAACACGGTCACCAGCCAGAACGGCTACAAGACCCGCAACTTCGAGGATGTCATGGACGAAGTCCGCGGCTTCTTCGAGGTGCACGACTCGCTGGGCACCTTCCCAGGTGGCCTTCATGTCGAGATGACCGGCGACGACGTGGCCGAGTGCCTCGGTGGCGCTGACCCAATTCGTGAGGAAGATTTCGACTCGCTCTACGAGTCGGTCTGCGACCCGCGACTGAACCACCGCCAGTCCCTGGAAATGGCCTTCTTGGTCTCCTCGGCACTGCAGAGCCGCAGCCGCAATCGCTAAGGCATAACCCAAAGGCTCAGTTCCCCATTAGGGAACTGAGCCTTTGGCGTAACCGCTAGAAAGCGTAGATGCTGATTTCGCTACCGCGAACAGCTTCCTGATTGAGCGGGGTTTGCATTCGCACGATCTGGTTGCGACCACCGAAAACGCTGTGGGTCTTCACCTGGAAACCAGATTCCTCCAGCCGTGCCGTAGCGTCATTGACGTCGAGTCCGACAACCGATGGAATCTGAATGTATTCTGGCCCGGAGGAGAAATTGACAGTGATGGAACTGCCGAATTCGGCGGTGCCTGTTGCTGGATCTTGGGAAGCTGCCAAGCCCTTTTCCATCTGTGCCGAATGGACTTCAGCACCAGCCTTTAACGACAATCCGGCCGCGCGAAGTTTTTCCGTGGCCTGTTCCTGGCTCAGGCCGATCACCGAGGGTACTTGAACTGGTGCCGGCCCCTTTGAAACAGTGAGCTTGATGGTGTTCTTCTTCGGTACTCGTTGACCGGTGCCAGGATTTTCGCTGATTACCGCGCCAGAATCCACGGACGAAGAATACTCTTCGGTGGTGCTCAGATTCTTGAAGCCGGCCTTGGCCAATGACTTTTTGGCGCTTTCCAATGCCAAGCCTGCAACGTCAGGAACGTCGAAGAGCTCCGGTCCTTGTGAGACCGTAAGCTCGATGCCCTGAAACTTCATGATGTTCTTCCCGGTGCCCGGGTGTGAATCGACCACCCGGCCAATCGCGATCTCGTCGTCGTAGGCCGTGCTGACCTTAACGGGGACGCCTTGGCTATCCATTTGGGCGATCGCCCGCTCTTGGAGCATGCCGTTCAGCGAAGGAATGCGCACGATCGTTCCGGGTCCGCGACCGAAGAACCACCCAGCGGCGGCAACGAGCGCCACAATCAGCATCCACATCAAGGTGATGACGATCTTCTGGGTCCCCGTGCGCGGCTTGCGCAGGCGGTGCGTTGGAATTTGGGCTTCTTTGCGCCAGCGCTTGTTTGCCTGCTTTTGCGCGCGCTTTGCATCGCGTGCGGAAGGCGCAGTATCGGCAGCTTCTGGCGCGCTATGGGGAAGCTCATCGCGCGCATAAGCGGTGGTGGCATTCAGGCCTGCGCCATCCGGAATGCTCTCGCCTTGGGGCAGTGCACGGGTTGCTTGGGCGTCTCGCAGGTCCAGGACCTCGGTCGCGGCGCCGGCAGCGATGATCGTGGTTGGCGATTCGTTCGCCTGGTCGTCGTCGACCTCGTATTCGCCGTCACCGGAAGTGGAGTTAAGCGCTAGCCATTGCTGTTCACGTTCAATCTCCCGGTCGCGTTGCATGTCGTCGAGCCGTTGCTGCAAGGTGGTCGGCATGTGGGTGAAGGTTTTGGGAATCAGATCTGCGACGGTTCCCAGCGTTTCGACACCAAAGTCCAGCTGTTCATCGGAGAGGGTCGCATGGATCTGGCGGACTTCCTCTAGCAAGAGCGAGGCATCTTGAGGACGCTTTTCAGGGTCTTTTTCGGTGCACCAGCGAACCAGCTCATCCAGATCTTCGACAAGGCCAGGAACCGTGTGCGAAGGCAACGGCATGGGGGAGTCCAGATGGTGTTTCATCATGGCGGCCGGATTAGTTTCCGAGTATGGCAGTTTGCCGGTGAGCATTTGATAGATCATGATGCCCAGCGCGTAGATATCGCTGCGAGAATCGGCTGCCGCCCCAGAAACGAGCTCCGGTGAAACATGGGACAGCGTTGCCAGCAATGTTGCTGATTGGGTATGGGCGCTGGCTGCTCGCGCCAGGCCGAAGTCGGTCAGCTTGATCTCTCCGGTGTCCGCGAGCAGGACATTTGCTGGTTTCATGTCCCGGTGAATGATGCCTTCGCTGTGAGCAGCGCTTAGTCCATTGCAAATTTGATCCAGAACGCTCAACATCTGGCGGGGCGTGAAATGACCCCGCTCAGCGATAACTTGATCGAGGTTCCGTCCACGGACATACTCCATGACGAGGTAAACGAGATTGTCGCTGACATTATGGTCGCGAATAGAAACGACATTCGGATGCGTGATATTCGCGGCGATTACGGCTTCAGATTGAAAGCGCTCACGGACAGTGGGTTCGCTCGCGAAATTGTCGTTCAGTATTTTCACGACGACAGCGCGGTGAAGCCGCTTATCCATGCTGCGGTAGATGCGGGACATTCCGCCAAGAGCTAGCAGATGGTCGAGCCGATATCTGCCGTCGAGAGTCTTGCCCAAATGCGGGTCTGTCAGGGCTGAGCTCATTTCCCGTCTGCACCCGCCTGAATTGTGCGCGCGAAGCAGGCCAAAGTCACTAACAGATCCTTTCGAACATGAATACTACTTTTAATCTACCTAGGGGAGCTGGAAAAATGCCGGTTAAACTCGAATTCCGCCAGGGGTGTTGACCTCTGGCGGAATTCGTTTGGCGTCTCGGGTTGCGAGATTTACCTCGAGCGCATAATTATGAAGCGCGACGAGCACGTGCGGCGCGGCGCTTCAAAGCGCGGCGCTCATCTTCGCTCATACCGCCCCATACGCCTGCATCCTGACCAGACTCAATAGCCCACTGCAAGCAAGTTTCGGTTACTTCACATCGACGGCAGACGCTCTTGGCCTCTTCGATCTGCAACAGGGCCGGACCGGTGTTCCCAACTGGGAAAAACAGTTCCGGATCCTTTTCCAGACACGCCGCGCGGCTACGCCAATCCATGCTTATTGATGCTCCTTGAAATCTGAGAGGGGGTCTGAAGGGCCAACGGCAGGCAACGGTGAGGCAACAACTAATTAGGAAAAAATGAAATCCTGATTAGCCAATGGTTACCGATTGGCTCTTCTGATCTTCGGTGAGGACCGATTGGGCTCCTCGTTTAACCGACCACATAAGGTTTTCATGTTACGAGGAAGTAAACAAGGGTCATGATAGCGAAATGTTGCTGAATGCCTGAGTGCTTTCTCACATGGCATTTGGGTGGCAAGTCCGCTAGTGCCAGTTGGTGTGGCGTCCACTACAGAAGAAGTAGTCGGGGCAGTTTGAGTTCCTGCCAGACGTCAACGAAGATTGTTGACGTGAGCCACCAACACAGTAATATGCCCCGACCGATCAGTGTAGTCATCGTTGCAGCATTAGTAATGCTTGAAGCGCTGGCCGTATTGGGATATGCCATTAGCTATCTAGGCAACTTATCGACCGACGGTGCGGTGAACGTCGGCGGACAAATCTTCATGTTGGCACTTTGCCTTTTACTGGCCATCTGGCAGGGGTCCGTTGCCGCTAACTTCTTCAAGGGGAAGGCATTCACGCGAGCCCCAATTATCGTGTGGCAATTGTTCCAACTGATCTTGTCTGTCTCATTCCTTAGCTCCAATATTCCGATGGTCAAGATAGCTGCTCTTGCATCTATCGTGATTGCCGGTTCGAGCGTGGTCCTGCTTTTCGCTCCAAAGACCACGGCCTTTCTTGGCGATCGGCCATCAAATTAGTTATTTCCTACGAATGTCCCGGGGGATGTGAATCATCCGTGGCTGTCCATCGCGAGAAATGATGGCGCGCCAGTACGGTCTGTTTTCAGCCGATGGCTCATGATGAAGTGCAGGCCATTGCATTGGTTGCATGTCCTGGGAATGCTCGGACTCAACGACTGCGAATTCCCGGTCATCTAATCCAAGCGCGGATAGTCCGAGCTCATACGCCAGCCTTGCCGAGGGCGGCGTGAAGAAAACGACGGGCACATTGATTGCTCCGAGTTTTTCGATGGCAGGCATGAGTCGTGGCTGTGCTGTGTTCTCCAAATAAACGCAAAGCATGGCCGGACTATCTTGTTTCCCCGATTCGAAGTCATCGATTCTTGAAGCTAATTCTTCTATGCCATTGGCGTGGGAAGCGTTCCAACGATCCGCTAGAAGAAGCGACAGCTTGAGCCTCTCGTCAGCGTCGGGACAGATCATGATCAAGCGAGCTTGTTGTGGCCGGGCTATCGGGCGACCGGTAAACGGGCAGTAGCCAAGTAGCTGGGATGCTTCGTGTGGTGCCTGGCTATACGCACTGACCTCTGGACTGGCAACGTTCCAGTTGTCGTCCTCGCGGGGAACTGCTTGAGCTGGCGCAAGCTGAAAAACCTGAGGCGGGTTGTCCGCAGTTACGATTACTCCTCGGCCGGTAATGGGAGCGCAAGCCGGAATTTTGGGCCAGATCATTTTTAGTGATTCCGTGGAATTGTATGGAAAGTACCATTGGGTCGTGAACAAGCCGGTGGATTTTAGACAATTCTGATCTCTATCGACGGCGCAAACTATGAACGGTGACCGCTGAGAACCTAAGCGCAAAAGCGAACCCAACGCCTCATCGAATCGTTGAAAGTGCTGCGGGTGCAGCACCGATTGAAGTTGAGCCAACGAATGAACCATGATGATCAAGCCATCGTCCCTCGGAAGCGATTCTAGGTAATCCAGAGCATCCAAAAAAGCGTATGTGTCATTGCCAGTGATGACCTTCAGATTTGCATGCTGCTGTGCGTCAGTTACCGGCTCTGGTCCAAAACACAATATTTTGCGGCGCAATGAGACCAAGTAGTTCAATGACTTCCGAGCACCAGCTTCCGGCAAACCGCATATCAATAAAGAATGCCCTTTTGCGGTGTTAACGACCAGTGGTTCTAACGTGCCACCCGATAGGTTGTCCCGAACGCCGCAAAAGATGGTGCCCGTGTCTTTCCCGGGCCAGCCTGTTGGAATTAGTGCCTCTTCGGAGGTCAAAGGAAGAGGGGATGCAAATCCCGAGACAGGTTTAGGCACCGATATCCAACGGGCCGTTAGCTGCTCCAGAAGTACCGTAAGCGGGTCTGTCCCGGATAGCTCATGTTCAGGTTCAAATGTGCAGAACGGGGCTACTGCCATATTGTTGCGGTTTCGCTCAAAAATTTCGCCTTTGAGATCGGGCTCAACAGCGAGATGAAATTGGACTTTTCCAGTTGGCCGCGAAGAACTTCGCATAATTGCCTGCCCCGGCTGATTTAGCAATGTTGCCGCAGTGGAGCCAATGAGTTCGACTGATTCGCTGGGATCATTGACTCGAAGCGCGATGACGGCATTGATATTCGCGCGTGTTTGGCCAGTAAGAGCACCAGCGGGGCGCTGTGTACTAAGGATCAAATGAATCCCTAACGCCCGACCTACGGCGGCTAACCGGTCAATTCGCTGACCAGCTGTAGGCAGGGATTCGACAAATACCCGAAATTCATCAACCACGACTACAAGCCGTGGCAATGGTTGCGGAACTGGCGTGAGCATTTGATATTCGCCGAGATCGCTACATCCGCTATCAGCAAGGAGTTTTTCCCTACGACGTATTTCGAATTCAAGTTGTTCAAGGGTGCGCTGTGCGGAGGACTCGTCTAAATCACTAGCGAAAAGTTGAACGTGGGGGAGCGGCTCAAAAACTGATAATCCTGCGCCTCCTTTGAAATCGATAAGGACGAAAGCTATATGCTGCGGCGAGAAGCTATGTGCAAGATCCGCAACTATGCGGCGCAGGGCTTCCGATTTTCCTGACCCGGTCGTTCCGCAGATCAGCATGTGTGGCCCGTCCGAATCTAGGTCAAGTGCTACCTCGGTTCCTTCATCGGTGACTCCGATAGCAGCTCGCACGCTGTTTGCAGGTTCCGATAATGCTTGTTGAGCGGCAATAGGCGCTGATGGCAGCAAACGCAATAACTGCTGGACGGTTCGGTCGAATCGCATCAAGCTTAATCGGTGCAAATTCTTGAGTACGAAGCGCTGGTCAGGAAGGTGAGTTGATTGGGAGTTAATTTCGATCCAGTGTTCTGCGGCCTCCGGGAGCCTAGGGCCAAGGCCGATTATTAAGGTCTCGGGGAGGAGCCGAGTCGGCGCGGCTGTTAGATAAATGGACTTAAGCAAAGGAACTTCGCGTTGCCAGGGACTCTGCTCCGAGGGCATCGGTGGGCTGGAAGCGGTGACATTCTTCATCAGCAATAAGGAAGCCGGCAAACAACGGATGCTCGGATCGATATAGAGCGATAGTTTTCCCGTGGCGATCAGCGGTAAGAAACGTGCAAGAACACTGGCCAAGACTTCTCCAGTTTCCGGACCTTGAGCCCCGACCAAATGCCAAACTCCAGGAACTGGCGGAGAAAAGACAGGACCATGCCAGGGCGCATCTAGCTTCCGGCTCTTGAGCTTGAACCGTGATCTTTGCGTAGCATCGGACTGTGGAGACTCATGCAATTGTGGAGACCAGAGCCCGTCGCCCCAAACCAACGGAGGTACGGACGGCGAGTTAATGTTCAAGGCGGTCGCGTCTAGCCCTGCAATAATTGCTTGCCCCAACGGAGCGGCATACGTGGATCGATTCTGGATTACTGCATTCCGTTGGGCGCGCATGGCTCGTTTCCAACGTCTGAGCTCAGACACCAATTGGCTTGCCGGGGCCAAGCCCATGAGGGCAGAGATCCCACTAATGATCAGAAAGAACATCGTTCCCATCAGTATTGCCAATAGAACGCCGGTCAGGATCGGGACGAGGGCAGCCAGCGAGAGCATCACCAGCCGGCTCATTTCAGGCTTGGGAGGGACATGGACTTCCAAGTCCTCATCTCGAATTGTTTTTTTGGATTCCGTGGCGACCGGGTCGCCAACCACGAAAAACGTATTTCCTAAACGAAACCGAGAACCTAGAACTAGGTCCATTGAGCTGCAGAGAATCCCATCCTCACGAGCTATCTGGTGGTTGGCTGCTGCCACCAGCCGTAGGCGACGCGTAGAAACATTTAAAGTCGCGTGGCATCGTGAAATAAGTGGGTCTTCGAGCCACAGTGGAGCCCCCCGGCCAATTGAATGCTCTCCTTGAGTGAGAGAAATCCAAGCTCCAGAATCTGGGCCGTGGGGGACATAGAGCTTTAAGGTAGCTGATTGATCGATGTATTCAGGTTGCACCTGAGGAATATCGCTCAGAATCAGTTTTTGGCCTGATGCTAAAGAGCCCAAGCTTTCCAGGCTGTCTTGTCCGAAATACCAATACTGATTGGGAAAAGATGACAGGAGAATTGACGACAATTTGTCTCCAGTAAGTCTCCCGGCCGAGACCAATTCAAATTGCCGTGGATGCTGGAAAAGTTGCGATATCAAGAGAAATTCGTAGCGGGGCATGAAGAATCCTGATCGTATGTGACAAGCCTTGTATGACCAATAAAAGCGTGATGGTCCACCTGCTCGCATAACTAAAAAACGGCCTGTGGAGAAAGAATTTTCGGTTATCCACAAAAGGAAAACCTCTTGAAAGCTAAGCGAAGTGCCTATAGCATCCCTTGTCATACGAATATGAATGCTGCACCGACGATGCGCTCGCCGATGGTCCCCGACTTCGGGATTCTTTGTTACGAAGAGCCACAGGGGTGCGTCGTGGAAGCTCTGTCTATCGTTGAGGACGAAGTTCGTGAGTTGGTGAGACGCCGCGGACTGGATCCGGCTAAGCAACCGACTTTGATCAAGTCCTTGATCGAAGAAGTAATCAAGGACTATGACGAGCGTGCGCTGCTTGGTGCAGTACCATCCCTGGGCTCACTTGACGCTGCCCGTCAAACAATTTTTTGATAATGTCGCAGGTTTTGGCGCGTTACAACCACTTCTCGATGACCCTACTGTTGAGGAAATTTGGATAAATGCTCCACATCAAGTGTTCTGCGCCAGAGGTGGGCAAAGCCAACTAACCCATATCCGCATGGAATCTTCAGAGATTGCCGCATTGGTCGAGAGAATGCTCAAGTCTTCCGGACGGCGATTGGATCTGTCGCAGCCGTTTGTAGATTGCCAGCTTCCGGATGGGTCCCGCCTACATGTAGTAATTCCAGATATTACGCATGAGCACTGGGCAGTGAATATTCGCAAATTCATCGCGCGCGTAGGGAAACTGGATGATCTGGTGGAATTGGATTCCTTGAGTAGGCAGGCCGCTTTGTACCTGTCAACGGCCATCAACGCGGGACTGAACGTGATTGTCACGGGACCAACACAGGCTGGCAAAACGACGATGCTCAATTGTTTGGCCTCTTCAATTGGTCCTCGTGAGCGCATCATTACCATTGAAGAAATTTTTGAACTTAATCTTTCTTTGCGCGATGTGGTGGCCATGCAAACGCGGCTCGCAAACCTTGAAGGAATGGGCGAAATTACGATGCGTCGCCTAGTCAAAGAGGCGCTTCGTATGAGACCGGACAGGATTATTGTGGGGGAGGTCCGTGAGGCCGAGTCGCTGGACATGCTCATCGCCCTGAATTCAGGGATTTCTGGGCTTTGTACCCTTCACGCGAATTCTGCGAGGGACGCGATTACGAAGATTTGCACTTTACCTTTATTAGCCGGTCCGAACATCACAAGCGACTTCACGGTCAAAACTGTTGCTGCTTGTATAGATCTAGTCGTGCATTGCGTACGCAGCCCTGGTGGGAATCGATACGTAAATGAAGTCCTCAGCATTCGTAACCGGGTGGAAGCAGGACAAATCGAATCGTCTACTTTGTTTGAAAGACGAGATGGAAGTCTTCGCGCCTCGCCAGGCGCGGATTGGGAGCACGAAAAATTCGATCTTGCCGGGATCAACGTCGCGGAACTGATGGCGGTATAGCGATGATCGCGTTTTTTGCATTGCTTGGTGGTCTCGGGCTGGCTGTCTTGGTCGATTGGCTACTCTTCGCACCGTGGGTGCGTGCTCCGAAGCGGAGGTCAGCGATCAAGGGGGCCCTGCTGCAAGCTGGAATGACAAATGTGACACCGCCCAAGTTCCTCATGATTTGTTTGGTGTGTGGTGTTGCATCAGGATTATTGACCTTGGGGCTAACTGGCGCGTGGCTGTTTGCCCTTCTATTTTTCAGCTTTGGAATTTTCGCCCCATGGGCATTTCTGCGTCGTCAAGCGTCTAGGCGGCGGGCTGCATTGCAGGAACAATGGCCTGAAGTCGTTGATCATCTGCGAAGCGCCATACGTGCCGGGCTGTCGTTGCCTGAAGCCCTGAGCCAACTCGCAACAGTGGGACCAAAAATACTTAGGCCGCTATTCGGGGACTTTGCTTTGGACTATCGAGCCACCGCCAACTTTAACGTAGCTCTGGAACAGCTTGGTGAGCGAATGGCCGACCCAGTTGCCGACAAGATCTTGACCACTCTTCGAATCACTCGCGAAGTCGGTGGCACTGATTTGGGACACACCCTAGCAACTTTGTCTGCTTTCCTTCGCGATGACGTACGCACGCGTGGCGAACTGGCCGCTCGGCAGTCCTGGATAGTCTCCGCAGCCCGGTTGGCTGTGGCAGCGCCATGGATTCTGCTCCTGATTCTGGGAACCCAGGACGCGGCAAAAGACGCGTACATGACGGCCGGTGGAGTGCTTGTCCTGGGTCTAGGAGTATTAATCTCAATCGTCTGTTACCGAATCATGCTGCGGTTGGGCACGTTACCGGCGGAAGAGAGAGTTCTGTCATGAACTCATACGTTTCATGGGCTGCCCTGTGCGGACTCGGGTTCGGGCTAGGGATATGGATCATCCTGGTCAATCTGCCCGGATGGAGAAAAATGGCTTTCGCCGAACGAATTGCCCCACATGTCCGCGTCGGCGTCAGAAGTTCGCGGATGCTTGAGGACTCTTGGCATTCAGAGTCGGGGCATTCAGCGCTGGCTCAACTTGCATCGCCATTGATCTCGCAAATGAGAAAGTTTGCAAGTAGCCATAGCCCTTCCAATGACATTCTCAAGAAAAGGCTCCATGCCGCTGGCCTTGAGATGAGCATAATTGACTATCGCTCACAAGAGATCATCTGTGCAATGGCCGGAGTTGTGGCAGGGGCCGTTTGTACTGCGTTTATTTCAATGCAATACGACCTTTCGCTGGTCTTTTCTATCTTGGCCGTTATTTGCTGTGGGATGTTGGGTTACGCATTGCGAGGCTGGTGGCTTGGCGAACAAATTCATCGCAGAGCTCGAAAAATATTGACCCAATTCCCAACGGTTGCTGAAGTCCTGGCCTTGACGGTCGGTGCAGGGGAATCAACTACTGGTGCAATCGAACGTATCTCCCGAATCTGCCACGGAGTCATAGGTGAAGAATTCGTGAAGACGTTGAACGACATTCATTCCGGAACTCCTATGGTTCATGCGATGCAAAATATGTCTGATCGAATGCAAGTCGGAACGATCTCAAGATTTGTTGATGCAATTGTGGTTGCCACTGAACGTGGGACTCCTCTAGCCCAAGTACTCAGAGACCAAGCTCAAGACGTTCGAGACGCATCGAAACGCGAATTAATGGAAGTTGCGGGAAAACGAGAAATTTTCATGCTCGTCCCCGTTGTCTTTGGCATTTTGCCGTTGACGATCGTATTCGCGGTATTCCCGGGACTAGCGCTATTGGAGATGAGCTATTGAACGAAATTAGTAGTGATGTAACTCCGAACCTTGAAATTACGAACACTGGAAGGCACGCCATGTTGAACATACAGGAATTTTTCATTGGTCTCTTTTTACGATTAGTGGTTGTGGCAAAGAGGCTGTGGGGAAAAATCTCGCCCAAAATTGGAGACTCTAGAGGCGACGTGCCTGGTTGGGTGATGATTACTTTAATGTCGGCTGTCTTGGTCGCAGCACTTTTAGCTATCGCAGGACCGCGATTGCAGGACCTCTTCAATCAAGCCATTGATCGGGTTTCGGGGTTGGGATAGAAGGCAAACATGCGCCGCGTCGTGCCGAATGGAATACCGCCAGTATTTAGGCGGTTCTTTGGTGAATCCAAGGGATCAGCCGTAGCGGAATTTGTCATGATCACGACGCTGTTAGTTCTCATCGCGTTGACGCTAATTCAACTCGCACTTGTCCTGCACGTTCGTAATACGTTGATCGATGCGGCTGCAAACGGCGCACATTATGGTGCGCTAGCGAATCGGTCCACGGCAGATGCGCAAGATCGGACACGGCACTTGATCACTGAGAGTCTTCATTCGGGATTTGCCGGAAACATTAGCGTTCGCTCCGCGAATGTCGGCGAGGGCAGCGTGATCACAGTGTCGGTTGAAACGAAGGTGCCGTTGGTCGGTTTACTACCCAACGGATGGAACCTGCATGTACAAGGTGAAGCTGTGAAGTATGGCTAATTTACAGAGAACTATCTCGGCAGCTTTGCGCAAAACTTCGCAGGACGAATCCGGAAGCGCGATCGTTGAGTTTATTTTCGCGGCGACAGTACTTTTGATTCCAATGGTCTACTTAATTCTTGCCGCAAGTCATCTCCAGGCAGGTAGCTATGCGGTGGTTGGAGCCGCGGACCAGGCAGCTAAGGTGTTTGCGCTAGCCGATACCCCAATTCAAGCGCAAGCAGATGCCAAAGAAACGGTACGCCGTGCGATGAATAATTTTGGCTATTCCAACGCGAAAACGAGTATTTCTTGCGATTCTGAATGCTTGAGTCCTGGAAGCGTAGTGACGGTCACCGTCGAATTGGACGTTCCGTTGCCCTTTGTCTCGGCGATGTTCGATGTATCAGCCTTTTCAGTTGATTCAGCAGCTTCCCAAAGAGTTGATCAATTTGGATAGCCATGGCAACTACAAGAAGTGGGCATCTGCAGAAGATGGGCAATCCTTAGTGCTTGCTATTGGACTCTGCGCAATTACTCTGTTGACTATCTCGGTAGTTCTGGCGGCGAGTGCGGTAAATCTGAAAGCACGCCAATTATTGTCTATCGCAGACGGGGCAGTGGTCGCGGCCGTAGATGAGTTCGAATTCGTGGCAGATGGGCCCAACCCCCGAATCGAGTTGAGCCAACAACGGGTTCAGCAGGCCGTAGGTAAGTACCTCCTCGATGTTGGAGCTGCCGGAAGAGTCGATGATTTGCGGATAGCTTCAGTGGAGATCCGCCCCGATGGGCAGGGTGCCACTTTAGAACTATCGGGAACTGTACGACCTCCAATCGTCGGCTGGATTGTGCCGAATGGAGTCCCGATTTCAGTGAACTCCACTGCGCAGACGGTCCTGAGTCGCTGACAGGGGACTCCGGGATCGGAGGTGAAATGACGTAGTCTTAGAGGACCATGGCAAAAACTGACTTCTCTGCTGAAATCCGCACACTGCGCTCAACTTTCTCTGCAATTGAAGATGTTAGCGACGTTGATCAGATCAAGGCTGACATTGCAACGCTCTCCGAGGAAGCGGGCGCCCCTGATCTCTGGGACGATCCTGCCGCAGCGCAAATTGTCACTAGCAAGCTTTCATACCGCCAGTCGGAGCTAGAGCGCCTCACGAAGCTCAAGACGCGGATTGATGATCTAGAAGTACTCGTCGAGTTGGCCGAACTCGAAGATGACGACGAAACGTTGCAAGAGGCCGAAAAAGAACTTATCGGCATCCGCAAGGCCCTCGATGATCTGGAAATTGTTACTTTGCTCTGCGGCGAGTTCGATTCCCGAGGTGCCGTGGTAACAATTCGTTCCGGGGCTGGCGGCGTCGATGCTGCGGACTTTGCCGAGATGCTCATGCGAATGTATTTGCGATGGGCTGAAAAGCGCGGATTCAAAGCTACCGTGATGGACACGTCCTATGCTGAAGAAGCTGGACTGAAGTCGGCTACCTTCGAAATCGACGAACCTTACGCTTTTGGAACGTTGTCCGTAGAGGCTGGAACTCATCGCCTTGTCCGAATTTCGCCATTCGACAACCAGGGACGTCGCCAAACTTCCTTCGCTGCCGTTGAAGTAGTTCCACTTATTGAACAGACCGACAGCATCGAAATTCCAGAATCGGAAATTCGCGTGGATGTGTTCCGTTCTTCGGGCCCTGGTGGGCAGAGCGTCAACACTACCGACTCGGCGGTTCGCATGACTCACATTCCAACTGGAGTTGTTGTCTCCATGCAGAATGAAAAGTCCCAGATTCAGAACCGTGCTGCTGCACTTCGCGTTTTGCAGTCCAGGCTTCTGCTCCTGAAAAAGGAACAGGAAGACGCACAGAAAAAAGAGTTTGCTGGTGATGTGAAAGCCTCGTGGGGCGACCAGATGCGTTCGTACGTGCTCAATCCATATCAAATGGTCAAGGATCTGCGCACTGAACACGAAGTAGGCAATACTCAAGCTGTGCTTGATGGTGAGATTGATGATTTCATCGATGCAGGGATCCGCTGGCGCGCAGGACAGCGCCGCCCAAGCAAATAGCAGATGCTGCGAATACCTATCTAGTAGTACGGACTTGTCAAAAGCAGTGTAAGTATCGTCACCGGGCCCATTGGCCAAGGGCGAAATACATCAAGTAATGCATGATCTCAGTGGTTTATCTTTGCTGTGCTTATCGGATGAATATGGCAACACACCTAGGAATTATGCTGGTTCGACGGCTTGCACCGATAGTGTTTGGAACACTGGCGCATCTATTGACGTTTGATCTCGAGATTGGTATTCGTGGGTCGCGCCCCGACGAAAACTAGCGATTGAAGACATGATTAAATTCGAAAACGTCTCGATGGTTTATGAGCCAAGACAGCAGAATGCCGCCTTGGACGACATAAACATCGAGATTAGCCGCGGCGAATTCGCCTTCTTGGTCGGCGAATCCGGTTCCGGAAAGTCGACCTTCCTGAGCTTGGTGCTACGCGAAAAGCGTTCTACCGACGGGGCTGTTTACGTTGCAGGGCAGAACCTGAACCGGATCCCAAGTCGACGTGTGCCAAAACTGCGTCGTGATATCGGGTTCGTGTTCCAGGACTTCCGCCTCCTGCGCGAACGTACAGTCTTTGACAATGTGGCCTTCGCGATGGAAGTAATCGGCGCCTCGCGTGCTCAGATTCGTGAACGCGTCCCAGATGCCTTGAAGCTGGTGGGACTTGAAGACAAGGCTCGTCGCAAGCCTACCGAGCTTTCCGGCGGTGAGCAGCAGCGTGTCGGTATAGCGCGCGCCATTGTGAATAAGCCGTCGATCCTTTTGGCCGATGAGCCCACCGGTAACCTCGACCGCAAGAACAGCATCGAAGTCATGAACGTGCTGAATCGCATTAATCAGAACGGGACAACCGTTTTGATGGCAACGCACGCACACGAGCTTGTTAGCGAATACCGTCATCGCGTGATTGAACTGCAGCGCGGACAGGTGATCCGCGACGAAGTAGAAGGTCAATACACGCCAATGACCACGGTGGTGAACCAAGACGGATCTCGCGAGCTACTCGTGGGCGATTCGGCTGTTGAACACCACGAAGATTCACAGGTTGCTGAGGACCAGAAAGACGAGGACCAGTGAGACTAGGATTTATTCTCCGCGAAGCGGCGAAAGGCCTTCGGCAGAATGTCGTCATGGTCGTTTCTGTCGTCCTGGTGACTTTCGTTTCGCTAACATTCGTTGGCGCGTCGATTCTTCTGCAACTGCAGATTAACCAGATGAAGGGCTACTGGTACGACCGCATGGAGGTAGCGATCTATCTCTGTGACGACACCAGCACTTCGCCGAACTGTGGCGGAAATGAAGCCACTGATGCTCAGCGGCAGAACATTGAGAAGGTTCTCAAGTCCGAACAGTTGGCTCCGTATATCAAGGAATATGCCTATGAATCGAAAGATCAGGCGTACAAGAACTTCTTGGATCAGTATGAGAACTCTTCCCTAGTTGACCAGATCACTCCTGAGCAGCTGCCTGAATCCTTCCGTGTTGCATTGGTTGACCCGGAGAAGTATCCGGTGATCAACGAAGCGTTTTCGACGGTCGACGGGGTGGACTCCGTAATCGACCAGCGTGACCTGCTAGAGAAGGTCTTCCAGCTCGTGCGCGTTGCTTCGGCTGCTGCAGCCGTGGTTGCAATCGTGATGATCATTTGCGCGGTCCTGCTTACAGGAACAACGATTCAACTCTCAGCTATGCATCGACGGTTGGAAACAACCATCATGCGGCTGGTCGGTGCATCCAAAGCGACAATTCAGCTTCCGTTCATCATTGAAGGTGTTATTGCCTCGTTGATCGGTGGATTGCTAGCTTCGGGAACCTTATGGCTTCTTCTCAAATTCCTCGTCGAAGACAAGCTTGCCAGTGAAAATGTCGGCGTTGCCTTCATTTCTACCGGAGAAGTTTGGCTTGTTGCGCCTGTCCTCTTGATAATCGGTATCGTTTTGGCCACAATTTCATCAGTGGTAACGTTGAAGCGTTACCTGAAGGTTTAGCCGAATCGTTATCTCCGGCCTATCTGATGCACGACAATTCACTCTAAGGAGTCACATGCTGTCCAACGCAGTGCGTAGTAAGTTCTTGCGCGCCACTCTCGGTGGCGCCATGGCACTGGCCTTGACGTTGCCGGCTGGAATTGTCGCAGCTGATGAGCTGGACGATAAAAAAGCTCAGGTTGAAGGCAATATCAATAACCTAGAGCAAGACATGGAATTCTTGGACGCCGATATCCAGGCCACCGACAAGAAGTTGCGTGACCAGCAGGCTCAGGTTCCTGCAGCGGAACAGGCATTGGCGGACGCGCAGAGCCGTGTCGCCAATGCCCAAGCGGCAGTTGCCGATCTGAACAACCGTTTAATTGCTGCTCAGGGAACGCGCGATCAAGTCGCGGCCGAAATTGAGGCAAACGCCAAGAAGATTTCTGAAGCAAAAGAAGCCATGGCTTCGATTGCGTCAGAGGCTTATAAGCGCGGCGGCGTTTCTAGCGGGCTGGACATGATCCTGAACATGGAGTCGGCCACCGAGATCGCAGACGGTCTTGACCTGGCAAACCGAGCGATGGCTTCGCAGAGCGCTACCTACAACGACTTGGCGCAAGAGCAGGCCAACAACGAAAACAATAAGGTTCGACTTGACGCCGTTGAGAAGGAAATCTCATCGCTCAAATCCCAGGCCGAGGACGCGCTGGCTCAAGAGCAGGCAGCTCGAACCCAAGCGCAGAACGCAAAGAACGAACTCGATGCTTTGGTTGCAAGCACTGAAAAACTTGGTGCTGAGCTTGAAGCCAAAAAGCCTCAAATCCAGGCAAAACTAGCTTCGCAGCAGAAAGAATACGCCCAAGTTCAGGCGGACATCAAGGAGCGCCAGGAGCGCTTGTTGCGTGAGGAAGCTGAACGAAAGCGCAAAGCGGCTGAAGCTGAAGCAAAGCGCAAAGCGGCTTACGAAGCCGAGCAAAAGCGTCTTGCAGAAGAAGCCGCTGCCAAGAAGAAGGAATATAAAAAGAAGGCTTACGTTCCTCCAGCGCCGGCAGAACCCGAGGTGAGCACCTCTAATGGTTCCAGCGCCTGGGGATTGGTAAAGCCAACGACCAGCAACAATCTGACTTCCTCCTTCGGCTGGCGTCCAACGCCCGCCGGAACCATTGATTATGGTGGACGTGGCGGATATGTGCACGCTGGCATCGACTGGGGCTTCGGTGGCCAGTGTGGTGCGCCCATTACGGCTGCAGCCGATGGTGAAGTGTGGATGGCTGGCTGGGGCGGTACCTCCGGAAATAAGGTGCTCATTTCCCACGGCGTAGTTCGTGGCAAGGCACTGGCGACCGGGTACCACCACATGTCACAAGTCGCCGTGAGCGTAGGGCAGCACGTCAAGCAGGGCCAAGTTATTGGCTACGTTGGCACCACCGGCAACTCCACAGGCTGCCACCTGCACTTCGAAACTATTGTCAATGGCACGGCCGTGAACCCATTGGGACTTCTCTAGCGCTAGACTTGTAGTCTGCGTGCGAGAATTCGCTCGCGACATGCAAGGAGTAACGTGGCTAAGAAGAATCAAGAAGATCGGGTGATCGCGAGCAACCGCAAGGCGCGCCACGATTTTGAAATCCTCGATACTTTCGAAGCTGGCATGGTTCTCACTGGTACGGAAGTCAAGTCATTGCGAGAAGGCAAAGCCTCACTCGTTGACGGCTTCGGCCAGTTCTACCGTGGTGAGCTTTATATCGAGAACGTCTACATCCCTGAGTACCTCAACGGATCATGGACCAATCACGCGGCACGTCGCCGTCGCAAGCTCCTGCTGCACCGGCAAGAACTGCTCAAGATCGAGCGCAAGATCGGCGAGGCTGGACTCACTGTTGTTCCGCTGAGCTTGTACTTCAAGTCAGGTCGGGCAAAGATCGAGATCGGTATCGCCCGTGGTAAGCGTGAGTACGACAAGCGCCAGACCCTGCGCGAGCAACAGGACAACCGCGAAGCAATGCGCGCCATGCGCGAGCGCAACCGAGGGCACGCCTAAAACTTGGTGTGGCGCATTCCGCGTTGGGGTAGAGCACGTGGATGAGTTATGATTGATGAACACGCTTTCGGGTGTGGTTGTATCCGGGAAACCGGGACTGACAACAAAATACGGGGATGATCGGTTTCGACGGTGTGAGTCGCGACAGATGAAGCGGGCCGAGGACGCAAAGTTATCTCGTAAACGCTCTTTGCAAACCAATAAGTGCCGAATCAAAGCGCACTGACTTCGCTCTCGCTGCCTAAGCAGCCAGACAGTCCGTTAGCCAGGGGATGCTATCGCCTCTGTTCCTAACGTCATTTAGATAGCCACTGTATCCAGCGGTTGTTACCGCTGCTGGGTACATATTTTGGTAACTGTGCCCGGATCAACCACATGTTTGCGTGATGGTTGGGGCAGAGAAAATCCGCAGCAAACTGCGCCCGGAGAAGACCTGGCAACACCACATCGGACGGGAGTTCAATTCTCCCCATCTCCACGTTTTGAAGCTCTGGAACTAGGCTGAATGCCTGGTTCCAGAGCTTTTTTCGTTGGTGGAATTCATGTTGGCCTCGCAGGCCGGCCAATCCCTGGCAGCGGCGGTCATTGCAGCTAAACACTTCTGGAATCTCGCGAGCCTATTCGCGGCATGGAGGATTTGCACATAGACTTGAAATGAAAGCCGGAGATTGCTGGTCGGTGGTCATTGCGGAATTGGAGTGAGATTAAAGTCGATGGGTAAAACGAGCTCCCAGCGGGTATCGCCGTTCCTCTCAGGCACTTACGCAGTGGTGGCTTTCCTGCTTGAAGTTGGCCTGCTATTTGCCGCCGCCTTAGCAGCTATCGCTTTCATTCCGTGGCCAATGATTCTGGCCATTTTAGTGGTTGTCATCCCGCTGTTGATCATTTGGTCAATTTTCTTTTCGCCCAAAGCAGTGGTCAAACTCCGATTGCGAACTCGCGTGCTGCTGATCCACCTCATCTACCTGGTAGGTGCCTATGTGCTGTGGCTCAGCGTCGATCACAGTTTCTACGAACAATCACAAATTTGGGCGATTGCGATGCTGTCGCTCACCGGGATTAGCGCAATCCTGGTGTTGGCTTCCGGCGGTTACGTGGTCCCGCATGACCGAACGCCCAAGCCGATCAAGCCAGCGCCAAAGCGACAATCCACCGGCGCGCCCAAGGGACGGCGAGCTGCCCGTTAGAAACAACTTCAAAGCCCAGCCACACGGCTGGGCTTTTCTTGTATCCACTGCGATCCCGCCCAGTTTGTATTAGAGCAGCGAGGAGAGAAGATAACCGCCCCAGGCGGCGAGGACGGCCGCAAATAACGTTCCAAGGGCATTCGCCAAGCTGGACCAGGGGCGGCCGGCTCGCAGCAGGCGCAGTGTATCAAAGCTGGCGGTCGAGAAGGTGGTGTAGCCTCCGAGCACCCCTGTGCCCATGGCCAAAAGCCAGGCTTCGTTCAATTGGGTGTTTGCCAGCAAACCGGTCAGAAAACCCAAGGCGAAGGAGCCCGAAACGTTGATCGTGATGGTTCCCCAGGGAAGCAACGCCCCGAATTTGGCACTGATGAAAGAATCGAGCCCATAGCGCAGCACCGCGCCCAGGCCGCCGCAGAATGCAACAAGCGCAAAGAGCACCGGTGTCGTGCCCATCATTTTGCATCACCCTGCGGCGTACGGCGCCTGGTGCCCAACAGCATGCCGACCCAGGTGGCGAACGCCCCGAGCAGCACGGTTCCCAGGCCATATGCCAGCCCAATGGCCGTCGATCCTTGCGTGAACAGCAACATGGTGTCGGTGGCTAGCGCGCTGTAAGTGGTGAAACCGCCCATGAATCCTGTTCCAAGCAGCAACCGCAGCTTTTTCCGGCGCGTAGTTTCCGGTCCCCGGGCGGCCAGGGCTGTCAGCAGCCAGCCCAGGGCCAAGGCCCCGGCGAGGTTGACGAGCAAGATGGCGACCGGCAGCGGGCCTTGTTGAGGCAGCAATAGGCTGACCGCCAGTCTGCTGGCCGTCCCAGCGCTTCCGCCAGCGAACACCAGCAGCAGCTCGATCGGGCGCAGGGTGAATCCTTGGGTTGGCATCGGCCAGATCACTTCGACTCGTTGTTGCGGACCCAAATCAGCGAGGCCTCGATATAGTCCAGCTGATGCGGAAGCTTGATGGGGGCCCCGGGCACCAGGCCCTGCGCGGCAGCGCGACGCAGGAAGTCCGGGTCCTCGTCGCTGATCCGGTCGATGATGGCCAGTTCTCCGCCAAAACGGTCCAGGCGGATCGCTTCGGATACCGGCAGGCTTCCATCAGAGGCAGGGATTGCGTCACCATGGGGGTCGTGGCGGGGGTGGCCCAGCCGGGCATCCAGGGCGTTGATGAAGCGGTCGCTGACGGTATGCTCCAGGGCCTCGGCCTCGTCATGCACTTCGTCCCAGCCGTAGCCCAGCTCGTCGCGAAGGAAGGTCTCCAATAGCCGGTGCCGGCGAACCATCCGCAAGGCTTCACGGCGACCGCTGCTGCTGAGGGCCACCGTCTTGCGGGGCACATGATCGACCAGCCCCTTGCTCGATAATTTCTGGATCATCGAGGTCACCGACGCGGGGGACAGGCCCAGCTGGTCTGCCAATGCGCCGGTGCTGACCTCGGTATCTTCCCATTCGGTCAGCGTGTAGAGCGCCTTGAGGTAGTCCTCTTCGCTGGTGGTCAGCATCAGCGGTTCAGGTACGGCAGAATTGCGGCGTGCAGCTTGCCGTTGGTGGCCAGCGCATTGCCGCCGTGGCAGCCTTCCTCTCCGGCCACCGAGGTGAACCGGCCCCCGGCTTCGCGAACTACCGGGACCAGGGCTGCCATGTCGTAGAGTTCGAGCTCCGGTTCGAAGGCCGCGTCGACCGCGCCTTCAGCCAGCAGAGCATAGGAATAGAAGTCGCCGTAGCCACGGGTTCGCCAGGCAGCATCGAGCAGGTCCAGGAAGCCGTCGAGCTTGCCGGCGTCCTTCCAGCCGTTCAAGGAGGCGTAGGCCAAGGAGGAATCGGCGAGTTCGGACACCGAGGAGACCGAAATCTTGCGGGTGGCCCGCTCTCCTGCGCCGGCCGCGGGTTCGCTGACGTAGGCGCCCAAGCCGGTTGCGGCGTGCCAGCGGCGGCTGAGCGCGGGGGCGGAAATGACGCCGAGCACCGGCTCGTCGTCCACCAGCAGGGCAATGAGCGTGGCCCAGACCGGGACGCGCCGCACGAAGTTCTTGGTGCCATCGATCGGGTCGATAACCCAGCGCCGCGACCCGCTGCCGTGCACCCCGAATTCTTCGCCGAGCACCGAGTCCTCCGGGCGGTGCTTGGCAAGCTCGGCCAGGATCAGCTGTTCGGCACCGCGATCGGCATCTGAAACAGGGGTCATATCCGGCTTGGATTCGACCACCAGATCGTTGGAGCCATAGCGGGCCAAGGTCAGCTGGTCGACCTTATCGGCCAGGGCTAGGGCAAAGTCGAGATCTTGCTGCAGGGTGAAATCTGCCATGGTGTACCGGCGCTCAGAGTGCGCCGAGCTCCTTTTCGTGCGTGGTTTCCTCGGTGGTGACCAGCCGGCGGTATGAGGCGAGGCGGTCGGCGGGCTGGCTGTTCGGCGCTGCTTGCGCCCAGGCTTCCAAGGCGCAGCCAGCTTCGCCGGCGGCATGGGTGCAGCCGCGCGGGCACCCGGTGGCGATCTCGGCCAGGTCTTCAAAGGCGGCCAGGATGTTATCGGGATCAACCAGGCCCAGCCCGAAGGATCGAATGCCCGGGGTATCAATCAGCCATGAGCCAGGGATCTGGCCCAGCCGCAGTGCCAAGGCGTTGGACGAGGTGTGGCGCCCGCGCCCGGTGACCGCGTTGACATGGCCAGTAGCCCGGTCGGCGCCGGTGAGCGCGTTGACCAGCGTGGACTTGCCGACCCCGGAGTGCCCGAGCACGACCGAAACGCAGCCGCCCAGCAGCTCTTCGAGTTCCTCCAGCGCGTTCGCGTCCAGGCGCGCACTGGATCCGTCGGCGCCGCGGGCATCAACGCCCGAGGCATCTGCGGTGGTGGTGCGCGAAATGACCACCGGGAAGTCCAGCCCCTCGTAGTGCTTGAGGAAATCCGCCGGGTCCTTCACATCGGCCTTGGTCACGCACAGCACCGGCTGGATGCCGGCGTCGTACGCGGCCACCAGGGCGCGATCGACAAATCCGGTGCGCGGCTCGGGGTTGGCGGCAGCCACCACGATGACCAGCTTGTCCACATTGGCCACGACCACTCGCTCGGTGGCGTCGGTGTCATCGGCGCTGCGGCGCAGCAGCGTGGTGCGTTCCTCGATGCGCACCAGCCGGGCGAGCGTATCGGGCTTGCCGGAGGTATCGCCGACCAGGGCGACCAGGTCTCCTGGCACGATCGCCTGGCGGCGCAGCTCGCGGGCGCGCGCGGCGATCACGATGCGCTCGTTGCTGGTGTCCTCGTCCAGGATCGCGGTGTATCGCCCGCGGTCCACGGTGATGATCCGGCCGATTTCCGCCTTCTCATAGGCCGGGCGATCCTTGGTGCGCGGACGCGACCCGCGCTTGTTCGGGCGGACGCGGACCGAGGACTCGTCGTAATCCAGGTAGCGCATTAGCCAGCTGCCTTCGCGGTGGAAACCATATCCGCCCACAATTGCGGGAACTGCGGCATGGTTTTGGCGGTGGTGGCAATATTTTCCACGCGGACCCCTTCGATGGCCAGGCCCAGCAGCGCCCCGGCGGTGGCCATGCGGTGGTCCTCGTAGCTGTGCAGGTCGGCTGCCTGCAGCGGGCCCGGGGTGATCGCTAGGCTGTCGCCTGTAGCCACGACGTTTGCTCCGACTTTGGCCAGTTCGTTTTCCAGGGCCGCCAGGCGGTCGGTCTCATGCCCGCGAAGGTGCCCGATCCCGGTCAGGTTGCTCGGGGAGCTGGCCAAGGCGCATAGTGCCGCCAGGGTGGGGGCAAGCTCGGAAGCATCGGCGTAGTCGATCCCGCGGATCACTCCAGTTCCGCGCACTCTCAGAACCCCGTCGTCGCCGTGGTGCACCTCGGCGCCCATCTGGGACAGGATCTGCACCCATTTTCCGCCGACTTGGGTGGTGGTAGCGGGCCAGAAGCGGATGCCGACGCTGCCATTGCTGGCCAGGGCCGCGGCCAGGAATGGCCCGGCGTTGGACAGGTCGGGTTCCACGGTGACGGTGAAGCCGGCAAGTTCGCCCGGGGCGATGCGCCAGCCGCGCCCATCCTCGTCCACGGTGATGTCCACGCCCAGTTCGAGCAGTGTCTGCACGGTCATCATGATGTGATCCGGCGAGGCGATCGGGCCATCAGCGGCACGCAATGCCAGGCCGCCGGGCAGGGCATGGCCGGCGAGCAGCAGTGCGGAAATGAATTGCGAGCTGCTGGAGGCATCGATCACGACCTGATCGACGGACTCCAGGCCGCTGGCATCCATGGTGAAGGGCAATTTGCCCGGGTCCCCGCCGAAATCGATGGTGGCACCCAGGGCCTGCAGCGCATCGAGCACCGGAGCCATCGGGCGCAGGCGCGCGTGCGGATCGCCGTCAAAAGCGACGGTGGCGCGGGCTACCGCGGCCAAGGGAGGCACAAAGCGCATCACCGTGCCGGCCAATCCGCACTCGATGCCCAGCGGCCCGGTGGCCAGTTCAGCTGCGGGATGGACCTGGACGGTGGTGGACCCGTCGGCCTGCTCTATCCGCTTGATCCCTGTGCCGAAGCTGGCCAGGGCTCCAAGCATCAGCTCGGTATCGCGGCTGATCAGGGTGTTGTGGATGGTGGAGGGGGAGGAGGCCAGGGCCGCAAGGATCAGATAGCGGTTGGTCAGCGACTTGGAAGCGGGCACCGAAACGATGGCGTCTACGCCGGTGCTGACATGAGGTGCCGGCCACCAGTGCGTCCCAGCGTGCGGGGGATCGGACTGCGGATTTCCAGAGGCGCTTGCGGAGTTGATTGCTGATCCTTAGGCTCGTGCGGTTTTAGTTAAATCCTAGCCGAGATCGGCGCGGGAATAAGGTTTTGGATCCCATGGTTATACCCAGTGTGACGATCAGACAGGATACTTCAACAGCCGGCGGCACCACATGCGTGGTGGCCGAGGAGCCCCGCGGCACCCGCAGCGCTACCCGATCGCGGACGAATTCGCGCAATAGCGCAAGCAACCGCGTAGACTCAGGCGTGATGAACAACAAGAGTGTGGACGAGAATTTGCCCGACGTGGCCACCGAGTCCGAGGCACAGCGTCGCGAACGGTTCGAGCGCGATGCCATGTCTTATGTGGACCAGCTGTATTCGGCTGCCCTGCGCATGGCTCGCAACCCTGCGGACGCCGAGGATCTGGTGCAGGAGGCCTACACCAAGGCGTATTCGGCCTTCCACCAGTACAAGCCCGGGACCAACCTGAAGGCTTGGCTGTATCGCATCCTGACCAACACGTACATCAACCTGTACCGCAAGCGCCAGCGCGAGCCGCTGCGCACCAGTACCGACACGGTCGAGGACTGGCAGATGGCTTCGGCAATGGAGCATTCGCCTGCCGGATTGCGCTCGGCCGAGGTCGAGGCGCTGGATCACCTGCCGGACTCGGACGTGAAGGCCGCGCTGCAGGCTATCGGCGAGGACTTCCGGATGGCGGTGTACTTCGTGGATGTCGAGGGTTTCAGCTACAAGGAAGCCAGCGACATTTTGGGTGTGCCCATTGGCACCGTGATGTCCCGGTTGCACCGTGGACGCAAGAACTTGAGGGAACTGCTCGCCGATTATGCGGCAGACCGTGGGATAGCCACCGGGGCTCGCAACAAGAGCGCCGCGAAGGCTGATGGAGGAGCGAAATAAGATGGACTGCAATTCATTGGGTGATTGCGCCGATGACCGCATCGTACGCATCTACGAGTACCTCGACGGTGCCCTGACGCTCAGCGACCTCAAAGAGGTCAAGTCGCATTTGGATGGATGCCCCGAATGCACCGAGGAATACGACCTGGAGTGCATTATCCGTTCGGTGGTGCGACGCAGCTGCCAAGAGCAGGCCCCCCAGGCGCTGAAGGCCAGCATCATCGCCCGGATCTCGCAGATACGGGTGGAATCAGGCCACTAGCAGGCAAAGAGAAACCCCGTAGCGTTCGAGCAAAACTCGAATGGTACGGGGTTCTTTTTATGTTCGCTTCGCTTAGCTGTTTGGGCGCTTGCCGTGGTTGGCACCGCCACGCTTGCGATCGCGACGCTTACGAGCGCGCTTCGACATGGTGACTCCTTAGAGGGATCAATGGATCTTCCCGATAGTTCGGGCCGGCTAATAGTCTTTCATACTTTGCGCCGTTTTTCCTAACGGGCACAGGGTGCCTTAGCCCTCGCCAGGCTCCGGCAAGTCCAGCCACGAGTACCAGCCGCGGTGCAGAACCAGCCAGGCCATCAGGCCGTAGCCAGCTTGGCCGGGAACCCCGCCCGAGGCATTGAGGTCTGCGCGCCACTGCGCGTGGGCACGCAGGGGAGTGAAGGTATCAACGTAGTGGTGGTTGCGGCGCAGGGCCACGTCCGAATACACGCGATTAAGTTCCGCGACCCGCTGATTGCGGGCGTCATCCAATCCCGGGGCCGGGCCGACCAGCAGCGCCTTGATGCTCATCTGCGACGCTGAATCCAGGATGTTGGCCAGGTTCAGCCGGCTGCGGGCGGTGGAGACATCCAGATCCACATCGCGATCGGAGAGCGCGATGACCAGGCGATTCTCGTATTGGTCGCTGAAACGCCGCGAGGCTTCGCCCATCCAGCGTTCGGCCAGGGCCTCGGAGCCTTCGGCAGGGGCAGCCAGGACGAAGGACTGCAAGCGCAACGCAGGATCCTGGGTCCGAGCCATAACCCGGCCGAACCAGCCTAGTCCGCGCGGGTCCCCATGTCCGGCCAGCAGCTCATCTCCGATTGCGGTAATGCGGATTGTGCGTAACTCCAACTGGGCGACCTTTCGTTGGCTTCAAGAATATGAATCGATCCCCACCTTAGCAGTGAAGTCGCCGGCATCGCGGGAGATCCATGCTGGATAAATGCCACACATTGCCCCCGGAGCGCCGCAGCGGGTTAACGAGCAGTTGCCGGCGAGTTTTCCCAGAATTACCTGGGAGAACTCGCCGGCAACGTCACAACAGCTGAGTGTTGCGAGGTGCTTTAGCGGGCGAACGCCTGCTGCAGCAGCACTGCGTTTTCTGCGTCGTGGCGCTTTGCGTTACCTGCAGAGGTTGCTGCCGATGCCGGGCGGGAGACCAAGGTGATCTTCTGCTCCAGCTGCGGTGCAACGTAGAGGCCGAAGAATGGCCATGGACCCTGGTTGGCTGGTTCGTCCTGGACCCAGGCAGCCTTGGCATTCGGGTACTTGGCCAGCTCAGCAGCGATCTGCTCGGACGGTGCCGGGTAGAGCTGCTCAACACGCACGATCGCGGTCTTGGAGTCCTGCGCCTTGCTGCGCGCGGCGACCAAGTCGTAGTAAACGCGGCCCGAGCACAGCAGCACCTTGTCAACGGCGTTGGCATCGGTGATGGTGTGATCGCCGATAACCTCCTGGAAACCGCCGGTGGTGAAGTCCTCCACCGAGCTTGCCGCGGCCTTCAGGCGCAGCAGCTGCTTCGGGGTGAAGACGATCAGCGGCTTGCGCGGACGGGCATAGGCCTGGCGGCGCAGCAGGTGGAAGTGGTTGGCACCGGTGGAAGGCTGGGCCACGACCATGTTGTTCTCGGCGCACAGCTGCAAGAAGCGCTCGATGCGTGCCGAGGAGTGGTCCGGGCCCTGGCCCTCGTAGCCGTGCGGCAACAGCATGACCAGCGAGGAGGACTGCGACCACTTCTGCTCGGCCGAGGAGATGAACTCGTCGATCACGGTCTGCGCGCCGTTGACGAAGTCGCCGAACTGGGCTTCCCACATCACCAGCGCATCCGGGCGCTCCACCGAGTAGCCGTACTCGAAGCCCAGGGCTGCGTATTCGGAAAGCAGTGAATCGTAGATCCACAGCGGGGCCTGGTCCTCGCTCAGGTTGTGCAGCGGGTACCACTCGTTGTCGTTCTCGCGGTCGTGGAAGACCGAGTGGCGCTGCACGAAGGTGCCACGGCGCGAGTCCTGGCCGGCCAGGCGAACTGGCACGCCCTCCATGGACAGCGAGCCCAGGGCTGCGACCTCGGCGAAGCCCCAGTCGATGCCGCCCTCGCGGGACATCTTCTCGCGGCGCTCGAGCAGCGACTTGAGCTTGGTGTGCATCGTGAAGCCCTCAGGAATCTGAACGTGGGCTGCACCGATATGTGCCAAGGTCTGGGCGGAGATGGCCGAACCGCGGGCGCCGTCGATGGTGTTCTCGTCGGCGGCCTGGGCGAATGGCTTCTCCAGGTCGTTGATGGTCGAGCCCGGGGTGATGATCGGGATCGGGGAGGTCTGGGCCGCATGCGTCTCGGCGAAGATGCGCTCCAGGTTCTCCTTGTACTCGGCCAAGACGTGCTCGGCCTCTTCCTGCGTGATGTCGCCGCGGCCCACCAGGGCCTCGGTGTACAGCTTGCGGGTGGAGCGCTTGGCCTCGATCAGGTTGTACATGATCGGCTGGGTCATCGAAGGATCGTCGCCTTCGTTGTGGCCGCGGCGGCGGTAGCACACCAGGTCGATGACGACGTCCTTGCCGAACTTCTGGCGGTACTCGAAAGCCAGCTGGCCCACGTGAACCACTGCCTCCGGGTCATCCCCGTTGACGTGGAAGATCGGAGCCTGCACGGTGCGCGCCACATCCGAGGCGTAGACCGAAGAGCGCGAGGAGCTCGGAGCGGTGGTGAAGCCGATCTGGTTGTTCACGATCACGTGGACGGTGCCGCCGGTCTTGTAGCCGGGCAGCTGGCTCATGGCCAGCACCTCGGAGACCACGCCCTGGCCAGCGAAGGCCGCGTCGCCGTGCACCAGGATTGGCAGCACTTCGTTCTTCGAGCCCAGTCGATCCAGCTTGGCGCGGGTGATGCCCTCGAGCACCGGATCAACCGCTTCCAGGTGCGAAGGGTTGGCAGCCAGGTAGACCTTGGTCTGGTTGCCCGCATCCGAGGTGTAGGAACCCTCGGTGCCCAGGTGGTACTTCACGTCGCCCGAACCCTGGACCGAGCCCGGGGTAGCTGTGCCTTCGAATTCGCGGAAGACCTGTGCGTAGGTCTTGCCGGCGATGTTGGTCAGCACGTTCAGGCGGCCGCGGTGGGCCATGCCGATGGCGACTTCGTCCAGCTGGTCGTCGGCGGCATCGGAGATGATGGCATCCAGCAGCGGAATCAGCGATTCGCCGCCTTCGAGGCTGAAGCGCTTCTGGCCGACGAACTTGGTCTGCAGGAAGGTCTCGAAAGCCTCGGCGGAGTTCAGCTTGCTCAGGATGCGCAGCTGCTCTTCGCGGGTTGGCTTCGCATAGCGCGACTCCAGCTTGGACTGGAACCACTCGCGCTCTTCCGGGTTCTGCAGGTGCATGTACTCGGTGCCGATGGTGCGGCAGTAGGCATCGCGCAGGGTGCCGAGGATATCGCGCAAGAGCGCGCGATCCTTGCCGCCCAGGCCGCCGGTGATCCACTCGCGGTCCAGATCCCACAGGGTCAGGCCGTAGTTGTTGATGTCCAGGTCCGGGTGCTTGCGCTGGACGTATTCCAGCGGGTTGATATCGGCCATCAGGTGGCCGCGCTCCCGGTAGGAGTTGATCAGGTGCTGGATGCGGGCGACCTTGTTGACCTGCAGGTCGATGTCGACCTGGTTGTCAACGGCCCAGCGAACTGGCTCGTAAGGGATGCGCAGCTGCTCGAAGATCTCGTCGTAGAAGCCCTGCTCGCCGAGCAAGAGCGATTCAACCAGCTTCAGGAATTCGCCCGAACCGGCACCCTGGATGACACGGTGGTCGTAGGTGGAGGTCAGGGTGATGTGCTTGCCGATACCCAGGGCAGCGACGGTCTTTTCCGACGAGCCGCGGTACTCGGCAGGGTATTCCAGTGCGCCAACGCCGATGATGGCGGCCTGGCCCTTGGATAGGCGGGGGACCGAGTGAACGGTGCCGATGCCACCTGGGTTGGTCAGCGAGACCGTGGTGCCAGCGTAATCGTCGGCGGTCAGCTTGTTGCCGCGGGCACGCTTGATCAGATCTTCATAGGTGGCCCAGAACTCGTTGAAGCTCAGGGTCTCCGCAGCCTTGACGTTGGGCACGGCGAGCATGCGGGTGCCATCTGGCTTTGGCATGTCGATCGCGATGCCGAAATTCACGTGAGCCGGCTGGATCGCAGTTGGCTTCTTGTCGACGACATCGTAGGTCACGTTCATCGATGGGATCTGCTTCAATGCGCGAATCACGGCGAAGCCGATCAGGTGGGTGAAGGAGATCTTGCCACCACGAGCGCGCTTGAGGTGGTTGTTGATGACGATGCGGTTGTCGATCATCACCTTGGCCGGAACCGCACGCACGGTGGTGGCGGTCGGCACGGCGAGGCTGGCATCCATGTTGGTGGCGATGGCCTTCATTGGCCCGCGCAGTGGAGTGCGCTTTTCCTCACCGAAAAGTTCGGTGGAAGGGGTGGCCTTTGGAGCCTGAGCCGGAATCGGTGCAGTCTTCGGCGCTGGCTCGGCCTTCTTTGCCTCGGCGTCTGGCGCTGCGGCAGGTGCTGGCTTTGAAGCTGGTGCTGGCTCGGAGGCCCGAGCCTGGGTTGCGGCGCGTGGTGTGCCCTGCCCGGTCGTTGCGGGTGCTGCAGTAGTTGCTGCTGGCGCCGCTGGCGCCGGCTGCGTTGCCGGTGCCTTCTTGTCGGCGGCGAGAGATTCGAAAATATCCCACCATTTCTTATCTACCGAGTTCTTGTCGACGAGATACTGTTCGAACAGCTCGTCTACTAGCCACTCGTTTCCACCAAACTCTTCAGTAAGTCGGTGGTGTGCTTGCTCTGGCACGTGCAACGCCTCTTCCCTGATTTCTACGTTGTTCTAGCTGAGCCGGTGGTCTTCCGAGGACGTGAATCGACCACTTCGGCTCACAAGATATCTAGACCTGCGCACCAGTCTAGTGACTTTTACGCGCAGTTGGCCACGGGACGTAGGTAATCTCACGAAAGTGTCGTGTATAACATCCCGTTCAGCGTGGTGAAGCTACCGCTGAACGCCACGACATTGAAGTGGTGCGCAATGAGGGCATCGTTCGATAGACTGAGTCGCACTATGGAATCACACTCTCCAAGCCGGTGTGCCGCCCGCGGGCGCAGTGCCGGCCAACTCAGTCCATGTTCAGCAGGTTCCGGCTCCCGATTGGAGCCTTCTAGTTGCCGTCGAATCGGCACTGAACCTCTCATTCCCATGCCGATGAACAGGTGGTGGTAACCACCTATGGATTGGCTCTTCATACTTCTTGGCCTGTTGCTGATTCTCGGCACCGGCTTCTTCGTGGCCGTGGAATTCTCCTTGGTCGCCCTTGACAAAAGCACAGTGCAAAACGCCGTCGATCGAGGCGAACGCGGCGCCAAGCCGCTGTTGCAATGCTTGACCTCGCTGTCTACCCAGCTCTCCAGCTGCCAGTTGGGCATTACGCTGACTACCTTGCTCACTGGTTACGTTCTGGAACCGGCAATGAGTTCCTTGCTGGAACCATTGATGGAAATGACCGGTATTCCCGAAGCCAGCTCGGTAGCCATCTCCGTGGTGGTTTCCCTAGTGGTAGCCACCTTGCTCTCGATGCTGATCGGCGAATTGGTCCCCAAGAACTTGGCCATCGCCGAGGCAATGTCCGTCGGCAAGCTGCTGGCCCGTCCGCAGCTGGTATTCACCGCGATCTTCAAGCCAGCCATCGTGGTGCTCAACGGATTCTCCAACGCCGTGCTGCACCGCTTCTTCGGGTTGGAAGCCAAGGAAGAAATTTCCGCCGCTCGCTCGTCGCAGGAATTGGCCTCGCTGGTGCGCCGTTCGGCCCAGCTGGGCACCCTGGACGTTCAAACCGCTCGCTTCGTGGAATCCACGATCGAATTCTCCGAACGCACCGCGGCGGATGTGATGACACCGCGCACCTCCATGTCCACCATCGATTCGCAGGCGCCCCTGTCCGAGCTGATCTCGGTCAGCGCCGATACCGGTTTTTCGCGCTTCCCCGTGATCGAGGGATCCAGCGATGAGATCCAGGGGATCTGCCATGTCAAGGCGGTTGTCTCGGTGCCGCGCGAACGCCGTGCTGCATTGCAGGTGGGCGAGTTCGCACGTGACGCCCTGTATGTTCCTGAAACCATCCACCTCGATGTGCTGCTGGAGCAACTGCGCGCCGCGGAATTCCAGATCGCCATCGTGATGGATGAATACGGTGGAACCGCGGGCCTGGTCACCTTGGAAGACCTCGTAGAAGAAATCGTTGGCGAAGTCTCCGACGAACATGACGAGGACGAGGAAGAAGCAGTCACCCAGCCCAACGGCAACTGGCTGTTCCCCGGCATGTTCCGGCCGGACCAGGTCAATGAGAATTTCGACCACGAGGTGATCCCTGAAGAGTCTTCCTACGAGACCATCGGTGGATTCATGCTTGCCGAACTAGGCCGCTTGGCCGAACTCAACGACCAGGTCGAGACGGAAAATGGCACCTTTACCGTGACCGAGCTGGATGGCCGGCGTATCGCCCAGGTCCGCTTCGAACCGAGGGCAACGGAGCAGGAGGCCGACAATGAATGACTTTATGGGCCTCGTGTGGCTAGTCGTCCTGTTGCTGTTCAACGCGTTTTTTGTTGCTGGCGAATTCGCGGTGATGAGCGCTCGTCGCTCGCAGATCGAGCCATTGGCCGATGAAGGCAATAAGCGGGCAAAGGTTGCCCTGTATGCCATGGAACATGTTTCGGTCATGCTGGCCGTTTGCCAGCTTGGCATCACCGTCTGCTCTCTGCTGATCCTGAACATTTCCGAACCTGCGATCCACCACTTGCTGGCGGAGCCGCTGACCATGATCGGAATGCCGGAGTCGGCTGCGGATACCGCGGCCTTCTTGATCGCATTGGTGCTGGTGACTTTCCTTCACGTGACCTTCGGCGAAATGGTTCCGAAGAACATTTCGGTTTCTGTCGCTGATAAAGCTGTCATGCTTTTGGCGATGCCGCTGGTTGGCTTGTCCAAGGTGCTCAAGCCGATCATTGCGATGCTCAACGGCATGGCCAACCTCGTGTTGCATGCCTTTGGCATCGAGCCGAAGGACGAAGTCTCAAGTTCCTACACTGCAGCGGAGGTGCGCTCGATCATCGACACTTCTTCCGAAGAGGGGACCTTGGATGAAGACAACGCGTTGCGACTGACCAAGGCCTTGGAATTCTCATCGGTGACTGCGCGAAGCTGCATGGTTCCGCTGGATGACTTGTTCACGCTGGAATGGGGCGAAACCACGGCTCGCGAATTCGAGAAGAAGGTCGGCAAGACCGGTTTCTCGCGCATGCTGATCACCAAGAATGATGTTCCGGTGGGCTATTGGCACGTGAAAGACGTGATGCTGATCGACGACGCGCATTCGACTCAGCCGCTGCAAGACTTGCCGCTGCATCCATTGGGCCAGCTGGGCGAGGACACGGAAATCGAAGCGGCCCTGGAGGAAATGCGCCAGGAAGGCAACCACCTTTCGGTGGTCGTTGATGCCGCCGGTTCTGCCCTTGGCGTGGTGTTCCTTGAGGATGTGATCGAGGTGCTGGTTGGCGAGATCACCGATACGACTCGGAAGCGCACTTCTCCACCGCGCAAGGAGAAGCAGGGAAACTAGGCGAAGCTCACCCCGTGGGCACGTATTGCGAATGAATCGCAACTGGTAGGATTGACTGCGGCACCTGATCGGGTGCCGCAGTTTTTCGTCGCCGGATAAACAACAATCTCGCAGTGCAGAAAGCAGTCCATGTCATCTAGCCCCATTGTCCACTTTGAGGACGCACGCCTGGCCTATGGGTCGCGTGTGCTCTGGGATGAGCTCAACCTATCCATCGCGGCGGGCGAGTTTCTTGCAGTTTTGGGCCCTAACGGCTCCGGCAAGACGAGCTTCATCAACACCATGCTTGGAACCGCCTCGCTGAATCGAGGTTCCGTAGCCATCGCAGGCGCTCCGGTTCGTCGTGGATCGGCGGCCGTTGGCTTGATTCCCCAGCAGCGTCCCTTTGGCGACAACGTCCCATTGCGCGCCCGGGATCTCGTCGCCCTCGGCGTAGACGGTTCCAAGCCGGGTATCCGCATTGGTCGAAGTGTGGTCCGTCAAAAAGTCGATGAGCTTCTGGAGATGGTGGGGGCTAGCGGCTACGCCAACCGGCCGGTATCCGATCTATCAGGAGGAGAACAGCAGCGTCTGCGTGCGGCTCAAGCCTTGGCCGGAAACCCCAGGGTATTGCTATGCGATGAACCGTTGCTGTCACTGGATTTGCACCATCAGCAAGCCATCAGCGAAGTGATCCATCGCCAGGCCGTCGAACGCGAAAGCGCTGTCATTTTCGTGACTCACGAAATCAACCCGATTCTTCCGTATGTGGATCGCGTGCTTTATCTGGCAGAAGGCCGCTTCCATCTGGGCACGGTTGATGAGGTCATGCAGTCATCGGTGCTCACCGAACTTTATGGCGCCCCGGTGGAAGTGCTTCGCGTGAATGGGCGAATCGTGGTCGTGTCCGGGGCCGCGAGCAGCGACTTGCCGGCAGATGGGCACGAGCATGCTGAAGACATCGACCTGGAAACCGGGAAGTAGGAGCGGGACATGAACTTTTCGGACTTCATCGACAAGGCATTTAACTTTGACGATTACGCGCAGCTCTTGCCGCTGGTTTCCAATTCGCTGATTGCTGGGGCCGTGCTCGGCGTTGTCGGCGGCTTGATCGGCATCTTCATCATGATGCGTGACATGGCCTTTGCCGTTCATGGAATCGCTGAGCTGTCTTTCGCCGGTGCCGCGTTTGCGCTGCTCATCGGAGCTGACGTCGTGACAGGATCGGTATTCGGGTCGCTCGTCGCAGCGCTGATCCTTGGATTCCTTGGGACCAGAGCGCGTGATCGCAATTCCATTACTGGCGTGCTGATGCCATTTGGCTTGGGTCTTGGCATTTTGTTCTTGTCCCTCTATGAGGGGCGCAGCGCCAACAAGTTCGGGTTGCTGACCGGCCAGATAGTTGCTGTCGATGATGTGCAACTCACTGGAATGCTGGTGCTGTCGCTTGTCGTTGTGCTTGCCTTGATTCTCGTGTGGCGGCCGTTGACATTTGCATCCGTAGATCCGGTGGTAGCCAATGCCCGGGGCGTTCGCACCTCTGGATTGTCGATCTTTTTCATGGTGATCCTGGCGCTTGCGGTGGCAGTTACCATCCAAGTGGTTGGCGCGCTGCTGGTGCTTGCTCTGCTCATTACGCCTGCGGCTGCGGCAATGCGCATAACTTCCAATCCAGTACTGACTGTGGTGCTGTCTATTGCGTTCGCAGAATTGGCTGTTGTTGGCGGTATCTTGTTGGCGCTAGCTGGCGCATTGCCGATTAGCCCGTACGTCACCACGATCTCGTTCCTGATTTACGTCATCTGCCGTGGAATTGAATATGTGCGTTCTCCCCGAAGGCGCCATCAAGTGTAAGTGGAAGTTTTCCAATCGCCCCAGTTCATTTGGACTGGGGCGATTGCTGTCTCCAGCTCACGTTCTACTCCCCGTGCGGGCAGGTGCCCGCCCGTCAGGCAGGGATATCCTCGATATCCGGCGGACTGCTCCCGGTGTCCGGCGGCCGGTTCA
>Ga0160443_100182_pt1 | contig 85108 bp, 74 predicted proteins | sample HID1972I_E1MG_FD_108244 | JGI IMG/M metagenome (GOLD analysis project Ga0160443, IMG submission 108244) | Enriched pill bug-associated microbial communities from UW Madison campus, WI, USA - HID1972I_E1 MG | ecosystem: Host-associated > Arthropoda: Insects > Digestive system > Unclassified ... | reverse complement strand
CGGGCGGGTGACGTTGAACACCGAGTTGAGGTTGGTGTTGATCACATCGTGCCACTGGTCCGCGCGCATGCGGTGGAAGGTGGTGTCGCGGGTGATGCCGGCGTTGTTGATCAGGATCTCGACCGGGCCCAGCGCCGCTTCGACGGACCGCACCATGCGCTCGGCGGTCTCGGGTTCGGACACATCGCCGGGAAAGATCGCCACATCGCAGCCGCGGGCCAGCATCTTCTCGCGCCAGGCCTTGGCTTTTGCTTCGTCACGGTAGTTGGTGGCGACCCGATGGCCCTGGTCGGCCAGACGTTGGCAGATGGCAGTACCGATACCGCCGGTACCACCGGTGACCAGTGCGACGCGAGATGTCATGAGCAGCTACTCCGAAAGGCAGGGCCAACAAGGGGGAAAACGATTCTGCAACATCAGCGGGCAAAAGGGGCAGCCTCGCCAGCCGCGTGCAGGGTTGAAATGTCGCCCGGTGGCAACCGTGCCGGAGCGAAGCCGGCGGCGGCCTGCCGCAGCCAATGGTCGACCTCGTCGACCGCCGCGCCGATGGTCGGGTCCTGGCCCAGCTGACGCCACGCCTGGCGCAGGGCCGGCAGCGGTTGCGCGGGGTCGATCGGCAGCGCCGCCTCGGACTTGGACAGCTTGCGCCCATCGGGGCCGAGCAGCAGGGGCAGATGCAGGTAGCGAGGGGTCGGCAACCCGAGCGCCTGCTGCAGCAGGATCTGGCGCGGGGTCGAGTCGAGCAGGTCGGCCCCGCGGACCACGTCGGTCACCTGCTGCGCACCATCGTCGACCACCACCGCCAGTTGGTACGCCCAGTAGCCGTCGGCCCGGCGCAGCACCACATCGCCGACCTCGGCATGCACGTCCTGGACGATCGTGCCCTGCAGGCCGTCATCGAAGCGGACCACGCTGCCCGGGGGCACCCGCAGCCGCACGGCAGGGTGCGCGCGTTCGGCGCGGGCCACGCAGCGGTGGTGGATGCCGCCCTGCGCGGCCACCTCGCTGCGGCTGCAATGGCAGACAAACGCCTTGTCCTCGCGCAGCAGCCGCTCCAGCGCCGCCTCATACAGCGCATCGCGCTGGCTCTGATGCACCACCGGCCCATCGCTGATCAGTCCGCAGGCGGCCAGCATGGCCAGCTGGCCGCTCACCGCGCCGGGCACCGTTCGAGGAGGGTCGACGTCCTCCACCCGCACCAGCCAGCGGCCGCCGGCGTGGCGCGCGAGCAGCCAGCTGCCCAGCGCCGCCAGCAGGGAGCCGGGGTGCAGGGGGCCGGTGGGCGAGGGCGCAAAGCGCCCGCAATAGGAGGCATCGGACATGGACTATGAATCGTCGGTCAGTTTGCGACTTGAATTCAAGCTGAAGTCACCGCAGATTTGCACTCATCAACCTCCCACGAGCGTCCTTTTCCCATGTTCAGTCGCATTGCTCTCTTCCTTCTGACCAACTTTGCGGTGCTGATCCTGGCCGGCATCGTGATGTCGGTACTGGGCGTCAATCCCAACCAGATGAGCGGTCTGCTGGTCTTTGCGGCCATCTTCGGCTTCGGTGGCTCGTTCATTTCCCTGCTGCTGTCCAAGTTCATGGCCAAGCGCTCCACCGGCGCGGTGGTGATCACCGAGCCGCGCAACCAGACCGAGCGCTGGCTGCTGGCCACCGTGGAGCGCCAGGCCCGCGAAGCCGGCATCGGCATGCCCGAAGTGGCGGTGTATGAAGGCCCTGAAATCAATGCCTTCGCCACCGGCGCCAACCGCAACAAGGCCCTGGTCGCGGTCTCCACCGGCCTGCTGCACAACATGAGCGAAGACGAAGCCGAAGCCGTGCTCGGCCATGAAATCGCCCACGTCGCCAATGGCGACATGATCACGATGGCCCTGCTGCAGGGCGTGCTCAACACCTTCGTCATCGTCCTTGCCCGCATCGTCGGCGGCTTCATCGACAGCGCCCTGTCCGGCAACCGCGAAGGCGGCGGCCGCGGCTTTGCGTACTACATCATCGTGTTCGTGCTGGAAATGGTGTTTGGCCTGTTCGCCACCATGATCTCCATGTGGTTCTCCCGTCACCGCGAATTCCGCGCCGACGCCGGCGGTGCCCACCTGGCCGGCCGCCAGAAGATGATCGCCGCGCTGGAGCGCCTCAAGGTCAACCACGGCCAGAGCACCCTGCCGACCCAGATCGCCGCCTTCGGCATCGCCGGCGGCGCTGCCAAGAAGCTGTTCATGAGCCACCCGCCGCTGGACGAGCGCATCGCCGCGCTTCGCGCCGCCAACAACACCGTGGTGTAACCCACACCGCAGTGCGCTGACCAGAACGCCCGGCTTTCGCCGGGCGTTTTTGTTGGCGGGCAGGTGCCCCCAGTGGACTCAGCAGCACGCGCTCTTCCATCCGCCACATCGAGGTCTGTCCAGAGGGCGGCGGGTAGCCTGGGCCAAGACCGTCAGGGCGCCATGGATGGTGCCCACGAGCCCCCACGGATGGGTTGACGGCGCGTCTTGGCCCAGGCTACCCACCGGCCTCTCGCCCTCAGCAATGGAAGCGCTGCCGTTGCCCTCGCCGTCATAGACCCAGCCCCACATACAACAACGGCGCCCGAAGGCGCCGTCGTCATGCAGATCGCAAACCGCCCGATCAGAACTTCGCGTCGAACTCCGCCGCGTAGCCGGTATTGACCAGGACCTTCTGCAGCGCATCGCTGATCTTCACGTTGCCCGCGACGATCTGCTGGGTTTCCGGACCGCGGCTGTCCATGCGGGCCGGGGTCGCGCCCTTGAAATCGCAGACCCGGCCACCGGCCTCACGGACCAGCAGCACGCCGGCTGCGATATCCCATGCCTTCACGCCGGCCTCGAAGTACGCATCGGCGCGGCCACAGGCGACATAGGCCAGATCCAGCGCCGCCGAACCGGTGCGGCGCACATCTTCGGCCTGCACCAGCAGCGCGTCGACGGCCTTCAGCTGCGCACTCGTGCGCTGGCGCTCACGCGGGGCAAAGCCGGTATGGATCATCGCGCCGCCCAGATCCTTGCGCTCGGCGATACGGATACGGCGGTCGTTGAACACCGCGCCCGCGCCACGGCTGGCGGTGAACAGCTCATTGCGGAGCGGATCGAAGATCACCGCGTCGATCGGCTCACCGTTCTCGACCAGGGCGATGGACACGCAGTAATGGGGGAAGCCGCGCAGGTAGTTGCTGGTGCCGTCCAGCGGATCGATGACCCACATGTAACGGTTGACCGACTGCACGCCACCTTCCTCACCCATGATCCCGTACTCGGGGTAGGCGCGCTTGAGTTCCTTGACGATGACCTTTTCCGCATCTGCATCGACTTCACTGGCATAGTCCATGCGGCCCTTCTGCACGACGTTCAACGCCTCGAGCTTGTTGATGTTGCGCAACAGGACGTTGCCGGCGAGGCGGGCGGCCTTGACCATGACGGTGACGGCGGGTTTCTGCATGGCGAAAAGCTCCCGTAAAGGCAGAGTAGGGGTTTGGCGGGGGAAAAGAGCGGTCCCGGCGCAGAGGCCGGTCGCACAGTTTACCATTTGTCGCTGTCCTGCTCCCATTTGGCCTGTTCATGTCCGTTGAAACCGCTCCCGCCCGCATCCGTTTCGTCCTGGTCGGCACCCAGCACCCCGGAAACATGGGGGCGGCCGCGCGCGCCATGAAAACCATGGGCCTGGGCCGCCTGGTCCTGGTGGCCCCGGAAAAACCGCTGGATGAGGATGCCTTCCGCCGCGCCGCCGGCGCCGAAGATGTCCTCGGGGACGCCCCGGTCGTGGCGACCCTGGCCGAGGCCGTGGCCGATTGCCGCTTGGTGCTGGGCTGCACCGCCCGCTCGCGTCGGGTGCAGCTGGAAGAACTGCTGCCGGCGGTGGCTGCCCAGCGGGTGCTGGCCAAGGCCGCCGAGCCGGCCGAAGTCGCCTTCGTGTTCGGCCGCGAGCGCACCGGCCTGACCAATGAAGAACTGCAGCTCTGCCATGCGGCCGTGCACATTCCCTCCAACCCGGCGTTCAGTTCCTTGAACCTGGCCGCCGCCGTCCAGGTGTTGGCCTATGAAGTGCGCATGGCCATCCTCGGTGCCGCCGAGGCCCCGGTCGCTGCCCCGGCCGAGCCCGGTTTCGGCGAAGCGCCGGCCAGCCATGCCCAGGTCGAAGGCCTGTTCGGCCAGCTCGGCGATACCCTCGATGAGATCGATTTCCACAAGGGCCGTGCGCCCGAATCGGCGATGCGCAAGCTGCGCCGCCTGTTCCTGCGGACGGAACTGACCGAACAGGAAGTGCGGCTGCTGCGCGGCATTCTGTCCGACGCTCAGCGGATGGCGCGGTTGGCGACGAATAAGCCCCTGTAAGCTGACGCAGTTCTCATTTTTTCGGGTAGTCTGTCTCGATTCCTTGGGGGGAGTGATGGGCTTGTCGAGACTGCGAAGGCTGCTGCAGAGCGTAATGCTGTGTCTGGCCATCGCCGCGATGACCGGTCCGGCCCTGGCCGGGCCCGCCCATGTCCTGGTGCTGGGACGGATCAGTGACGACCCGAAGTCACATTATGCGCAACTGCAGCCCCTGCTCGATTACGTGATCCCCCGCATGCACGACGTCGGAATCACCGAAGGCCGCATCCTCATGGCGCGCGATGCCCAGCAGATGGGCAGCTACCTGCGCCGCGGCCGGGTCGACTGGGTGACCGAAACCTCCGGCACCGCCGTGGCCCTGGGACTGCGCAGCGGCGCCAGGCCACTGCTGTTGACCGAGCGCAGCGGCGTGCGCGACTACCACACCGTGTTCTTCGTGCGCCGCGAGAGTCCCATCCAGACCCTGGAAGACCTGCGCGGGCACACCCTGGCGCTGCAGAACGTGGCATCCACCAGTGCCTATCTGGTGCCGGTCATGACCCTGCTGCAGCATGGCGAAACGCCGGAGATCCTGGCTTCGATCGGGGATGTCGCCGCGCCGGATACGGTGGGCTACGTGTTCGCGCGGTCGGAGTCGAACATCGCCACGTTCGTCCACAAGGGGCTGGTCGACGCCGGGGCGGTGAGCAGCGTGGACTGGACCGATGGCAAGCGCATTCCGGCCAATTTCCTGCGCGATTTCCGCGTCATCCATCGCACCGCGCCGTATCCGCGGGCGGTCGAGATGGTGCGCGAGGGCCTGGACCCGCAGGTGCGCGACCGCCTGCAGCAGGTGCTGCTGGACGCCGCATCCAATCCGCAGGCACGGCCGGCATTGAAGACGTTTTTTGGTACTTCCGGGTTCCACCGGGTGGATGCGCAGATGCAGCACCGGCTGGATGAATTGAAACAGGGATTGACGCGCGTGCGGATGGAAGTGGAATGAGTCGCTTGGGTTCCGGAATGCAGGCCCGCTTCGTGCTGGCGATGGGCGGCGCGATGCTGGTGGTGGTGGCGATCGTGGCCGTGGTGCTGGGGCGCCAGGCGACGATGCAGGATGAGGTGCAGCACCTCAGTGGCACGGTCATCCATGACCTGTTCGACCGCAGCGTGCGCAGCCGGGGCGAAGCGCTGGCGCGCGAGCTGTCCGATGCGCTGGCCAACCCGCTGTACTACAACGACCTGGAGCAGGTCGGGGCGCTGGTGCGCAATACCTCCCGGCAGCAGGTGGTGCGTTATGTGCTGGTGTTCGACGACCAGGGCCGGCTGATCCACGATGGCACGGTGGACGTGCTGGAGTTCGGCCAGCCCATGACCGACCCGCTCGCGGCGGGCGCCGCCGGGGCACGCGAGCTGGTGGTGCAGGCCTCGCCCAAGGTGCTCGACAACGCGATGCCGATCATGATCGGCAACCAGCGGATCGGCGGCGTGCGCGTGGGCATGGCGCTGGACGACGTGCAGGCCATGGAGCGGCAGGCCAACCAGACCCTGTTCGATCGCCTGCAACAGGTCGGCAAGCGCCATCTGGGGTGGCTGCTGCTGATGCTCGGCCTGCTGGTCGGGATCGGCGCGGCGGTGATCATCTACGTGCAGCGCACGCTGGTTACCCCGATCCGCTGGCTGGCCGGCGCCGCCCGCCAGATCGAGGCGGGCGATTACACCCTGCGGATGCCGGAGAGCCGCAGGCAGGACGAGGTCGGCGAGTTGATGCGTGCGTTCGACCGCATGAGCCAGGCGATCGCGCGGCATGACCGCGAAGTGCGGCACATGGCCTATACCGATGCGCTGACCGGCCTGACCAATCGCTTGGCATTCCGCGAGGCGCTCGATCATCGCCTGATGGCGGCGCGCGCCTCCGGACACCGGCTGGGGCTGCTGTTCGCCGACATGGACGATTTCAAGCGGGTCAACGACACCCTGGGGCACGAGGCCGGCGACGAGGCGCTGCTGCAGTTCGCGCAGCGGATCAGCGCGGCGGTGGCCCAGGCCGGCGGCGACGAGGCGCTGTTGGCGCGCTTCGGCGGCGATGAGTTCGTGATACTGATCGGGGAGGGCGATGTCGCCGCCGGGGCCCGCGAGCTTGCCGAGATCCTCGTGCGTGAGCTGGGCAAGCCGCTGGTGGTGCAGGGCCGCGAACTGTTCCTCGGCACCTCGATCGGCGTGACCCTGTTCCCCGACGATGCCGCCGATGCGACCACGCTGCTGAAGAACGGCGACATCGCGATGTACCAGGCCAAGATGGCCGGCAAGAACTGTTACCGCTATTACAGCCGGGCGATGGACCATGCGGTCGAGCGCCGCGTGCACATGGAGCAGGAGCTGCGCGGCGCCTGGGAGCGCGGCGAACTGCGGCTGGCCTACCAGCCGATCTTCCGCACCCGCGACCGCCGCATGGTCGGGGTGGAGGTGCTGCTGCGCTGGCAGCACCCGACCCTCGGCACGATTCCGCCCTCGGTGTTCATCGAAGTGGCCGAGCAGAGTGGCCTGATCGAGGTGATCGGCCCCAAGGTCCTGCGCGCGGCCTGCACCGAGGCGGTGCAATGGCCGACCGGCGTGGACGGCGAGGGCCTGTTCGTGTCGGTCAACGTGTCACCGCGCCAGCTGCGGGGCGGGGAACTGCCGACCCTGGTCGCCGACTGCCTGCGCGATACCGGCCTGCCGGCCTCGCGCCTGCACCTGGAGCTGACCGAGACGGCGGTGATCGGCGATGAAATGCTGGCTGCGGCGCTGCTGGACAAGCTGCACCGGACCGGCGTCAAGGTCTGGCTGGACGATTTCGGGACCGGCTTCTCGGGCCTGAGCCACCTGCGCCAGGTGCCGGTGGACGGGGTCAAGATCGACAAGAGCTTCGTCGCCGACATGCAGCGCGACCCGGACGACCTGGCCCTGACCACGGCGATCATCGCGATGGCCCATGCGCTGGGGATCACCGTGGTGGCCGAAGGTATCGAGCAGGAAGTGCAGTTCGACCTGCTGGCCCAGCGCGGCTGCGACCTGGCCCAGGGCTACTGGCTCAGCCACCCGGTCAGCGCGACCGAGGTGGTGCAGCTGCTCGAATCGGGCAGCTGATCAATTACACCGGCCGCTTGCTGCTGTCGCCGGAGATCTCGCGGACCAGCTTGGGCACCAGGTAGCCGGACAGGCGCGCGGTCAGCTGCGCATGCAGGTTCTTGGCGGTGTCGTCGTCCACTTCGAAGTGGGCCACGCCTTCGACCCGGTCCACCTGGTACAGATAGTAGGGCAGCACCCCGGCGGCGAAACTGCGCTCGCTCAGCGCCTGCAGCGCCTCGATCGAATCGTTGACCCCGCGCAGCAGCACCGCCTGGTTGAGCAGGGTGGCGCCGGCCTCGCGCAGGCGCGCCATCGCGGCATCCACGGTCGCATCGAATTCGTTGGCGTGGTTGGCATGGATCACGAACGCCACCGGCCACGGCAGGCTGCCCAGCCACTGCGCCAGTTCGTCGTCCACCCGTTCGGGCAGCACCACCGGCAGCCGGCTGTGGATGCGCAGGCGGCGCAGGTGCGGGATCTGCCTGAGCGCCTGGGTCAGCTCGACCAGCTTGTGCGTGGCCAGCGACAGCGGGTCGCCGCCGGACAGGATCACCTCGTCGATGTCCGGGTCCTGCGCGATCGCGTCCACCGCATCGCGCCAGCCCTCGCGGGCCGCGTTCTCGGTGCCGTAGTCGAAATGGCGGCGGAAACAGTAGCGGCAGTTGATCGCGCAGCTGCCGGTGGTGACCAGCAGGGCGCGGCCGCGGTACTTCTGGATGACCCCGGTGGCCTTCTTGGCCGCGCCGTCACCGACCGCGTCCAGGCTGAAGCCGGGCACGATCTTCAGCTCGTCGGTGATCGGCAGCACCTGGCGGAGCAGGGGGTCGTGGCGGTCGCCGTGGCGCATCCGGGCCGCGAAGCCCTGCGGCACGCGCACCGCGAAATGGCCGGCCGCCTCGTCCGAGACGCCCAGCTCCACCGGATCCAGCCCCAGCTGCCGCAGCAGCTCGCGCGGATCGCGGATCGCCTCGCGCCACCGTTGCTGCCAGCGGACGGGGGCGGCCAGGGGCGTGGCGGAAAGCTGCATGGAATGGGGGCCTGCGGTTATCATGTGGGTCAGAAATATCGAGTCACCCCACCGGTGTCGGTGGGATTTCCCATTCTATCCGGCTCGCCGCGCCTGCGCGGCGTTTGCCCATTCAGGAGTTTCAGCATGGCCACTGTTGGCATGAACGACGTCAAGAACGGGATGAAGATCCTGGTCAACAATGAACCAGCGGTCATCACCGAGACCGAATACGTCAAGCCGGGCAAGGGCCAGGCCTTCACCCGCATGAAGTACCGCTTCATCAAGTCGGGCCGCGTGGTCGAAATGACCATGAAGGCGACCGATGACGTGGAGAAGGCCGACGTCGTGGATACCAACATGGACTTCATGTACAGCGACGGCGAGTTCTGGCACTTCATGGACCCGGAATCCTTCGAGCAGGTCCAGGCCACCAAGGCCGGCATGGGCGGCGCGGAGAAGTGGCTGAAGGGCGAAGAGTCCTGCATCGTCACCCTGTGGAACGGCGAGCCGATCTTCGTGCAGCCGCCGAACTTCGTCGAACTGAAGATCACCGAAACCGACCCGGGCGTCCGTGGCGATACCTCGGGCGGCGGCGGCAAGCCGGCCACCCTGGAAACCGGTGCGGTGGTCCGCGTGCCGCTGTTCGTCAACCAGGATGAAATCATCAAGGTCGACACCCGCTCGGGCGAATACTCCGCACGCGCAGGCAAGTAATCCGGTGAAGCCGGATTACGTGTAGGGCCGACCGTTGGTCGGCTGCGCCACCCGGTAGCCGACCGGTGACCGGCCGGCCCCTGGCAGTGCCGACCGTTGGTCGGCACCCAGGCGCAGTCCGGCGGCACTTCCCGGCGTTCATGATGCCGACACCACGCGCAGCCGAGCATGGCTCGGCGCTACCTCCAGAGCGCCCCGGTCGCACACGCCTTCGGGTCGCCGCCCAGCACAGTGAGTCCGCATGACCGACACCGCCCGCATTCCCGAAGCCTGTGACCTGTTGATCGAAGCCGGTTACGTGGTCCCGATCGAACCGCATGCGGTGGTGCTGGAAGACCATGCCGTGGCCGTGCGCGGTAGCGAGATCATCGCGATCCTGCCGCGTGCCGAAGCGCGCGAGCGCTTTGTGCCCCAGCAGACGGTCTCGCGCCCGGAGGCGGCGCTGATGCCGGGCCTGGTCAACGCGCATACCCACAATCCCATGACCCTGCTGCGGGGCGTCGCCGACGACCTGCCGCTGATGGTCTGGCTGCAACAGCACATCTGGCCGGTGGAAGCAGCGGTGATCGGCCCGGAATTCGTGGCCGACGGCACCACCCTGGCGATCGCCGAGATGCTGCGCGGCGGCACCACCTGCGCCAACGAAAACTACTTCTTCTCCGACGTCCAGGCCGCCGTCTACAAGCAGCACGGGTTCCGTGCGCTGGTCGGCGCGGTGATCATCGATTTCCCGACCGCCTGGGCCAAGACCGACGACGAGTACTTCGCCAAGGCCGGCGAACTGCACGACCAGTGGCGCAACGATCCGCTGATCGGCACCTCGTTCGCGCCGCATGCGCCGTATACCGTCAACGACGCGAACTTTGAACGCGTGCGCATGCTGTCCGACCAGCTGGACATGCAGGTGCACCTGCACACGCATGAGACCGCGCAGGAAATCAGCGACTCGATCAAGCTGCATGGCCAGCGTCCGCTGGCGCGACTGGATCGGCTCGGCCTGGTCAACGACCGCCTGATCGCGGTGCACATGACCCAGCTGACCGAAGCGGAAATCCACCTGTGCGCCGAGCGCGGCGTGAGCGTAGTGCATTGCCCCGAATCCAACCTCAAGCTGGCCTCCGGTTTCTGCCCGGCGTGCGCGCTGCAGCGTGCCGGCGTGAACCTGGCGATCGGCACCGACGGCTGCGCCAGCAACAACGACCTGGACATGTTCAGCGAAAACCGCACCGCGGCGATCCTGGCCAAGGCCGTGGCCAATGATGCGACCGCGCTGGACGCGGCGACCACGCTGCGCGCGGCCACGCTGGGCGGTGCCCGCGCGCTGGGCTTCGGCGACCGCATCGGCTCGATCGAAGTCGGCAAGCAGGCCGACCTGGTCTGCGTGGACCTGTCCGCGCTGGAAACCCAACCGCTGCACCATGTGCTTTCGCAGCTCGTCTACGCCGCCGGCCGCCATCAGGTCAGCGATGTCTGGATCGCCGGCCAGCCCAAGCTGGTCCAGCGCGAACTGATTGGCATGGACACCGCGGCGATCGTCGCCAACGCCCGCCAGTGGCGCGAGCGTATCCGACACATCCGTGCTTGATGCACCAAGGATCCCCATGAATACCCCCCATGCCTCCACCAATTTCGATCAGGCCGAACTGGACAAGTTCGCCGCGCTCGCCAACCGCTGGTGGGATGTCGACGGCCCGCAGAAGCCGCTGCATGCGCTGAACCCGGTACGCCTGAAGTACGTCGCCCAGCGCGTCACCCTGCGGGGCGCCCGCGTGCTCGACATCGGCTGCGGCGGCGGCCTGCTCAGCGAGGCGCTGGCCAAGGAAGGTGCGGACGTCACCGCGATCGACCTGGCCCCGGAGCTGGTCAAGGTCGCGCGCCTGCACGGGCTGGAGTCCGGCGTCAGCGTCGATTACCGCGTGCAGGCCGCTGAAGACCTGGCCGCCGAGCAGCCGGGCAGCTTCGACGTGGTGACCTGCATGGAAATGCTCGAGCACGTGCCGGACCCGGGCGCGATCATCGCCGCCTGCCACCGCCTGCTGAAGCCGGGCGGCCAGCTGTTCCTGTCCACCGTGAACCGCACCCCGGCCGCGTTCGCCGTGGCGATCGTTGGTGCCGAGTACGTGGCGCGGCTGCTGCCCAAGGGCACGCATCACTACCAGGATTTCATCAAGCCTGCCGAGCTGGGCAAGTGGCTGCGCGAAGCGGATTTCAACCTGCGCGACGTCAGTGGCATGGCCTACGAGCCGTGGCGCAACCGGGCCCGCCTGAGCACGCGCACCGACATCAACTACCTGGCCCATGCGGTCAAGCCGGACGCCGCCCGTGTCTGAGTCCGGTTTCCCACCGGCGGTGCTGTTCGATCTGGACGGCACCCTGCTGGACAGCGCGCCGGACATGCTGGCCACCGCCAACGCGATGCTGGCCGCCCGCGGCCGTGCGCCGATCACCCTGGACGCGCTGCGTCCGGTGGTCTCCAAGGGCTCGCGCGCGATGGTGTCGGTGGCCTTTCCCGAATTGGGGCAGATCGAACGTGATGCGCTGGTGCCGGAGTTCCTGGCGCGTTACGAGGCCCTGATCGGCCAGCACGCGGTGCTGTTCGATGGCATCGCCGGCATGCTCGACGCACTCGATGCCGCCGGCTGTGCCTGGGGCATCGTGACCAACAAGCCCGAATACCTGGCCCGGCTGATCGTGCCGCAGCTGGGCTGGGAACAGCGCTGCAAGGTCCTGATCGGTGGCGACACCCTGGCCCAGCGCAAGCCGCATCCGCTGCCGCTGCTGGCCGCGGCCGAGCGCATGGGGATCGCGCCGGGCACCTGCGTTTACGTCGGCGATGACGAGCGCGACATCGTCGCCGCCAACGCCGCCGGCATGGCCTCCGTCGCCGCCCTGTGGGGCTATCGGCTCGATGCCGACGATCCGATGGCCTGGGGCGCCGACACCCTCGTCGATCTGCCCGAGCACCTGCAACATGCCAAGGCGTGGCCGCTTCCGCGCACGCTCTAGCCTTTCAAGGAATACACCGTGAGTACTTCCAGCGCCCTGGACAGCTTCCTGGACAAGTGGCGGACCCGCTGGCCCGAGTGGCAGGTGGCCGAACGCTTCGTTCCCGAGAACCAGCGCACCCTGGTGGTGGCGTGGTTCTCGCTGCTGCAGGAGTTCGACGACATCCTCAACACCGCCGGCGACCCGATGCCGTCGGACGCCAAACTCGCGTGGTGGGGGGAAGAGCTGCGCAGCTGGTCCGTGCAGCGTTCGCGCCATCCGCTGGGTCGGGTGCTCGAACCGGTGCGTGCGCCGTGGGCACAGCTGGCCGAGACGCTGCCGGATCTGATTGAAGCGCGTGCGGTACCGGTCGATCCGGCGCAGGCGCTGCGGGCGTTGCAGGCCTATGCGGCCGCCGTGGCTGCGGTCGAAGCGGTGATGTTCGACAGCCCGGCGCGTGGCGATGTCGCTACCCCGGTGCTGGTGCAGACCCTGGCCCAGCGCCTGCACGAGAGTGGTGTCGCCGCCATTCCGCGTTCGCTGCTGGCCGAGGATGACACCACCGCGCCGCGCAGGTGGGCGCAGCAGTTGCTGGAGAAGTGGCCGGCGCGGGTGGCCGGCCCGCGACCCCGCCGGCTGTATGCCGCGTTGGCCCGTGCCCGCCAGCAGACCTGGGCGCAGGATCGCCAGTACCAGGCCACGCCGATGCGGACGCTGTGGCTGACCTGGTGGGCTGCGCGCGGCTGAGGGTGCGTGCCGGCCAGTGGCCGGCACCCCGTTATTTTCCGCGTTCCAGCACCAGCAGCGGGTCGATACGGGTATCGAACCAGTTCATGCCCCAGTGCAGGTGCGGGCCGGTCGCGCGACCGGTCGCCCCGACCGCGGCGATCACCTGGCCCTGTTCCACGCGGTCGCCGACCTTTACGTCGATGCGCGACAGGTGCAGGAAGTTCGAGCTGATCCCGAAGCCGTGATCCAGCAGCAGCGTGCCGCCGGTCAGGTACAGGTCCGGGCCGGCGAAGGTGACCACGCCGGCGGCCGGCGCCTTCACCGGGGTGCCGGTCGGCACCGCGATGTCCATGCCGGAGTGGCCCGAACCGGGCTGCCCGTTGTAGACGCGCGCATTGCCGAAGCGGCCGCTGATGCGGCCCTGCACCGGCCAGATGAAGGCCTGCGCGAAGTCGGCGCGGTTGTCGTCGCGGGCTCGCGCGGCGGTGACCTGCGCCTGCTCGCGCTTGATCCGCTCGGCAATCGCCGGCGGCGGGTTGACCGTCTTCGGTGGCACGCCGTTGACACGCTCGGTCGGCCAGTCGCGCGGGGTGACCGCGATGCTGACCGTCTCGCTGCCGCCGTCCGGACGCTGCACCTGGACCTGCAGTGGCCCCTTTTCATCGCGGCCGATGCCGAACACCACGCTGCCGTACCCGCTCACGCGCAGGCTGCGGCCGCCGTACTGCACGACGCTGCCGGCGGGCACCTTGCCGATCACCATCGCGCCCTGCGAGGCGCTGGCCGGAAACACCACCCGCGCATCGGCCTGGGCCACGGCGGGCGAGGGCAGCAGGCTGCCCATCGCCACGACGCCTGCGGCCGCCAGGGCCGCACTCAACAGCCGTGCCCGCATCAGCGGTCGAAGCTCATGCGCTGGCCGTTCGGCGAACCCACCAGCTTTTCGCCATCCCAGGCCAGCTGCCCGTTGACCCAGGTCGAGGCGATGCGCGAGCGGAACGTGGTGCCTTCGAACGGCGACCAGCCGCACTTGGACAGCACGTCTTCGCGTTTGACGGTGAAGGGCACGTCCTCGACCAGCACCAGATCGGCGAAATAGCCTTCGCGCAGGTAGCCGCGCTGGCTGACGTCGAACAGCTGCGCCGGCGCGTGCGCGAACTTCTGTACGACCTGGGTGATCTCCAGCTTGCCCTCGTGCACCAGCTCCAGCGCGGCGACCAGGGCGTACTGGACCAGCGGCAGCCCGGACGGCGCCTGCGCATAGGGCTTCTGCTTCTCTTCCCAGGTGTGCGGCGCATGATCGGTGGCGAGCACGTCGATCACGTCATCGGCCACGGCGCGGGTGAGTGCCTCGCGGTCGCTGGCTTCCTTGATCGCCGGGTTGCACTTGATCAGGTTGCCCAGGCGCGCGTAATCGCTGCGGTCGAAGCGCAGGAAGTGGATGCAGGTTTCGGCGGTGATCTGCTTGCGGCTGCCATCGGCGCGGATCAGCGGGCCCCGTTCGAACAGGGCCAGCTCGTCGGCGGTGGAGATGTGCAGGACGTGCAGGCGGGTGCCGTGCTTCTTCGCCAGCGACACGGCCAGCTGGGAAGACTTCAGGCAGGCCTCGCGCGAGCGGATGTCCGGGTGCTGTTCGGCACTGAGGGCGTCGCCGTACTTCTCGGCATACTCCTTGGCCTTGGCATCGATCATCGGGGTGTCTTCGCAGTGCGTGATGATCGGCGTGGGCGCGTCGCGGAAGATCGCGTCCAGCGTTTCGGGGTTGTCGACCAGCATGTTGCCGGTGGAGGCGCCCATGAACACCTTGATGCCCGGTGCGGTCTTGGGATCCAGCGACTGGATGTGGGCCAGGTTGTCGTTGCTGGCGCCCATGTAGAAGCCGTAGTTGGCGCGCGCGCGGCCGGCGGCGGCGTCGTACTTGGACTGCAGGATCTCGGCGTTGAGCGTGGGCGGGTTGGTGTTGGGCATGTCCATGAAGCTGGTCAGGCCCCCGGCGACGGCCGCGGCCGATTCGGTCGCGATGTCACCCTTGTGGGTCAGGCCGGGCTCACGGAAATGGACCTGGTCGTCGATCATGCCCGGCAGCAGCCAGCGGCCGGCGGCGTCGACGACGGTCTCGCCCGGACGTGCCTCCAGGCCAGGACCGATCTGCGCGATACGGCCGTCTTCGATGCGCAGGTCACCCTGGGTGATGGTGCCTTCATTGACGAGGCGGGCGTTGACGATGAGCGTGGAGGACATTCAGTGTTTTCCTGTGCAGCGGCAGGTGGCGTCATCCGCGGCGCGCGGGGGCACCTCGTCGATACCACCGGGGTGGAAGGGATGGCAGCGCCCCAGCCGGCGCGCGGCCAGCCAGCTGCCGCGCGCGGGGCCATGGGTGGCGATGGCTTGCATGGCGTATTCAGAACAGCTGGGCATGAAGCGGCAACGCGGCCCCAGCAACGGGCTGATGAAGCGCTTGTAGAAGCGCAGCAGGGCGATGAGCAGGCGTGAGATCACCCCCCCAATCTTATTCCAGTTGGCATGAAGGCCGCATTTGTCGCAGGATGGGGCGTTGGACCCGTCCGCACCCACGCGCGCGACGGGCCGCCCCGGCGGTGTCGCCGGGTCAGGTACCGAACTGCGCACGTTGGCCCGCCTGCCAGGCGGACCGGTCGCACGCCTTGCGACTCCGGGGCTGAACGGAGTAGGCGGTGTGGTTGCTGCTGCTGGTCGGGTAGGCTATAAAGGCCCGCTTTCCCGGGCCCCGGGGAATCCAAGGAAGAGCGTTTCGTGGCTGCTAAAAAAACTGCAAAGAAGGCCGTCAAGGCCGCCAAGAAAACCGCCAAGCCTGTTGTAAAGAAGTTGGCGGCCAAGACCGTTGCCAAGAAGCCGGCTGCCAAGCCGGTTGGCAAGCCTGCATCCAAACAACCGGCGGCCAGGACGGCACCCGTTAAAAAGGCGGCCAGCAAGTCGCCGGCCAAGGCCGTCAAGAAGGCTGTCGCCAAGAAGCCTGCTGCCAAGACGGTGGTGGCCAAGAAGACCGTCGCCAAGAAGGTCGTTGCCAAGAAGTCGACGGTCGCCAAGCCGGTTGCCACGCCCGCCAAGCGCGCGGCAGGCAAGCCGGCAACCAAGGCGCCCGTCAAGAAAACCGCTGCCGGCAAGCCGGCGGCCAGGAAGACCGTGACGCCTGCCGCCGCCAAACCCGCGGCCAAGCCGGCCCCGGCGAAGAAGACCGCAGTCAAGCAGGCACCGGCCACGCCGGTGAAGGCCAGCAAGACCGCCAGCAAGCCCGTTGCATCCAAGCCGGCTGCCAAGCCGGTTGCAGCACCCGTAGTGAAGTCCGCACCGAAGCCGGCATCGCCGGCGCCGGCCAAGTCTGTCCCGGCCAAGAGCGCGGCCAAACCTGTCACCTCTCCGGCCTCCGCGCCGGCGCCGGTCGCAGCCGCCCCCGCCTCCAAGGCCCCGCAAAACAAGAATCCCGTGCCCGTTTCGAAATCGCCTGCAAAAACCCCCGCCAAGTCCGAGTCCGCCCCCAAGCCCGTGTCGCGTCCGGTCGGCAAGGTCGCCGTTGCCGTGGCAGCGCGCTCGTCCGCCCCGGCCCCGCGCACCAAGGTGAAGGTGGTGGAATACAAGACTGACGAAGCCACCGGTCGTCCGATCCTGCCCGACGGTTACAAGCCGAGCGCGGAAGAGGAATACATGAGCCCGCTGCAGCTGGAGTATTTCCGCCAGCGCCTGCAGCACTGGCGCAATGATCTGGTGGAAGAATCCAAGCAGACCATCGCGAATCTGCAGGAAGAAGTGCGTGACATCGGCGATGAGGCCGAGCGCGCCACCCGCGAGACCGAGAACTCGCTGGAGCTGCGTACCCGTGATCGTTACCGCAAGCTGATCGGCAAGATCAACAGCACGCTGAAGCGTCTGGAAGACGGCGACTACGGTTTCTGTGTCGATACGGGCGAAGAAATCGGCCTGGATCGTCTGGAAGCCCGCCTGACTGCTGAGCGCACGATCGATGCGCAGGAGCGTTGGGAGCACCTGCAGAAGCAGCAGGGCGACTGATCGCGCTGTTGGTGTTGCTGTTCCAAGGAAAACCCGGCTTCGGCCGGGTTTTTTTTGGCTGTTCGCTTTTGGGTTGTGTTGGTCGGGTTGGTCGCGAAGGGCGTTGGCGCCTTGGAGGCTGGCGTTAGAGTGGGTCGGGCAGCCCGGTCCGGGACGCGCCGTGAACCCATCCATGGGGGCTCGTAGTGCGGCATCCATGCCGCACACGGTCCCGGACCGGGCTGCCCGCCCCCCTCCCGACAGGCTCACGGGTGGGCGGCGAAGGGGTTGGACTCCCGCTTCCGACACGGTCTCGGCCGGCTGCCAGTGCCGGCTGGATCGCCGGGAACTGTCGGGCGCTGGTCCGGATGTTTGTCCCGCGCTTTGCGCGGCATCCACGCGTGGCGTGGATCTACAGGTGTGGCGGGTGCGCCAAAAATTGCGCGGTCTGCACTCCGCACTCAGCACTTAGCACTCAGCACTCAGCACTCAGCAGTGAGAACTCAGCAGTGAGAACTCAGCAGTCAGCCGAAGCCGAAGTTCTGAAAGCTGTGGTGCGTCAGCTATCTGCCGGTCGCCGGTCGCTCTTCGCCGTTAATTCCGCGCAAGGAACTGACTGTCTATGGGTGGACGGGTAGCGCAGTGAAGGACCGTGTGCGGCATGGGTCCGGCGCATGCGCCGGACGGGTTGGGCAGGACGCCCAACCCCGGCCTTGCCGTGCGTGCAGGATTGCACGCGCGCGCAAGCCGCACTACGAGCCCCCATGGGTGAGGGCGCTCTGCTTGCGAAGCAATGCTTCGCGAGCGCCCGAACGCACAGCCGCCAGCGGCTGGGCCGGACCGCGGAGCGGGGTTCACGGCGGGTCCTGCACTGCGCTGCCCGGCCACCCAACCGCAGAATCATGAAGGCGCCGAGCCGACGGTGCACGCAACCCAACCGCGGAGCGCCAGCCAACCCGCCAACCAACCGGCCACCCAGCCCGGGCTCCAGCTGGGGAGCCCCAAGCGGCCGGCCAGGCAAAAGCTCAATGCAGATCGCGCAGATTCAACCGCCGCAGCGTCGGATTCTTCCAGGCCGTGATGCCCGCCACGCTCAACACCGCAAAGCCACCCAGCACCACCGCCGGGACCAGCCCCAGCAGCTTCGCCATCGTGCCCGCATAGAACGCACCCAACTCATTCGACGAACTGATGAAAATGCCATTGATCGACGACACCCGACCGCGCATCTCCTCCGGCGTCGCCAACTGCAGGATCGTCGAACGCACCACCACCGACACCCCATCGAACGCACCGTAGAACAGCAGGATCGCCGCCGACAGCCAGAAATTCGACGACAGCCCGAACCCGATCACGCACAGACCGAACCCCGCCACCGCGAACAACAGCACGCGCCCGGCATTGCGCTGCAGCGGCCGCCGCGCCAGCCACAGGCCGACGCATACCGAGCCGAGCGCCGGCGCCGCACGCAGCACCCCCAGCCCCTCCGGGCCGTGGTGCAGGATCTCGTGCAGGAACGCCGGCAGCATCGCCACCACGCCGCCGAGCAGCACCGAGAACATGTCCAGCGCCATCGCCCCGACCATGATCCTGTTGCCCAGCACGAAACGACCGCCCTCGGCGATGCTCTTGAAGATCGGGGCCGCCGGGCCCGTGTGCACCGGCTCGGAGACCCGCAGCGCCGCCAGGCAGCCCAGCGCGATCAGCGACACGCCGACCGCCACGCCGTAGGCCATGCCCTTGCCGCCCCAGGCCACCAGTGCGCCGCCCAGTGCCGGGCCGAGCACCATGCCCGCCTGGAACACCACCGCGCCCAGGCCCGCGCCGCGCGCGTACTGCGTGCGGTCGAGCACGCGCGCGAACAGCGCGTTGTAGATCGGCGACAGGAACGCGCGGACCATGCCGGTCAGCGCGATCGCCGCATAGATCGGCCACACCCCGTGGAAGGGCAGCCAGCCCCGGGCGACCGCGGTCAGCACCAGGGCCGTCATCACCAGTCCGCTGCACGCGACCATGCCCAGCCGGCGGCGCGGCAGGTGGTCGACCAGATAGCCGGCAAACGGGGCCACGCAGAAGAATGGCAGCACCTCGGCCAGGCCGACCAGGCCCAGTGAGAACGGATTGCGGGTGACTTCGTAGATGTGCCAGCCGACCGTCACCGCGACGATCTGGTAGGAGAGCATCGCGAAGATGCGGTACGCCAGCACCAGCGAAAAACCCGGGCGGGCCAGCAGCTGCAGGGCGCTGTCGGGCTCCTGCGGATCGGCGGAGACCGTCACGACTGTGCTTGGGCGGTGTCGCGGATGAAGGCCAGCATCGCCGCCACGCCATTGCTGCGGGTCGGCGAGAGGTGGCGCGACAGCCCGATGTCCTGGATGTAGGTCGGCTCGGTGGCCAGGATCTCGGCCGCGGAACGGCCCGAGTACACGCGCAGGGCCAGGTAGATCAGCCCGGAAACGATCGCCGAATCACTGATGGCGTGGAAGCGCAGCGCCTCGGCATTGCCCTCCGGCACGATCCAGACCATCGACTGGCAGCCGAGCAGGCGATGCTCCTCGGTCTTCCACTCTTCCGGGAAGGTGGGCAGTTTGCGGCCGAGGTCGATCAGGTACTGGTAACGCTCGGACCAGTCACCGAAGAAGGCGAATTCCTCGGCGATGGCGGCCTGGGCCTCGGCCGGGGTGGGTTCGAGCGGGAACGGGGATGCAGGGGTCATGGGGTACTCCAGGCCGGTCATGCGCCTTCCGTGGTCTGGCCGTGATGGTTCGAAGGAGGCGCCGGCCATCCGTGGCCGGGTCTGTGTCGTGGCAACGCCCAATGGGTCGGGCAGTATCTCGCAGCGCCCGGCGGTCGGCCGGGCGGTCGTTCAGCGCTTTCGCGACCAGCGCACGCCCTGGGCAGTGTCTTCCAGCACGATGCCGTCGGCGGCCAGCTGGTCGCGGATCGCATCGGCGCGGGCGAAATCGCGGGCCTGCTTGGCGGCCGCCCGCGCGTCGATCAGGGCCTGGATGGCGGCATCGTCATCGTGGCCGACCGCCGTGCCGAACCACGCGCCCGGATCCTGCTGCAGCAGGCCCAGTGCCAGGCCGGCGCCGAGCAGGGTGGACTTCCAGTGCGCCTTGTCCGCGTCGGCGGCCCTGCGCGCCTCGCCGGCGATGCGGGCCAGTTCGGCCAGCGCCTGCGGCGTGTTGAGGTCGTCATCCAGCGCGGCCTCGATCTCGGCCGGGATCACCGCCGTGGCTGCCACGTCGACCAGATCGCGCAGGGTGCCGTACAGACGGTCCAGGGTGCGCACCGACTGCTCGATCAGCGCATCGGACCAGTCCAGCGGCTGCCGGTAGTGGGCCGACAGCAGCGCGTAGCGCAGGGCCTCCGGGGCATGCTGGCGGACCAGGTCGTGCACCCGCTCGATGTTGCCGATCGACTTGCTCATCTTGGCGCCGCCGAAGTTGAGCATGCCGTTATGCAGCCAGAACCGGGCGAAGGTCTGCCCGCCGTGCGCGCACTCGCTCTGCGCGATCTCGTTCTCGTGGTGCGGGAACTGCAGGTCCACGCCGCCGGCATGGATGTCGATGGTCGGGCCCAGGTGGGCGGCGGCCATCGCCGAGCACTCGATGTGCCAGCCCGGGCGGCCGCGGCCCCAGGGCGATGCCCAGCCGGGCAGGTCGTCGCTGGAAGGCTTCCACAGCACGAAGTCACCCGGGTCGCGCTTGTACGGGGCCACGTCCACGCGGGCACCGGCCAGCATCTCGTCCGGGTCGCGGCGCGAGAGCTTGCCGTAGTCGGCGTAGGAACCGACCGCGAACAGCACATGGCCCTCGGCCGCGTAGGCGTGCCCGTTGGCGATCAGCTGCTCGATCATCGTGACGATCTGCGGGATGTGCGCGGTGGCTTCCGGCTCGATGTCCGGCGGGACCACGCCCAGCGCCGCCATGTCCTCGCGGTAGGCGGCGGCGAAGCGGTCGGTGATCGTGCTGATCGGTACGTCCTGCTCGCGCGCGGCCGTGTTGATCTTGTCATCCACGTCGGTGATGTTGCGGGCATAGCGCAGGCCACCGAAGCGGCGCCGCAGCAGATCGGCCAGCACCCCGAACACCACCGGGCCACGGGCATTGCCGATGTGGACGTAGTTGTAGACCGTGGGGCCACACACATACAGGGTCGGACAGGTCGGATCGAGCGGGGTGAACGGTTCGAGCTGGCGTGTCAGGTTGTTGTGCAGGCGCAGGGTCATGAGGGTCGGGAGCGGGGGTAAGCGGTCGATTTTAGAACGTGTCGGGGGCTTTGGGGGGATGCGGGGCAGGGGAGGTGGGCGGCGGTGCCGGCCGGCGGGATCGCTGAAGGCTTCAGCCGATCCGGCCCGTGGGGGCGGGTTCCGGGGCCGCGCGTGGGTCCGGCCTATGGGCATAAACGCCACGGAAGGGTAATGTTCAGCCCCTTGTGCCTGGCACTGCCTAAACTATCCCCCTTGTCCTTTTCCTTGTTGCCAATGAAATCCGCTTCGTTGTTGACGCTGGTCTGCCTGCTCGGAAGTGCCGCCTTCGGGGCGTGCGCCCAGGACGGTGAGGTGCGCAACCGGGTGGTGATCGTGGAGAACGTCAAGTTCGACTACGCCCAGGTGCTCAACGTCGAGCCGGTGTTCCAGACCCTGCGCGCCACCCGCACCGAAGAGCACTGCGAGCCGATCTCGACCCGCACGCTGGCCCCGGTGAACGTGACGGGTGAGGAGCCGCAGGAAGACAAGGGGCGGTTCGGCCGCTTCATGGACTCGGTGCGCTCGATCTTCCGCCGCGAAGACGGCAGCACGGACGAGAACGGCTATGCCGAGACCGTGGTCGTCGAGACCGCGCCGGCCAATACCGGGCCGCTGCTGACCCGTGACTGCAAGATCATCCCGGTCGGCCGCGAGTTCCGCCGGCCGATCGCCTACGACGTGGACTACGTCTACAAGGGCACCAAGTACCGCTCCCGCCTGCCCGAAGATCCGGGCAACCGGCTCAAGATCCGGGTCTCGATCACCCCCTGGGTGGGCAACGAGCAGGCCGGCGGCGCCAACCCGTGACCCCCGGCATCGCCCCGGGCGTGGATGCCTTCAACCTGAATTGTCATTCAGGCCTTGCACGCACTCCGGGTGCATGCAAAGATGGGCGGCCATGAAACTCACCGACTTCCAGCACGACACCAGCGCCGCCCGTATGGCTACGGGCATGACGTCGCGTGCCCGCCGACCGGAACCCCACATTTTCGCTGGGTAACCGGAGCTTCGTGCTGTCTGTTCGGAAAACCCAGCCCCCGCGCTGGGTTTTTTCGTTTCTGCGTCGGTAAAAAGTTTGCTTGAAAAGTTTCATCTGTACGTTTTGTTGAGCCCTGAACGCGCCCCGGCGCCCCCAACCTCCGCCGGAAACGGTGGAAAACCAGCCGCAAAGGATCGATCGATGTCCCTGAAGCACTTCCTGAACACCCAGGACTGGAGCCGCACCGACCTGGATGCCCTGCTGACCCAGGCCGCGCTGTTCAAGCGCAACAAGCTGGGTGACGAGCTCAAGGGCAAGTCGATTGCCCTGGTGTTCTTCAATCCCTCCATGCGGACCCGCACCAGCTTCGAGCTGGGCGCGTTCCAGCTGGGCGGCCATGCGATCGTGCTGCAGCCGGGCAAAGACGCCTGGCCGATCGAGTTCAACCTGGGCTCGGTGATGGACGGGGACACCGAGGAGCACATCGCCGAAGTGGCGCGGGTGCTGGGTCGTTACGTCGACCTGATCGGCGTGCGCGCCTTCCCGAAGTTCATCGACTGGACCAAGGACCGTGAGGACGAAGTGCTCAAGAGCTTCGCCAAGTACTCGCCGGTGCCGGTGATCAACATGGAAACCATCACCCACCCGTGCCAGGAACTGGCCCACGTGATGGCGCTGCAGGAGCACTTCGGTACCCAGGACCTGCGCGGCAAGAAGTATGTGCTGACCTGGACCTATCACCCCAAGCCGCTCAACACCGCCGTGGCCAACTCGGCGCTGACCATCGCCACCCGCATGGGCATGGACGTGACCCTGCTGTGCCCGACCCCGGATTACATCCTGGACGAGCGCTACATGGGGTGGGCCGAGCAGAACGTCGCCGAGAGCGGCGGTTCGCTGCAGGTCAGCCATGACATCGCCAGCGCCTACGCCGGCGCGGACGTGGTGTACGCCAAGAGCTGGGGCGCGCTGCCGTTCTTCGGCAACTGGGAACCGGAAAAGCCGATCCGCGACCAGTACAAGCACTTCATCGTCGACGAGGCCAAGATGGCGATGACCAACAACGGCGTCTTCAGCCACTGCCTGCCGCTGCGCCGCAACGTGAAGGCGACCGACGGCGTGATGGATTCGGCGCAGTGCATCGCGATCAACGAAGCCGAAAACCGTCTGCATGTGCAGAAGGCGATCATGTCGGCGCTGGCAGGACGATAAGCAGCACGGCGGCCGTAACGCCACGCCATGCGCGGCTTCGCGGTCCCCACCCGGGAGCAGCCACGCATGGCGTGGCTCTACCGCCCCGAAAAACGCATTCCACATTGCATTCCACTTGGACCTGACCCCCATGAGCAAGAAAGACATCGTCCTGGCCTTCTCCGGCGGACTCGACACCAGCTTCTGCGTGCCCTACCTGCAGGAGCGCGGTTACAACGTGCACACCGTGTTCGCCGATACCGGCGGCGTGGATGACGAAGAGCGCGATTTCATCGAGAAGCGTGCCGCCGAGCTCGGCGTCACCAGCCACGTCACCGTCGATGGTGGCCCGGCGATCTGGAGTGGCTTCGTCAAGCCGTTCGTGTGGGCCGGCGAAGGCTACCAGGGCCAGTACCCGCTGCTGGTGTCCGACCGTTACCTGATCGTGGATGCCGCGCTCAAGCGCGCCGCCGAACTGGGCACCAACATCATCGCCCACGGCTGCACCGGCATGGGCAACGACCAGGTCCGTTTCGATCTGGCCGTGAAGGCACTGGGCGATTACCAGATCGTCGCGCCGATCCGCGAAATCCAGAAGGAACACACCCAGACCCGCGCCTACGAGCAGAAGTACCTGGAAGAGCGCGGCTTCGGTGTGCGCGCCAAGCAGCAGGCCTACACCATCAACGAGAACCTGCTCGGCCTGACCATGTCCGGCGGCGAGATCGACCGTTGGGAAGCGCCGGGCGAGGGTGCCCGCGGCTGGTGCGCCCCGCGCAGTGAATGGCCGGTCGAGCCGCTCACCGTGACCCTGACGTTCGTCGAAGGCGAAGCCGTCGAGCTGGACGGACAGGCGCTGCCGGGTGAGCAGATCCTGGCCAAGCTCAACAAGCTGTTCGCCGCGTACGGCGTTGGCCGTGGCGTCTACACCGGTGACACCGTGATCGGCCTGAAGGGCCGCATCGTGTTCGAAGCGCCGGGCCTGGTCTCGCTGCTGGCCGCGCACCGCGCGCTGGAAGACGCGGTGCTGACCAAGCAGCAGAACCGATTCAAGACGGACGTAGCGCGCAAGTGGGTGGAGCTGGTGTACGAAGGCTTCTACCACGACCCGCTGAAGACCGACATCGAGGCGTTCCTGAAGTCTTCGCAGACCAAGGTCAACGGTGAAGTGGTGCTGGAGACCCGCGGTGGCCGTGTGGATGCCGTGGCGGTGAAGTCGCCGCACCTGCTCAACACAAAGGGCGCCACCTACGCGCAGTCGGCCGACTGGGGCGTGGAGGAAGCGGAAGGCTTCATCAAGCTGTTCGGCATGAGCTCGACCTTGTACGCGCAAGTCAATCGCGGTTGACCGCGATTGACTTGCCCGCGCATTCCACCTTATCCCTGCGCCGTTGGCGCGCCCCCTTGAACAACAAGGGGGCTTTCCTCCAGCCGGGTAGATGCCGCTTTGAAGGATCCTCGATTCATGCTTGAACAGACGCTCGATCACCTGCAGCAGCTCGTGTCCTTCGACACGCGCAATCCGCCGCGTGCGATCACCACCGGCGGCATCTTCGATTACCTGCGCGCGAACCTGCCCGGGTTCAACGTGGAGGTGATCGACCATGGCGACGGTGCAGTCAGCCTGTATGCGGTGCGTGGCACCCCGAAGTACCTGTTCAACGTGCATCTGGATACCGTGCCGGACTCGCCGCACTGGACGGCCGACCCGCACCTGATGCGGCGCACGGACGACCGCGTGATCGGCCTGGGCGTGTGCGACATCAAGGGCGCCGCGGCGGCCCTGGTGGCTGCTGCCAACGCCAGCGATGGCGACGCCGCGTTCCTGTTCTCCAGCGACGAGGAGGCCAACGATCCGCGTTGCATCGCCGCCTTCCTCGCCCGTGGCATTCCGTATGAAGCGGTGCTGGTGGCCGAGCCGACGATGAGCGAAGCGGTACTCGCGCACCGTGGCATCAGCTCGGTGCTGATGCAGTTCAAGGGCCGCGCCGGGCATGCCTCGGGCAAGCAGGATGCGGCCGCCAGCGCGTTGCACCAGGCCATGCGCTGGGGCAACCGCGCGCTGGACCATGTGGACACCCTGGCCCATGCGCGCTTTGGCGGGTTGACCGGCCTGCGCTTCAACATCGGCCGGGTGGAAGGCGGGATCAAGGCCAACATGATCGCGCCCGCCGCCGAGGTGCGCTTCGGCTTCCGCCCGCTGCCGTCGATGGACATCGATGCACTGCTGGCCACCTTCGCCAGCTTCGCCGAACCGGAGGCCGCGGAGTTCACCGAGACCTTCCGCGGGCCGAGCTTCCCGGCCGGCGATATTGCCGAGGCCGAGAACCGCCGCCTGCTGGCGCGTGACGTGGCCGATGCGCTGGAGATCCCGATCGGCAACGCGGTGGATTTCTGGACCGAGGCCTCGCTGTTCTCGGCCGGGGGGTACACCACCCTGGTGTACGGCCCGGGCGACATCGCCCAGGCGCACACCGCCGATGAGTTCGTGACGCTGGAGCAGCTGCAGCGTTACACCGAATCCGTACACCGCATCATCGCGCACGGCGCGTGATCGAATGACGCCGTCGTGGTCCCCCACTGACGGAACTCCCATCGCGGCTGCGGCCGCCTGCGACGATATCGAAATGCCTTCTTCCCAGCCCCACCGCCAGACCCGTCAGACCATCGTGCGCCTGCTCTCGAGCATGGCCAGCGCGAAGGAGATCAGCCAGTACCTCAAGCGTTTCTCGCAGCTGGACGCCAAACGCTTCGCCGTGGTCAAGGTCGGCGGCGCGGTGCTGCGCGATGATCTGGATGCGCTGACCTCCTCGCTGTCGTTCCTGCAGGAAGTCGGCCTGACCCCGATCGTGCTGCACGGCGCGGGCCCGCAGCTGGACGCGGAATTGTCGGCGGCCGGCATCGAGAAGCAGACCGTCAACGGCCTGCGCGTGACCTCGGCCGAAGGCCTGGCGATCGTGCGCCGGGTGTTCCAGGCCTCCAACCTGCAACTGGTCGAAGCGCTGCAGCAGAACGGCGCTCGCGCGACCTCGATCACCGGCGGCGTGTTCGAAGCCGAGTACCTGGACCAGGACACCTACGGCCTGGTCGGTGAGGTCAAGAAGGTCAACCTGGCGCCGATCGAAGCCAGCCTGCGCGCCGGCTCGATCCCGGTGATCACCAGCCTGGGCGAAACCCGCTGCGGGCAGATCCTGAACGTCAACGCCGATTTCGCCGCCAACGAACTGGTGCAGGAACTGCAGCCGTACAAGATCATCTTCCTGACCGGCACCGGCGGCCTGCTCGATGAAGAAGGCAAGGTGATCGACTCGATCAACCTCTCCACCGAGTACGACCAGCTGATGCAGCAGCCGTGGATCCACGGTGGCATGCGGGTCAAGATCGAACAGATCAAGGACCTGCTGGACCGGCTGCCGCTGGAGTCCTCGGTGTCGATCACCCGGCCGGCTGACCTGGCCAAGGAACTGTTCACCCACAAGGGCTCGGGCACGCTGGTGCGCAAGGGCGAGAAAGTGCTGCGCGCCACCGCGTGGGAGGAACTCGATCTGCCGCGCCTGAAGCAGCTGATCGAATCCAGCTTCGGCCGCACCCTGGTGCCGGACTACTTCCAGAAAACCAAGCTGCTGCGCGCCTATGTCAGCGAAAATTACCGCACCGCGGTGATCCTCACCGACGAAGCCGAAGGCGTGTACCTGGACAAGTTCGCCGTGCTCGACGATGCGCAGGGCGAAGGCCTGGGCCGCGCGGTCTGGAACGTGATGCTGGATGAAACCCCGCAGCTGTTCTGGCGTTCGCGCAACGGCAACCCGATCAATCACTTCTACTACGCCGAATCCGATGGCTGCTACAAGCAGGGCCACTGGAAAGTGTTCTGGTTCGGCGCCGACGGCTTCGACCGCATCAAAGCGTACGTCGAGCATTGCGCCGCACGCACCCCCAGCCTGGAGGGCTGAACCCGATGAATCTTGCCGATTGGACCAAGGTCCCCACACTGGCCGGCACACATGCCCGGCTGGAGCCGCTGCAGATGGCGCATATCGATGGCCTGCGTGGTGCACTGGGGGATGGCAGCTTGTCCAAGCTCTGGTACACCCAGGTGCCCAGCGCGAAGACCATGACCGCCTACGTCCAGGCCGCGCTGCAGGCGCAGGCCGAGGGCAAGGTGCTGCCGTTCGCGGTCCTCAACGAGGCTGATGAGGTGGTCGGGACCACGCGCTATTACGGCCTGGAAGCCGAGGTGCCGCGCCTGAGCATCGGCTACACCTGGTACGGCGAGGCCGCCCAGCGCACCGGCATCAACACCGAAACCAAGCTGATGCTGCTCACCCATGCCTTCGAGCGGCTGGAATGCCTGAGCGTGGTGTTCGAGACCAGCTGGTTCAACTTCACCTCGCGCACCGCGATCGCCCGCCTGGGCGCCAAGCAGGACGGCGTGCTGCGCAACCACAAGCGCCATCCGGACGGCACGCCGCGCGACACCGTCATTTTCTCCATCATCGATGCGGAATGGCAGGGGGTGAAACGCCACCTGCAGCACCGCCTGGACGCACACGCATGAGCACCACGACCTTCACCGTCGGCATCGTCGGCGCCCGCGGCCACACCGGCGCGGAACTGATCAAGCTGATTGCCGCGCATCCCCGCCTGCAGCTGGGCTTCGTCTCCTCGCGCGAGCTGGCCGGCCAGCGCGTCAGCGACCACCACAGCGACTGGCAGGGTGAACTGACATTCGAAAACCTCGATGCCGACGCCGTCGCTGCCAAGGGCGTGGACGCGGTGATCCTGGCGCTGCCCAATGGCCTGTCGGCACCGTTCGTCACCGCGCTGGACGCGGCGAAGCCGGAGACGGTGATCGTCGACCTGTCGGCCGATCACCGCTTCGAGCCGAGCTGGTACTACGGCCTGCCCGAACTGACCCGTGGCGATTACCTGGGCCAGAAGCACATCAGCAATCCCGGCTGCTACGCCACTGCGATGCAGCTGGCGATCAGCCCGCTGCTGCAGCAGCTGGCCGGCCCGCCGCAGTGCTTTGGTGTCTCCGGTTACTCCGGCGCCGGCACCACGCCCTCGGACAAGAACAATCCCGAGCTGCTGCGCGACAACCTGATGCCGTATGCGCTGACCAACCATGTGCACGAGCGCGAAGTCACTGCGCACCTGCGCGTGCCGGTGGAGTTCATGCCGCACGTCGCGCCGCACTTCCGCGGCATCACCATGACGGTGAACCTGTGGCTCAACACGGTGGTCAAGCGTGAGGACGTGATCGCGCTGTATCAGACGTACTACGCCAACGAGGCCCTGATCGAAGTGCTCGACGAAGCGCCGTGGGTCAGCCGCATCGCCGGCCGGCACGGCGTGCAGATCGGCGGCTTCGACGTGGCCCCGGGCGGCAAGCGCGTGGTGGTCGTGGCGACCCTGGACAACCTGCTCAAGGGCGCGGCGACGCAGGCGATGCAGAACCTCAACCTGGCGCTGGGCCTGGACGAACTGACCTCGATCCCGCACTGAATTCCCACGGCGCTGCGCGGCCCCTGCGCGCGCCCTGACAACCCGGCGGAGCGAATCCGCCTACGGAGCAAGACATGGCAGACCTTCTGTGGCAGAAGCCCGGCGTCGCGGTAGACGCCAAGATCCAGACCTTCCTGGCCGGCGATGATGTGATCCTGGACCGCGAGTTCTTCCTGTACGACGTGGCGGCCAGCAAGGCGCATGCGCAGGGCCTGGAGAACATCGGCATCCTCGGCAACGACGAGCGCGTCGGTCTGCAGCGCGAGCTGGATGTGCTTGCAGAGGATTTCCGCAGCGGGGCGTTCGTGCTGGATGAGCGCTTCGAGGATTGCCACTCGGCGATCGAAGCGCGCCTGACCGAGCGCCTCGGCGATGCCGGCCGCAAGATCCACACCGGCCGCAGCCGCAACGACCAGATCCTGGTCGCGACCCGGCTGTGGTTGAAGGACAAGCTGCTGCGCGTGGCCGAGCTGAGCCGCGAGATCGCCAAGGTCGCGCTCGACCGTGCCGAGGCCGAGAAGGACCTGCCGGTGCCGGGCTATACGCACATCCAGCGCGCCGTGGTGTCCTCGGCGGGCATGTGGTGGGCCGGCTGGGCCGAAGCCTTCATCGACAATGCGATCCGCGCGCACGATACCTTCAACCTGGTCGACGCCAATCCGCTCGGCACCGCCGCCGGCTACGGCGTGAACCTGCCGCTCGACCGCGCGCACACCACCGAGGCGCTCGGTTTCGCACGGATGCAGATCTCGCCAATCTACGCGCAGTTGTCGCGCGGCAAGTTCGAGCTCGCCGCCCTGGAAGCGCTTGGTGGTGCCACCCTGGATCTGCGTCGCATCGCCTGGGACCTGTCGCTGTTCACCAGCGGCGAGTTCGGCTTCGTCGCGCTGCCGGCGCAGTACACCACCGGCAGTTCGATCATGCCGAACAAGCGCAACCCGGATGTGATCGAGCTGATGCGCGCCACCCATGCCAGCGTGGCCGCGGCACGGACCGAAATCGAGCAGCTGCTGTCGCTGCCATCGGGCTACCACCGTGATCTGCAGAGCAGCAAGGGCGCGATCTTCCACGGCTTCGGCCGTGGCCTGGCCGCACTGGAACTGCTGCCGGCGCTGCTGGCCAACCTGGAATGGCGCGACGACAAGCTGCGTGCGGCGATCGACTCGGGCATGTACGCCACTGATGTCGCCGTGGAAGCGGCGGTGGCCGGCGTGCCGTTCCGCGAGGCCTACAAGGCCGCGGCCGCCGCGGCGGATACGGCCGGGCAGGGGCGTACCCCCGAAGGCAGCCTGGCCGCGCGCGTGTCGCCCGGCGCGGCGGCCGACCTGCGGCTGGATGCGCTGCGCGCCCGCTGGGCCGCATTGGTGTAATCACGACGGCGGCCGCAAGGTCGCCGTTTTTGTAACGTCTTGCCGGGCACTGCCCGCAAAAAGGACTCACATGAAAACCTGTTACCTGGTGATGGTCACCCGCACCCCCGACTTCCGCGATGAGGTCGCTGCCGAGCATGTGCGCTTCCTCGATGAGGTGCGGGCCCGCGGGCAGCTGCTGTTGACCGGTGGCTTCACCGACAAGACTGGCGGCGCCTACGTTCTGCAGGACATCGCCGACCGGGCCGCCGCGCAGGCGCTGGTCGACACCGATCCGCTGCTGGTGCACGGCAGTGCCACCGCCCGCATCCACGAATGGAGCACGCGCTGAGCGCGCCGATCACATGAACCAGTCCGTGCTTTCGCCGTTCACCGAACAAGCCGTTCCGCAGTGGAAACGCGCCGTGCTCAAGGTGGGCAGCAGCCTGCTGGCGGCCGATGGCGGTGGCCTCTCGCCGCGCCACGCCCTGGGCCTGGCCCAGTTCGTCTCGGCCAATGTGCTGGCCGGTCGGGAGGTGGTGATCGTGTCCTCCGGTGCCGTCGCGGCCGGTCGGGCGATCGTGCCCCGCGCGCTGGAAGCCGGGGCGGCGATGGCGGCGCGGCAGGCACTGGCGGCGCTGGGCCAGGCGCAGCTGATCGGGCTGTGGCAGCGCTTCTTCGAGCGCCCGGTGGCCCAAGTGCTGCTGACCCATGATGACCTGCGCAACCGCCGTCGCTACCTCAATGCCCGCGCCACGCTCAATGAACTGCTGCGGCTGGGCGCGCTGCCGGTGGTCAACGAGAACGACACGGTCTCGGTGGATGAGCTCAAGCTGGGTGACAACGACAATCTGGCTGCCACGGTCGCCGCGCTGATCGACGCCGATGTGCTGTTCATCGCCACCGATATCGATGGCCTTTACAGCGCCGATCCGCGCCGCGATCCGCAGGCACGGCCGATCCACGATGTGCCTGAGCTGACTGTCGACGTCCTGGCGATGGCCGGCGGTGCCGGCAGCGGCGCCGGCACCGGCGGCATGCATACCAAGCTGGAGGCCGCGGCCAAGGCGGGCCGTGTCGGCATCGAGACCTGCCTGTTCAACGGGCGCAGTGCCGAGGTGGTGCGCGCGCTCAGCCAGGGACGCCTGTTCGGCACCCGCATCCATGCCGCGCAGACCCGCGTGGCGGCGCGCAAGTACTGGCTGCGCCACGCACCGCTGGAACCGGGCGCGATCCTGGTCGACGCGGGCGCCGCCGATGCGCTGCGTGGCAAGGGCGCCTCGCTGCTGCCGGGCGGCGTGGTCGGTGCGGAGGGTGACTTCCGCCGTGGCGACATGATCGAGATCCGGCAACGCACCGAGGCCGGCGAGGTCTGCCTGGCCCGTGGCGTCAGCCAGTACTCGGCCAGCGACATCCGCCGCGTTGCCGGGCGCCACTCGCGCGACATCGAAAGCGTGCTCGGCTACAACTATGGTGGCAACGTGATCCACCGCGACGATCTGGTGGTGCTGTAAAGCGTAAGAACATCCACGGCAGGGCCACGCCACGCGTGGCTGCGCACCTTGGGCCCGTTCGACATCCCCCAGCCACGCATGGCGTGGCTCTACTGTTTTTTCCGAGGATAGTGAGATGGTCGCCAGCTCCCCTACCGACATCCGCACCCAGGCGTTGGCCTGCCGCGAGGCTGCCCGGCAACTCGCCCAGCTGTCTTCCGCCGCCAAGGCCGATCTGCTGGCGGCGATGGCTGCCGCGCTGGACGCGGATACCGATCTGATTCTCGCCGCCAACGCGCGCGATCTCGCCGCGGCCACGGAGAAGGGCGTCGGGAACGCGATGCTGGACCGCCTGGCCCTGAACCCGCAGCGGCTGGCCGGCATCGCCGCCGCGTTGCGCGAGGTGGCCGCGTTGCCCGATCCGGTCGGCCAGATCACCCGCGATGACGTGCGCCCGAATGGTATCCGCGTGCAGAAGGTGCGCGTGCCGCTGGGCGTGATCGCGATGATCTACGAAGCGCGCCCGAACGTGACCGCCGATGCGGCCGCGCTGTGCATCAAGGCCGGCAACGGCGTGATCCTGCGCGGTGGTTCGGAGGCGATCCACTCCAACACCGCGATCGCGGCGTCGCTCAAGCGTGCGCTGCGCGAGGCCGGTGTCGCCGATGCCGCGCTGACCCTGGTCGAGGACCTGCGCCGCGAGACCATGCTGGCCCTGCTGCAGCTCAACGACCTGATCGACCTGGCGATCCCGCGCGGCGGGGAAGGCCTGATCCGCTTCGTCGCCGAGCACGCGCGCGTGCCGGTGATCAAGCATTACAAAGGCGTCTGCCATCTCTACGTGGACCGTGCCGCCGATCCCGCTCGCGCACTGGGCCTGCTGGTGGACGGCAAGTGCAGCCGCCCGTCGGCCTGCAATTCGCTGGAGACGCTGCTGGTGCATGCCGACATCGCGCCGACCTTCCTGCCGTTGGTGGCGCAGGCACTGGCCGGGCGGGGTGTGCAGGTGCGTGCCGACGCGGTGGCGCGGCAGTGGCTGCCCGATGCCGCGCCGGCCAGCGATGACGATTACGCTGCCGAGTACCTGGACCTGATCATCGCGGTGCGCGTGGTGGAGGACATTGATCAGGCACTGGCGCATATCCAGCAGTACAGCTCGGACCATACCGAAGTGATCGCCACCGAGGACGCAGTCGCCGCCGAACGTTTCGTGCAGGCGCTGCGGTCGGCCGTGGTCATGGTCAACGCCTCCTCGCGGTTCTCCGATGGGGGCGAGCTGGGCCTGGGCGCGGAGATCGGCATCTCGACCACCCGCCTGCACGCCTATGGCCCGATGGGCCTGGAAGCGCTCACCGTGGAGCGTTTCGTCGTCCGCGGCGAAGGTCAGACGCGCGCGTGACCGGGTAGAGCCGGCCGCTGGCCGGCTCCTCCTTCGCATCCTACCACTGGTCTTCGAGCTTCTGCGGTTTGCAGGCAACCCAGGAGGCGCACAACAGCACCACCGCGCACAGCACCAGGAAGCCGAACGGCAGGTGCCAGCCGCCGCTGACCGCATGCAGCCAGCCGAACAGGAACGGGCCCAGGCAGCTGAACGCATAGCCCACGCCCTGCATGAAGCCGGACAACGCCGCCGAACCGGCCGGAGTGCGGGTGCGCAGGTTGATCAGGGTCAGCGCCAGCGGGAAGGTCGACGGCCCGATGCCGAGCAGCACCGCCCACAGCCACGGCGCCTTCATCGGGGCGAACAACAGGCCGGCGAAGGCGATCAGGAAGGCGCTGAAGCCGATCAGTACCAGCCCGAAGGGATTGCGCAGGCGCACGGCCAGCGCCGGCATGGTCAGCGATGGCAGCAGCCCGCAGGCAGCGAAGATGGCGACCATGATGCCGCCGAAGGCCGGCGTGGCACCGGCTTCGACCACGATCCTCGGCAGCCAGGTGAACATCGAATAGGTCATCAGCGAGGTCATGCCGAACATCAGGGTCATGCCCCAGGCCAGCGGCGTCTTCCAGACCTTGCCGTGCGGCGCGCTGGACGGGTCATTGGCGGCGCTGATCGTGTCCGGATGCGGACGCGCACGCGAGAGCATCAGCCACGGCAGCGCGGCGGCCAGCGACATCAGCGCCCAGATGCCCAGCGACACGCGCCAGCCGGCCTGCTGAGCGACCGGCACCGCCAGCAGTGCCGGCATCATCGTGCCGATCTGCAGCACGGTGATGTAGAGCGTGCTCATGGTGCCCACCCGGTTGGCGAAGTAGCGCTTCACCAGCGGCGGTACCACTACGTTGCCGATGCCCATGCCGGCCAGCGCCACCACCGAACCGAACAGCAGGCTGCCCACGCCGCCGGCCATCGAGCGCAGCAGCAGGCCCACGGTGGCCAGGCTCATCGCCAGCAGCGCGGTGCGCTCCAGGCCCAGGCGGCGCGCCACGGCCGGCGTGGTGACGCCGAACAGCGCGAAGGCCGCGGTCGGCAGCATGCCGAGCACGCCGGTCATCGTGGTGCCGAAGCCGAACGTCTGGCCGAGCACATCCAGCAGCGGGGTCAGCGAGGTGACCGCAGTGCGCAGGTTCAAGGCGGCCAGCAGGATCGCGGCAAACGCCAGCAGGCGTCCGTGCAGCAGGGACTGGGACGGTGAGGTGGGGTGAGTCATCAGCATGAGTCCTGACAGGTGGCGCACCGCGGCCATGCCGGCGCGCGGGTGCAACGGCAGAGGCCGGCCAGCGGCCGGCATCTGCGGGGTAGGGGACTGGGCCGACGCCGAGGGCGAGGCCAGGACCGGCCATTGTACGGGTTCGGTCCCGGCAGGTCGCGCCGGAAGCCGCCGGGGCCTGACATCAGCGGCGGGCAACGTGCAGGGTTGTACGATGAACCGGGCAGTGCGCATCGTGGCCGCCCATGAAGGCACGTTTCAGTCGCGATGAGCGCGCTGATGAAGCGATGCACCTTACGCGGCGCTGTTCAAGGAGCGTGCTGTGATCACGAAGGTCTGGCATGCCGAACGCACGTCGGCACAGAAGAAGCGGTACGGGGAGATCAGGTGATGTCCATGACGCTGCAGTTCGTCCGAAGCGGCTTCATTCGTCGCCCCCAGGCGGTGTTGCACATCGCTCGTGCGTTGGCGGTGCTGGGCGTGCTGCTTGGCCTGACCGCCTGTGGCGCAGGTGGCATGTGGATGAATGGAGATCCCGCCGCGACCCGGCACCTGGTCCCGCCGGGCCACGACTGGAGCAGGCCGGACGCGGACACGCGGATGCGTGATACGGATTGGGAGGCCTGCGGCGGCCAACGCAGTGGGAACATCTCGCCGGAGCGGCAAGGTGCCACGGGCAGGGAAACGGCCGATCTTTCCCGCGACACGCTCTACGCGGCACAGCGCTGCATGTTGGGGAAAGGCTACCGCTACACCGGTAGCTGCGAAGGCGACATTCCGAGCCGCTATCCGGCGTGTCAGGCCGGCCCATCGCCCTGATTGCCGACGTGCCTCAATCGACAGACACAAAAAAACCCGGAGGACAGTGACGTCTTCCAGGCTTGATTGTGACCATCAAATGGTCGGGGAGACAGGATTCGAACCTGCGACCTCTACGTCCCGAACGTAGCGCTCTACCAGACTGAGCTACACCCCGTAAGGAGCCGCCTATTGTATCGATCCCGCCGGTCGGCGGCAAGGGGGGATCGCGTTTTTCACCTTCGGTGCCGTGTTGCCACGGCCCTTGATAAAGAAGCCTGGAAACGTGTTCCCAGGCTTCAATACGACCACCGGAGTGGTCGGGGAGACAGGATTCGAACCTGCGACCTCTACGTCCCGAACGTAGCGCTCTACCAGACTGAGCTACACCCCGAAGGAGCCGACAAGGATACGGTGTGAAGACCCGATCGGCAACCTTTTTTTAGCCTTCTTCGTGATCCGTGCGGCTCTGCTCGCGGGCTTCGAACCACATGCCGTTGAGGATGGCCACGACCGAAGCCAGCCCTGCACCCAGAATCCAAGCGAAGTACCACATGGTAAGTCTCCTATCGCGCCGTGGGGCGCATCAGTAAGCGTTGGGGTTGTCGCCCATCTCTTCGGCCGTGGTCTTGCCCTTCATCACGCGGTAGACCCAGGAGGTGTAGGCGATGATGATCGGCAGGAAAATGGCCGTGGCGATCAGCATGATCCCCAGGGTCAGGTGGCTGGAGGAGCTGTCCCAGACGGTCAGGCTGGAGCCCGGCTGGCTGGAGGAGGGCAGCAGGAACGGGAAGATCGCAAAGCCGACGGTCAGGATGATGCCGGCGATCGAAGCCCCCGAGGCCACAAAGGCCAGGCCACCCCGACGGGCCCGCAGCAGCACCGCGCTGGCCAGCGCACCGACCAGCCCGAGGATCGGGGCCAGCAGGGTCAGCGGCATGCTCTGGTAGTTGCGCAGCCAGCCACCGGCCACCGCACCGGCGGCAGCGGTCTTGAGCAGCGGGTTGGTCGGGCCATCGGTGACCACCTGCGAGGTGATCTGGTAGCCCGGCAGGCCGAAGGCCACCCAGACGCCGGCCAGGGCGAACAGCACGAAGGTCAGCACCGCCGCGATGCTGCCGTAACGGGCCGAGCGCTCGGCCACCGGACCATCGGTCTTGAGCACCAGCATCGCTGCACCATGCGAGACCACCATCGCCACGCTCACCAGGCCGGCCACCAGGGCGAACGGGTTGAGCAGACCGATCAGGGTGCCGGTGTAGAAGATGCGCATGCTGTCATCGAAGTGGAACGGCACGCCGACCAGCACGTTGCCCACCGCCACGCCAGCAATCAGTGCCGGCAGCAGGCCACCGACGAACAGCGCACGGTCCCAGTTCTCACGCCAGCGCTTGCCGGGCATCTTGCTGCGGTACTTGAAGGCGACCGGGCGCAGGATCAGCCCGAACAGCATCAGGAACACCGCCAGGTAGAAGCCGGAGAAGCTGACCGCGTACAGCGGCGGCCAGGCGGCAAAGATCGCACCGCCACCGAGCACCAGCCACACCTGGTTGCCTTCCCACACCGGGCCGACGGTGTTGATCACCAGCCGACGTTCGTCATCGGTCCTGGCCACGAACGGCAGCAGAGTGCCAACGCCGAGGTCGAAACCGTCCATTACCGCCCAGGCGATCAGCAGGATGCCGAGCAGCAGCCACCAGATCACGCGGAGCGTGGTGTAATCGAGTCCAATGAATTCCATCTGGGTTCTCCTGCCTTACGCCCGACCGTGGGTCGGCGCAGCGGCATTGGGGGAAAGGGACGTGGCTGCAGCCTGCAGCGACGGCAGGATGTCGTCCGGGCCCTTGCGGATCGCCTTGAGCATCAGCTTCACTTCGATGACCAGCAGCACCGTGTACAGCGCGGTGAACACCGCCAGCGTGGTCAGGATTTCATGCAGGGCCAGGCCCGAGGCGGCGTAGAAGGTCGGCAGCACGCCGTCCACTGCCCACGGCTGGCGACCGTACTCGGCCACGAACCAGCCGCATTCGATTGCGATCCACGGTGCCGGCAGCGACCACAGGGCGAGCTTGAGGAACCAGCGCTTGTCCTGGAAGTTGTGGCGGCACGAGTAGTAGAAGGCCAGCGCGAAGAAGGCGATCAGATAGAAGCCCAGGCCCGCCATGACGCGGAAGGTCCAGAACAGCGGGGCGACCCGCGGCACGGTGTCCATCGCGGCCTTGGAGATTTCTTCCGGGGTCGCGTTGAGGATGTCGTCGCGGTAGCGCTTGAGCAGCAGGCCGTGGCCCAGATCCTGCCAATGGCGGTCGAACATCTCGCGCGCTTCGACGTCGTTCTTGTCCTTGCGCACGCGTTCCAGTGCACCGTAGGCCAGCTGGCCACCCCGCACGCGGTGCTCGGCACGCTCCACCAGTTCCAGGATGCCCGGGACCGGCTGGTTCAGTGAACGGGTCGCGATCAGGCCCATCAGGTACGGGATCTTGATCGCGTAATCGTTCTGCTGGGTGGTCTGGTTCGGAATGCCGAAAGCGGTGAAGTCGGCCGGGGCACGCTCGGTTTCCCACATCGCCTCGATCGCGGCCAGCTTCATCTTCTGGTGTTCGCTGGCGGCATAACCGCTTTCGTCACCCAGCACCACCACCGACAGCGAGGACAGCAGGCCGAAGGCCGCCGCCACCGCGAACGAACGGCGGGCCATGTCCTTGTGCTTGTTGCGCAGCAGGAACAAGGCGCTGATCGACATCACGAACACCGCGCCGGTCACGTAGCCGGCACTGACCGTATGCACGAACTTGGCCTGCGCCACCGGGTTGAACAGCACGGCGGCGAAGTCCACCACCTCCATGCGCATCGTTTCCGGGTTGAAGATCGCGCCGGTCGGGTTCTGCATCCAGCCGTTGGCGATCAGGATCCACACCGCCGAAAGGTTGGTGCCCAGGGCCATCAGCCAGGTCACCGTGAGGTGCTTGACCGGGGTCAGGCGCTTCCAGCCGAAGAAGAACAGACCGATGAAGGTCGCTTCCAGGAAGAACGCCATCAGGCCTTCGATCGCCAGCGGTGCGCCGAAGATGTCGCCGACGTAGTGGCTGTAGTACGACCAGTTCATGCCGAACTGGAATTCCATCACGATGCCGGTGGCGACGCCGATGGCGAAGTTGATGCCGAACAGCGTGCCCCAGAACAGCGTCATCTGGCGCCAGACCTGTTTCCGGGTCATGACGTAGACGCTCTCCATGATGGCCACCATGAACGACAGGCCAAGCGTGAGGGGAACGAAAAGGAAGTGGTACATCGCGGTCAGAGCGAATTGCAGCCGCGACAGTTCTACGACTGTCTGATCAATCATGGCCTGGCTACCTCGTTGGGTTTTGCCGTTTCAGGTGGCGGGAAGGGGGGTCTACGGGGTGAATTCTGTGACCAGCAACTTCAAACAGCCTTGATTCAGATCAATGTACAAAGACACTCGCACGGGGATCGTATGCGCTCCCATCCCTGCGACCGCTGGCCGCACGGGGACGGGGCCAGCACCTACTACAATCGACGGAACCTCCCTGTGGCCGCCAGTGACCTGTTTTGAGCATACCCCCCGACGCGCCCCTTGTTGAGACAACCGCCCTGCGCCGCCAGCGCCTGCACTGGCTGGGCGGGCTGGCAACGGCCGCGCGCGGCAGGCAGCGCCTCGCGGCGATCTGCATCTGCCTGTCCGGCGCGTTGCTGATCGGGCAGGCCGCCGCCATCGCCTGGCTGATCCAGGCGGTGCTGGTCGATCATCGCCCGTTGGCCGAGGCCACGCCGGTGCTGCTGGGACTGCTGGCGGTGCTGGGGATCCGCACCCTGCTCGGCAGTGCGACCCAGGCGGCGGCCGGCGATGTCGCCGATGCGGCGCGGCTGGCCCTGCGTGAACGGGTGTATCAGCGGCTGCTCGGCCGGGGTCCGTTGTGGCTGCGCCAGCAGCGCACCGGCGAGTTGGGCGAGCTGATGCTGGCGCATGCCGATGCGATTGAGAATTATTACTCTGGCTATCAGCCGGTCCGCATCGAAGTGGTGGTGGTGCCGTTGCTGATCGCCATCGCCGTGGCCTGGACCGACTGGGTGATCGCGCTGATCCTGCTGTTCACCGCGCCGCTGGTGCCGTTCTTCATGATGCTGGTCGGCTGGGGCGCAGAAGCGGCCGGCCGTGCGCAGCTGGGTGAACTGGCGCGGATGAGCGGTCACTTCGCCGATCGGATCAAGGGGCTGGGCCTGCTGCGTCTTTACGGGCGGGGCGAGGCCGAGCTGGACGGCGTGGCGAGGGCGGCCGAGGGCGTGCGCGAGCGCACACTGAAGGTGCTGCGGATCGCCTTCCTCTCTTCGACGGTGCTGGAGTTCTTCGCCTCGGTCAGCGTCGCGATGGTGGCGCTGTACCTGGGCCTGAGCTATCTCGGCCTGATGTCGCTGCATGCGCAGGTGCCGACGCTGGGCGTGGGCATGTTCTGCCTGCTGCTGGCACCGGAGTTCTACGCGCCGCTGCGGCGGTTGGCCGCGCACTATCACGACCGCGCCAACGCACTGGCCGCGGCCGCCGAAGTGGAGCGCCTGCTCGGTGAACTGCCTGCCGCAGCCGCAGCCGCAGCCGGTGTCGATGACGCACCGCACGCCACCGCGCGTGCGCCGGAACTGCTCGAGCTGCACGCGCCGCCGGTGGTCGTACGCGACGTGAGCCTGCGCCCGTTGGGTGCGCACCACGATGTGGTGCAGCACCTGTCGTTCCAGATCGAGCCCGGGCAGCGCGTGGCGCTGGTCGGCCCCAGCGGCAGTGGCAAGAGCACGTTGCTGGAAGCGCTGGCCGGCTGGCTGCCACCCCGCGAGGGCAGCATCGTGCTGCGCCCGGGGCTGGACGTGGGCTATGCCGGGCAGCGCCCGTATCTGTTCCACGGCACCATCGCCGACAACCTGCGCCTGGCCGCGCCCGGCGCGACCGATGCGCATCTGCGCGCCGTGGCCGAAGCCGCCCAGGTGATGCGCTTCGCGGCCGCACTGCCGCAGGGGCTGGACACGGTGATCGGTGAGCGCGGCTTCGGCTTGTCCGGCGGCGAGGCGCGCCGTATCGGTCTGGCCCGGCTGCTGCTGCGCGATCCGCAGCTGCTGCTGCTCGACGAGCCGACCGCCTTCCTCGATCCCGATACCGAAGCCGATCTGCTGCGCACCCTGGCGGCATTCGCACGCGGGCGCAGCGTGGTGATCGCCACCCACAGCGAGACCGCGATGCGCTGGGCAGACACACGCCTGACCTTGACCGCCGGCGGCGCGCGCCTGGCCTCGGAGGTCACGCCATGAAGGCCCCACACATCGATTCGCTGAAGGGCGTGTTCGCCCGGCATCGCGGCCGCCTGCTGCTGACCGTGCTGCTGCTGTGGACCACGATGCTGGCCGGTACCGCCTTGCTCGGGCTGTCCGGTGGGTTCCTCACCGCTGCCGCCCTGGCCGGGGCGGCCGGGCTCGGCAACGGCTTCAACTTCTTCTCGCCCTCGGCGGGCATCCGCGGGCTGACCATGGCGCGGATCGTGTCGCGCTACTTCGAAAAACTGGTCGGCCACGATGTCACCCTGCGCATCGCGCGCGATCTGCGCGTGTGGTTCTTCCGTCGCGCGCTGCCGTTGGCACCGGCGCGCCTGGCAGGGGTGCGCACCGGTGAGCTGCTGGCGCGGCTGATGTCCGATATCGGCGAGGTCGACGGCCTGCTGGTGCGTGCGATCGGCCCGCTGCTGGCGCTCGGTGGCATCTCGCTGGTCGCGGTGGTGTCGGCCGGCATCATCTATCCGCCCGCGGCCGGTCTGCTGGCGGTGCTCGCCCTGCTGATCGGCGTGGGCGTGCCGTGGTTGACCGTGCGGGGTGCCGCCGACCAGGAGCGCGACCGCGCGCTGCATCGCGCGCAGCTGCGCACACAGTCGTTCGAAGGCCTGGAAGGCGCGGCCGATCTCACCGCGCTGCAGGCCCGCGAGCATTGGAACCAGCGCGTGCTGGTGGCGGCCAAGCAGCTGAAGTCGCGTGACAGGCGTCGCCGCTGGCGGCTGATCAGTGGCAACGCACTGCATGGCCTGTGCGGCGCCGGTGGCCTGGTCGGAATGCTTTGGCTGGCACTGCATGCCTTTGAACGCGGCAGCGTGGATGCGGCGCTGGCCGCTGCGCTGGTGTTCCTGACCGTTGCACTGCTGGAGCTGTGGGCCGGCATCGGGTTGGCCTGGCAATCGTGGTTGTCCGGTCGCGTCGCCGCGGTGCGGCTGGAAGCCATCGTGGACCAGGCGCCGGGCGTGGTCGAGGCCGAGGCGCCGGTGGCCGTGCCGTCGGTGCCCGCGACGCTGCGGTTCGATCAGGTGGTGTTCCGCTGGCCCGGCCAGGCGCGCGTGTTGCTGGACGGTGTGCAGCTGGAGCTCGCGCCGGGCGAACGGATCGCGATCCGCGGCGACAGCGGCAGTGGCAAGACCACGCTGTCCTCGCTGCTGCTGCGGCTATGGGATCCGGAGGCCGGCAGCGTGCGTTACGGCGATGCCGATATCCGCAGTTTCGCGCAGGCCGACTGGCACCGTCAGATCGCCTGGCTGCCGCAGAACGCGCCGGTGTTCGCCGGCACCGTGGCCGACAACCTGCGGCTCGGCGATGTACAGGCCAGCGACGCGCGCTTGTGGCAGGTGCTCGCGGAGGTTCGTCTGCACGCGTGGGCCGAGCAGATCGGCGGCTTGTCGGCGTGGGTGGGCGAGAACGGCGCGACCCTGTCAGCCGGGCAGGCGCGGCGCCTGGCGCTTGCGCGCGCGCTACTGCGTGACGCGCCGATCCTGTTGCTGGATGAACCGACCGAAGGCCTGGATGTGGATACCGCGCATGCGTTGCTGCATGACATGGTGGATGCGCTGGGCAATCGCAGTCTGCTGATGATCACCCACGACGAACTGCCGGAGGGCATCGTGCATCGCAGTCATCGTCTGCGCGATGGGAGGCTGGAAGGGTAACGGCGGACGCCATCCATGCATTGCGGGGAAAGCCATCCACGCATGGCGTGGATCTACCCGAGGAGGCTGCCGTCGTGGATCAGCCATCCCAGGGCCACGAGGTTGATTGCCACCGTCGCCCAGAACACCTGCTGGAAAGAGGCTTTGCGGTTCTTGTGCCGCAACATCGCCTGTGCCATCAGCGCACCTGGCCAGCCACCCAGCAGGGCAAGGCTCTGCAAGGTGGTTTCCGGTGTCCGCTGACGATCATGTTGCGCCGCGGATTTGTCATGCCAGTACCACGCAAACGTGACCACGCTCAGGGCCAGGTAGATGCCCGGCACCCACGACGGCCAGCGTTGCCACATCGCCACGGCAGTGATGCCGGCGAGGAACACCAGCGCGATGGCCGTGCGTGGCAATCGATCCCGCCCCGCGCCGCGCGCCGCGGCCCGCGCGCCAGGACGTGCGCCATCACGGGCCAGCGCAAACCGCACCGCAGTCGCATTGCGACGCCCCTGCGCATCGGTCTGCACGTCATAGGTGATCACATCGCCCAGCGCCGGCCGCCGATCGCGTGCGGAAAACGCACGGATGTGGACGAAACAGCGCTCGCCACCGCCATGGGGCTGCACGAAGCCGAAGCCGCGCGCGTCGTTCCACTCGCTGATCTTTCCTTGAAAGCGCATGCTCGAATTCAGAGGGAGGACAGGAAGCTGCTGACCGCCGGGCCAAACCGGGCGAAGTCGACCAGGAACGCATCGTGGCCCTGCGGCGAATCCAGCCCGATGAACTGCGCGTCGGCACCACCGGCGCGCAGGCCATCGGCGATCTGCTGTTGCTGCTGTACCGGGAACAGGATGTCGGTGTTGGCGCCGATCGCCAGCGCCTTGTCCACCTGGATCTTCGCCAGCCCGGCCATGACGTCGCCGTCGGCGTACTCGGCCAGGTCGAACCAGTCCATCGAGCGGCTCAGGTACAGATAGCAGTTGGGATCGAAGAAGCGCACGAAGCGGCGGGCATGCCCTTCCAGGTAGCTTTCCACCTGGAACTCCAGGCCGAACGGATCGTCATCGGCCTGATCCGAATCCAGGCGCACGCGGCCGAAGCGGCCATCCCATTCCAGTGCGGAGCGGTAGGTGATCACGCCGAGCTTGCGCGCCATGCGCATGCCCGATTCCGGGTAGGCCTGGTCGGTGTAGCGACCGCCATTCCACTGCGGGTCGAGCCGGATCGCCTCGCGTTGCAGCGAGCGGATCGCGATCGAGAACGGCAACGCCTGGGCACTGCCGGAAATGTTGATATGGCTGCGCGCGATGCCCGGGTGCAGCATCAGCAGCGCCAAGGCGGTCATCCCGCCCATCGAGTTGCCGATCACGCAGGCCAGCTCGGTCACCCCCAGTGCGTGCACCACCTCCACCGCTGCGCGTGCGCCATCTTCGATCGACAGTTCGGGGAAGCGCAGGCCGTACAGCTCCCCGGTGGCCGGGTCGATGCTGGCCGGACCAGTCGAGCCCTTGCAGCTGCCCAGCGAGTTCACGCAGATCACGAACCAGCGATCCGTATCGATCGGCTTGCGCGGGCCGAGCATGGCCTCCCACCAGCCCGCCGCCGGATTGTCGGCGTTGGCCGCGGCGTGCGCATCGGGCGAGAGCCCGGTGACGATCAACACCGCATTGCCGGCGTCCGCGTCGAGCGTGCCCCAGGTCTCGTAGGCAACGTGCGCGTCGCGCAGTTCACCCCCGCGCTTGAACGCGAACGGCGAGGGCAGGGCGTGGTAGCGGGTGCCGGGGGGAATGAATTCAGTCATGCACGCAGTTTAGCCGGGCGCCGCGATGGCGCCGTGGTGGTGGGCGGCACGCTGCGTCGCGGCCGCGCACCGGTCATGGGCGATCGAACACCAGGGGCACCGGCCCGGTATGGGGCAGGCGCACCCGTACCGGCGCGGTTTCCACGTCGTCCGGCTGGCGATTGGCCTGGCCCGAGCGCGACAGCCGTGCCAGTACCTCGACCTCCTGCAGCTGCGAGAGCGTGCTGGTCGGCATCGGGCTGTCGCCGTCGCCGAGCGTGACCAGCAGGGGCAGCTGGCTGGCCGGATGCTTCTGCACCGCGACCGGCATCGGCGGGCCGCCCGGCGCGCGTGCGATCACGAAGACCGTGGCATTGGCCCAGGCCGGATCCATCGCGGTTCCGGGCGCGAAGCGCACCTGCACGGCGAGGGCGTGGTCGCCCGCCGCGGCAGGGGCCGGCGTTTCCACCCGCGGCGGCAGACCCGCAGCGCCGCGTGCGATGGCGATCTGCTCGCGCAACGCACGCGCCGCGCCGGGCTCCAGCGTCGGCAGCAGGGCTTCCCAGACCTTCGCGGCCTCCGCGTCCTGCCCGCGCTGCCGCAGAGCAATGCCGATCAGCCAGCCGGCGCGCTCGCTCTCCGGCGCAAGCGTGTTCGCATGACGCAGCCATTGCAGGGCCTGGTCATCGAACTGTTTGCCCGGCGCGGCCTGCGCGCGCGCCTGCGCCGCTTCCACCAGGATGCCGGGATCGTCGGGCGCGAGCCGCACCGCGCGGTCGAACGCGGCCGTGGCCTCGGCGAGCTTGCCCAGCGCCAGCTGCGAGCGGCCGAGCAGGGCCCAGCCATCGGCGCGTTGTGGATCTTTCGCCAGCGCCTGCTGCAGCGCCTGCACGCCATCTTCGAGCGTGGCGGGCTCGTCGCTGGTCGCGGTCCGCTCGGCCGCATCCGGCGTGCCGACCAGCAGGTACAGCGCGCCACCGGCCAACCCCAGCGCCAGCATGGCGATCACGAAGGGGCGGTGCGAACCGCCTGCACGCAGCGGCCGCAGTACGAGTGCAGCAAGGCCGGCCGCGAACACGGCGGCACTCAGGGCCATCCAAAGGCTCACCAGCGTTCCTCGCTCTTGTCCATCGGTTGAATCCCGTGGCTGCGACGGCGCACCACCCAGATCAGCACGCCCGCGCCGATCAGCAGCGCCACCGGCGGGCCGAACCAGAGCAGTGCGTTGCGGGCCTCCATCGGCGGCCGGTACAGCACGAACTCGCCATAGCGGTCGACCAGGAACTGCTTGATCTGCGCATCGCTGTTGCCCTGCTGCATCAGTACCAGCACTTCGCGGCGCAGGTCGTGCGCGATCTGTGCATTGGAATCGGCCAGCGACTGGTTCTGGCATTGCACGCAGCGCAGCTCGGCGGCCAACGCATGGAAGCGGGCTTCCTCGGCGGCATCGCGGTACTGCAACGGGGTCGGGTCGGAGACGGCCTGCGCCATGACCGGCGAGGCCAATGCCAGCGCCAGCGCGATCAGCGTCACGCCGACCCGGCGGGTCATCCGGTTACGGCGAGGCCGGCAGCTGCGGCTGGGCATTGGCATGGGCACGCTCCACCTTTTCCAGTTCCGGAATCAGCTGGGTATCGATGACGCGCTGGCTGAGCGCGCCGCTGTACTTCCAGCGCACCACGCCGCTGGCGTCGACCAGGAAAGTCTCCGGCGCGGCGGTGACGCCCCAGTCGATCGCGGTGCGGCCTTCGATGTCGCTCAGCACCAGCACGAATGGATTGCCCAGCTGTTCCAGCCAGCGCAGCGCATCGGCCGGCTCGTCCTTCCAGTTGTAGCCGATCACGCGCACGCGCTTGGTTTCGGCGAACTTTGTCAGGATCGGGTGTTCGTCGCGACAGGCCGCGCACCAGCTGCCCCACACATTGAGCACGTAGGGCGCGCCGCGCAGTTCCGTGCTGCTGACCTTGATCTGCGGATCGTGCAGCACCGGCAGCTCGAAGGCCGGTGCGGCCTTGCCGATCAGCGCCGAGGGCAGCACGTCGCGGTCCGGCGCACCGGATTTCATCACTCCGTAGATCATCAGCCCCAGCAGCCCGAAGAAGAACAGCACCCCGATGACGATGGCCACGGGCGGCAGCGGACGGGAAGCAGGGCGGGGATCGGACACGGGGAACTCCTAGGGACGACGGAAACGACGATCGGCGGCGGTGACGAAGCCACCCAGTGCCATCAGCAGCGCGCCCAGCCAGATCCAGCGGACGAACGGTTTGATGTGCACGCGCACGGCCCATGCATTGTTGCCCAGCGACTCGCCGAGTGCCACGTAAACATCGCCGTTGAGGCGGGCGTGGATGCCGGCCTCGGTCATCACCTGTCCGCCACTGGCGTACAGGCGTTTTTCCGGATGCAGCAGGGCCAGTTCGCGGTCGTGCTGGAGCACGCGCAGGTGGCCGCGATCGGCGACGTAGTTCGGACCCTGTTGATGGTCCACGCCTTCGAAGCGCACTTCATACGTGCCCACCACCAGCGACTGTCCCGGTGCGAGCGCGACTTCGCGCTGCACGTTCAAGGCTTCGACCAGCAACGCGCCGGCCAGGAACACGGCCACGCCCCCATGGGCGAGCAGCATGCCGACCATCTCGGCGGTGAACCTGCCGTTGCCGCGCACGCGGGTCCAGACGAAGCGCCCGGTACCGAACGCGACCCAGGCCGCCCCGGTGACACCGGCGGCGGTCTTCAGCGCCCCCTGGGGCGCCATGAAGTAGGCGATCACGCCGAGCAGCAGGGCCAGCCCGGCCCACGGCGCGAGCATCGCCACGCGGCGCGAGGCCTGGTCGCGCTGCCAGTTGACCAGCGGCCCGAACGGCAGCAGCGCCACCAGCGGCGCCATCAGCACCACGAACAAGGTGCCGAAGTAGGGCGGCCCGACCGAGACCTTGCCCAGCCCGAGCGCATCGGCCAGCAGCGGGTACAGCGTGCCGAGCAGCACCATGCCGCAGGCCGCGGCGAGCAGCAGGTTGTTGGCCAGCAGCAGGGTTTCGCGCGAGGTCGGCAGGAAGCCGCGGCGCGGATCCTCGCTGGTCAGCGCGCCGGCCCGCAGCGCATACAGCAGCAGCGCGCCACCGATGACCAGGGCCAGGAAGATCAGGATGAAGGTGCCGCGCGAGGGATCGGCGGCAAACGAATGCACGCTGGTCAGCACGCCCGAGCGCACCAGGAAGGTGCCGAGCAGTGACAGCGCGAATGCGGCGATCGCCAGCAGCAGCGTCCAGCTGGCGAAGCTGCCGCGCTTTTCAGTGACGGCCTGCGAGTGGATCAGCGCCGCGCCGGCCAGCCACGGCATGAAGCTGGCGTTCTCGACCGGATCCCAGAACCACCAGCCGCCCCAGCCCAGTTCGTAATACGCCCACCAGCTGCCCAGCGCGATGCCGATGGTCAGGAAGCCCCAGGCCACGTTGGTCCACGGCCGCGTCCAGCGCAGCCAGCGCGCATCCACGCGGCCTTCCAGCAGGGCGGCGATCGCGAAGGCGAACGGCACCGCAAAACCCACGTACCCGATGTACAGCATCGGCGGATGGATGATCAGCCCGGGATCCTGCAGCAGCGGGTTGAGGTCGCGTCCTTCCAGCGGCGCCGGGATCAGCCGCGCGAACGGATTGGAGGTGAAGATCAGGAAGGCGAGGAAGCCGATGCTGATGATGCCGAGCACCCCGAGCACGCGCGCGGAGACGACGGCGGGCAGGCGCTTGGACCACCGTGCCACCGCGCCGCACCATACCGCCAGCACCAGCGCCCACAACAGCAGCGAGCCTTCGTGTGCGCCCCAGACCGCGGAATAGCGGTACGCCAGTGGCAGCAGCGAGTTCGAATTCTCCGCGACATAGCGCACCGAGAAATCCTGGGTCACGAAGGCCGCCGTCAACACGCCGAACGCGCCCAGCAGCAGTGCCAGCTGGGCATAGGCGGCGGGACGTGCCACCGCCATCCACGTGGCGCGGTCGCGATGGGCGCCCCACAGCGGCAGCACCGTCTGCAGCAGTGCCATCAGCAAGGCGGTGACCAGCAGGATCTGCCCCAGTTCCGGCAGCACTCAGTACGTCTCCGGTGCGGGCACGGGCACATCGTGTTTGGTATGCGCCTGGCCCATCTTGTCGGCCACTTCCTTGGGCATGTAGGTCTCGTCGTGCTTGGCCAGCACTTCCTCGGCGACGAAGCGGCCATCCTGCAGGCGTCCGGTGGCGACCACGGCGGTGCCCTCGGCAAACAGGTCCGGCAGGATCCGCGAGGTGATCACCGGCAGCGTGGCGTCACCATCGGTGACCACGAAGTGCGCGTCCAGCGAGCCGGGCGCGCGCTGCAGTGACCCTTTGACCACCATGCCGCCCAGGCGGAACCGGGCGTGATCGCCGGCATCGCCGCGCAGCACTTCGGACGGCGTATAGAGGTAGGCGATATTGCGCTGCAGGGCCATCGCCACCAGCGCGGTCGCCAGGCCGGAGGCGAGCACCAGCAGCATCACCCAGAGCAGGCGGCGACGCCGGACCGGATTCATCGGGTCAGCTCCGGCGCCACTGGCGGCGCGCTGCCCGCGGCCGCGCGGGCCTGCTGGCGCTGCTGGCGGCGTGCAGCCAGGCGGCGTGCCCAGCGCAGCCGCAGCCACGAGCCGATGGCATCGCTGCCCAGCACCAGCACGAAGACCGCATAGGCGGCCATCACATAGGGCAGGTGGGTCATGCGCGGCGGTCCTCCAGCGGGGCACGGGTGCCTGCCGCGACCCAGGCCTTGCCGGCCTCGCGCAGCAGGTTGTCGGCGCGGGCCTTGGCCAGCAGCGAGCCGGCGAACCACAGCTTGGTCCCGATCACCATCAGCCACAGCGGCAGCGCCATGCTGGCATCCAGGGTGGATTCGCCGAACAGGCGGATGGTCTGGCCCTGGTGCAGGCTGCCCCACCATTCCACCGAATAGCGGATCACCGGCAGCAGGCTCACCCCGACGATGGACAGCAGCCCGGCCGCGCGCGCGGCGCTGCGGCGGTCCTCGATGGCGTAGTACAGGCCGATCACCCCCAGGTACAGGAGCAGCAGGATCAGTTCGGTGGTCATGCGCGGGTCCCAGTCCCACCAGGTGCCCCAGGTCGGCTTGCCCCAGATGCTGCCGGTGAGCAGGGTGATCAGGGTGAAGCCGGCGCCGAGTGGGGCGCACGCCATCGCCAGGATTTCGCAGGTCTTGATCCGCCAGATCAGCGCGATCGCCGCGTACAGCGCCATCAGCGCGAACACGAACAGGCTCATCCACGCGCTGGGCACGTGGATGTAGAGGATGCGGAAGCTGTCCAGCTGCTTGGAATCGGCCGGCACCACCGCCAGCGCCTGCCAGATGCCGACCAGCAGCACCGGCACCGCCGCCAGGTAGAACACCCGCGACCAGCGCGCGGCAAAGCGGTCGAAGGTGGGCGGCGAACCGAGTTGGTGGAACCAGCGGACGATCGGGTGCATGCGGCAGTGGCTATCCAACGAAGGGCGACGATGGAACGGACGTGGAGTGGCTCGACAACGGGTGACGCGGATGCAGGTGACGCTCACAACGCAGCTCACGCCACCGACAGTACGCCATACCGCTCAACTCAGCGAGATGCGGATCGCGGCGGCTGTCGCCAGCGGGGCCAGGACCAGCGCGATCACCAATCCGGCGCCCAGCATCAGCAGCGCGCCGATCGGGTCCTGCCCGCGGGCGACCGCCGCCACGCTGCCGGCGCCGAATACCAGCACGGGCACATACAGCGGCAGGGCCAGCAGTGCCACGAGAATACCAGAGCGCCGGATGCCGACCGTCAGCGCGGCGACCACCCCGCCGATCAGGCTCAGCAAGGGCGTTCCCAGCAGCAACGATGCCAGCAACATCGGCAACTGGTCATGCGGCAGATGCAGCATTTCCGCCAGCAGCGGCGACATCACGATCAGTGGCAGGGCGGTGGTGAGCCAGTGCACCAGCACCCGCACCAGCACCAGCCAGGCCAGCGGCACCGGGGCCAGCAGCCATTGCTCCAGCGAGCCGTCTTCGGCATCGCTGCGGAACAGGGAGTCCATCGCCAGCTGGCCGGCCAACAGCACCGCCACCCACATCACCGCCGCGGCCACGCGGGCCATCGCCTCCGGATCACGGCCCAGCGCCAGCGCGAACAGCACCACCACCAGCAGCGCGAACAGCAGCGGCTGCAGGGCATCGCCACGGCGCCGCCAGAGCAGGCGCATGTCGCGGGCGACCAGCGCCCGTGCGGTCTGCCACAGACCCGGCTCGGTACCCGGCGCGATCATGCCGCCACGCCCAGGGTCAGCAGGCGCGTGCGCACCGGCGGGGCGGCATAGGCGCCGTGGGTGGTGACAAGCGCAGCGCCGCCGCTGCGCAGGTGCGCGGAAATCATGCGGTTCACCAGATTGATGCCGTCCAGGTCGAGATTGGCGTAGGGCTCGTCGAGCAGCCACAGCGGCGCGGGCGAGAGCCAGATGCGGGCCAGTGCCAGGCGGCGCTTCTGCCCGGCCGACAGCTGCCGCACCAGCGTGTCCTCGTATCCGGCCAGGCCGACGATCGCCAGCGCATTGCCGGGCATCTGGCGGGCGCGGCGACCGTGCAGGCCACACAGGAAATGCAGGTTCTCCAGCGTGTCCAGGTCCGGCTTCAACGCGGGCAGGTGGCTCAGGTAGGCCACGTAGTTCGCCCGATCCTTATGCCCGGCGCGCTTGCCATCGATCTCGACGTGTCCGCTCTCGGCACGCAGCAGGCCGGCCAGCACCCGCAGCAGGGTGGTCTTGCCGGCACCGTTGTCGCCCTGCACCAGCAGGGCTTCCCCGGCATCGACGTGCAGGTCCAGCGGGCCGAAGACGGGTTCGTCGTTGCGACTGAAGCCAAGGCCATGCGCGGCCAGCAACGGAGGGGCGTTCAAAGGGCTCAGGCTTCACACCGGGAGGGAATGCTCATTGTATCGGGGACGGGCGGCGTCGTGCCGGCCAGCGGGCGGCACGACCGTCATGGCTTCGGGGGATTTCGTACACTTCGTCATCTACCCCCTCGATCCTGCCTGCCGATGCAACCGCAAACCAAGCTGCCCAAGGTGGGCACCACCATCTTCACCGTGATGTCCCAGCTCGCCGCCGAACACGGCGCGGTCAACCTGGGCCAGGGGTTTCCGGATTTCTCCGCACCGCAGCGGCTGATCGATGAAACCATTGCCGCGATGCAGGGCGGGCTCAACCAGTACCCGCCGATGACCGGCGTGGCGCCGCTGCGCCAGGCCATCGCGCAGAAGTCGCTGGATCTGTACGGCGCGCAGGTGGATCCGGATACCGAGATCACCGTTACCAGTGGCGCCACCGAGGCGATCTTCAACGCCATCCACGCCGTGGTCCGCCCGGGCGAGGAAGTGATCGTGCTCGACCCGGCCTACGACTGCTACGAGCCGGCGATCGACCTGGCCGGCGCACGTGCCGTGCACGTGCCGCTGGACCCGCAGACCTTCGCGGTCGACTGGGACCGCGTGCGTGCCGCGATCACACCGCGGACCCGGCTGTTGATGGTCAACACGCCGCACAATCCGTCCGGCGCGATGCTGACCGCCGACGACATGCAGGCGCTGGCCGATGTGCTGCGCGGCACCGACATCTACCTGATTTCCGATGAAGTGTACGAGCACATCATCTATGACGGCCGCCGCCACGAATCCTCGCTGCGCCATCCGGAGCTGCGCGGGCGTGCGTTCGTGATTTCCAGCTTCGGCAAGACCTACCACTGCACCGGCTGGAAGATCGGCTACGCGATCGCGCCGCCGGCGATGACCGCCGAGTTCCGCAAGGTGCACCAGTACAACACCTTCACCAGCTTTGGTCCGGCGCAGTACGGCTTCGCCGCGATGATCCGCGACGAGCCCGGACACCATCTGGACCTGGGCGCGTTCTACCAGGCCAAGCGCGACCGCTTCCGCGAGCAGCTGCTGACCACGCGCCTGAAGCCTCTGCCGGTGCCCGGCGGTTACTTCCAGCTGGTGGATTACTCGGCCATCAGCGATCTGCCCGACCACGAATTCGTGAAATGGCTGACGATCGAGAAGGGCGTGGCGGCGATCCCGCTGTCGCCGTTCTATGAGACCGCGCCCGCCGGCCAGCGCCTGGTCCGCCTGTGCTTTGCCAAGAACGACGCCACGATGGACGCGGCGATCGAACGTCTGCGGGCCCTGTGATGCGCGCCGCGACCGATCTGCAGGACCTGCGCATTTCCCTGGTCCAGGGCGATACCCGCTGGCACGACCCGGCCGGCAACCGCGCGCATTACGGCGCACTGCTGGCGCCGCTGGCCGGGCAGACCGATCTGGTGATCCTGCCGGAGACCTTCACCAGTGGCTTCTCCAACGACGCCATCGAAAAGGCAGAAGGCATGGACGGCCCGACCGTGGCCTGGATCCGCGAGCAGGCCGTGCGCCTTGGCGCGGCGGTCACCGGCAGCGTGCAGCTGCGGGTGGGCGAGGGCGTCTACAACCGGTTGCTGTGGGCCACCCCGGAGGGCGAGCTGCGGTATTACGACAAGCGTCACCTGTTCCGTTACGGTGGCGAGCACGAGCGCTATGCCGCCGGCAGCGAGCGCCTGAGCGTGGAGTGGAAGGGCTGGCGGATAAATCCGCAGGTCTGCTACGACCTGCGTTTTCCGGTGTTCTGCCGCAACCGTTACAACGTGGAACGCGCCGACCAGCTGGATTTCGATCTGCAGATTTTCGTCGCCAACTGGCCGTCGGCACGCGCCTATGCGTGGAAAACGCTGCTGCGCGCACGCGCGATCGAGAACCTCTGCTATGTGGCGGCGGTGAACCGGATCGGTGTCGACGGCAACGACCTGCATTACGCCGGCGACAGCGCGGTCATCGATTTCCTCGGCCTGCCGCAGGTGGAAGTGCGCGAAACCGAGCAGGTGGTGACCACCACGATCTCGGCCGCGGCCCTGGCCGCCCACCGCGCACGCTTCCCGGCGATGCTCGATGCCGACAGTTTCAGCCTGCAGGAACGCCGCTGAAACGGTAGCGCCGGCCGCTGGCCGGCTCTGCACGCTGCCGGCGGTGCGCATTCCCGGCCAGCGGCCGGCACCACCCGGTCGCTCGGCCTGAACGGATGCCGGACGCACGCGACGTGCATCATCCGCGCCACACGCGCACGCTGCTAGATTCGGCGCGTTCCCACTGCGTACGAGCGGACCTGCATGAAAAAGTTCTCCCTGGCCTTGATCGCACTGGCCGGCATCTCGGCCGTCCCGGCCGCGCAGGCCGCCGGCAACATTGATTGCGAGCTGCACTACAACCTGGCGGGCTGGTCGGTGCTGTACAAGACCGCCTCCGGCACCGGCACCATCCAGTGCGACAACGGCGCGCGCATTCCGGTCAAGATCACCGCCAAGGGCGGCGGCCTGACCGTCGGCAAGTCCAAGATCGTCGACGGCAAGGGCAAGTTCTCCGGCGCCTACTCGGTCAACGACCTGATCGGTTCCTATGCCGCCGTCGAAGCGCACGCGGGTGCGGATAAATCCAGCAATGCCCAGGTGATGACCAAGGGCGATATCTCGCTCGCCTTGGCGGGCACCGGCAAGGGCTGGGACCTGGGCGTGGGTGTGGGCCGCTTCACCATCGAACGACGCTGAGGGGTAGAGCCACGCCACGCGTGGACCCAACAAAAAACCCCGGCAGGCGCCGGGGTTTTTTGATCTCAGCGTATCAGTGATCAGCCGCCGCGCGGGCCGCCACCACGGTGACCGCCGCCACCCGGGCCGCGATTGCCACCGGGACGACCACCCGGGCCACCGGGACCACGAGCACCGGGGCCACCCGGGCCACGGTTGCCGCCCGGACCGCGGTTGCCACCGGGACCGCCGGGGCCGCGCGCACTGGCGCCACCCGGACCCCGTGCACCGGGGCCACCCGGGCCACGGTTGCCACCCGGACCACCCGGGCCGCGATTGCCCGCCGGACGCGCGCTGCCGTACGGGCTGGCACCCGGATTGGCGTGATCGGACGGGAAGCTCGGGGCATTGCCCGGATGGCCGTACGGATGGCGGGACGGCCCCTGGCCACCGCGGTTGCCACCGCCACCCGGACCGGCCGGGCGGCCCTGGCCGCCGTAGCCGCCGCGGCTTTCGCCACCGCCGGCATAGCCGCCGCGGCCTTCAGCGCCGCCGCCGTAGCTGCCGCGCCCCGGGCCGCCTGCGCCACCCGGACCCTTCGGCTTGCCATACGGACGGCCCTGGCCGCCGGCGCCGGCGCCCGGACCACGCGCGCCGGGACCACGGGCAGCGCCCGGGCCGGCATTGCGGTGGCCGCTCGGGCCGGTGCTGACACCGTCCGGCACGTACCAGCTGCGGAACGCGGCCGGGTTGCCTTCGGGCAGCGCACGGTTGCCCTTGTCCGGGCGCGCCTTGAACGGACGCTGCGACTGCTTGGCCGCCGCTTCACCGCTGACCGTCAGGCCACCCTTGAAGCCGCCGCCCTTGCCACCGCGGCCACGGCCGCGCTCTTCGCGCACGTTGTCGAAACGACGCAGTTCGCGGCCTTCATCAGCCGAGTTGTGGCCGTTGACGTAGGCATTGCCACGGCCACCCTCGCGCGACACGCGCACGGTGGTCTTGGCGGCGCGGCGCTGGCCGATCACCGGCTGCAGGGTCAGCGCCGACGGCGCGCCTTCTTCCAGCTTCAGTTCGGCGCGCAGGGCTTCGACCTGCTTGGCCGGCAGTTCCACCGACTGGCCGCGCAGCAGTTCGCGCGGCAGGCTGACCTTGCCGTAGCGGGTGCGCTTCAGGCGGCTGACCTGGCAACCCTGCGATTCCCACAGGCGGCGGACTTCGCGGTTGCGGCCTTCCTTGACGACCACGCGGAACCAGTCGTGCGAATCGGTGCCGCCGATGCGTTCGATCTCGTCGAACTTGGCAGGGCCGTCTTCCAGCGCCACGCCGCGGGCGAGGCGGTCGACGATGCTGTCCGGCACCTTCTCTTCGCCTTCCGGTGCACGCACGCGCACGACATACTCGCGCTCGACCTCGTAGGAGGGGTGCATCATCGCGTTGGCCAGCTCACCGTCGGTGGTCGCCAGCAGCAGGCCGGTGGTGTTGATGTCCAGGCGGCCGATCGCGATCCAGCGCGCGCCCTTGAGGGCAGGCAGCGCTTCGAACACGGTCGGGCGACCTTCGGGGTCTTCGCGCGTGGTCACTTCGCCTTCGGGCTTGTTGTAGGCCAGCACGCGGGAGGTTTCGGTCAGCGCGGTGGCGACGAAACCACGGCCGTCCAGCTCGACCTTGTCGCCGCTCTTGATCGACTGGCCGGTCTGCGCGACCTCACCGTTGACCTTGACCAGGCCATCGGCGATGCGCTGCTCCAGCGCGCGGCGCGAACCCAGGCCGGCCTGCGCCAGCACTTTGTGCAGGCGCTCTTCCAGCTTGGGCTGTTCGGAGGCGGTTTCGCGCTTGAGCGAAAGCTTGTTCAACGACGGCTTGCGGGGGGTGTCACTCATTTACTTGGCTCCGGCCGGCAACGGATGCGTCGGCCTCTGGTTCGGGATCGGCTTCGTCAACAGCCACGGTCGTCTTCGCGACGGCGTTGTTTTCGGTTTCGTTCTGGGGCGCCGCGCGCTCTCCCGGCGCGGTATCGGGTTCGCCATCGCTGGCGGTCGTATCCGCGTCGTCGTCGGCAAGCGACAACGGCGCATGGGATGGGGTGTCTGACGCGTCCGCATCGGCGGACGCCTCGTTATTGTCCGGGCCCGCCGGTTGCTCCGCCAGCCGCGCCGAGGCCAGCGCAACGCGGGCGGCCAGCCGGGCGGCGGCAGGGTCCTTCGGATCTGCAGGGTCCGCCGCATCTGCAGGATCTGCAGGGTCCACCGGCTCCGTTGGCGCCGGCGTGGCGTCGTCGTTGGCCGCGTCACTGTCCAGCTCGGCCTCCGGTGTCGCAGCGCCGGCCGCAAGGCGACCGGCCGGTTGGCCTTCGTTGTCCAGCGGCAGCTGCGGCTCCAGCTCACCCAGGTCGCGCAGCTCGGACAGCGGCGGCAGTTCGTCCAGGCGCTTGAGCCCGAAATAATCCAGGAAGCCCTTGGTGGTGCCGAACAGCGCCGGCTTGCCGGGCACGTCGCGGTGGCCGATCACGCGGATCCATTCGCGCTCTTCCAGTGCCTGGATGATGTTGCTGCTGACCGCCACGCCGCGCACCTGCTCGATCTCGCCGCGGGTGATCGGCTGGCGGTAGGCGATCAGCGCCAGCGTTTCCAGGGTGGCACGGGTGTAGCGGGTCTTGCGTTCGGTCCACAGCCGGGTGATGTAGCCATGTACTTCGCTGGTGACCTGGAAGCGGAAGCCGGAGGCCACCTCGACCAGTTCCACGGCGCGGTCCTGGCAGCCGTCGCGCAGCAGTTCCAGCGCGCGTTCGATGCTGCCCGGCGGGGCCGGTTCCTCTTCCGGGAACAGACCCTGCAGTTGCGCCAGCGTCAACGGCTCGCTGGCCGCCAGCAGGGCGCCTTCGACAATACGGTTGATCAGCGGTTGATCCATGCGTGGGTCGGGTGCTCAGTCGGATTCGTTGGCGGCGTCGTTGTCGTCGAACTCGCTGTTGAACTGCAGCGGTTCGTTGGTGTTGCCGGCGGCCAGGGACTTGACGTAGATCGGCGCCAGCGGAGCTTCCTGGACGATGTCCAGCAACTGTTCCTTGGCCAGTTCGAGCAGGGCGAGGAAGGTGACCAGCACCCCCAGCTTGCCTTCTTCGGCGGTGAACAGCGTTTCAAACCGGTAGAACCTGCCGTCTTCCAGACGACCCAGCACATCGCCCATCCGCTGGCGCACGCTCAGCGCCTCGCGTTTGATCGCGTGGCCGGTGAACAGCTCGGCGCGCTTGAGCACGTCGTGCAGCGCCATCAGCATTTCCTTCAGGTCCACCGGCGGCGGCAGCTTGACGGCCGCGCGGTCGGGGACGAAGGCATGGACCACGGTGGTGTCGCGGTCCTGGCGGGGCAGGCTGTCGATGTCCTCGGCGGCCTGCTTGAAACGTTCGTACTCCTGCAGCCGGCGCACCAGCTCGGCACGCGGATCGGCTTCCTCGCCCTCGACGCTGGGCGGCCGCGGCAACAGCATCCGCGATTTCACTTCGGCCAGGATCGCCGCCATCACCAGGTACTCGGCCGCCAGTTCGAAGCGCAGCTCCTGCATGACGTTGATGTACTCGACGTACTGGCGGGTGATCTCGGCGACCGGGATGTCCAGGATGTCGAGGTTCTGCCGGCGGATCAGGTACAGCAGCAGGTCCAGTGGACCCTCGAAGGCATCCAGGATGACTTCCAGCGCGTCCGGCGGGATGTACAGGTCCTGCGGAATCTGCAGGACCGGCTGTCCATGCACCACGGCCAGCGGCATTTCCTGCTGCTGTGGGGCGGGCGCTCGGGTTGGCGGGTTCGCGTCGAGCGCGAGTTCGGCAGTCATCAAATAGACGTCAGTATTGCAACGGACCGGTCGCCGCACCATGCCAGCGTCCGGAACGGTCCCGGGCGGCAGGATGGCAAGCCATGACACGCCTGGGTCGGCGCGATTCCACACTTCGAACAGCAGGGCGCGCCGCGATGGGCAGCGACAGAACTACGGGGAGGTCGTCTACGTGTGCTGGTGTGGGGCAGTGGGTCGGTCGTCGGCTGGCGGTGGAGCCGGGTGCCGACGGGGCGCTGCGTCCAGCCACGTGCAATGGACATAAGACTACGGGGTTGCCGCGCCAGTGTCCAGCCAGCCCCGCTAGAATGCCCGGGTTCGATTCAACAAGACCTCGGAGTTACCCGTGTGGTATGTGATTGAAGGCTATGACGGCACCGATGTGCTGGCCGCCCGTCTGGCATCGCGCCCGGCCCATCTGGCCCGGCTGCAGGCCCTGCAGGATGAAGGTCGGCTGCTGCTGGCCGGCCCGTGCCCGGCCATCGACAGCGAAGACCCCGGCCCGGCCGGCTTCAGCGGCAGCGTGGTCATCGCCGCGTTCGATTCGCTGACCCAGGCGCAGGACTGGGCCGCGGCCGATCCTTATGTAGAGGCGGGCGTCTATGTGCGCGTCCAGGTCCGCCCCTTCCGCAAGGTCCTGCCATGAACCGCGTCGAGCGCATCCGCGAGGCCCTGCAGCAGGCGCTGGATCCCGAGCTGCTGGAGGTCAAGGACGACAGCCACCGCCACGCCGGCCACGAGGGCGCGCGGGACGGCCGCGGCCATTTCAAGGTGCACGTGGTCAGCGCGGCCTTCGAAGGAAAGCTGCCGCTGGCGCGCCATCGGGCCGTCTATGCGGCCCTGGGCACAATGATGGAGACCGATATCCACGCGTTGTCCATCCGTGCCGAGACTCCGGTCAAAAACCGCTGAAACCCTTGTCCCGCCTTGTCCTGGCCAGTCCCGAAAGGGGCCGGCATGGACAGCTTTTGGTTACCGCCGTACGACATGAGGCTAACGTAGTGTTTACATCCGGGTTTGAAAACGCTTACATTCCGCGCCAAGCCCAGATCTCTAAGCCGTGGAGGGCGGCGAAGTGAACAAGGCAGCGATCACTATCAAAGATGTCGCCCGTGAGGCCCGTGTCTCTGTTGCCACGGTCTCGCGCGCACTCAATGGCCATGAAAATGTTGCCGAGCCCGTGCGCAAGCTGGTGCTGGAGGTGGCGGCGCGACTGCGCTACACCCCGCACGCAGCGGCCCGGAGCCTGAGCAGCCGACGGACCAACACCATTGGCGTGGTGTTGCCCGATCTCTATGGCGAATTCTTCTCCGAACTGATGCGCGGCATCGATGGGGTGGCCCGCGAGCGTCGCCAGCATCTGCTCGTGTCCAGTTACCACGGTGACCAGGAGCAGCAGGGCGCGGCCCTGCGTGCCATGCGCGGTCGTGTCGATGGGTTGCTGGTGCTCTCGCCGTATGCCGAGAGCCCGGGCTTCCTCACCGACAACCTCCCGCAGGCGCTGCCCACGGTGCTGATCAACACGTATCTGCCCGAGCAGGATCATCCGGTGCTGAGCATCGATGACCATGCCGGTGCGATGACGATGACCCGCCACCTGCTGGATGTCGGGCATCGACGCATCGCCTTCATTTCCGGTCCGGACCTCAACTACGACGCCCGTGAGCGCCTGCGCGGTTTCCGCGATGCGCTGGCGGCCTTCGGTGATGCTGCCCACGGCATCGAGTTGCCCGGTGACTTTGACGAAGCTTCCGGCCATCGCGCCGGACAGGAGTTGCTGGCAGCCGGCACGCTGCCCGATGCGGTGTTCGCCGCCAACGACATGATGGCACTGGGATGTCTGTATGCGTTCGCGCAGGCAGGTGTCCGCGTGCCGACCGATGTCGCCCTGGCGGGTTTCGATGACATTCCGCTGGCACGTTTCGTTCACCCGTCGTTGACGACGATGCAGGTGAGTATCGCCGACCTCGGCGATAAGGCCGCGACGCGCCTGTTGCAGTTGATGGATGGCAACAACACAGAAGGGGCCGGCGACAAGCAGACGCTCGTGCCGACCCTGATCGTGCGTGATTCAAGCAAGCCCAGAAGCGAGCTGTAGGTCACGGCCGTTGGTCGTGACCCATGCAAACCACGCTGTAAAAAAACAATGACAGGGGCCGCAAAGACGGCCACCACCACCCGGAGAGTTACATGACGTATTCCAATCACCGCAACCGCGCGCCCGCACGCAGTCTGTTGTCCAGCGCGCTGGTCACCTGCCTGATGCTGGGCGCCGCCCCGACCGTGATGGCACAGTCGGCCACCTCGTCGCTGCGCGGCCAGGTTGCCGACGCTGCCGCCGGCACCGAAGTCACCGCGACCAACGTGGCCAGCGGCAGCGTGCGCCGCGCCACCACCCGTGCCGATGGCAGCTACTCGCTGATGGGCCTGGACCCGGGCACCTACAACGTCGTGGCCAATGGCCAGACGCAGAAGGTGACGGTCACCGTGGCCTCGACCGCGACCCTGAACTTCAGCGGCGCGCCGGCCAACGGCAGCACCGCCAACGCCACCAACCTGGACACGGTCAACGTCATTGCGCCGACCCTGCTGCAGGAAGTGCGCACCTCCGAAGTGGGCAAGACCGTCAGCCTGCAGCAGATCCAGACCACCCCGCAGGTGTCGCGCAACTTCCTGGAATTCGCCGACGCGGTGCCGGGCCTGATCTTCACCCGTGATGCCAAGGGCAACACCTCCCTGCGTGGCGGTGCCACCAACTCCGATGGCACCAACGTCTACATCGACGGCGTGGGCCAGAAGAGCTACGTCAAGGGCGGCGGCGTGGCCGGCCAGTCCGGCAGCGCCGGCAACCCCTTCCCGCAGCTGGCGATCGGCGAATACAAGGTCATCAGCGGCAACTACAAGGCCGAATACGGCCAGGTGTCGAGCGCGGCCGTGACCGCGGCCACCAAGTCCGGTACCAACGAGTTCAAGGGTGAAACCTTCTACCGTTACACCAACGAGGACATGCGCGCCAAGACCCCGGCCGAGCGCCAGGGCGGCAAGGACAAGATGGTCTCGGCCGAGAAGGAATACGGCTTCGCACTGGGTGGCCCGATCATCCAGGACAAGGCGCACTTCTTCGTGACCTACGAAGCCAAGCGCTTCGACCTGCCGGTCACCATCGCGCCGGACGGCGCGGTGACCAGTGCCGCCGGTCTGCTGCCGGCCGACGGCGCCGCAGGCCTCGGCCCGGCCAGCCAGCCGTTCCAGCAGGATCTGATCTTCGGCAAGATCGACTTCGAGCCGACCGACAACGATCGCATCGAGCTGACCTTCCAGGACCGTGACGAAACCCAGTCGCAGTTCAGCGGCCAGACCTCGCCGGAAGCCGGCCGTGAAGTGGTCAACACCGACCGTCGTTACGCCCTGCGCTGGAACCACAGCGGCGAGCGTTACTACAACGAGCTGATGGTCACCCACGAAGATTCGTTCAACAACCCGACCCCGCTGACCCTGGCCAACGGCATCACCTACACCGCACCGGACGGCACCGAAGACCGCACCGTGGTGAAGATCGGTGGCGCATCGGCACTGGATTCGCAGGTGAAGGGCCAGAAGGGCTGGTCGATCGAAGACAACCTGACCCTGGACGGCATCGAGTGGCAGGGTGACCACACCATCAAGATGGGTGCCAAGTACAAGCAGATCGACCTGTACGCATCCGATGCCGCGCAGATCAATCCGACCTTCACCTACAGCCTGGGCGATCCGGACTTCCCGTCGTCCATTCCGTACAAGGCGCAGTTCGTCAAGCCGGTGACCGGCGTGTCGGGCGTGTCGGGCGAAGTGCGTTCGAAGTCCAGGCAGATCGGCCTGTTCATCCAGGACGACTGGCAGGTCAACGACCACCTGCAGCTCAACCTCGGCCTGCGCTGGGACTACGAGAAGACCCCGGCCTACCTGGACTTCGTCACCCCGCAGCAGGTGGTCGACGCGATCTACTCGCAGGATCCGCGCGCGGCTGCTGGCCAGACCTACGCCGATTCGCTGGCACTGGGTGGCCTGAACATCGGCGACTACATCAGCAACGGCCACAACCGCAAGGCGTTCAAGGATGCCTGGCAGCCGCGCCTGGGCTTCTCGTATGACATCAACGCCGACGAGCAGCACGTGTTCCACGGTGGTGCGGGTCGTTCGTACGACCGCGATCTGTTCGACAACCTGCAGCTGGAAACCACCAAGCTGGCCCTGCCGCAGCCGACCATCTACTTCCGCAACCCGGCGACCGGCACCTGCATCGACGGCCAGGCCGCCTGCTATGACTGGAACCCGAACCTGCTCAACGGCATCGGCAACCTGCAGGCCCTGGTCGGTTCGACCAGCAATGCCGGCCTGGAAGTCGACCTGCTGAACAACAACCTCAAGGTGCCGTACTCGGATCAGTTCAGCTTCGGCATGAGCAACCAGGTCGGTGACTGGCTGACGGATGCGACCATTTCCCGCACCCTGAGCTACGACGGCTTCGCCTTCACCCTGGGCAACCGTTACCCGACCGGTCAGTTCTTCGATGACCCGCGCCTGTGCGGCGGCACCGAGCCGGGCCTGGGCCAGGCCTGGAGCTGCAACGTGCCGGGCTTCGGCAGCCTGATCATCGGCCAGCAGGGCATCAAGACCCGTGCCACCCAGGTCCTGCTGTCGGCGCAGAAGCCGTTCACCCAGGAAAGCGGCTGGGGCACCTCGGTGGCCTACACCTGGACCACCGCGCGCCACAACCGTGACATCAACGAGAAGTACGCGTTCGACCGCGGCCTGATCGAAGACTATCCGACCATCCGCTCCAACGGCGCGCCGCGCCACCGCCTGGTGGTCACCGGTTCGTACGCGGGCTTCTGGGGCATCACCTTCGGTGGCAAGGTCACCCTGGCCACCCCGACCGCCGTCAACGACTGGTACCCGGTGCCGCAGGCCAGCGGCTACAACCTGCCGACCCCGCAGGCAGCTGTGCCCAACGCCAATGGCAAGTTCCTGCTGGGTGGCAAGATCTTCGGCTACCGTTCGGTCGATCTGCAGGCGACGAAGACGTTCAAGATGCCGGGCGAAACCGAGCTGTACGCGCGCATCGACATCATCAACGTGTTCAACTTCGACAACTTCTCCACCTACAACTACGTGAAGACCAACGGCAAACTGCAGGCCAGCTACAACGAGACCGGCGACATCATCGGTACGCCGCGTCAGGTCAAGGCCGAAGTCGGCTTCCGCTTCTGATGCAGCAACGGCCCCGTCCTCGGACGGGGCCGGTTTCATGGCAATGGCTGGCCCTCGGGCCAGTCCATTGTCCAGGCCGGTGCCACGGAGGGTGGCAGCGGCCTGGGCAATGACCCGCCGCTTTCGACCACGCATGCGTGGTTTTTTAAAGCGGCGTTCTGTAAACGATTTCAGGTCATTGGACGTTATGCTTCCCAGTCACGAACACCGCACAAGGAGTTGGCCCATGCAGGCACGCCACCTGTTGACCGCTGCGACGATCAGTCTCGCCGCCGCTGCCTGTCAGCCGCAGGCCCAGCAGGAGCCGGCCAAGCCGAAGCCGCCCGTGATCCTGGTCGAGGCGGATGTGCCGCCGCGGCCGATGAAGCCGGAGCTGCCGCCGCTGTTCGACGATATCGAACGCCGCACCTTCCAGTTCTTCTGGGATACCACCAACGAGGTCAACGGGCTCAGCCCGGACCGTTACCCGTCGCGTCCGTTCGCCAGCATCGCCTCGGTGGGTTACGCGCTGACGGCGTATCCGATCGGCATCGAGAACGGCTGGGTCAGCCGCAACCAGGCGATCGACCGCACCCTGCTGACGCTGAAGTTCTTCCGCGACCTGCCGATGGGCCTGCAGCGCACCGGCAAGGGTGGCTACAAAGGCTTCTACTACCACTTCCTGGACATGCAGGAAGGCCGCCGCTACGACAGCTGGGTGGAACTCTCCAGCGTGGATACCGCGCTGCTGATGATGGGCGTGCTGTTCGCGCAGTCCTATTACGACGGTGACGACGCGCGCGAAAAAGAGATCCGCGAGATCGCCGACACGCTGTACAAGCGCGTGGACTGGCCGTGGCTGCAGCAGCGCGCGCCGCTGATCTCGATGGGCTGGTTCCCGGAGAGCGGCTTCATCGATCACGACTGGATGGGCTACAACGAGGCGATGATGGTCTACATCCTCGCGCTCGGCTCGCCGACCCACCCGGTCAGCCCGGATGCCTGGACGGTGTGGACGCGTACCTACGACAACGACTGGGGCGTCTACCAGGGCCAGGAATACCTGTCCTTCGGTCCGCTGTTCGGCCACCAGTACACGCATGTGTGGGTCGACTTCCGCGACATCCAGGATGCCTACATGCGCGAGCGGGGCAGCACCTACTTCCTCAACAGCCGCTCGGCGGCCCTGGCGCAGCGCGAATACGCGATCGCCAACCCGATGAACTGGAAGGATTACGGCCAGAACGTGTGGGGCCTGACCGCCAGTGACGGCCCGCAGAACACCACCCAGGAGTACCGCGGCGAGCAGCGCCAGTTCCGCCACTACTCGTCGCGCGGCGCCGGCCTGCGCGAGAACTTCGATGACGGCACCATCGCGCCGACCGCGGCGATCGCCTCGATCGTGTTCGCCCCGGAAGAGGTGATCCCGGCCGCGGTGGAGATGCACAAGCGCTACGGCGACTACATCTATTCCAGTTACGGCTTCCTGGATTCGTTCAATCCCAGCTTCAACTACGACATCCCGATCAAGACCGGTCGCCTGGTCCCGGATCGCGGCTGGGTGGCCAGCGATTACATCGGCATCGACCAGGGCCCGATCCTGACCATGATCGCCAACTACCGGAATGATTTCGTCTGGGATGTGATGAAGAAGAATCCGCACATCCGCAAGGGCCTGGAACGCGCCGGCTTCACCGGTGGCTGGCTGACGCCGGAAGGCGAGGATCAGCCGATGGAACTGCAGAAAGATGAAAAGGCGGCTTCGGCGCGCTCGGTCGGCATCGCCGAATCGCGTGCGGCAGCAGCCCAGGAACAGAAGAACAATTCCAATTCGAACCGCAACCAGCAGCAGGGGAAGTAAGCAGTGCCATCGTCGTCGCGCCCTAAGCTGGGGTTGAGTCTGTTGCTGCTGATTGCCGGCAGCCTGTTGTTGAGTGCCTGCCGGAAAGAACCGGAAGGGGTCACCGTGCGTTTCTGGGCGATGGGCCGCGAGGCCGAAGTCGTCACTGGCCTGGTCCGCGAGTTCGAGGCCGAAAACCCCGGCATCCATGTCGATGTGCAGAACATCCCGTGGACGGCCGCGCATGAAAAGCTGCTGACCGCGTTCGCCGCCGAAGGGCTGCCGGACGTGTGCCAGCTGGGCAATACCTGGATTCCCGAGTTCGCCGAACTCAACACCCTGACCCCGCTGCAGCCCTACGTGGCGCAGTCGAAGGTGGTGGACCCGGCCGATTATTTCCAAGGTATCTGGGATACCAACGTGATCCATGGCGAGCTGGTCGGCGTGCCGTGGTACGTGGATACGCGCCTGCTGTATTACCGCAAGGACATGCTGGCCAAGGCCGGCTACGACCACCCGCCGCGTACCTGGGCCGAGTGGAACGACATGATGGCGGCGATCAAGAAGATGCAGGGTGCGAACCGCTACGCGGTGCTGATGCCGATCAACGAGTTCGAACAGCAGCTCTCCTTCGCCCTGCAGCAGCCCGATCTGCTGCTGCGCGACGAGGACACCCGCGGCAACTTCAGCAGCCCCGGCTTCCGCAGGACGCTGGGCTTCTACGAAAACATGTTCGCGCAGGGCTGGGCCCCGCGCATGTCCGAGACGCAGATCTCCAACGTCTGGGACGAGTTCTTCCGGGGCTTCAACGTGTTCTACGTATCCGGCCCCTGGAACATCCGCGAATTCAAGAAGCTGCAGCCGAAGGAACTGGAAGGGCAGTGGGGCACCGCCGCACTGCCGGGTCCGGATGGCCCGGGCGCGGGCATCGCCGGCGGGACCAGCCTGGTGATCTTCCGCGATTCGAAGCAGAAAGAAGCCTCGTGGAAGCTGATCGAGTTCCTGTCGCGGCCGGCGATCCAGGAGCGCTTCCATTCCATCATCGGCGACCTGCCGCCGCGGCGCAGCACCTGGGAATACCCCTCGCTGGCCAACGACCCACTGGCGCAGCCGTTCCGCGACCAGCTCGAGCGGGTCAAGCCGACCCCGAAGGTGCTGGAGTGGGAGCGGATCGCCCAGGAAATGCGGATCACCACCGAACAGGTGGTGCGTGGTGGCCTTGATCAGGATCAAGCAGTGAAAGAGTTGGACGCACGCGTGGACAAGGTCCTCGCCAAACGCCGCTGGATGCATGAGCAGCACCGCCAGCAATCCTCCGGGGTGAGCGACAGGCAGCACTCCAGTGCAGTGGCCACGGAGGCGGCACCATGAAGCAGCGTTCGCTTGCCGGCTGGATGTTCGCCGGCCCGGCCATCCTGGTCATCGCGGTGTTCTTCGGGCTGCCGGTGTTCTCGGCGCTGGCCCTGAGCATCACCGATTTCGACCTGTATGCACTGGCCGACGGGGACAACCTGCGCTTCGTCGGCCTGGGCAATTACATCGATCTGCTGCAGACCCCGATGTTCTGGAAGTCGTTGTGGAACACGACGTACTTCGTGATCGTCGGCGTGCCGCTGTCGATCGCGGTGTCGCTGGGCGCGGCGATACTGCTCAACGCCCCGGCCGCACGCTTCAAGGCGCTGTTCCGCACCGCGCTGTTCGCCCCGGTGGTGACCACCCTGGTGGCGGTGGCGGTGATCTGGCGCTACCTGTTCCATACCAGCTACGGCCTGGTGAACTACGGCCTGGGCCATCTGGGCATCAGCCCGATCGACTGGCTCGGCGACCCGAACTGGGCGATGCCGACCATCATGCTGTTCGCGGTGTGGAAGAACTTCGGCTACAACATGGTGATCTTCCTGGCCGGCCTGCAGGCGATCCCGCATGACCTGTACGAGGCCGCCCGCATCGACGGTGCCTCGCGCTGGAAGCAGTTCCTGCACATCACCCTGCCGATGCTCGGGCCGGTGCTGCTGGTGGTCGGCGTCATCACCGTGTCCGGCTACTTCCAGCTGTTCGCCGAACCTTACGTGATGACGCGTGGCGACCCACTGCAGAGCACCGTCAGCGTGCTGTACTTCATGTTCGAAGAAGGCTTCAAGTGGTGGAACCTGGGCCGCGCCTCCGCGGTGGCGTTCCTGCTGTTCCTGATCATCCTGGGCGTGACCAGCATCATGCTGCGTTTCGGCCGTAAGAGGCAGTTGGTATGAGTCGTGAAATCGGTCAATCGCGCTGGCATGCCTGGTGGGTCAATGGCGGCCTGCTGGTGCTCGCGGTCCTGAGCCTGGCGCCCTTGCTGTGGATGCTGTCGGTGTCGTTCATGCCGACCGGCGAAGCGGCGCATTTCCCGCCGCCGCTGCTGCCGTCCTCGCTGACCACCGCGAACTACCATGAGCTGTTCGCGCGTACCGGAATGGCCAACAACTTCGTCAACAGCCTGATGGTGTCGCTGGCGATCACGTTCGGTTCGCTGCTGCTCAACACCATGGCCGGTTACGCCTTCGCCAAGCTGCGCTTCGCCGGCCGCGAGCGCATCTTCCAGCTGTTGCTGGCCGCGCTGGTGATCCCGGCGCAGGTGGCGATGCTGCCGTTGTTCCTGCTGATGAAGCAGCTGGGCCTGGTCAACAACTTCGGCGGCGTGATCGTGCCGGCGCTGGCGACGGTGTTCGGCATCTTCCTGGTCCGCCAGTACGCCCGTTCGATTCCGGACGAGCTGCTCGAAGCGGCCCGCATCGACGGGGCAGGGGAGCTGCGGATCTTCTTCCAGATCGTGCTGCCGATGCTCAAGCCGGTGCTGGTGACGCTGTCGATCTTCACCTTCATGGCCGCCTGGAATGATTTCATGTGGCCCTTGATCGTGTTGACCGACCAGGAGCACTACACTCTCCCGGTGGCCCTGGCCACGCTGTCGCGCGAGCACATCATGGACGTTGAAATGATGATGGCCGGCGCGGTGGTCACGGTGGTTCCGGTGCTGCTGCTGTTCCTGGCATTGCAGCGTTATTACATCCAAGGTCTGTTGCTGGGGAGTGTCAAAGGGTGAAGCATGCCGTCGTCGCGGTGGGTCTGGGTCTGGTCTGGTCACTGGCGGCCTCGGCCGCACCGTCGGCGACGCCGGTGTTGCCCGCACCCAAGGTGCTGGACAGCTTCGACGACATGAGCCCGTGGAAACTGGTCGTCTCCGACCAGGTCAGCGGTTCGCTGCGCAGCGTCGCCGGCAATGGCGGCGGCCGCGCGCTCTGCCTGGACTACGACTTCCACAACGTCTCCGGCTACGTCGGCATCCGCCGCGAGCTGGGCATCCAATACCCGGAGAACTACCAGTTCGGCGTCCAGCTGCGCGGTGATTCCCCCGCCAACGACCTGCAGTTCAAGCTGATCGATGCCAGCGGCGACAACGTGTGGTGGGTCAACCGGCCCGGTTACGCGTTCCCCAAGGCGTGGACGCCGGTGCAGTACCGCAAGCGCCAGATCGACAAGGCCTGGGGCCCGGAGACGGACAAGACGCTCAAGCGCAGCGCTGCGATGGAGTTCACCGTCTACAGCAAGGTGGGCGGCAAGGGCACGGTCTGTTTCGACCGGCTCACGCTGCAGGGACTGCCGCCGGCCGATACCTCCTCGCTGAGCCCGTCGGTGATCGCCGATACCGCCACCGCGCTGCAGAACCGCATCGTCGATGGCAAGCCGGACACGGTGTGGATCAGCGGCGGCGTGGCCGAGCAGACGATCAGCCTGGACCTGCACAAGGTGCGCGAGTTCGGTGGGGCGGTGATCGAATGGCTGCCCGGGCTGGAGGCCACCCGCTACGTGGTGCGTTCCTCGGCCGACGGTCGCGCCTGGACCACGGTGCGCGAGGTGACCGCCGGCGGTGGTGGCCGCGACTGGCTGGCCCTGCCCGATACCGAAGCGCGCTACCTGCGCTTCGACCTCAAGGGCGGCCCGAGCTGGCGCTACGGCATCCGCGACATCACGCTGAAGCCGCTCGACTTCGCCGCGACCCCGAACGATTTCGTCCGCTCGGTCGGCGCGGAGCTGCCACGGGGCTCGGTGCCGCGTGGCTTCACCGGTGAACAGCCGTACTGGACGCTGCTTGGCCTGGACGGCGGCCGCGAGCAGGCGCTGATCGGTGAAGACGGTGCGCTGGAGGTGGCCAAATCCAGCTTCAGCGTCGAGCCGTTCGTGCTGGTCGACAACAAGCTGCTGAGCTGGGCCGACGTCACCACCAGCCAGTCGCTGCAGGACGACTACCTGCCGATCGCCAATGTCGGCTGGACCCATGACAAGGCCGGCCTGCAGGTGACCGGCTTCGTGCAGGGCACGCCCGACAACGCGCAGCTGGTCGGGCGCTACACCCTGCGCAACCCGGACAAGGTCGCGCACGAGTACACGCTGGCCCTGGCCGTGCGCCCCTGGCAGGTGAATCCGCCGACCCAGTTCCTCAATACCGTCGGCGGCGTCAGCCGGATCGACAACCTGTCCTTCGACCCCACCCACGTGGATGTCAACGGCACGCCGCGCCTGTACCCGGCGCAGGCACCGGATGCGGCGTTTGCCACCGCGTTCGACAGCAAGCTGGATGTGATCCACCTGGCCAGCGGCAAGCTGCCGGGCACCACAGAGGTCAAGGACGGCACCGGCCTGGCCTCGGGCGCGCTGCTCTACCGCTGGAAGCTGGAGCCCGGCCAGAGCCGCGAGGTGGCGATCGTGCTGCCGCAGACCGGCAGCTGGACCATGCCCTCGGCCTTCGATGCGGCCAAGGCGCAGCAGCAGGTCGCCTCGATGTGGCGGACCAAGCTGGACCAGGTAACGCTGCAGGTTCCCGCCGCCGGCAAGCCACTGGCCGACACGCTGCGCACGTCGCTGGCGCACATGCTGATCTCGCGCATCGGGCCCAGCCTGCAGCCGGGCACGCGATCGTATTCGCGCAGCTGGATCCGCGATGGCGCGATGATTTCCGAAGGCCTGCTGCGCATGGGCCGCAGCGATGCGGTGCGCCAGTACGTGAACTGGTATGCGCCGTATCAGTTCGACAACGGCAAGGTGCCGTGCTGCGTGGATTCGCGCGGCAGCGACCCGGTGCCGGAGAACGACAGCCACGGCGAGCTGATCTTCAACATTGCCGAGTACTGGCGCTACACCGGTGACACCACCTTCCTGGAGGTGATGTGGCCGCATGTGCAGGGCGCCTACCAGTACATGGAACAGCTGCGCCTGAGCGAGCGCACTGAAGAGAACCGCGCGCGCAACCCCGCGTTCTACGGAATGATGCCGGTCTCGATCAGCCACGAAGGTTATTCGGCCAAGCCGATGCATTCGTACTGGGACAACTTCTGGGCGCTGCGCGGCTACAAGGATGCGGCGATCATCGCCAGCACCCTGGGCAAGGCGGAAGCAATGCAGATCAGTGAGTCGCGCGACCAGTTCCGTGACGACCTGCAGGCCTCGCTGCTGGCCGCGACCGCACAGCACAGGATCGACTATCTGCCGGGCTCGGCCGAGCTCGGCGACTTCGATGCGACCTCGACCACGATCGCGCTGGCGCCGGCCGGTGAGCAGGGGCGCCTGCCGCAGCCGTACTTGAACAACACCTTCGAGCGGTATTGGAAGGAGTTCGAAGCGCGTCGGGATGGCAAGCGCGAGTGGAAGGACTACACCCCGTACGAGTGGCGCAACGTGGCCGCCTTCGTGCGCCTGGGCTGGCGTGACCGCGCCTGGCAGGCGACCGAGTTCTTCTTCAAGGACCGCGCGCCGCAGCCCTGGAACCAGTGGGCCGAAGTCGTCTCGCGCACGCCGCGCAAACCGTTCTTCCTGGGCGATCTGCCGCACGCATGGGTCGCCTCGGACTTCGTCCGTTCGGCCTTGGACATGTTCGCCTACAGCCGCGACATCGACGACAGCCTGGTGCTGGCCGCCGGCGTGCCGTCGCGCTGGCTGGAAGGCAAGGGTGTCGGTGTACAGGGCCTGCGCACCCCGAACGGGCAGCTCAACTACGCGCTGGCCCGCAACGACAAGCAGCTCACCCTGACCGTGTCGGCCGGACTGATTCCGCCGGCCGGCGGCGTGGTGCTGCCGTGGCCGTACAGCGGCGAGCCGGGCGCCACCACCATCAATGGTGAGCCGGCGGAATGGGTAGGTGGCGAGCTGCGCGTGATGCAGGTGCCGGCCAAGGTCGAGATCGAGATTCCGGCGTCGGTACGCCGGGCAGAACGCAAGGCACCGTAATGCGGCAGATGACGAAGAGGATGCGCGGCGTGCTGGCCGCCGCGCTGGCGTTGGCGCCGCTGCTTGCGTGGGCGCAGGGCACCGGGGCAGGGCAGGAGATGACCATGGTCACCTTCAACCTGCACCACGACCGCGAGGACTGGCCGGCCCGCCGACAGGTCATCCTGCGCGAGCTGCAGGCACTCAAGCCCGACGCGATCGCGCTGCAGGAAGTGATCCAGAAGCCCCACGTGCGCAACCAGGCCGCATGGCTGGCGCGCAAGCTCGGCTATGACTACCAGTTCGTCTCCACCGATCCGCCGGGGCGTTTCAAGCGCTATGGCAATGCCCTGCTGACCCGTCGCCCGGTGTTGTCGCGCAACGACCACCTGCTGGCACCGATCAACGACTACCGCACCGTGGCGCATCTGCGCATCGATGTGGACGGCCGCCCGGTCAATGTCTACGCCACGCACTTGAACGAGCGCTCGGACGAAGCCGGCAGCCGCATCCGCGGCGAGCAGGTCGCGGATCTGCTGGCGTTCATCGCGAAGACCGCGGGCGATGCGCCGGTGGTGGTGGCCGGTGACTTCAATGCGCTGGTGGATGCCGGTGACCTGAGTGCGCTGCGCAACCATTACGGCGACAGCTACGGCAGCGTGCACGTCAACAACGAACTGGCCCAGGTCAGTACGCTCAACCGGCACTACTACGAAGCGCCCTCGCGCATCGACCACATCTTCTTCCAGCAGGACCGGTTGCTCGCCCGCGAGGCGAAGATCCTGTTCGACCAGCCGTATGCCGATGGTCGCTGGGCCTCGGATCACTACGGTGTGTGGACCCGGCTGCAGTTTGCGCCGGACACCGGAAACGCCGGGGCGACGACGCCCTGAGGCACGTGCTGCGTCGTCGATGACGGCGTAGTGCGCGAATGACCGCATCCACGCGTGGCATGGATGCTCCCGGTGCCGCCATCGTGACCGCCTGACCCACGCCGCTTGCTGCGCCACCCAATGCCCCAAACGCAGACAGCGGCCCGAAGGCCGCTGTCTGTTTGTTGCGTCACTCACCCAGGATCAGGGCGTGTCGTTCTTTTCCTGCTTTTCCTGGTCAGCCTTGTCGCCTTCGTCGGCCTGCGGGGCATCGGTCGGGATGTCCTCGCGGGCTTCGGCCTGCGCAGCCTGTTCGGCAGCGTTGGTGGCGGCCGGGGTTTCGCTGGCGGCCGAACCGAACAGCTGGCCGTTGTGCACGACCGGGCCGGCCGAGGCCGATTCGGTGCGGGCCTGCGGGGCTGCCGACTGTGCCGGGGCCTGGGTCGCATCGACGGCATCCAGCATGCTGGTCTGCACCGGCGCGGCGGTCGGCTCGTTCACTTCCTGCGCAGCGGTCTCAACGACCGGAGCCACCGGAGCGGCTGCCGGGGCCGGAGCCGCGGGAGCAGCCACCGGAGCCGGAGCGGACGGAGCAGCGACCGGAGCCGGAGCCACCGGAGCAGCGACCGGGGCCGGAGCCACCGGAGCAGCGGCCGGCGCCGGAGCCACCGGAGCAGCGGCCGGCGCCGGAGCCGCCGGAGCAGCGACCGGGGCCGAAACCACCGGCTCAACCGGACGCGCAGCGTCCACCGGTGCGGCCGGCTGTGCAGCCACCGGGGTCGGCCTCGGGCTTTCCACGAACGGCACCGGGTCGTTGTACGAGGCCGGGGCCTTCTCGGTGATCGGCTCGACTGCCGGGGCAGACGCCTTTTCAACGCCCGGGGTCGGCGCCTTCTCGGCAACCGGTGCAGCCACCGGCGCCGGGGTCGGCTCGGCGTGACCGGCGGTCACGACCGGGCTGCTGACCACGGCGACCGGCGCCGCGGCAGCGACGGCCGCCACGGGGGCCGGGCGCGGGGCCTGGACCGGTGCAGGCGCAGCGGCCGGCGCGTTGCCGGATTCGTCGTCGAACTCGAACTCGGGCTGCGGCTGACCGTGGTTGGCCACCTGACGCTCGGCCGGGGCAGCGTTGCCGCCGTCCTGATCGCCGTCCTGGTCGTCGCCATCGTCATCCAGACCGTTGTCGTCACCGTTCAGGCCATCGCTGCCGGCAGCCTGCTCGCCATTGCCACGACGACGGCGACGGCCACCGCGACGACCACGACGACGGCGCGAGGCGCCCTCACCGGTACCGTCTTCGGCATTGGCCGGCGCGTCACCCTGTTCGATGGCATCGGCGTCGCTCGGCTTTGCTTCCTCGGCCGGGGCGGCCTTGGCCGTTTCCTGGACACGGGCGGCCGGCGCGGCGGCATCGGTGGCCACCACGGCAGCCGCAGCGATCACGGCGGCGTCGGCAGCGACCGGTGCCGTGCTGGTCGGCTTCGGTGCATCGGCCTGCGGCTGGCGCGCGGGCTTTTCGCTCACGGCCGGCTTCTCACCCTCGTTCTGCTGCGGCTTGGCCTGGCCGTTCTGGCCCTGCTTCTGCTTCAGCTTCGGCTGCTGCTGGTCATTGCGCGGTTCATTGCGCGGCTTGGCCGGCTGCTGCTCGTTGCGCGGCTTGCCCTGGCCGGGTGCCTGCACCTGCGCGGCGTTGCCATTGGCCGGTGCGGCGGCGGTGTCCTGGCGGCGCTCGTCGCGACGCTCGCCCTTCGGGCCGCGTTCGCCCCGCTCACCACGGTCCTTGCCACGGCCCTGCGCCTGCGCATTGCCGTTGCCACCGCGTTCGCCACGCTCATCACGACGGCCATTGCGGTCCTTGCCGTTGCGATCCTTGTTGCGACCATTGCGGTTGCCGTCCTGGCTCGGGCGGTTGCTCGGCTGCGGCGCGGGGGCCGGGGCCGGTTCACCCCCGAAGATGCGCTTCAGCCAACCCACCACGCCCGTCGCAGCCGGGGCGGCCACGGGAGCGGCGACCGGGGCCGGTGCGGCGTCCGGTTCCGGGGCTTCACGCACCGGGGCCGGCTGGCTGTGCTTGACCTGGGTCACCACCGGGGCGACCGGGATGTTCAGCTGGGCCTTGGTCAGCGCGTGCACCGGCAGCTTGCGCGGGGTGCCGCGCTGGTAGCTCGGCTTGCCGCTTTCTTCGCCCAGCTCGTTCTCGCGCAGGCGGGTCACTTCGTAATGCGGGGTGTGCAGCTGCTCGTCGGCGACGATCACGATCGGCGCGTCATGGCGCTGTTCGATCTCACGCAGCGCGCTGCGCTTTTCGTTGAGCAGGTAGTTGGCGATCTCGACCGGGGCCTGGACCAGCACCTGCCCGGTGTTCTCCTTCATCGCATGCTCTTCAGCCACGCGGATGATGGACAGCGACAGCGACTCGACGCTGCGCATGCGGCCATGGCCGTCGCAACGCGGGCAGACGATCTGGCTGGATTCGCCCAGGCTCGGACGCAGGCGCTGGCGGCTCATTTCCATCAGGCCGAAGCGCGAGATGCGGCCCAGCTGCACGCGCGCACGGTCGTACTTGAGTGCGTTCTGCAGGCGGTTCTCGACTTCACGCTGGTGCTTGTTGGAGGCCATGTCGATGAAATCGATGACCACCAGGCCGCCCAGGTCGCGCAGGCGCAGCTGGCGGGCCACTTCATCGGCCGCTTCCAGGTTGGTCTGGAAGGCGGTGTCCTCGATGTCGCTGCCCTTGGTGGCGCGCGAGGAGTTGACGTCGATGGCGGTCAGCGCTTCGGTCTGGTCGACCACGATCGAGCCGCCGGAGGGCAGGCGGACGTTGCGTTCATACGCGCCTTCGATCTGCGATTCGATCTGGAAGCGGTTGAACAGCGGGATGTCGTCCTTGTAATGCTTGAGCTTGCGCAGGGTCTGCGGCATCACCTGCTGCATGAACTCCTGGGCGGTCTCGTACAGCTCTTCGGTGTCCACCAGGATCTCGCCGACATCGGCGCGCAGGTAGTCACGCAGGGCGCGCACGATCAGGCGCGATTCCTGGTAGATCAGGAACGAGGCCGGCTTGGTCAGCGCCGCTTCGGCGATCGACTTCCAGACCTGCAGCAGGTAGTCCAGATCCCACTGCAGCTCTTCGGCATCGCGGCCGACGCCGGCGGTGCGGATGATCACGCCCATGTCGTCGGGGATGTTCAGCTTGTCCAGCGCTTCTTTCAGCGCGGCGCGGTCTTCGCCCTCGATGCGACGCGAGACGCCACCGGCGCTCGGCGAGTTCGGCATCAGGACCATGTAGCGGCCGGCCAGCGAGATGAACGTGGTCAGGGCAGCGCCCTTGTTGCCGCGCTCTTCCTTGTCCACCTGGACCACGACTTCCTGGCCCTCGCGCAGCAGCTCGCGGATGCCGGCCTTGTTGTGGTCGACGCCTGCCTGGAAGTAATCGCGGGAGATTTCCTTCAGCGGCAGGAAGCCATGGCGCTCGCCGCCGTATTCGACGAAAGCGGCCTCCAGCGAAGGCTCAAGGCGCGTGATGCGGCCTTTGTAGATATTCGACTTCTTCTGTTCCTTGGACGGCTGTTCGATGTCGATGTCGTACAGCGTCTGGCCATCCACGATGGCTACCCGCAGCTCTTCAGCCTGCGTGGCATTGATCAGCATTCGCTTCATTCTTGCGTTCCTCGCGCGCTGCTACCGCGCGGAACGCCATGGGGTTTCGCTTCTGGTCACGCTTCACCGCCCATCGCGCATGCGCGGGGAGGGCAGTTTGGGTTTCCAGCGCTACGACACCACGGCAGGCCGCGGGAGCGCTTCATTTGTTTTGGTTTGGGTGTTACTGGGCCGGAGGCAGCTTTCAGCCAGGCTGGAGCGCCACAGGGACATGTTCAGCGCGAATGCGTGTCAGACATCCGGCGATGGCCGGGACCGCCGGTGAGCCGCTAACATGGCCGCCCCGGGGGCGGTGGCTGCGCACTGTGCCGGAATCGAGGGAAGTCGGGCTTCTGGCCCAGAGCAACTTCCAACGAAATCAATCCCTTATCTCGCCCGCCGAGTGTAACAGAATAAAAGGCCAATGACCGTTACCGAGCCCACCCCGAAAGCCGCTGAAGCCATGACCAGCGTACGTATCATCACTGTCCCGGCCGACCGCGCCGGGCAACGCCTGGACAACTTCCTGCTCGGCCAGCTCAAGGGTGCACCACGCAGCCTGATCTACAAGCTCGTCCGCAGTGGCCAGGTCCGCGTCAACGGCGGCCGCGCCAAGGCCGAGCGCAAGCTCGAGGGCGGCGACGAAGTGCGGGTTCCGCCCGTCCGTCTCAACGAGGAGGGCGACAAGGCCGGTCCACCCGCCGCGTTCATGAAACGACTGGAAGATGCCATCGTGTTCGAAGACGATCGGCTGCTGGCGCTGAACAAGCCGTCGGGCGTGGCCAGCCACGGCGGCAGTGGCATCAGCTTCGGCGCGATCGAAACCCTGCGCGCGCTGCGCCCCGGCAAGACCCTGGAGCTGGTCCATCGGCTGGACCGGGACACCTCGGGCCTGCTGATCGTGGCCAAGAAGCGCTCGGCCCTGAGCGAGCTGCAGGCGCTGCTGCGTGAGGACCATGGCGCCGGCATCCGCAAGCGCTACCTGACCCTGCTGGCGGGCCGAATGCCCGATGGCACCATGACCGTGGACGCCCCGCTGCACGTGGGTCTGCGCCAGGGTGGCGAGCGCCATGTCCAGGTCAACCCGATCGGCAAGGAGTCGATCAGCCACTTCAAGGTGCTGGAGCGCAAGGGCGGGCATTCGTACTGCGAGGTGCGGATCGAAACCGGCCGCACCCACCAGATCCGCGTCCACGCCCAGCACCTGGGGCATCCGGTGGCCGGTGACGACAAGTACGGCGATCCGGACGTCAACAAGCGGCTTCGTGAGCAGATCGGGCTGAAGCGCCTGTTCCTGCACGCGGCCTCGCTGGAGTTCGCGCTGGACGCGGGCAAGACGCCGTATCTGATCAATGCGCCGCTGGCCGAAGAGCTGGTCGAGGTGTTGAACCGGTTGAAGTGAACCGGCCCATCACCACTTGAACAACACCAGGCTGATCGCCAGGCTGCCCATGCCGGCCACCAGGCCGTACACGGTCTCGTGGCCCTTGGCGTAGCGCTTGGCCGCGGGCAGGAGTTCGTCCAGGGCCAGGAACACCATCACGCCCGAAATGATCCCGAACACCCAGCCGAAGGTGGCGTGGTTGAGCACCCCGGACAACAGGACATAGCCGATGGCCGCGCCGATCGGTTCGGCCAGGCCGGACAGCAGGCTGGCCCCGAACGCATAGAACTTGTTCTGCGTGGCGAAGTACACCGGCACCGCGATCGCGATGCCCTCGGGGATGTTGTGGATGGCGATGGCGAAGGCCAGGGGCATGCCCACCGACGGGCTCTCCAGCGTGGCGAAGAACGTCGCCAGGCCCTCCGGGAAGTTGTGCGCGGTGATCGCCACGGCCGTGAGCAGGCCGACCCGTTTGATGTAGGCCTTGTTGTTGTCGCGGAACAGCGGATCCTGCTTGTCCAGGCTCTCGTGCGGGTTCGGGATCAGGTGGTCGATCACCACGATCAGCAGCACGCCGACCAGGAAGGCCGCGGTGCCATAGGCGAAGCCCAGCCGGGCGTCGTACGCCTGGGTGAACGAATCGATCGCCTTGTTGAGGATCTCCGTCAGCGAGACGAAGACCATCGCGCCACCGGCAAAGGCCAGCCCGAACGCCAGCAGGCGCGGGTTGGGCCGGCGTGAGAACAGCACCATCAGGCTGCCCAGCGCGGTGGCCAGGCCGGCGGCCAGGGTCACCGCCAGGGCGATCCATACGTTGTCACTGGAAATATCAGGCATCCGCCAACGCGTCCTTGTACGGGAAAAGTGCGCCGTGCGGTCCCCGCCTCCCCACAGGACCGCTGAAATGCGGTGCTGCGAGGGGGCGGTGTTCACCTGGCGCGCGGCGACGCGTCGATCCGACGGGCGCCTTGACGATCCATGATGCGCGGCTTGCGGCGGCCGACCTCAACACAATGCGGCGATCAGCCGCCGCGACGCAGCCGTTCTTCGACCGCGAAACACTGGTCGGGCTTGGGCTGCGGCGGATTGAAGCTGACCGGCACCTGGATCGTGGTCGAGACCGTCTGCCCGGCGCGGGTGGCGGCCTTGAACTGCCAGGCCTGCACGGCCTTCTGTGCCTGCTCGTCGAGCTGGGCGTTGCCACTGCCGCTGGCGAGCTGGACCTGGCTGGGCTGGCCGTCGGCCGCGATGGTCACCTTGAAGGTGCTGGTGCCGCCGATCCCCTGGCAGGCCAGTTCGATCGGGTACTCCGGTGGCGGCGTCTTGACCGCCGCGACCTCGGTGGGGGCGGCGACCGGGGCGGCCGGTTCGGCGGGCGTCTTGTTGCAGCCCGCCAGAGCCACCAGGGCAAGGCTGGACAGTGCGATGTACGGCAGTTTCATGGGCTTACTCCGTCAGGGCCGAGGCTTTCGCCGCGCAGATGAAGTCGTTCTCGCTCAGGCCACCCACGTCATGGGTGGAGAAGCGCACCACGGCGCGGTCGTAATGCACGCCCAGGTCCGGGTGGTGGTCTTCGCGATGGGCCACCCAGGCGAGCGCGTTCACGAAGGCCATGGTGCCGTGGTAGTTGTCGAAGCGGAAGGTACGGGTCAGCGCCTGGCCGGCCTCGGCCAGCTCCCAGCCGGGGACCTGGGCCAGCAGCTCGGTGACCCGGGCGGCGCCGAGCTTGTGGTCGCTGCCTTTGCGCGGCACGCAATGGGCGTGGGCCAGCGGAATCAGGTCGGCCATGGGTTCCTCCACATCTGGATGACTGAACAATGCGCGGTCGGGTGTATAAACCGAATGAGCGCATAACAAGGGATTGGCTAGAATAGCCCGATGATCCAGATATCCGACACTGCCCAATCCTATTTCCGCAAACTGATCGAGCGTGAGGCCGTGCCCGGCATGGGCGTGCGCCTGACCGCCGTCGATGCGGGTACCCCGCGCGCCGATGCCCGGCTGGAGTTCGCCGATCCCAGCGAACTGCTCGGTGATGAGTGGGCGGTGGACTGCGATGGCTTCACCCTCTACGTGGCCGCCACCAGCGTGGCCTGGCTCGATGGCGCCGAGATCGATTTCGTCACCAATGCGACCGGCAGCCAGCAGCTGACCATCAAGGCGCCCAAGATCAAGGGCGAGGCGCCGACGGAAGGTTCCTCGCTGGTCGAACGCGTGCGCTGGGTGGTGGAGAACGAAGTCAATCCCCAGCTGGCCTCGCATGGTGGCAAGGTCGCGGTGCAGGAAGTCTCGGCCGAGGGCGTGGTGCTGCTGCGCTTCGGTGGCGGCTGCCAGGGCTGCGGCATGGCCGACGTCACGCTCAAGCAGGGCATCGAAAAGACGCTGATGGGCCGCGTGCCCGGCATCACCGCGGTGCGCGACGCGACCGACCACGACAGTGGCGACGCGCCGTACATTCCCCGCGGCACGGCTGCCTGATCGCACTGCGTGCCACTGCGCCGGGCTGACGACATCCTCGATTGGCTGCTGGCTCGCCAGCCGGACAAGCGCATTCTCGAAAAAACCACGGGCCTCCCTTACGGGTGGGGCCTGTGGCTGCGTGCGTTGTCGCCGCTGCCGCGGCCGTTCCGCGCCAGCGAGGTGCTGGCCGAGCTGGCCCAGCGCGCGCCTGTTCCACACGGCGGACGCCTGCCGGCCCTGAGTTTCGCCCAGGCGATGCGTCGCCTGCTCTGGCAGGGCTGGGATCCGGCGCCGCGCGACCAGCGATGGATGCGCTGGACCTCGGCGGTGATCAGCGCATTGCTGCATCTGATGTTCGCCCTGTTGTTGCTGTGGGTCGCCTTGATCCGGCCGCCGAGCGAACCGGAGCAGGGCGGCGAGAGCGGGCGTGTGCAGGTGGCATTCGTGGGCCGCGGCACCCCGCAACAGGAGGAGGGCGGCCAGCCCGCCGCAGAACCGGCGACCGCGGACGCCGCCAGTGCCGCCGCGACCGACAGCGCCCAGGTGGTGGCCTCTGCCGGTGCCGACGCGCGTGAGCCGTCTGCCTCGGCGCCGCAGCCCGTCGCCGCGCCTGCGCCCCCCAGTGAACCGCAGCCGGCGCCTCCCGCGCCGTCGACGCCCGCGGTGGAGCAGCCCGTGCAGGCGACCGAGGTCGCCCAGGCCACGACCGATTTCGTGGTGCCGCCGACCAGCGTGCCGCGCACCGAAGTGCGTGTGGTGCCACGCAACCCGCAGGACATCGCCGTGCGCGAGCGCACCGTGGTGACCGTGGAAGCACCCACGCCGCGCAGCACCGTACCCACGCTGCGCCCGGCCGAACCGCAACTGCGGACACCCGACCTCACCGTGCAGGAGCGCCAGGTCACCGTGGTCGAAGCACCCGCTCCGGCCGTTACGGTGCCCGGCCCGCGGGTGGATGCCACGCTCCCGCAACGCGAGGTGCAGGTACGCGAGCGTGAGATCCGGCCGGTCACCGCACCCGCGGTGACGATGGCGACGCTGCCCGCGCGCGAGGTCACCGTGCCGGGCCGATCGCCGGAGGTCGCCGTGCGCGAACGCGCGGTGCCCAATGCCGCGCCGCGCCCGGAACCCCCTTCGCCGACCGCGGCAAGCAGTACCGCGGCGGCCCCGGCAGCGACCCGTTCCAGTACCGCCGCCAGTGCGTCCAGCAGCAACGCGGCCAATGCGACGCGTGCGCCCGCCCGCCAGACGGCAGCAGCGCCGGGCAGCTGGGCCACGCCGAACCGCGCGGACGACTGGGGTGCGGCCAACCATCCGCAGGATGCCGATCTCAACGGCCGGGCCGTGAGTGCGACCCAGGGCAACGGTGGCAGCCTGTTCAAGGCCGATGGCAGTGTGCGCGTTCCGGGCCAGGCCGGCGACGGCACTGCCGAGCGCGGCGCGCCCGGTGGCGACAAGGACGGCTGGAGCAAGGAGCGCATCGCCCAGTCCGGCACCTGGCTCAAGCGCCCGCCGTATGACTACACCCCGACCTCGTTCGACAAGTACTGGGCACCCAACGAATCGCTGCTGGCCGAATGGGTCCGCAAGGGCATCAAGGCGGTCGAGATACCGATCCCGGGCACGAGCTCGTCGATCTCGTGCGTGATTTCCGTCCTGCAGTTCGGCGGTGGTTGCGGCCTGAGTGATCCGAACATGCAGGACCAGCCCGCCATCGCGCGGCCGCCGCCAGACATCCCGTTCAAGAAAGAACTGCAGGAAGACAACGGCAGCCGATGAGGCGCGGCCCCGGCGGCGGGTAGAGCCACCCCATGGGTGGCTGGGTTCCGGCCGGGTGTCACGGCATCTCGCAGCCACGCATGGCGTGGCTGTACCGGATGCTGGGCGTTACGGTGCGGCGTCCGCGTCCAGTTCCACGTCCGCATCCTGCAATGCGACGAAGGCCCAGAACGGCACGTTGCTGCCGCTCCAGTAGCGGCTGGCTTCGTCGAGCACCTCCAGCAGCGTGTCGAACTCCGCGCCGGCCTCGCTGCGCAGCGCGTCGGCATCACTGAAGAACAGTGCGTAGCCGTTGGCCGGCAGCCACGCCAGGTCACGCAGGTTGTCGGTCAGCGCATCCCAGTTGCCGCCGAAGCCGGTCGGGAAGTCCAGGCGCGCGGCCAGTCGCATCAGCAGCGTGCGCTTGTCCTGGCAGCCGGCCAGATCGATCTGGATCACGCGCAGGCCGGCATCGCGCATCGCCGCCGACAAGGGGGCGACATCGTCATTGCTGATCGCATAGATGCCGGCGTTGTTGATGTCGTGCAGGCCCAATTCGAATCCGTCATGCGTCATTGCCAGCTCCCGGCAGGTGGAACGTCGAAACTGCGGAACGTTTCATAGTGATCATCGGTATAGAACCAGCCAGTAGGGGGTGTGCCGCCGGTGACGATGCGCCGCGCGCCGCGATTGCCGGCGCCGGGCGTGTCCACCGTGTATTCGTGGTAGTAGCCGCGCGGTCGCTGCGGCAGGCGTTGTTCGCGGTTGCTGAAAATGCTGCCGTCCTGCCGGTGCGGGAACGGGCCGCCGCGCTGGATCAACGCGATGGTGTCGCGCGCTTCGGCGGGCAGGAACGGGGGCAGCGGATCGCGTGCCGCCCTGGGTGCTGTGGTCGATGACGCCGCTGCACCGGCGGCCGGCGCGCTGTCCGGCTGGGTCAGCGAGGGGGCGAACTGCGGCGCGGGCGGGCGCTGGGCCAGCTTGATGGCGGCCAGGCCACCGACCAGCAGCACGATGGCGATCAACAACAGCAGCGGCTTGCGCATGAGGGGCCAGGGGCGATGGGCGAGGGGACTACTCTACTGCGATCATCGACCTGCACGGTGAGGCCCAGCCGAACAGGCGTGCTGCACTGCGATGGATGCGGTGCCGCCTGCGTGTACCGTCACTTTCGCGTAACGATCCCGACACGCGATCGACCGCGCAGGACGAAGTTTCCTTTACATGGCCCTTGGTAAGCTCGTCGGCCATCCCCATCATCGACACCGCAACGCCCGGTCTTTGCCGGGCGAGTGAGCTACCAGGAGAACCACATGGCCTATACCCTCCCCAAGCTGTCTTACGCCTACGACGCGCTCGAGCCGCATATCGACGCAGCGACGATGGAAATCCACCACACCAAGCACCACCAGACGTACATCAACAACGTCAACGCAGCGCTGGAAGGCACCGAGTTCGCCGACCTGCCGGTGGAAGAGCTGGTCAAGAAGACCAAGTCGCTGCCGGAGAACCTGCGGGGCGTCGTGCGCAACAACGGCGGCGGCCACGCCAACCACACCCTGTTCTGGACCGTGATGTCGCCCAAGGGCGGCGGCGCTCCGGTCGGCGATGTGGCCAAGGCCATCGATTCGCAGCTGGGCGGCTTCGAGAAGTTCAAGGACGCCTTCACCAAGGCGGCCCTGACCCGCTTCGGCAGTGGCTGGGCCTGGCTGAGCGTCACCCCGGACAAGAAGATCGTGGTGGAAAGCAGCGCCAACCAGGACAGCCCGCTGATGGACGGCAACACGCCGATCCTGGCGCTGGACGTGTGGGAACACGCGTACTACCTGAAGTACCAGAACCGTCGCCCGGACTACATCGGCGCGTTCTTCAACGTCGTCGACTGGAATGAAGTCGAGCGTCGTTACCAGGACGCCATCGCCTGATCGGCACGGTCACCTGACACACGAACGGCCAGGCAGCGATGCCTGGCCGTTTTTCGTTGGGACGCCGCCCGGCTCAGGGCGCGCCGGTGCTTTCCGGGGCCTGCAGGCGCAGGGTGGCCATCGTGCCCAGGCGCAGCGCCGTGGCGTCGCCTTCGCTGGCCGGCAGCTTGATGCTGTCCTGGCGGATGCCGCCGAAGTACTTGACCTGGAACAGCACATCCAGCCCGTGGCCCCGTGCCGCGCCGGCCAGCGAAGGCGGGTCCACGCGTTCGCCCGGGTTCTTGCGGGCCGGCTGGAAGCCCGGCGTGCTGCCTACCAGTTCGGTGATCTCGGCTGAAAAATCGCCCGCGATCAGCGAGGGCAGGCCGTCGGCGGTCGCGCCGATCCAGGTCATCAGGTCGCTGGTCTGGTGCCGGCGGATCCGTGCATCGTCCGGCTCCGGCCGCAGCCGGGCGACATAGATGTTGATCAATTCTTCGCGCAGCTTGACCCGCAGCATGCCCGCCGCGCTGAACTGGCCGGGCGGGTGCAGCAGGGTGACCGCATCATCGGTCACGGGCAGCCGGGTGAGCATGGCGCTGCCGTGCCGCAGCGGCTGGCTGGGCGGGTCGGCGGTGACGAAATCGCAGCTGTAGCGCAGCCGGCTGGCCAGCCAGCAGGCCGGGTTGCGGCCCTGGGTCTGCTGCACACGCTGCACCGCGATCACATCCGGCTGCATGGATTCGAGCAGCTGCAGCACCTGGTCACGGCGCTGCTGCCACTGCGCATCGTCCAGGGTGGGCAGCTCCAGCGTCGCGATCTTCAGCGAGGGCAGGGCGTCTTCGGCCTGGCGCGCATGGGCCAGGGCGGCGGGGGCCGTCATCAACAGCAGCAGGATCCAGCCTGGCCAACGTCGGGTCCCACCGGTGATGTGCGTGCGCATAACGATAAGTTTACGCTTTCGCCGTCGACGATCCGTGACATGGGGCCCACCGGCGGCGGGGGTTCCTGATCGGCCTGCCATGTCCGGCAGCGGCTGTCATGCAGCTGTGCAGCGTGCGCTGGGGTAGGGCGTTCCGGTAATCTTGGCCCTTTCGTGTTCGCAGGACAGCCCCACAGGATGAGCAATATCGCAGCCGCCAGCGCCGGCAAAGGCAAGATGCCGCGCCAGATTCCCTACATCATCGGCAATGAGGCCTGCGAACGCTTCAGCTTCTACGGGATGCGCAACATCCTGGTGCAGTTCCTGATCACCTCGCTGCTGCTGCAGGAGATCACCGCCGATGGCCGCGCCGGCGAGGCGAAGGACATCATGCACAGCTTCATGATCGGCGTGTATTTCTTCCCGCTGCTCGGTGGCTGGCTGGCCGACAGATTCTTCGGCAAGTACCACACCATCCTGTGGTTCAGCCTGATCTACTGCGCCGGCCACGCCTGCCTGGCCATCTTCGAAGACAGCCGCCAGGGCTTCTTCGTCGGCCTGGGCCTGATCGCGCTGGGCGCCGGTGGCATCAAGCCGCTGGTCGCTTCGTTCATGGGCGACCAGTTCGACCAGGGCAACAAGCACCTGGCCAAGGTCGTCTTCGATGCCTTCTACTGGATCATCAATTTCGGCTCGCTGTTCGCCTCGCTGCTGATTCCGCTGGCACTGAAGAACCTCGGCCCGGCGTGGGCGTTCGGTATCCCGGGCATCCTGATGTTCGTGGCGACCTTCGTGTTCTGGATGGGCCGCAAGCGCTATGTGCTGGTGCCGCTGCCGCCGAAAGATCCGCATTCGTTCGGTAATGTCGTGCGCACCGCGCTGTCGACGCAGGTGCCGGGCAAGGGCCGTCCGGGCCGGACGCTGGCGATCCTCGGCGCGGTGCTGGCGGTGGCCTCGATGGGGCTGGTCGGCAGCCTGGGCATCGTGATCTGCCTGTGCATCGCGCTGGTCCTGCTGCTGGCCGGTATCGGTGGCGGTACCTGGATGCAGCTGGACCGCGCCCGCGCGGTGCACCCGGCCGAAGCCGTCGAGGGCGTGCGCTCGGTGCTGCGCGTGCTGGTGATCTTCGCGCTGACCACCCCGTTCTTCTCGCTGTTCGACCAGAAGGCCTCGACCTGGGTCCTGCAGGGCCAGCAGATGGCCATGCCGAGCTGGTTCACCGCCTCGCAGATGCAGGCGCTGAACCCGTTGCTGGTGATGATCCTGATCCCGTTCAACAACCTGGTGCTGTACCCGATGCTGCGCCGTTTCGGCTTCGAGCCGACCGCGCTGCGCCGGATGACCGCCGGTATCGCCTTCAGTGGCCTGGCCTGGATCGTGGTCGGCGGTATCCAGGTGATGATGGACGGCGGCAACGTCATGTCGATCTTCTGGCAGGTGCTGCCCTACGCGCTGCTGACCTTCGGTGAGGTGCTGGTCTCGGCCACCGGCCTGGAGT